>Ga0308156_1000501_pt1 | contig 77669 bp, 77 predicted proteins | sample PhyAR2_FD_201041 | JGI IMG/M metagenome (GOLD analysis project Ga0308156, IMG submission 201041) | Phyllosphere microbial communities from UC Gill Tract Community Farm, Albany, California, United States - DLSL A.R2 | ecosystem: Host-associated > Plants > Phyllosphere > Unclassified | place: USA... | reverse complement strand
GTGGGCAAGCAGGTGTTCTACGCCCTGGATGAGGAAGAAAAGCGCTCGATGCTGGACAAGATCGAACGCGAGAAGATCAAGGGCGCCATCAACGTGACCCGCTTCAAGGGTCTGGGCGAGATGAATCCGCCGCAGCTGCGTGAATCCACCATCCATCCGGACACCCGTCGCCTGGTGCAGTTGACCATCGACGATGGCGAGCAGACCCATTCACTGATGGACATGCTGCTGGCCAAGAAGCGCGCGTCGGACCGCAAGGGCTGGCTGGAGAGCAAGGGCGATCTGGCTTCGCTGGAAGTCTGATTCCCGGACCGGTGGTAGTGCCGGCCGCTGGCCGGCTGCTTTTCGTGAACCAGCGGGATACCTGGGTTGCCGGCCAGCGGCCGGCACTACCGGACCTCTTCGTGCTGCCGGCCAGCGGCCGGCACTACCGGACCTCTTCGTGTTGCCGGCCAGCGGCCGGCACTACCGGACCTCTTCGTGCTGCCGGCCAGCGGCCGGCATTACCGGGCCGTTGGATCGGCCGCCATCGGCAAACCCTGCGGGTCCATAATGCGCGTTCATCCGCGTGGACGACCCCATTGCCCGCCAACTCACTGCTGTTTCCCGGGCTGCCGCTGCACAGCGCGCGCCTGGTGCTGAGCCCCATTCGCCGCGATGACGCCGCGGCCCTGTTCGCCCTGCAGTCCGACCCGGACGTGATGCACTGGTGGAACCACCCGGCGTGGACGCGTCCGGCCGAAGCACGTGCGCAGATCGACGACGACCTGGCTGCACAGGCCACCGGCACGCAGTTGAAGCTGGCCCTGCGCGAATCGGTGGACGGCCCCCTGCTGGGCATCTGCGTGGTGTTTGCGCTGGATCGGGACGCGGCGCGCGCGGAAATCGGCTATCTGCTGGCACCTGGCAGGCAGGGCCACGGCTACATGCATGAAGCGCTGCAGCAGGTGCTGGCCTATCTGTTCAACACCCTGCAACTGCACCGGGTAGAAGCGGAGATCGATCCACGCAACCACGCCTCGGCACACGTGCTCGAACGCCTGGGCTTCCACCGCGAAGGCCTGCTGCGGCAGCGCTGGCGTATCCAGGGTGAACTGGCCGACTCGGCCGTGTATGGGCTGCTGGCCGACGACGCGGTGCGCTCAGCCACCGTCGCTTGACCGGATCAGGCCACAACGCCGGCCCATGCCTTTGGACACATACGGTGCGCGGCACCCCGCCCTAGCATCGGGGTCCCTTCCGCTGCCGTTCCGGTGCCATGAAGTTCCTGCTGCACTCTGCCGCGCTCTGCGTCGGCCTGCTGATCGCCCCTGCCTGCGTGCTGGCCGCGCCTGCTGCTGACGGCGCCTCCGAAACGAAAGAAGAAAAGACCGAAGCCGCGCCCCTGCCGGCCGATGCGTCGGCTCGCCAGAGCATGCGCTTGGCGGGCCGCACCCTCGACTACACCGCCACCGTTGGCACCCTGCCGGTACGCGATGCGAAGGGCAAGGTGATCGCCGATGTGGTGTTCACCGCCTACACGATGCCGGGCAAGGACCGGCCGGTGACCTTCGCTCTCAATGGCGGCCCCGGCGCATCTTCTGTGTACCTCAACCTGGGCGCCATCGGCCCGAAGGTGGTGACCTTCGGTTCGGAAGGCGACAGCGCATCGGCGCCGGCGAAGCTGCACGACAATCCCGGCACCTGGCTGGACTTCACCGACCTGGTGTTCATCGATCCGGTCGGTACCGGCTTCAGCCGCGCCCGCATCGGCGATGAGGAAGCGAAGAAACAGCTGTATACGCCCAGTGCCGATGTCGAGTACCTCTCGCGCACGATCTACGACTGGCTGCTGCGCAACCAGCGCATGGCCTCGCGCAAGTACCTGACCGGCGAGAGCTATGGCGGCTATCGCGGCCCGCGCATCACCCACTTCCTGCAGACGCGCCTGGGCGTGGCGATGAACGGCCTGGTGCTGGTGTCGCCTTACCTGAGCCCGACCCTGGAAGACAACGCCGATGTCTCGCCGATGGCGTGGATGCAGACCCTGCCGTCGATCGCTGCCGCGCACCTGGAACGCCAGGGCAAGCTGACCGACGCGGCGATGCGCGAGGTGGTCGAGTACACCCGCGGCGACTACGCCACCGCGTTGATGAAGGGCCGCAGCGATCCGCAGGCGACCGAGGCGATGCTGCGCCGGGTGGCCGAGTTGACCGGCCTGGACCCGCAGTTCGTGCGCCGCGCCGGCGGTCGCCTGGACACCCAGGCCTACCTGCGTGAGGTGTTCCGCGACAAGGGCACGCTGGGCAGCCGCTACGATTCCAACGTCACTGCGTTCGATCCGTTCCCGAACGATCCGGAGCAGCGCGCCAACGATCCGCTGCTGGACAGCATCATCGCCCCGACCACCACCGCGATGGTCGACTTCGTTACCCGCGAGGTCGGCTGGAAGGTGGATGCGCGCTACCAGGCACTGAACTACGACGTGAACCGTCTGTGGGATCGCAATGGTGACCTGCGCGAGGGCGCGGTGACCCAGCTGCGCCAGGCCGTGGCGATCGACCCGCATCTGCAGGTGCTGATCGTGCACGGCTGGAATGACCTGTCCTGCCCGTTCATGGGCTCGATCCTGACGGTGGACCAGATGCCGACGATGGGCAGCAACCCGGACCGCGTGCAGGTGCGCAGCTATCCGGGCGGGCACATGTTCTACAGCCGGGCTGACAGCCAGGCGGCGTTCCGCAGGGATGTGCAGGCGTTGTTCCAGCGCAATTGAGGGGTTGTCGGCCGGGCCTGCGGCCCGGCACCCGCAGAATCGACGGCAACGGCAACGGCAACGTCAAAAGCGGGCTTTCCGTGGGTTGGCGGGGTGGGCCCGGTTGCGGGGGACGCCGTAAACCCCCAGACCGGCCCAGCCGCTGGCGGCTGTGCGTTCGGGCGCTTGCGAAGCAGTGCTTCGCAAGCAAAGCGCCCTCACCCTTTGGGGCTTGGCCGCGGCATCCATGCCGCGGACACCCCCGCAACCGGACCCACCCCGCCTTCGACGGGTTCCGGCTGCTGTTGGTGGGTGTCGACTTCCTGCTGCTGTTGGTAGGTGTCGACCTTGGTCGACACGGTAGATCCACGCCATGCGTGGATAACGGAAACCGGATGCTTCATGAAATGAAAAAGCCCGCCGGAATCCGGCGGGCTTTTTGTTTTCCGGGGTCAGATCCTTTTCCCACAGGGAAAGGGCTCTGACCGCAAGGCTCCTGGCATCAGGTCCAGCCGAGCAGCTCGAACAGCTTCAGGATCAGGTAGGCGCAGCCGCCTGCCGCCGGGATGGTCAGGATCCAGGCCCAGACGATGCGTTCGATCACGCCCAGGCGCAGCGAACGCGGGTTCTTGGCGAAGCCTACGCCCATGATCGCGGTGGAGATGCTGTGGGTGGTCGATACCGGCATGCCGAAGTGCGCCGCCAGGGTCAGCACGGTGGCCGAGCTGGTTTCTGCGGCGAAGCCGTGGATCGGGTGCAGCTTGACCATCTTGTGGCCCAGGGTCTTGATGATCTTCCAGCCGCCCGAGGCAGTACCGGCGGCCATCACCACCGCACAGGTCAGCACGATCCACATGGCAATGCCGTCGCCGGCGTGCGCGTCCGGATGCATGAAGGCCAGCCACGACGGCAGGTCGTTCAACGCGCCGGTCGCCTCGGCACCGATCAGGGTCATCGCGATGATGCCCATGGTCTTCTGCGCATCGTTGTGGCCGTGGGCAAAGCCCATGTAGGCCGCCGAAGCGATCTGTGCCTTGCCGAAGAACGCATTGACGATGCGCGGACGTGCCAGCCGCCCGATCGCGCCGCCGATCTTGGCCAGGCCTGCGATCAGTGCCCACAACAGCACCATCACTGCGATGCCGAGCAGGAAGCCTGCGATCGGCGAAGTGATCATCGGCACGAACACCTTCCACAGCAGGCCCTTGTTCTGCGCCCAGCTGCCAAGCCGTTCGGACCAGATCAGCGCGTCCCAGTTGTTGTGGGCCGCAGCCAGGCCGGCGCCGCACAGGCCACCGATCAACGCGTGCGAGGACGAGGACGGCAGGCCCTTCCACCAGGTGATCAGGTTCCAGATGATGCCGCCGAGCAGCGCGCACAGGATCACCTGCGGGGTCACGTCGACCACGTTGGTGTTGAGCAGGCCCGACGCGATGGTCAGTGCGACCGCGGTGCCGGTCAGGGCACCGATGAGGTTCATGAAGGCGGCAAGCATCACCGCCCAACCGGGCGACAGTACTTTGGTTGCCACCACGGTAGCGATGGAGTTGGCGGTATCGTGGAAGCCGTTGATGAACTCGAAGACGAGCGCGGCCAGGATCACCACCAGGACTAGGGTGAGCATCGGTACCGGCCCGTCAGCTGTTCTTCAACACGATCTGGTACGCCACCACACCGGCCTCGCGGCAGCGGTCGATGGCCTTTTCCAGGATCTCGAAGAATTCCTTGAGCAGGAACATCTGCAGGTTGTCCAGGCGACCGGAGTAGATGTCGCGGTACAGCTCGAGCATCAGACGGTCGGCCTCGTTTTCCAGCGAGCGCAGGCGCTCGTTGAGCGCGGTCATCCGGTCCAGGTTCATGTGGCGCAGGTCGGCGACCATCTCCACCACTACGCCAGCGGCCTGCTCGAGCATCGCCGCGCGCGGCGCGAAGTCGATGTGTTCCAGGTGGGTGGTGGCCAGTGAATAGCGATCGGCGAACTTCTCGATCTGCTTGGGAATCTTGTACAGGGCCGAGCCCAGCGCTTCGATGTCTTCGCGCTCGATCGGGGTCATGAAGCTGTCCACCAGCGCCTGGCTGATCTTGTCCGAGGCCGCGCGTTCGCGCAGACGGGCCAGCTTGAAGGCATCCAGGGCGGGCTGGCGATCGGCGTCGCGCAGCATCGAATGCAGTGCCTTGGCGGCATCGGAAGCCGCGACGGCAGCCTCATCGAGCAGGGTGTAGAACTGTTTGCCGGAACCGAAAATGGTCTGCAGAGAGAACATTGAGAAACCTGTCAGCCGTCGCGGGAAGGACGGCACCAGTGCGAATTATGACGGCTAGATGACCATCACGGGTATCCCTGCCCCTTTCCGGGGGTCGGGACGCCCAAAACTGAACAGGCATTTGCCACCCAGCCACGGCCCTTTGCTAAGATGCCAGCGCGCCTTCGGGCGCACCTTATGGACGACGACCCTTATCCCCCAGCGCCGCGCCGGACCCCGTTCCTGAGCGCCTGCCGCCATCGCAAGCACCCGCCCTCCCTGTCACCAACCGGGGACGATGCCCGTGTTTGAAATGATCCTGATTGTTTTCGCGCTTGTTCTGCTGAACGGCTTCTTTGCCATGTCCGAGATGTCGGTCATGACCTCGCGCAAGAGCCGGCTGAAGCAGCTGGCCGGCACCTCCAAGCGCGCGGCCAAGGCCCTGGAGCTGTCGGAGAAGCCGGAAGCCTTCCTGTCCACCGTCCAGATCGGCATCACCGTGATCGGCGTGCTGACCGGCTTCCTCGGCGGCGAGGCACTGGGTGAAGCCATCGGCGGCTGGATCCAGGGGCTGATGCCGGGCTTCGCCTACGCCGGCGGCATCGGCAAGGCCCTTGCGGTCACCTTCATCACCTTCATCACGCTGATCTTCGGCGAACTGGTGCCCAAGCGCCTGGCCCTGACCCGCTCGGAGGACATCGCCGGCCTGGTGGCGCTGCCGATGAGCTGGCTGGCCAAGCTGGCCTTCCCCTTCGTCTGGCTGCTGTCCAAGACCACCCAGCTGGTGCTGCGCCTGTTCGGCCTGGGCAAGGACGAGGTCGCGTCGGTGACCGAAGAGGAGATCCGCATGCTGGTGGCCGAGAGCCACGAGGCCGGCGTGATCGACAGCCACGAGCGCGACATGATGAACCGCGTGATGCGCCTGGGCGACCGTACCGCCGACAGCCTGATGACCCCGCGCAACCGGATCGCCTGGCTGGATACGCTGGGTGGCCTGGACAAGAACCTGGAGATCATGGCCGAGCACGAGTTCTCGCGGTACCCGGTGTACCGCGACAACGACATGGACGTGGTCGGCGTGCTTGAGCTGAAATCGCTGGCCACGCGGATGGCACGCGGCGACAACGCGCTGTTCCAGACGTTGCGCGAACCGCTGTACGTCTCCGAATCCACCCATGCGATGAAGCTGCTGGAGATCTTCCGCGAAGAACAGCAGTCGATGGCGCTGGTGGTGGACGAGTACGGCGAGATCCAGGGCCTGGTAACCATCAGCGATTTGATGGGCGCGGTGGTCGGCCGCCTGCAGGCAACGGAAAATGCCGACGAGGACGCGCTGGTGGTGACCCGTGAGGACGGCTCGCTGCTGGTGGACGGCTCGCTGCCGATCGAGGACCTGCGCGAGCTGATCGGCAGCAACGACCTGCCCGACGCCGAGGATGGCGATTACTACACCCTGGCCGGCATGTGCATCCACTTCTTCGGCCGCATCCCGCACGCGGGCGAGTACTTCGACTGGGCCGGCTGGCGCTTCGAGGTGGTCGATCTGGACGGTGCGCGCGTGGACAAACTGCTGCTTCGCACCCTGTCCGACGAGCAGGCCGATGAGCTCACCGCCTGACGCCGGCCCCGGCGCTGCATCGCCGGAGTACCGCAACGAGGGCATCCGGACCCTGCTGGCGATGTTCGCCTTCGGTGACCCGGCCCAGCACATGAAGCTGGGGCAGATCCTGCAGGATCTGCAGCAGAGTGCCTTTGGTGTATTCCTGTTCGTCGCCATCCTGCCGGCCTTCATCCCCATCCCGGGGCTGGGCGGCGCAGTCAGCGGTCCGTTGGTGATCCTGATCGGCCTGCAGATGCTGTTCTGCATGCGCCGGCCCTGGCTGCCCGGCTTCATTGCCCGTCGCGGGCCGAAGCGCGGCACCATGCACCGGTTCCTGGATCGCATCGATGGTGCCCTGCGCCGCCTCGACCGCATGCTCAAGCCGCGCATGCCGCAACTGCTGACCCCGGCTCCCGCCCACGCCTTCAGCGGCCTGCTGCTGGTGCTGCTGGGCCTGCTGCTGTCGTTGCCGATTCCGTTCACCAACTATCTGTTCGGCTTCCAGTTGCTGCTGTTCGCGCTGGCCCTGCTTGAACGCGACGGCGCGCTGATGTTGTTCAACTGGGTGGCTGCGCTGGTGGCGATCGCATTCTTCGGCTTCAGTTCCGGGCAGCTGGTGGGCTACACCGTCGACCTGTTCCAGCGCTGGTTCTGAGCGCCTGCCGCTGCGCTCGCCGGGCATGGCCCGGCGCTACCCTGAGCCCCGCCCGGTAGCGCCGGGCCATGCCCGGCGGGTTACTGCAATCAACGCAGATCGATGAATCCGTTGTCGCCCAACCGTGCCGGCTCATCCTGCACCGCCGACAACACGAAACTCAACGCCGAGCCGAGCAGCGTGCCCGGTCCGTCCCAGTACTCGGCGGTCTCTGCACGCACGTGGATCAAGCGCAGGCTCGGGTCATCCGGGCCGCCCGGGAAGAACAGCTTCATCGCCGGCGACCACAGCTCTTCGACCTTCGCGCGGTCATCGATGATCCGTGCCACGCCGGCTACCGACACATACGTATTCTTCGATGGCGAGGCATAGGCCACGTTGACCCGCGGGTCGAGCGCGATCTCGGCCACCTTCGGGCTGTCGGCCGCAGTGGCGAACCACAGGTCGCCATCGAAGGCGACCTGCTGGGTGCCAAGCGGACGGCTGTAGAGGCGTCCATCGACACCACGGGTGGTGAACATCGCCACCTCCACGTCCTTGATCAGTTCAGCCAGCTGGGCAATGTGCTCGGTACGCGATTCGTCCATGGGGGACTCCGGAAGTGGGAGTCCCCATCAGACGCGTCCGCACCGCAAATTGCCGTGACGCAATTGTTCAGCCCGCGTGGCGGGCATGCCAAGCGTGCATTGCCAGTTCGAACGAGCGAAGGCGCGCGCGGTGGTCGTACAGGTTGGCGGTAAGCATCAGTTCGTCGGGCTGATGGCGTTCGACGAACGCCGCAATGCCATCGGCAACCTGCTGCGGATCACCCAGCACGGTGCACGCCAGCGCCCGCTCCACGCCCAGCTTCTCGTGGGGTTCCCAGAACGCTTCGATGTCATCGATCGGCGCCGGAATCTTGCCCGGACGGCCGCGACGCAGGTTGACGAAGCTCTGCTGCTGGCTGGTGAACAACCGCCGCGATTCGGCCTCGCTGTCACTGGCCACCACGTTCAACGCCAGCATCGCGTGCGGCTGCTTGAGCGTGGCCGAAGGGCGGAATTCGCGGCGATACACCGCAAGCGCTTCATCCATGGAATCGGGGGCGAAGTGCGAGGCGAAGGCGTACGGCAGGCCCATCGAGGCGGCCATGCGTGCGCCGAACAGGCTGGAACCGAGGATCCAGGTCGGCACCCGCAGGCCGCCGCCGGGTACGGCCTGCACCGCCTGGCCGGGTTGCACCGGTTCGAAGTAATGCAGCAGTTCGCGTACGTCCTGCGGAAACTGGTCGGCGCTGTCGAAATAGCGGCGCAGGGCGCGGGCGGTCGGCTGGTCGGTACCCGGCGCGCGGCCCAGGCCCAGGTCGATGCGATCGGGGTACAGCGAGGCCAGGGTGCCGAACTGCTCTGCCACCTGCAGCGGCGCATGGTTGGGCAGCATGATGCCGCCGGCGCCGACGCGGATGCGTTGGGTGCCACCGGCCACATGGCCGATCAGCACCGCCGTGGCGGCACTGGCGATGCCAGGCATGTTGTGGTGTTCGGCAAGCCAGTAGCGGCGGTAGCCCAGCGCATCGGCATGCTGGGCGAGCTCAAGCATGTTGGCAAAGGCGGCAGTGGTATCGCTGCCCTCGCAGACCGGGGCCAGGTCGAGAATCGACAACGGGATCATCAGGCGGTTTTCCGTCACAAGATCCCCGTTTGATGGGGTCGCCCTGCCCCCACGGCCAGTGCCGGTGGCGGGACGCTGATTCCTGCCTGGCCGGTTCAGGCCCGCAGGCCAATGTGGAAGCGTCAGAACGCGCTGGGGCGTGGTTCGGGCAACGGCTCGTCCACCAACGGCTTCAGTTCGGCATCCAGCGCCACCCGCTCGTCGAACACAAAACAACGACCTTCGTAGCCCTCACCGCCCACTTCCTCGAAGTAACCGAGGATGCCGCCATCGAGCTGCAGCACGTTGTCCATGCCGTCGTTGAGCATCCACAGCGCCGCCTTCTCGCAGCGGATGCCACCGGTGCAGAAACTGACCACGGTGCTGTCCTTCAGCGCTTCACGATGGGGCGCCAGCGCCTCGGGCAGATCGGTGAACTTGTGGATGGGCAGTACCAGCGCATCCTTGAAGGTGCCGTACTCGATCTCCTGCAGGTTGCGCGTATCGAGCATCACCACGCGCTTGCCAGCATCATCATGCCCCTGCCGCAGCCAACGCTGCACGGTGGCAGGATCGATGGCCGGCGCGCGCGGGTAGTCCAGCGGCTGGCCATCGTCACGACGGAAGCTGATGATCTCGTCCTTGACCTTGGCCTTCAGCCGCGCGAACGGCTGGTGCTCGCTGAAGCTGGTCTTGACCCGCATATCGGCGAAGCGCGCATCAGCACGCAGTTCCGCGTAGAAGCCATCGATCGCGGACGGCGCACCCGCCAGGAACAGGTTCAGCCCCTCGCCCGCCACCAGGATCGTCCCCTGCAGGCCGGACGCCTCGGCACGCGCCTGCAGCTGGTCGCACAGGGCCTGGGGGGCGTCGATGACGGCGAAATGATAGGCAGCGGTATTGGCGATCATCCCGCCATTTTAGCGCCTGACCGCCCCCGTATCAGCCTCCACCGTTCATCCACGCATGGCCTGGATCTACCACAGTGTCGACCAAGGTCGACATCTACCGACAGCACCCGGAACGCGTCCGGGGCGGGGCGGTGTGGGCAGGCGGGACCGTTGGCGCCATGGATGGCGCCATCGAGCCCCCAAGGATGGGTCTACGGCGTGTCCCGCCTGCCCACACCGCCCCGCCCACGACGGAACGCCCGCTGTTGCTGTTGCCATTGCCTCTGCGGGTGCCGGGTGCAACCCGGCCGAGCCCCCTACCCCCGCAGCAGCATGAACGGCAGCAGCACCAGTGCCGCCGCCACCGCCATGCCCAGCAGCACCAGCACCACGAACACAGGGCGGCGGCGCAACAGGCTGCCAAAGGTCTCGGCAGTGCCATCGCGCAGGGCCTGTTCGCGCTCGGCACGGACCCGCACGCCACGGGCCGCCTGGTAGTCGGCCATCAGCGCCTTGGCACGCGGCTGGTCGGCATCCTCGCGCAGCCACAGACCACCATTGGAGATGCCCCACGGACTGGGTTCGGTGCGGTACCAAGCGATGCCGTGCTGGTCCAGCAGCGTGCAGACATCGGCATATTCGTCGTTGCCGACATTGCGCAGATTGAGCAGGAGTTTTGCCATGCCACCATGATACCCGGCGCCGATGCGCTAACCTTGCCGCCCTCGACTCATCGCCCCTGGAGACGCCTGATGCGCCGCCTGCTGCTTCCCCTGCTGCTGTCCCTCGCCGCCGTTGGTTGCTCGTCGGAGCCGTCCGGCCCGCCGCCGGGAGGCACCATTGCCACGTTCGAGCGCATCGACACCCAGCCGGGCAGCGGTGCCGAGGCCGTGCCGGGCCAGAAGGTCAGCGTGCATTACACCGGCTGGATCTACGACGAGCGCGCCGACAACAAGCACGGCAAGACCTTCGACAGTTCGGTCGAGCGCGGCGAGCCGTTCACCTTCACACTGGGCGCAGGCCAGGTCATCCGCGGTTGGGATGAAGGCGTCGCCGGCATGAAGGTCGGCGGCAAGCGCACGCTGATGATTCCGCCGGAATTCGGCTATGGCGACCGCCAGGTCGGCCCGATTCCGGCAGGTTCGTCGCTGGTGTTCGACGTCGAGCTGCTCAATGTCCAACAGTGACGTCCGCCCGCCGCGCCGCATCGCCGTCATCGGCGGCGGCCCGGCCGGGTTGTTTGCCGCCGAGCGGCTGCGCGCGGCAGGCCTGGATGTCGATCTGTACGAGGCCAAGGGCTCGCCGGGCCGCAAATTCCTGATCGCCGGCAAGGGTGGGCTCAACCTCACCCATTCCGACCCACGTCCACTGTTCGACAGCCGCTACCGCGAGCAGGCAACCCGCGTCGGCCGCTGGCTGGATGGTTTCGACGCGCAGGCGCTGCGCGACTGGGCCGCTGGCTTCGGCGTGGAAACCTACGTCGGCAGTTCCGGCCGGGTGTTCCCGGTCGACCGCAAGGCGGCACCGTTGCTGCGCGGCTGGGTCCGCCGGTTGAAGGAACAGGGCGTGCGCCTGCACGTCAACCATCGCTGGCTGGGCTGGAGCGACGACGGCGCACTGCGTTTTGCCACCGACAACGGCGAACTGGAGGTGCGTGCCGATGCGACCGTACTGGCACTGGGCGGCGGAAGCTGGCCGCAGCTGGGCAGTGACGGTGCATGGGTTCCGACGTTGCAGGCCCGCGCCGTGGACATCGCGCCGCTGCAATCGGCCAACTGCGGATTCGACGTTGCATGGACGCCGTTCTTCGCGCAACGCCATGCGGGCGCACCACTGAAGCCGGTCGTCGCACATTGGCATGGCCTCGACGGTGAGCCGCACACCCTGCAAGGGGAGTGCGTGGCCAGCGAGTACGGTATCGAAGGCAGCCTGATCTACGCCCTGTCGGCCGACCTGCGCGAAACCCTCAACCGCGACGGCCACGCCACGCTGTGGCTGGACCTGGTTCCGGGCCGCGACGAGGCACGGCTGCTGGCCGACCTTTCGCAGCCGCGCAAGGGGCGAAGCTTCGGCGAGCACCTGCGTCGCCAGGCTGGACTGGACCCAGTGAAGACCGCGCTGGTGTTCGAAACACTGGGCAAGGATGCTGGCAACGATCTGGCCGCGGTGATCGCCACGTTGAAGCGCCTGCCACTGCGCCTGCTGCGCCCGCGGCCGATGGCCGAGGTGATCAGCACGGCCGGCGGCGTGCGCCTGGACGCGCTGGACGAGGGCCTGATGCTGCGTGCCTTGCCCGGCGTGTTCTGCGCCGGAGAGATGCTGGACTGGGAAGCACCGACCGGCGGCTACCTGTTGACGGCGTGCTATGCCAGCGGACTGCGTGCGGCAGAGGGCGTGACCGCGTGGTTGGCCACGCGTTGATCAACGCGCGATAGCGCCGGAAATTTCACCTCGGCCGGCGCATCTTCACCGACGCCAATGCCACGCCACTGGGATGCGGATACAGTTCCTCGCGCTCGGCGACGAAGCCCTGCCGCTGGTAGAACGGCACGGCGTTGAGCGAGGCCGACAGCACAACCTCCCGCGTCGGGTCGGCCAGGGCCAGCAACCGCTGCATCAGCGCCTGGCCGATACCCTGCCCGCCCCGATCCGGATCGACGAACAGCGCGTCGATCTCGTTGCCCTCGGTATCGAACACACCGAACCCTAGCACATTGCCCCGGTCATCTTCGGCCACGACGCAACCGCCCTGCCCCAGCAGCCGCGAATACTGCACCGGCGGCGGCGATGCCGACCAGGGTGCAATCACCTCCGGCGGATAATGGCTGCTGCACAGCTCACGTACGCAGCGCGTTCGCAGGGCCCACAGCGTGCCCACATCATCGTCGGTACCCGTCCTGAACTGCATGCAGCCTCCTTGCATGGATGGTTTTCGTGCAATCGAGCATGGGCTCGGTCCTGCAGCGCGGGTCATCGTGACTTGCTGGCCCGCAGCGCCTGGATCTTCGGTGGCGGCTGGAACGAATCGCTGCGTGCGTCCGCCCAGAACGAATGGAACACCGCGTGGTCGGGCACCTTGTGCAGCAGCTCGCCCGGTTCCAGGTAGCGATACAGCGAGGCCAGCGAACGGATCTCGACCGGCGACACCCGCCGCAGGATGTGTTCCGGGCCGAGCTCGGCCGGATCGTTCAAGCCCGCCGCGCACAGCAACTCCTTCAGCGCGTGCAGGGTGTGCTCGTGGAAGCTGTACACGCGCGTGGCCTTGTCCGGTGCATCCAGATGCTTCCAGCGTGCCGGATCCTGGGTCGCGATGCCGGTCGGGCACTTGTCGGTATGGCAGCTGAGCGACTGGATGCAGCCCAGCGCGAACATGAAACCGCGCCCGGCATTGCACCAGTCGGCACCCATCGCAATGGTGCGGGCGATATCGAACGCGCTGGTGATCTTGCCGGCAGCGCCGATACGGATGTGCTCGCGCAGGTCCAGGCCGACCAGGGTGTTGTGCACCAGCAGCAACGCTTCGTGCATCGGCACCCCCACGTGATCGACGAATTCGGCCGGTGCCGCGCCGGTACCGCCTTCGGCGCCATCGACGACGATGAAATCAGGCAGCAGACCGGTCTCGTGCATCGCCTTGGCAATGCCGAACCATTCCCACGGGTGGCCGATGGCCAGCTTGAAACCAACCGGCTTGCCACCGGACAGTTCACGCAGGCGGGCCACGAACTGCAGCAGTTCAACCGGCGTGGAGAAGGCCGAATGGCGCGATGGCGACACGCAGTCCACGCCCATCGGCACGCCACGCGTCACCGAGATCTCGGCGGTGACCTTCGGCGCCGGAAGCACCCCGCCATGGCCGGGCTTGGCGCCCTGCGACAGCTTGATCTCGATCATCTTCACCTGATCGTGGTTGGCATTGGCAACGAAGCGTTCCTCGCTGAAGCCGCCCTTTTCGTCACGGCACCCGAAGTAGCCCGAGCCGATCTCCCAGACCAGGTCACCGCCCATCTCCCGGTGATACGGCGAAATCGAGCCTTCGCCGGTATCGTGGTAGAACCCCCCCAGGCGTGCGCCTTCGTTCAATGCGCGGATCGCATTGGCCGACAGCGAACCGAAACTCATCGCCGAGATGTTGAACACGCTGGCCGAATAGGGCTTGGCACAGTTCGGACCGATCAGCACGCGGAAATCATGCTTGGCGATGGTGGTCGGCGCCAGCGAATGGTTGATCCATTCGTAGTCCACCGCATATGTGCTGCGCAGGGTACCGAAGGGCACCGTGTCCATCTGGTTCTTGGCGCGCTGGTAGATCAGCGCGCGCTGCTGCCGCGAGAACGGCACATCCTCCAGATCGCTCTGCACGAAGTACTGGCGGATCTCCGGGCCGATCGATTCCAGGCCATAACGGAAGTGCGCCATCACCGGATAGTTGCGGCGCAGGGTGCTGCGCTTCTGCAGCAGGTCCCAGGTCCCCAGCGCCACCATCGCAGCTGTAATGCCGACGCCCCAGTACCAGGCCGGCCAGATCGTGGCCAGCCACAGGCAGATCGGAAACATCAGGATGGCGAGCAGGTAGACGATATACCGGTGCATGGCGTTCCTCGGTTGCAACTGCCCCGAGTCTACCGCGCAAGCACCTACAGGCGATCGTCGACCACGCTGCGCGGCCAGGCGGACTTCACGTCATAGACCAGCCCACCGGGTGCCAACAGGCTGCGGATATGGGCATCGTCCATCGCCTTGAAGCTCTCATGCGCCACCGCCAGCACCACCGCGTCGTAGCTGCCGCGCACCGGCTCGGCCAGCCAGTTCACGCCTTCGTCCGCCATGGCAGCTGGCCCCACCCACGGATCGCTGACGTCCACCTGCGCGCCGCTGCCGGCCAGCCGCTGGGCCAGTTCCAGCGCGCGGCTGTTGCGCAGGTCCGGGCAGTCCTCCTTGAAGGTCACGCCCAGCACCAGGATGCGCGAGTGCGCTGGCATGCGGCCACGCTCGGCGAGCATCGCCAACACGCGTTTGGCCACATGTTCGCCCACCCGGTTGTTGACCTGCCGGGCGGTGTGGATGAGGTCGGGGTGGTAGCCCATGCTTTCGGACTTGTGCAGCAGGTAGTACGGGTCCACGCCGATGCAGTGGCCACCCACCAGCCCCGGCCGGAACGGCAGGAAGTTCCATTTGCTGCCTGCGGCGTCGAGCACATCCTGGGTGTCGATGCCGAGGCGATCGAAGATCAGGGCCAACTCATTGACCAGCGCGATGTTGACGTCGCGCTGGATGTTCTCCACCACCTTGGCCGCTTCGGCGACCCGCATCGACGGCACCGGGAACGTGCCGGCGGTGATGATCCGCTGGTACAGGCCATCGACCACCGCAGCCACGTCCGGCGTTGAGCCGGAGGTGATCTTGCGGATGTCGGCCAGGCGCCGCTGGCGGTCACCCGGGCTGACCCGCTCGGGACTGTAGCCGCAGTAGAAATCCTCGTTGAAGCGCAGGCCCGAGCCCTGTTCCAGCAGCGGCACGCAGACTTCTTCGGTGGTACCCGGGTAGACGGTGGATTCGTAGATCACCAGATCACCGGCGCGCAGATGGCTGGCGATCAGTCGCGTCGCCGAGCGCAAAGGCTCCAGATCAGGCTGCTCGTAGGCATCGATCGGCGTGGGCACGGTGACGATGTAGACGTTGCAGGCGTCGAGCTGCGCCGGATCGCTGCTGTAACGCAGCAGCGACGCGCTGGCCAGTTCGTCCGGCTCCATTTCCAGCGTATGGTCCTGCCCACCGGCCAGTTCGGCGATGCGCGCAGCGTCGATGTCGTACCCCAGGGTGGGCAGCTGGCAGCCGAACGCCACTGCCAACGGCAGCCCGACATATCCCAGGCCGATGATGGCCGGGGACGGGCTCTGTGCTGCGCCGATCGGCGCACTCATGCGCGGCGTCCAACAGGCGGCGATGGTGTCCACTGGGTCATGCGAGGATCCGGGAGCAGGCAAACGTGCCGACAAGGTTAACCGCGGCAGCGGCGCCAGACCACGCCCGGATCAGGATCCGAGGCTGACGGCAGCCGGCTCGAGTTCGCCGTGCCGCCCCGTCCAGGCCCGCAACAACAGGCAGAAGCCATGCTCCGGAGGCTCCTGCCCCAGACTGAAACCATGCCACGGGGCCGCCACGATGCTGCCCAGCGTCGCCGCATCCACGTGCCGGTTGGCCATCGTCCAGCGCGGGAACCAGCGGCTCGGGATCGGGCCTGCGGCAAGTTGGATGATGCTGCCGTGGCGACGCGCGTTGCCGATCCGCGCATGCACCGAAGCCAGCCCATCCCGTGGGCCTTCGATGTACTGCAGGAAACGGCTGCCATCGAACATCAACGCCCCGGTCACCCCGGCCATGCGGTTGAACGCGGTCGCATCGGCCAGCAATGCATCGAGCTCGGGCACGTCCAGTCCCTCCCTGGCCGTGCTGACATAAGCGTACGCATGCAACGGCATGTCCATCACTCCCCTCCTGAGTGCAGAGGAATATGACAGGAAGCACGAGGACTTCAAGCGTTGGCTATTCCGGTGGCGACTCGACCTGATAACCGCGTTGCACCAGCGCATCCAGATAGCCCTCGCCCAGCAGCAGGCTGACCGGCACCGTCGCGAAGGTGCCTGGATGACGGCTCAGCGCCGCATCCACGCCCTTCAGCCAGCGCGTGCGTACCTGCTGCGGCATATCGCTCCAGCCGCGCCGGCGCACGAAGGCCGAATCCTGCAGCAGTTCGCGGCAGGTCTGGGCCATCGCCGAACCCGACAGCCGACGCAGTGCCGCGACATCCCCCAGCGCCCAGGCGTTGGCGCGCTCGCGCAGCACCGGTGCCTGGAATTCCACCGTGTCGAGCGTGCGTTCGAAACACGCGCGGTCATCGACTTCGGTGGCCTGCAGCTCCTTCAACGTGCCACGGATGTCGTCGACCTTCAGCTTGACCTGCACGTCTTCCGGCTTCAGATCGTGCGCCTTGTACGCGCGCCCGAGTGCTTCCTTGACCTGCTTGCCATCGCGTAGGCCGTTGCGCTTGAGGAAAGCCTGGTACAAGCGGCCGGAGGCCACCAGCGGACGGTCCTTTTCCACGCCACGGTCATTGCCCAGGTAGGTCTGTTTCAGGCCGAGCCAGCGCGCGTGCGTTGCCGGCGGCAGGATCTGGTCAAGCGTGCGCCCCTGCGGATCGCGCGCGGTCTTCAATGCCAGTGGCAGCAGGGTCAGGCCCTTGAACACGCCGATCTTCGCATCGAGGGCGAAACCCGGATCGCCCAGCACATGGTCGACGCTGGCAATGGTCCGCTCGACTTCGTCGGAGCGCCATTGCACCCCGCTCGGCAACGGCGAGACCGTGCCCAGGATCCACAGCACATGCCCCTGTGGAGCGGTGACCTTCCAGAGGCCGGGGCCGGGTTGTTCGCCGGTCACCTGCACCGTCTCCATGTCCACCACCGCGCCGGTGGGCGCAGGCACCTGCTGCGCGGCAGCCGGGCCAATCGCCAGCATCAGCCCCAGCACGGCACTGCATCCGATCCATCGCTCGCCGCGTGCACGCATATCGCCATTCCCGGAAATGTTGGCGGACTGTACCCAGCCCCGCGCCCGGTTGCGTAAAAGCCGCGTTAGCCGGCGGCAGCGGCGGCGATTCCGTTACAATCGGCGCGCGCTGCAGGCCCGGATGGCGAAACTGGTAGACGCATCGGACTTAAAATCCGCCGGGGGCAACCCCATGCCGGTTCGATTCCGGCTCCGGGCACCAACGGTTTCGGGCGATTTCTTGTAGCTCCCGGCGCTCCGCAATTTTTGACTTGCTCCGCAAAAGCGAGCTGGCCGGGCTCACACGCCCCGGCGCAGTTCCCTCAGACCTGTCCTCACCCGTGTCTTCATCGGGTCCTTCGCCCTTGGCTTCATCACCGCCGGCGAACGGATTGGCGCCAGCGCTTCCTTTACTCGTTCTAGGTCCCTCGCCCCCCTCGATCAAGCAGCGTGCCTGCTGCAGCTGTTTGTGTAGGCGGCAGGGCGGGCAGCGGCGGTAGAGGCTCGCTCGGAGTGTCGTCCACCATCCGAGCCACAGCTGCTCGCAGCCGCATCCGGGGGGCCAGCCTGCCCGCGCACCAGCGCTCGGCATAGCGTTTACCCTGGAAGATGCAGGCCGCCCGCTCATTCCTCGTCTCCCACATCTTTATGGAACACGGCAGAAACGAGCCGTATAGTCTGTTGATGAAGAGCAATGGAGCGATGATGAACGCTATCTCGCATGGCCCCGTATCGCTGGGGCGCAAGAATGGAGGCTATGGGAACGAGCCGACGGCGGCGACGAGACTGTCGTATTTGCCCCGAAATGCTCATCGCGCAGGCTTTCACAGCCATAGCTCTTGTCCAGCTGAACACCGATCAAGGCAATCCTGTCGGCAGCTTCACGCACCGAGAACCATGCTCCGCAGTAAAGCTGTACAAGCATGCCCCCACAGTTCGTCAATCCGCGACATGGACGGCTCATGCTGAAATCTCTCGCAAGCCTTTCCCATGCGGCATTGATCGCTTTGATCAGCTTGGTCATTTCAGGCTGCCACAAGGAACGCTCGTATCCTGTTTACCGCGAAAATCCTGTACCTGCGGATGCGCTGCCCATCATCATCCGGGTCCATGACGCGCCACTGGAGATACCAACTCCCAAGGTATCCGTCACCTACCAGATAGATCCACTTTGCCTGCCCCCGATCAACAATTACGAGGGTGTGCAATACGAACCGAACCAGCACACGATTGATCCCCCAGTACGGCGTATAAGTGCTACAGAATTCAGCAGCACCGTGTTCAAGGACGGAATGGAAGTTGCTGACTATTACGGTAGTGGCCCGTGCACATGGACACCTGCTCTCGTAGAAGCTTCGTTCGCCTTCATCATCGATGATCGGCCAATCCGTGCATCAGTCTCAGCTCTATTTAGTGAGATTGAAGGCGGGAAAACCTTCACCGCCTATATAAAGCGCGCATTGCCCCCCATGACCACGGGGCAAACGCCAAGCCGGACTCCAACCGAACCTTCGAGTTGGTACGAAAAGATGCCACAAGACAAGCGCAAGGAATACTTCCCAATCGAAGTATCCACACGGGTTGAAGGAACAACGCCATGAACGCTAGGGAAAACGCCACGCTTTCGAACCATGTCTATAAGGACCCCCTCCCGCCCCCCGATTCCGACATCGCCATTGATGGAACGAAATACACGGTTTTGGCCCGTCGCGACTCCGGGAACGGATATCAAGGTGTTGTCTACCTCAACATAGAAACAAAAGAAGTCATCGCTGCCCATCGTGGAACCGAGTTTGATCGCCAGGCAGTACTTGATGGCGGCATCGACGCTGCGATGGTCACCGCCAGAATCAATTCACAGCTTGGCGATGCTCTTGCGCTCACCAAGCAGGCAACCAAACTGGCTGAGGAAAATGGGTATGGGCCAGTGCACGTCACCGGCCATTCACTGGGCGGCGCGCTCGCACAGATCACCGCGCACCACTACAACCTCCCCGGCGACGCGTTCAATCCGTACGGCGCTGCCGGGTTGGCCTATCGCCTTTCCGAAGGCCAGCCAATGCGGCGCCGTTCACCAACCATGTCATGGCAGGCGACTTGGTCAGTGCGGGCGGCCCGCATTACGGCAAGGTTGAGATGTACGCGCTCCCCAAGGAACTGGAGGTTCTGCGCACCGCCGAGCAGGGCCAACGCATCGCGTCCCTCGGAGCACCTGGGCTGAAAAGCGGCCACCTCATGTCCGCCGCTGTGGCGGTCCAGTTGGGGGATTCCCATCGAATGGTTCATTTCCTTGATCGGATGACCGACAAGGGGCCGGTGCAGTCTGTACTGGACGACCCCAGAGCCCGGGTCACAGACCCTGAAGACCTGCGCCGGATTGCCGACTATCGCGGTGATATTCATCAGCTGCGTGTGGGAGCGACCGTGCTTGTCGGCGGCGGACCTGGACTGCTGCGCGACGGGGTCAATTACCTGCGCGGCACCGAGGAAGCCGGTGCATACGCTCGCCAAGAAGCTGAAGCGGAGCAGCGCGCCCACAATGCGCTCAAGCCCGGCGGGCAGCTGGTCCCGGATGCAACCGACAAGGGCTCGCCCTCTCTGACCAATCCAGGCTTCTCTCCCAAGAGCCCGTTGCAAGAAAGCATCGAATCAACCTTGGACAAGGCAGGCCTGGATCCCAGAAAGGAAGGTCACTCAGACCATGCGCTCTACCGGCAGATTCGCGATGGTGTATCCGCCTTGGATGCCAAGCACGGGCGCGGCTTCGATGAAATCAGCGAGCGAATGACGGCCAGCTTGCTGGCAACAGCTAAGAGCAGCGGTTTGGAGCGCGTCGATCACGTCGTGCTGGGCACTCCGCCGAGCAATGTTTCGGGCCCGCGCATGTTCGTCGTGCAGGGCGAGCTCGACAATCCGGCACACCTGCGGGCGTCGGTTGCGATTAGCGAGGCCGTCAACACACCCGTGGAGCAGTCGCTCGCCAAGGTCGAGCAGATTTCACAGGCACAGCAGGTCGCCCAGCAGGACCACGCCCAGGAGCAGACGCGAGCCGCGATGCGCATGAGCTAGCCCAGCGCCTGCCCGGATCGTGGGCATAGAGCGCGGCGAACTCCTGCAGCGACACGGTGGCACCCGTCATGCGGACCAGCTTCTGGTAGGCGGCTTCCATTCAGGCGGAATAGCACACCCAATCAAGCATTGACGCTCCCACAAAGGGTCCGCACCGCTGGTTGCGCACAGCAGCCCGCCGGAGGGAATGCGGCCACTCAGCTGCCGTTTCCGCGATCAGGACGCCTTCAGGCCGGCATGGCAGAATCGAACCCCCCGCCCCGGCCGCCGAACCGCGCACTAGGAGATCAGCCATGAAGTGGATAGGGATCGCGTCATCGCTGGCGCTGGTCGCGATGCTCGCCCAGGCCAACGCACCGGCATCGGCGCAGAGTCGTTCGGACAGCCACCGCAATCTCGACGGAAGCCTGGATATCCGCAACAGTGACGGATCGTCCAGCCGCATCAAGCGCGACCTGTCCGGCCGGGTGACCGCCGAGCACAGCAACGGCAGCCGTTCGACCACCACCACCGATCTGAGTGGCCGCAAGCGCACCACCCACAGCGATGGCAGCTACTCCAACAGCAGCACTGACCTGAGCGGCAACATCCGCACCCAGTACAGTGACGGCAGCTACTCGGTCAGCAAGCGTGACCTGAGCGGCAGGTGGCGCACCGAGTACAGCGACGGCTCCTACTCCACCAGCGTGCGCGATCTGAGCGGCAACTGGAGCACCACCTCCAGTGGTGGCATGGCCGCTCGCCACCCCGAACGGGGCGTCGGAAAGCGCTGAGACCTGCGCTCAGATCGCCCGCGAATAACGCGGCTGCTCCTGCGCAGCGCGCAGATAGGGATCGAAGCACATCGCCAGCAGGCGCAGCAGCGGCCGCCCGGGCTCGCTGGCACGCACCACGCCATCGCGGTACTCGGCCAGGCCATCCTGCTGCAGACGCTGCACGGCCTGCAGGTCTTCGGCGAAGTAGGTTTCGAAATCAATGCCGTGGCGCTGGGCCAGTGACATTCCATCCACCTCACCCTGGCACATCAACTGCTGGATCAGCTCGGCGCGCAGCTGGTCGTCGGCACTGAGTGCGACGCCGCGCCAGACCGGCAGCTGTCCCTGGTCCACCGCGCTCTCCCACGACGGCAGGTCACGCGGATTCTGGCTGTAGGTGGCACCGATGTGACTGATCGCACTTACGCCAAGGCCGAGCAGATCGGTGTCGGCGTGGGTGGTGTAGCCCATGAAGTTGCGATGCAGCTGGCCGGCGCGCTGGGCACGCGACAGATCTTCTTCCGGCAATGCGAAGTGGTCCATGCCGATGTACTGGTAGCCGGCTGCGGACAGGCGCTCCACCGCCAGGCCCAGCAGCGCCAGCTTGTCTTCCGGCGAAGGCATCCGGCTTTCGTCGATCTGCCGCTGCGCGCGGAACAGGTGCGGAAGATGCGCATAGCCATACACCGCCAGTCGATCCGGACGCAGCGCCAGCACCAGTTCCAGGGTGCGGCCGAAGCCCTGCAGACTCTGCCCTGGCAGGCCGTAGATCAGATCGACGTTGACCGAACGCATGCCGCTGTCGCGGCACGCACGCAGGATATCCAGCGTCTGCCGTACGCCCTGCACGCGGTTGATCGATTCCTGCACCTGCGGGTCGAAATCCTGCACGCCCAGGCTGGCGCGGTTGAAGCCCAGCCGGGCCAGCACCGCCACGTCGCTGGTGTCGATGAAACGCGGGTCCAGTTCGATGGAAAAATCACGCTGCGACGAACCGCTGAAATCGAAGCGGCGGCGCAGGCCCTCGACCAGTGCGGTCATCGCATCGGCATCGAGGAAATTCGGCGTACCACCGCCGAGGTGCAGCTGGATCACTTCACGACCATCGGCGAACTGCGGTGCCAGCAGGTCCGCCTCGGCCAGCACGCGTGACACGTAGCTGTGGCCACGCCCGCGGTCGCGGGTGATCACCCGGTTGCAGCCACAGTAGAAGCAGGGGCTGGAGCAGAATGGCACGTGGACGTACAACGACAACGCGCGCGCCAACGGGTTGCTGTCGGCGATCGCCTGGCGCAGCGCGGCTGCATCGAAGCCGTCATGGAAGTGCGGCGCGGTGGGATAGGAGGTGTAGCGCGGGCCGGGACGGTCATGCCGTCGCAGCAGATCGGGATCGAAGGTCCAGGCCAGGCCACCGGCAGCGGGAGAGAACGTGTCCATGGCGCCAGCATCGCCCCAACCCTGGCGGTACGCCTTGACCCAGATCAATCCTTGGTGGGCACGCCCAGCACCGGCAGCATGACCTGCGGCCAGCGCAGCATCTGGTAGCGGCGCCAGAAGGTGTCGGCGATGCGGGCAGCCACATCGTCGGCCAGCGCCTGCATGGGCAGGTTGTTGCATTCGGCCGTGGTGATGTGGAACAGCACCAGCCAGCGGTCGAACAGATCCTTTTCCAGATCGATCGCCATGTGCTTGGACATCGGCGAGCCCTTGAACCTGCGTGTCCCGCGCAGCATCGCCGACCAGAAATCGACGAGCTGGGCCAGGTGTTCCGGCCAGTCGCGCACATGCCCTTCGAATACCGGCCCCAGACGCTCCTCTTCACGCACGCGCGCATAGAAATCGTGGACCAACCGGGTCACTTCCTCCTCGCTGCACAACTCTGGCGAAGCAATGGGAAGGGCAGTCGTGGGCGTTGCGTTCATCAGGGCACCAAGTGCGGATCGGCAGTGTGCCGCATGCCGCCACCACCGCTGTTGATCCAGATCAATGTCAGCGCACTGCGGCGCACCTAGGCTGGCACGCTTGCAGGAAGCATGCCCTGCGGATGCTGCGCCAACCACGGCGAAGTATACGCGCCGCCCTCTTCTTCAACCCGAACCCGCATGAACACACCGACTTCCAGCCGCCAGCGGCGTATCCAGCATTGGGGTGCAGTCCTGTGGCCCAGCTTCATCGCCGCCGGCCTGGCCTGCGTGGTGTTCTTCGCCTTCGTCGATCCACTGCGGCTGCAGGCGATCAGCTTCCCGGGTACGGCCATCAGCCGTGAGCTGGGCTACACCGCAGGTTTCTTCATGTTCTGGGCGGTCACCGCACTTTCCAGCGCGGTGACCGGCTACCTGCTGCGGCCGATGCCGAACGAAGAGGATGAGGAGCTGCCACTGGGATGAGCATCACCGCATCCTCGCCCCTGCGCGCATGGCGTTGGCGCCGCACCCTGGGCCTTGCGTTGCTGGTCCTGTTCCATGCGCTGCCGTGGCTGCAGTGGGATGGACGGCAGGCCCTGCTGCTGGACCTCAACGCGCGCCGCTTCGACCTGTTCGCCTGGACCCTGTGGCCGGATGACATCGGTGTGTTGCTGGGGCTGCTGGCGGTGATGGCGGTGGGTCTGGCCCTGCTCACCCACTTGGCTGGTCGCGTGTGGTGCGGACATGCCTGCCCGCAGACGCTATGGACACGAGCGTTCGACGGAATCGCGCAGGCATTGGCCCGCGTGATGCCGGCGAAGCTGGCGCGGCCGGCCACCCAGCTGGCCTGGTTGCTGCTGTCGCTGTGGACCGGGATCACGTTCGTCGGGCTGTTCAGCCCGATCCGCGAACTGGTCACCGGCGCGTTCGATGGCGCATGGAGTGGCTGGGAGACCTTCTGGGTGCTGTTCTATGCCGGCGCCACGTGGGGCAATGCGGGGTTCCTGCGCGAGCAGGTGTGCCGATCACTCTGTCCGTTCGCGCGCATGCAGCCGTTGCTGACCGACCCGCACACCCCGCGCATGTTGTATGACCCCCGCCGCGGCGAGCCGCGCGGCGCCCGCCCGCCGGCATTGGGCGGCGTGCTCGGCCGCGGTCGCGGCCTGCTCGATCCGACCACCGCGCAGGACTATGTCTTCCGTGCCGCGCATCCGCTGCTGGCCGGACCGATGCCCACCTTCAGCGCGGATCGGCTGGGCGACTGCCTCGATTGCATGGCCTGCGTGCGCGCGTGCCCGATGCAGCTGGACATCCGCCATGGCCCACAGGCCGACTGCCTGGCCTGCGGTGCCTGCCTGGAAGCGTGCACGCAGCAGCAGCATCAGGCCGGTTTCGGCCCAAGCCTGGTGCGCTACTGCAGCCCGCAGGTGATGGCAGGCCAGCCGCGCCGGTGGTGGCGCCCCCGCACCACGGCCCTGGCTTCGTTGCTGCTGGTGCTGCTGGTGTGCGGCGCTTGGCGCCTGCTCTGAATCAGCCCGGATCGCCCGGGCGCGGCGGTACCAACTGGGCGCGGCGGACGATGCCCAGTTGTTCGATGATCAGCGCCATTTCATTGGTGACATCGGTTCGCCCGGTCCCCTGCGGAACCAGACGATCAAGCACCTGCTGGTAGGTATCCCAGAACGCCGGGCCGCATCCGTGTTTGTGATAACTGGCTTCCAGTTCGCGGCGTACCCGTTCAGCCAAGCCATGCATGCCGTATTCCATACGACCTCCGTTGGACTTGTTCTGCATCGTTGACGGTCGACCGATTCACTTGCGAGCTACTGAAAGACTCCCGGCCTTCACAGCCGGTTGATGCCAATTAGTCATAGATTTCACGACACGTCAATTACAGGCCGCGACTTTCGCGATTGAAATTATTAATCGTTCATGAAAGGCCGTAGCGACCGGGATCAGAAACGTCCGTGCCGATGTCGACAAAGACAGCCGGCGAACCCGGGTAGCCATCACAGATCGGACCATCGCTGGGGACACGTCGATCGATTCTGTCTATGTTGCTAAGCATACTTAGCAAATCGATCTTGGCGGCTTGTCTGCGACAACCATCGACGCATCTCATGCGGTTTCATCGTGCGAGTCATCATCCATCGGGAACAACGCAGGGTATCGCTGCTGCAGGATGTAGCGCCTGAGCGGCGGGATGGGAAAGCCTCTGGGCCATTGCGAGACAGCGGATCTGCTGATTCCAAACAACCTGGCGAGCTCTGCGTCGGTGGAAAAGCCCAGCCGCGTGCGGACCTGCCGCTTGCTCCAGAATTCGTCCATTTTCGATCCCTTTCATCATCAAACTTATTCTTGCGCCAAGGCCTCTTTCGCTTCCACGCGTTAAGCTGGCTTGCATAGATGAATACTCTTGGACAACGACTCGCGGTCGCCATGAAGGACGCCGGGCATGCACGCCCTGCCGACCTGGCGCGTGCCGCCGAAACGACGACGGCAACGGTCAGCAACTGGCTCAACGACCACGTCAAGGCCAACCACGTGAAAGCCGAACAGCTGTTCCGCATTGCCGATGCGGTGAAGCTGGACCCACGCGAGCTGCTCTTTGGCCCGCTGGGACGGGGAGTCGGCGAGCGCGGCACGGCCTACATGCACATGCCCAGCGAAGCCCATCTGGATGTCTGGCAAGCGGCCTATGAGCTGGTCGCCCACATCCTTGACGAGCGCGGACTTGAGGTGGGCTACCGTCGCGAGGCCACGCTGGGGTTGATGGCCCATGACCTGCTGATGGAGGGCGTCAGCCGCGGCAAGGTCGCACGCGTGGTGATGACTGCCCTGCCCTGACCCATCGCGGGCTGGTAGCATGGCCGTCGAAGGGGATGGGGCTCCCCCGATAACCGCCTGAGATGGCTGATGGCTCCTGCTGAGACGAACCCGGCGTTCGTCGATGGCAGGCCGTGCCCGCCATTGCGTCCGCCGTCGAACCTGCGAACACGCACTCGAGGCAAGCAATGCAGACGTTCAACAACTATGTGCTGGTATTCCTGGGCGGCGGTGTCGGCGCCTGCCTGCGCCATGCCTGCAATCTGATCGGCGCCCGCGTGGCCGCCGGCAGCACCTGGCCCTGGTCGACGTTCCTGGTCAACATCAGCGGCGCCGTGCTGATGGGCGTGGTGGTGGAGGCGTTTGCGCTGCGCAATGGCGCTTCGCCGCAACTGCGCCTGCTGCTGGCCACCGGCATTCTTGGTGGCTACACCACGTTCTCCACCTTCTCGCTGGAAACCGGCCTGCTGCTGCAGCGGGGCCAGCATGGCCTGGCCGCACTGTACGCCGGCGGTTCGGTAGCCCTGGGCCTGGCCGGGCTGTTCGCCGGCATGAAGCTGACCCGGCTCGCGCTGGGGTAACAGTCAGCCGGCAGCAGCGCGCGCTTGTCCGCGCCACTGCCGTGGCGATTGCCCGGTGTGTGCCTTGAACGCCCGCGACAACGCGGCCTCGCTGCCATAGCCAACCTCGTCGGCGATCCGTTTCAACGGTCGCCCCTGCCGCAACGCCTGCTGCGCCAGGCCTACCCGCCAGCCCTGCAGATACTGCCCGGGCGTGGTTCCCATGGCCTCGCGGAAACTGGCGGCGAACACGCTGCGCGACATGCCTGCAACGTCGGCCAGATCTTCCAGCGTCCAGGCCTGGGCGGGTGCCTCGTGCATGGCCACCAGCGCCAACCGCAGCCGTGGATGGCCAAGCCCGGCGAACAGGCCGCCGCGCATCTCGCCCCCCTCCATCAACTGCCGCAGCACCTGGATCATCACCACCTCGAACAGGCGGTTGACCATCACCGTGCGACCGCAGCGCTGCTCGAATGCCTCCTCGAACAGCAGCTCCAGGGCGGCATGGCCGCCATACAGTTCGGCCAACGGCAGGCAGATGAAATCGGGCAGCGCGGCACTGATCGGGTTGAGCCTGCCGCCCTCGAAATGGAGATTGGCGCAGGCCATGTCCGCGCCATGCTGTGGATCGGTGTGGAAGCGGTGTGGCAGCGGGCGCGGATACAGCAGCAGGCTGGGAACGTCGACCTGCACCGTCTGCGTGCCATGACTGACCTGCAACGGACCGCGCCGCACCAGGTGCAGCTGGCCGGCGTCGCCTTCGGCCTCCAGGCTGTTGATGCCGCACAGCGCGCCGGCATGGAACACCGAGGCGGTGACCGCGAAGCGTTCGAGCAGGATGGCGAGGCGATCGACCATGGCGGGACCCCAGATCAAATGGAAGGGAGAAGATACGGCAGATCGTATCGAATTCGGTTGCATTGCGTCAGGGGCTAGCCACCGTGCTGGGGCAGCGCTATACAGGCGGCACCTTCCGCGCAGACCGCACCGGCCAGGGCAAAGACCATGATGCGAACCTTCCACCGGCTGGTCCTGGCACTGGTCCTGCTGCTTCCGCACGTGTCGCAGGCCGCCGCGCCGTCCGCCCCGCCACGCACCTCCAGCGGTGAGCTGCAGGGCGCGCGCTGGCGCCTGGACGTGCCCGCCGGCTGGAACGGCGAACTGGTGATGCTGGCGCATGGCTATGAACCGGTCGGCGCGCCGCAGCCATCACCGATGCCGGCCAACGACAGCACCGCCAGCCTGCTTGCAGCGGGCTATGCCGTGGCGCAGAGCGCCTATGCCAGCCAGGGCTGGGCGGTGGCAGATGCGATCGTGGACATGGAGCGCCTGCGCGCGCACGCCCTGTCCGAATTGAAGGACGTGCGTCGCACCTGGATTCTCGGCTTTTCGATGGGCGGTGCGGTGGCCATCGCCACCCTCGAACGCCTGCCACGTCACTACGCCGGTGGCGTGTCGCTGTGCGGGGCCAACCTGCCTGGCGAACAACTGGCCAATGACCTGCTGACCACCCTGGTGGCGTTCGACTATTTCTTCCCCGAAGCCAAGGGACTGCCCCGGCAGGGCCTGGCATCGGCGGAAGCTGCGGCACTGCCGCAGATGGAGCTCTATCAAGGCATCGCCGCCGCGCTTCAGACCCGGCCGGCCGTGGCTGCGCAACTGGCTGTACGGCTGCAGGTAAGCGTGGAGGCATTGCCGGGCACGATCAGCCTGCACGCGATGATCCTGCACGAACTGGCCACGCGCGCCGGCGGCATGCCGGTCGGCAACGTTACGACCGTCTACCGCGGATTCGGTGACGACAAGGCGTTCAACGCGGGCGTGCAGCGGCTGGCACCTGCTGCGCCGGCACAGCGATACGTGCGCGAAAAGCTGGCGTTGACCGGCGCGCTCAAGCGACCGCTGGTGATCCAGTTCAACAACAACGACCCGAGCATCGTGCCGCGCATGCAGGCGGTGTATCCGCAGCTGGCCGAGCACGCTGGCGCCACGCCATTGCCGCGCGTACTGCCTGCGGTGGGCGAAGGCCACTGCGGCTTTGCGGATTCACAGGTGGTCGAGGCGTTGAAGGCAGCAGCGGCTCCCTTCTGAGCAGCCGACCGCATCAGTGGCCGAGCGTACCCATGGTGAAGGTATAGCCGGAGCGCATGAGGAAGTCGCGCATGCGCAGTTCGGCGCGGCGCGGAGACGGAAGATCCGGCGGGCCATACAGGGCATAGACCACGCCAGCGCCCTCGATACTCTCCCGGCGCACATCACAATGACGGCTCTCCGAGGCGACGACCCAGCCATCCTTCAGTTGATCGGGGCCGATGGACTGCCCGTTCTTCAGCCGGAAAGTAAGCCAGCGCACATCTGCGGTTGACCTGCTCATTGCCGACCAGCCGCATCGTGCATGCGGCCCCTCATGTCCTTGCCTGCCATTGCTGCTCCCGAAGACCAGGACTCCGACCATACCCCGTCGCAATGTCGTGGCCGGCTGAGACTGCCGGCGGCGCGCGGCGGGCTTCAGGCGCGTACGTCGAACAGCCTGCGGAATGCCTCCTGCCCGGCAGGTGTGACCTGCAGGTCGCGCCGCCCCTCGAGGCGACGCAGCCAGTGGTTCTGCAGGAAACTCTCCAGCAGTGCTTCACCCACCATGCCGGCCATGTGCGGGCGCCGCTCGGTGCAGTCCAGGCAGCCGCGGCAGTATCGCGCGGGCGTCACCTGTGGCGATCGCGCGATCAACGCTTCCAGCGGCTGCCCCACGGCGCGCAGGATGGAGGCGCCATGGGACGTCATCTGCCAATGGTCTGCAGCCGTGGAGATCGCCCCGATGCTCAGCAGGTGGTCACAGATGGCGACAGCGTATTCACCCGCCAGGTGCCGGTAGCAGGTGCGCGCCCGGCGGAAGCCGGCATCAACTCGTACCGCTCGTGGAGAAAGCGATGGCCGTTGATCGCTGAAACGCAGGATGCCTTCCAGCATGTCGGCGACCTCGGTCGAGGCAATCCGGTGATAGCGGTGGCGTCCCTGCACCTCCACGGCCAGGATGCCGCCATCGAGCAACCGCCGTAGATGACTGCTTGCCGTCTGCGGCGAGATGCCAGCCACGCCGGCCAGCTCGGACGCCGTGTGCGCCCGGCCATCCATCAACGTCAACAGCATGGCCGCGCGTGCATGGTCACCGACCAGCGTGCCGACATGGATGAAGGAGCGGGACGTCTGGACCATGGCCGCATTGTGGCATGCCGCTTTCCGCGCATCGTTCGACCCGGATCGAAGCATGCGCGCCCCTGCAGAGGGCACAGTCATCGCCCGCACCCCACGAGCTCAGGCATGTCACCGGAAGACCTCCAACGCCGCTGCATCACCCCCTCCGTGCTCTACCCGGGAACACCGGTGGTGCTGATGACCACGTTGAATGAAGACGGCAGTGCGAACATCAGCCCGCTTTCGTCATTCTGGGCGCTGGGCGACCGCGTGGTGCTCGGCATCGGCGAACAGGGCCAGGGCTGCAGCAACCTTCTGGCACGCGGCGAATGCGTATTGAACTTCGCAGATGCCACGCAGGCGGCGCAGGTTGAGGCCATCGCCCGCGCCACCGCTCGTACCCCGGTGCCGGAGTCGAAGCGCGCCATGGGGTACGTGCATGTGCCTGACAAGTTCGCACTGGGCGGCTTCAGCCGCGTCGATTCGGTGCAGGTGGCACCGCCGGCGATTGCCGAATGCCCGCTGCAGGTGGAGGTCACGCTGCTCGCCTCGCACCGGCCCAGCGGAACGCAGGATCAGGGCTTCATGATCATCGAAGGACGGATCTGCCGGGTGCATGCGCACGAGGCGATCACCGTTGCCGGAACCCAGCACATCGACGTGCAGCGCTGGGCACCGTTGATCTACCTGTTCCGCCACTATGTGGGCACCACCACGCCGGTGGCGCGCAATTTCCGCGCTGACGATCCTTTGCCATTGCCTGCCTGAACCCTTGGCTGCGCACTGCGAACCAGGGGTTGAAGAAGCCGCTGATTCAGACGCGGGATCGACGCAGCTCCAGCGCAGCGAAGGTGTACCAGCCGAACGCCGGCAGCAGCGCGATGCGCTGGGTGAGGCCGCGATAGGGCTCCGGGTCGAATCCGGAAAGCATCAGCCACAGATAGGCCATCCCCAGCAGCGAGATGGCACGCGCAATCCAGGCCATCCGCGTCGACGCAGCAGGGCCCAGCTCAGCCAGGAACAGCAGCGGGGTCAGGATCGAGAAGATGCCGATGCCATAGAGGCCATGCAGCGGGCTGCCCGTGGTGAAGACGCCATTGCTGACCATGGACACCCCGAACAGGGTGGAGGTGAGCACCGTGAGCGCGAAACGGCGGCTTTGTGCGAGCAACGCAAGGCTGAAGACGATGATGGCCGAGCCACTGACCACCGCGCCGACCTGCACCGCCTTGGCTGGCAGCCCCGGCATCAGGCCCAGCTCGCTGAGATGCTGGGAGAGCGGGTGGTAGCCGGGCACGGTGAATGCAAAAGCGATCAGCGCCAGCATGGCGCCGAGGGGAACGTACACCGCCTGCTGGATGGCCAGGTTCCGCACTGCAGTCACCACCGCTGAAGAGAAGTGCGGCGACGTTAGCAGCCGGTCCCGCCGGGTCGCATGTGCAGTTTGGTACCCCTGCTGGCGCCAGGGGTCCGCACAAAGAAAAAAGCCCTGACCGGAGTCAGGGCTTTTCAATTGGAGGCCTCAAGCGGAATCGAACCGCTGTAAACGGATTTGCAATCCGGTGCATAGCCACTCTGCCATGAGGCCAACGTACTGCGATCAGGAACGACGCCCCTGACATGACAAAACCCCGCGATGGGGCCTGTCGGAACATGGAGCGGGAAACGAGACTCGAACTCGCGACCTCAACCTTGGCAAGGTTGCGCTCTACCAACTGAGCTATTCCCGCATAAGCCGTCATGGTACCGGAAGCCCGGGACACACACCAGCCATTTCACAACAGTTTTCACTTTTCTGACTGCGCGAAGAGCCTTGTGGCTCAACGTGCCCCGCCTTGCCGTGGCGGGAGAAAAACAAGGCCCCAACCGGGGCCCTGTGCAATCTGGAGCGGGAAACGAGACTCGAACTCGCGACCTCAACCTTGGCAAGGTTGCGCTCTACCAACTGAGCTATTCCCGCAGATTCTCCGACCTGCGTCGAAGGAGCGCTATTGTGTCCAAATTCCTTCACGCCGTCAACAGTCCGCAGCACCGATGAACCCGCCCACGAGACCTCGTTTCGCCCGCCTGTGCTGGAGCCTTGTCGCCCTGGCCTGGCTTGCGGTGATTGCTGCACTGATCAATGCAGGCTTCACCCCGGACTATTGGATGCTGCGCCACTTCGAAGGCGCAACCCTGCCCTACCCCACCGGCGCGGTCATCCAGTTCGCTGTACTGGCCGGAGCGGAACTGTTGGTCACCGTGCTGATCGTGCGTCCCTGGAAACCAGGGCGCCTGTGGCTGCGGCTGCTGATAGCCCTGGTGCTGCTGCTGGCCTGGTCGTTCCCGTGGCTGGCCGCTGCCCTGCACCAGGCGCCGGTGCAGGGCATGCACCTGCTGTGGCTGCTGCTTCTGGATGTGGGATTGCTGCTGGCGCTGTGCGTGGTGTCGCTGGCCAGTGCGTGGCGGGCGTACGGGAGGCCAACAATCGGCAAGCACGCAGGTTCGCGCTGAGTTGATGAACGCGACGCTTCGGTCGAGAAGGCGAATCGGTCATGGCAGATTTTCGGAATAGTTGCATGGCCCTGTAGCGAATGAATAACGGACAGTATGCGACCCGAGCATCTGGCGCCGGCCATGTCCCTGTTGACCAAGCGCGCCCTGATCTCCTTCTGATCAAGGACCGTCCATGCAGCAGCCGAACAACCAAGTCGCATCGATTGGACTCAACTGTGCGGAGATCGAAGCACTACATGAGGTACTGCCGGCCACTCTCCGGGGTTTGCTGATCCGGCGCGGGCGATCCATATTCAGAAATGGACGAATCCAGCTATGCCATCCCCAGGATCTTGCGATGGTGATGGACCAGATTCTGGCGCATGACGTGGATCTTGCTCCTTCCGACACGCATGCCTATGCATACTCCGCGTTCGGTACCATCTACTTCGTCCACGGGCTGCATGGCGCAGGTCAGATCGACCTTTTGAACGGTACGATCCTCTGCAAGCGATTGGCTGAGGGGCCATCCTCATCGTGCGATATCGGCCAAAGCGCGACCACTCCGTTCCGACTCCCCGACGACACGCTGGACCTCATCAGCCATGAAGGCCAGCCATTGTTCGACGCTGCCACTCTGAAGCATGGGGCCTTGGATGTCGGGCAGTGCTTTGGATTCTTTCCTGCACTTGGAATGGGCGGCATTGCGCACCTTGACTCTCTGCAGGCGGTGAACGCGCCGATTCATTTTTCAATTCTTGCCCAACTCGCCGACTTCCAACTCGTCCGCGAAGACTCGAATGGGAAGCTCTCCCCGGTAACACGACGACCATCACTACCGACTCCACATCAGATCGTCACGCGGCTTTCCCCGGAATGCCCATTCCGGATTGTTCGATACGCGGAGATTGCTGATGAAGTACCTGAGGACTCGATTTATAGCAGCAGGCGGCAACCTGCCGAGAAGCTGGATGAACTGGTCCTTCTCGCCGATGGAGACCTGATCCTCGACACCTTGGACCTGGACGACCCGCTGGCTCCATGGCGGAATGGAAACATAGGCGAGCATGCATGGTTCATCTTCGTTCGCGGCAACATGACGATCACCCGGCACATTCACAGCCTGGAGACCGACGGCGCATGTGGACTGATTGTCTCGGGTGATCTAACGACCACCAATGCCATCGTCGGCGGACAAGAAATCCGAGTCGGCGGAAATCTCCGTGTCCATGAATTGTTCTGGGGCGACTACAACCACGGACGCCTGCACGTTGTCGGAAGTACCGAGGCCGCGCTCTTCATCCAGACCGACTATTGCGTGGAGCTTGATGGCCCGATTCAGTTCCTGCGCAGGATCGACGATGTCGAAGCCATGGATGGCGATGAACTGGCGCAACTCATCGAGCCGGACTGTCTGTTCAAAGAGGACGCTCATCCAGACAGTAGTTGGTCGCTGAGTGCGGAAACGATAGTCGAAAGGCTGAAATCAGGGAAAGGCGTCATCCGGAGGCAGGGCCTGTCAGCGGCGGATCCCCTGCTGTGCACACTCAACTTGTTTGGTGATACCAATGTCAGCCCAGTGAACTTCCTGAGAGTTTGTGGCGAGGACATGTTGCCGATGGAAACTCGTGACTATCAGTTCATTCGCAGCGGCATTTCACTTTACGTGCAAGTGGACACCGAACATCCGGAAGCTGCCGCCTACATGGTGCAGATGGAAGATCTGTCACAGAGGATTGGCGCCCGCTTCGTAATGGAGCACGTTGAGACCGACGTCGGCGTGATTGATCGCCTCATGGGCCGCCGACCTGGGAAGAGTTGGGGCCTGTGGAAATACGTCTGCAATGATACGAGTCAGGACAAGGCGGAATGGAGACAAGTCGAAGCGAATGAAATCCAACCACCCCATGTTGCGCTGGTCCTCGAGGGCTGGCGATTCCTTCAGGAAGGAGCGTCCAGTCGCCATTGGACAACGCAGATCATTTCGCCGCAGGACATCCGCCATCTCCTGGCGCTGGCGATATGCCAACCTTACGATGACTACGACGATGAAGATCGGTGCGGATTCTGGGTCGGCCACTGTCACGCGGCGTTTCGCCAGCAGAAGAGTGCTCCAGCCACTGAAGAACCCATACTTCGCTTGTCCCAGGAACTGCATCAACCTAACGGAACCAGCGTTATCGAGAGCTACTACTACGACATTGAGACGTGCATGGACGGAAAGGAACGGGTCCGTATCCGCCACAAGGCAGACCAGGACGCAGAAGAGGCGCCGGTCCAGATCGATCCTGTCGGAGGACCTGAATTGGCCGCCGCTTTACGGTTGTTCAAGCTCGGCGCTCGGGAAATGCGTCGCACCAACGCCAAGCTGCTCGACGGTGAGACGCCCTGGTTTGCGGATGAAGATGCGTTCGCGATGGACTATTGGAAGCAACAGGGTTACCTGACCAGGTAGATGAAGCCATCTTTCCACCAACCAGCCGCATCCCGAATCTTCTGGCTGCTTGCATTTATTGTGTGGCTGCTGATCTTCTGCGAGCTTATCCACGCTGGCTTCCAACCAGACCATTGGCCGCTGCGTCACATCGAGTCTGGTGCTCTGCCCTACCCCACAGCGTCAGTCATCACTTTCGCTCTGATCGTCCTTTTGGAGATCGCAGTGCTAGGGCTGATCGTAAGGCCATGGCGGTTCCGCCGTTTGTGGCTGCGGATGCTGATCGGCGTCTTTCCGTGGTTGGGATGGACCGCTCTTTGGGGCATGACCGCCATGCATCAATCCCTGGTGCGCGACGTGCACCTTAACTGGCTACTGGCCGTTACCGTTTTCTACCTGCTGGCGCTGCTCGTGATTGTTCCGGCCTCGGTCTGGCCACGCCTGCGAAGCTGGCTCAGCAGCTGACCCGGCACCCTACCTGTGGAACTCCACCCGCACATGCTGGCCGACGCGCGCCTTGGCGGCGCTCTCGAATTCCAGCACGCACTCCACCACCTTGGCCACGCCGCGCCCTGCGTCTTCGGGCAATCGTGCCTGCGCGAACACCGGGCTGATGCGGACCACACGTGCCACCGGCAGTGGCTTGCCCTCTGCACCATCGCTATCGATCACCACCGTCGCACGCACGCCAACCTGCACGGCATCGGCGTAGGCCGCACTCAGCTCGGCACGCACCTGCAACGGTCGAGCCGGCAACAGTGACATCGCCGGCTTGCCGGCCTGCACGAACGCACCCACGCCCGGTACCTGGCCGACCACGGTGCCGGCGTCCGGTGCGGTCAGCGACATCTGTCGCAGCTTGAGCCTGGCGTGCTCCAGCTTGTGCTGGGCCATGTCGACCTGCGCTCCGGCCACATCCACATCGGCGCGGACGCCGGCCAGCTGCTGCCTCGCTGCGTCGGCCTGCTGGCTGGACGACACGCCTTCACTGGCGCCGGTGGCCAGGCGGGTGGCGTTGCGCTCCAGTTCGCGCAGCTGCGCCTGGCTGCCCTTCAGCCGATCGGTGGCCAGCGCGAGATCGGCATTGGCCATGCCCACCTCCTGTTCAAGCAGTGCGCCATCCAGCGTGAGCAGGACATCGCCCTTGCGCACCACCGCCCCTTCCTTCACCGGCGCGGTGCTGACCGAACCATCCATCGCTGGTACCAGTGCAATCAGCCCGCCTTCCACATCGATGATGCCGCGAGCGACGGCGACGTTGTCCGCGCTGGCGGACGTGGCAGCGGTCGGCTGCGCGGGTACGGGTGCATCCTTGCTGCAGGCACCCAGCAGCAATGCCGCGCCCAAGGAGAAACTGAGGGAGAACAACGGCGGCATTCTGGTCATGGGCTGGGCTCTACGGTTTCGTTCTGGCGGCGGTCATCGCGGACCGTGCCGTCTTCCATGGCGATCACCCGATCCGCATGGCGGATCAGGCGTGGATCGTGGCTTACACACAACACCGTGGCCTGATGCGCGCGCGCATAACGGTGCAGGATGTCGATGACGCGCTGGCCGTTCTCGGCATCCAATGCGCTGGTGGGTTCGTCGGCGAAGATCAGCGTGGGTGACTTGGCGAACGCACGGGCGACGGCTACGCGCTGCTTCTCGCCGCCGGACAGCTGTGCCGGGCGCATGTGGCTGCGGTGCGAGAGGCCGACTTCGTCCAGCGCCTGCCGCGCCAACGGCTCGCTGTCGCGGTTGCGCATGCCGCGATAGCCCAATGGCAGCTGCACCTGCTCCAGCGCCGTCAGCGCCGGGAACAGGTTGAAGCCCTGGAACACGAAACCGACGTGGTGCAGACGGAAGCGCTCCACCTCGCTGCGGGTCATGTGGCTGACGTCCTGGCCAAGCGCATGCACGCGACCGCCATCAGGCGTTGAGAGCCCGGACATCAGCGACAGCAGCGTGCTCTTGCCGCAGCCGGAGGGGCCCGATACCAGGGTCAATTCGCCGGGATAGATGTCCAGCGACAGGCCACGCAGCACGGGCACATGCACATCGCCGGACACGAAGCCCTTTTCGAGTGCGTCGGCACGCAGGGTCGGGATCGCGATGGGAGCATTCGTCATCGGTGGCCCCTCAACGCAACAGCAGCGATGGATCGGAACGGACGACGCTGCGCACCGCCATGATGCTCGACAGCATGGCCATCACCGCGACCAGCGCCACGCAGCCAAGAACCACCGTCGGCGTGAGCTGTACCGGTACGCGCTGGGTCTGCGCGGCCATCAGCACCACCGCGCTGAAGGCTGCGGCCAGCAGCATGCCGACACCACCGATCAGCACGGCCTGTTCGAACACCACACGGGCCAGCGCGTAGCGGCCTGCGCCGAGCGCATTGAGGGTGGCGTACTCGCGTACCGACCCGGCCACCACAGCGGCAAATGACTGGTTGGTGATCACCGCGCCGACGAAGCAGACGATGACCGCCATGAACAGCACTGCGATGCCGGCGCCGGTATCGAACAGCCAGTACTGCTGCGAACGACTGGCGAACTCCGGCGCTGTCCAGAACTCGACGGGTGTGGCGCGGCCCGTCGATGCACTGAGGCGATCGCGCACGCGCGCGGCCAGCTCCGGTGAGCGCGTGCCCGCCACGAAATAGGTGCTGCCTTCATGCGGATCGGTTCCGGCGATGGCACGCGCGGTATCCAAAGACGCCAGCACGTTGACGCCGCCAAGGCCACGCAGGCCGGGTTGCGCTGCAACCACACGCACGGCCTTGCCATTGATCCACGCGCGGTTGCGGTGCAGATCGACGCCCAGCGTATCCAGGTCCGCGCTGTCGACGATCACCGCACCGGGTTCGCGCAACCGGGCACGCAGATCGGGCGACAGGATGCGCGAGAACATCATCGCGTCGCCTGCCGTGGAGATGCCGGACAGATAGACCGACACGTTGCCGGCACCCTCTGCGCTGGAGCGCCACTCGCCATCGACCCACTCGTAGGGTTCGACGCGGGTGACATCCGGGTCCATCCGCAGGCGATTCTCTACATCTGCACTGATCGCATGACCGTAGTTCACGCTCTGCGTGCCGGCAAAGCCCGCCCAGACATCGGCGCTGGATGCCTTCACGTAGATCGCGGCGGTGCCGAAGATGCCCAGCACCAGCGCCGCCTGCACGATCAGCAGCACGCCGGCGAAACACATGGCCAGCACTACCGGCAGGAAACGGCGCCACTCGTAAACCAGGGTCTTGCGGGCAAGCGCGATCATTGCGCGTCGCCTTCAGGCTCGGCTGGCAAGGGAGCACCGCCCACTGCGCGATAGAGCGATGCGAATGCAAGTACGCGAGCACCCTGCGCGCCGATCAGGTCGGCCTGCGCGGACAGCGCGGCACGCTGGGTTTCCAACCCGTCGAACTCACTGGAAAGACCAAGCTGCACCTGCCGGGCCTGTCGTACGACCTGCTGCCGGGCTGCTTCGTCGGCCACCTGCAGCGACTGGATGCTGCTGTCCTGGCGGGCAAGGCTGCCCAGTGCACCTTCCACTTCCGCCACGCCCTGCAGCACTGCCTTGCGATACCCCAGCAAGGCTGCATCCAGCTGCTTGTCGTCGGATTGATAGCGCGCACGACGTTGGCCCCAATCCCACAGAGGGATATCGATGTAGGGACCGATCGATGGGCTGGAATCGGAATTGGAGCGAGCGTTCTGGGTCAGGTTGTAGGCGTACAGGATGGAACCGCCCAGGCTCAGCTTCGGGAACATCGACGCGCGTGCACTGCCCTTTTCGGCGGCAGCCTGCAGCACATCGGCCTCGGCCAGCAGGATCTGCGGGCGGTGGCGCAGCAGATCGGCCGGCACCTGCTGCAGGGTGAAGGCGCTCAGCTGCGGTGGCGTGCGGTACGCATTCCAGGCCGGATCCGGACCATCGCGACCCAGCAGCAGCGCCAACGCGCGCGAGGCGTTGCCCGCGTTCTCATTCGCCTGTGCAATGGCCGCGCGCGTGGCCGCCCGCCGCGCGCGCAGGCGATCCAGTTCACCGGGCTCGTCCAGATGCAGGCGCTGCCGCACCAGGCCCAGTTGCTCGCCACGTGCGTCAACGGCCTGCTGCCTGCCCAGCAGATCCACCTGCGCCTGCGCGACGGAAAGATCCAGGTAGCTGCGCACCACATCAGCGATGACCGCCACCTGTGCCGCATCGCGCAGTGCTTCGGCATTTCCGTTGGCCGCCTGCGCGCCTAGACGGGCACTCTCCGCTGCGCCAAACAGGCCAAGATCCCAGATCGCTTCAACGCCGGCGTGGAAGTACGTGTCGACTGCGGCGGCGTCCTGCACCTGCTTGGCACTGGCGGAGATTTCCGGACGGAAGCGCGCATCGGAGGTGCCCGACACCAGGCGTACCGCCTGCAACCGCAGGGTGGCCTGGCGCAGGTCCAGATTGCCGGCGACGGCCTCGTCCACCAGCGCGTTCAAGCGCGCATCGGCCAGCACCTTCCACCACTGCCGCGCGTCGACCGCTACGCCCTGCCCTGCCGCGGTCTGACTCCAGACTGCTGGCACGCGATCAGGCAGATCGGGAACCGGCACCGACATGCAGCCCACCAGCATCATGCTGGTCAGCAGCGCCCCGGTACACAGGACGATGCGCGGGACGACGCCATACCGGCGCGCGAACGCTGCCGGGAAAGTGATGCGACTGGCCACCCGCCCGCCTTCGTGGAGAGAGAAGCCGAGGAGGCTACGCCGCGATTGTGGAGTGGACATGGAGAATCGGTCGGAGGTGCGTTACAGCGCGTGTGCGGTGCATGCATTGCGAACCCTCGGCCTTTCCACAGCCTTTCATCGGCGCCGCCAAGCTGAACGCTGGACTGTCCGCGGGCGCTGCGGCACAGTGTCCTGAACGCTTCCACTGGCAGGCAACACGCTTGAAATCCGCCCTTCGCCGCACGCTCGGCATCTTCGCGACCGTGCTCATCGTGGGCACGACGGCGATCTGCCTGACCACTCCGTTGGCGTCGAACGCGGCCATGCTGCTGATGGACCGCAGCAACTTCATTCCCGCGCAGTCGTCGATCTTTTCCTTCGAGCCCTACGTGATCAACGAGGGCTCGTCGAACTACTGGTTGTACGGCCAGGACCGGAACTACTACTACCACTTCACCTACCAGGCCGACGCCCCGTATCTGTACATCACGCGGAAGAACGCCTGCGCCGGCTTCGATCGTGCGGACGTGCGAACCTGGTGCGGTGCGGGCCGAGGCAGCCCGCGCTAGCGTGATCGCAATCCCTTGCCGGCGCGCAAACGAAAAACGCCCCCTTGCGGGAGCGTTTTTCTGAATCTGGAGCGGGAAACGAGACTCGAACTCGCGACCTCAACCTTGGCAAGGTTGCGCTCTACCAACTGAGCTATTCCCGCAGATTCCGTTCGACCTGCGTCGAAGGAGCGCTATTGTGTCGGGATTGCTGCACGGCGTCAACAGGATTCTGCTGCCCCCTCATGAAGCAGCGTTCAGCTTCAGGATCACATCCGCACGCCCCGCCGATGGAAGTAGATCTGTTCGGCCAGCCGGCGCATCGGGCCGGTACGCAGCAGCGCATTGACCGGCCAGTCCCGCTGCAGGTGGTCCATTGCCCAGCGCAGCATGCGCTTGCGGTGAAAGGTGGGGGCGGCCTGACGCGCCACCTGCTCTGCGGCTGGCCCCTTGCCGCGCCGGTGCAACCCGATCGCATCACCGATCGCCCAGCCATGCCGCCATGACGAGTGGATGCCGCCGGCCGACAGCGGCGAGACGACACCTGCCGCATCACCGGTCAGGATCACGCCCGGCGCAGTGATCGGGCCATCCGGCAACCCGCAGGGCACCAGGCCCGCGCGGGTGCCGGCAACCTGGGCCGAGTGCGGAAGTCCCACAACGTCGCGCACGTGTTCAAGGAATCCCTCGATATCCGGCGGGCGTGCATGTGCGGGATCATGCCGCAGCGCCAATCCCACCTGCACGCCGGTGGGATTCTGCGCGGCCCAGCCGATGTAGCCGGGTGCGAACCGGCGGCTGACAAAGCAGTGCAAGGCATCGCCTTCCGGCAGCTGCACGCCGGCAAACTCGCGCTCGACGCCATACAGGTTGTCGCGCACCTGGCCCAGGCCGGTGCGCTGGGCAACACGTGATCGTGCGCCATCAGCGCCGACCAGATAGGCCGTGCGCCCCACCCCTTCAACCTGCCACGCGTCGCCATCGCGGCAGGCGTCGGTGAACGACTGCTGCAGCCACAGGTCCACGCCACTGGCACGCAGTTCGCTGGCCAGCCAGCGCATCAGGTTCGGCGTATCGGTGGTGAGGAAGTAGTAACCCGGTGCGGTCAGCAGCACGTTGTGCAGGTTCGGCGCATACAGGCGCACGCGTGCGACGCGTTGCACGAGATGATCGGGCATGCGCCCCAGCCAGGTCTGTTCCATCGCCTCCTTCACCACGATGCCGGTGGTGTGCAGGCGTTCGCCGGGGTCGGCCTTGCGCTCGAGCACGCAGATGCGCAGGCCGTACTGAGCGGCGGCAAGTGCGCAGGCGGCACCGCCAAAGCTGGCGCCGACGATGACCACGTCGTAGTCGTTGGCAGGGGAAAAACATGGCATTGCTGCTTCGCCTAGCTGGATCCGGGAGCACAGCGTCGGATCGGCACATGGTGAGGCGATGGAGTGGCGGTGAAGTGGGGATGAAGCCGCTCCGGCCAAACGAAAAACGCCCCCTTTCGGGAGCGTTTTTCTTGAATCTGGAGCGGGAAACGAGACTCGAACTCGCGACCTCAACCTTGGCAAGGTTGCGCTCTACCAACTGAGCTATTCCCGCTTGGGAGGCGAAATTCTACCTGTTCTGCGCAACGCGTCAAGGCCTTTTTTTCAGGCAGATCGAGAGGTCATGGAATGCGTCATCCACGCATGGCGTGGATCTACCGCAGGACACATTCCAGGCGATCCACGCCATGCGTGGATGAGGGATCACGCGAAGCCCCACACAGTGCACGCATGCCCAGTAGATCCACACCATGCGTGGATGATGGCAGCGATGGGGGCAGAACCCTTTCCTGCGGAAAGGGATCCGACCCCGGTGCTCAGTTGCCCAGCTTCTTCTGCCGCGAACGCTCGCGCGCGGCGCGCTCGTCGTCACGCAGGCTGGGCCAGGCGGCGTGCAGGTACTGCAGGCCCGACCACAGGGTCAGCACCGCGGCAATGGCCAGGGTCCAGTCACCGATATGGAATACCGGCGGGCCCATCCAGATGTCGTCGACCGGCACGTTCGGCGCCACCGAATACAGCAGGCACAGCAGCGCGACCATCTGCGCGGTGGTCTTGACCTTGCCGATCATCGCCACCCGCACCTTGGCACGCTGGCCGAGTTCGGCCATCCACTCGCGCAGCGCCGACACCGCGATCTCGCGGCCGACGATCACCGCCGCCCAGAACGCCATCCACGGGGTCGGATGACCCTGCACGATAAGGAACAGCGCCACCGCCACCATCAGCTTGTCCGCCACCGGGTCGAGGAAGGCGCCGAACGCCGACTCCAGGCCGTAACGGCGCGCGATCCAGCCATCGAGCCAGTCGGTGATCGCGGCCAGACCGAAGATCGCCGCCGACGCGAAGTTGGTCCAGGTGTAGGGCAGGTAGAACACCAGCACCAGCACCGGGATCATCACGATCCGCAACAGGGTCAGCCAGGTGGGCAGGGTCAACGTCATGCGGCTTTATTCTCTCTCTACTCGGCCGGATCCGGCGCGGCCAACCCGTGCAGGTTAGCGTAGATGCGCGCTGCGAGGGCGTCATTGATGCCTTCCACCTTGGCGATTTCCGCTTCTCCGGCCGCTTTCAGGCCGACCAGACCGCCAAAATGCTTCAGCAGGCTGGCGCGCCGTCGCGGCCCGATGCCGGGGATGTCTTCCAGTTTGCTGGTCATCCGGGCCTTCTGCCGGCGCCCGCGATGGCCAGTGATGGCGAAGCGGTGCGCTTCATCGCGCACCTGCTGGATGAACTGCAGGGCGGGATCGGCCGCACCCGGGCGCAGTTCGCGACCATCGGGCATCACCAGCGCTTCGTGGCCGGCACGGCGTTCCACGCCTTTGGCCACGCCCACCAGCAGCACGTCTTCCACGCCCAGATCGGCCAGCGCCGCCTGGGCCTGTGCCAGCTGGCCGGCGCCACCGTCGATCAGCAGCACATCCGGCAGCACGCCCTGCTCTTCCACTGCACGGCGGAAGCGGCGATCGATCGCCTGGCGCATCGCGGCGTAGTCATCGCCCGGCTCAATGCCACTGATGTTGAAGCGGCGGTACTGCGCACGCACCGGGCCGGCAGCATCGAACACCACACAGGAGGCCACGGTGGCTTCGCCCATGGTGTGGCTGATGTCGAAGCACTCCACCCGCTTTACCGGTTCGGCCAGCCCCAGCATCACCCGCAGCGCTTCGCTGCGCGTGTGCTGCGCGGTGCGGCTGTTGATCTCGGTGGCCAGGGTCAACTGCGCGTTGCGGCTGGCCAGTTCCAGGTAGCCGGCGCGCTCGCCGCGGACGTTCCATTTCAACTGCACCTTGCGCTCCGCCGAGGCCGACAGCGCAGAACCGATCAGATCGGCATCGGGAATTTCGCGGTCAAGCAGGATCTCGCGCGGCGGCTCGAATTCGATGTAGTACTGCGAGACAAAGGCCGCCAGCACTTCATCCGGGCTTTCCTCGCCGTTGGTGCGGGGAAAGAACGGGCGGGTGCCCAGGTTGCGGCCATCACGGAAGGCCAGCAGCATCACGCAGGCCTGCGAGCCCTGCATGGCCACCGCCAGTACGTCGAGGTCGGCCGCGCGGCCGTCCACGTACTGGCGGGTCTGCATGCTGCGCAATGAAGTAATCAGATCGCGCAGTCGCGCGGCCTGCTCGAATTCCAGCGCTTCGCTGGCCGCCTGCATCTGCTCGCCGAGCTCCCGGGTCAGCTCATCGCTCTTGCCTTCCAGGAACATCGCCGCGCGGCGCACCGACTCGGCGTAGTCCGCTGCTGGCACCAGTTCCACGCACGGCGCGCTGCAGCGTCCGATCTGATACTGCAGGCAGGGCCGCGAGCGGTTACGGAACACGCTGTCTTCGCAGCTGCGCAGCTTGAACAGCTTGTGCATCAGGTTCAGCGTCTCGCGCACCGCGGTGACGCCGGGATACGGCCCGAAATAGCGGCCAGGAATGGCACGTGGACCACGATGCAGGGCGATGCGCGGCCAGTCTTCGCGGGTCAGCAGCACATGCGGATAGGTCTTGTCGTCGCGCAGGGACACGTTGTAGCGCGGCGACAGCGACTTGATCAGCTGGTTTTCCAGCAGCAGCGCTTCGGCTTCCGAGCGCGTTACGGTCACATCCATGCGCACGATCTGCGAGAGCATCGACATGATGCGCGCGTTCTTCGGACTGCCGTTGAAATAGCTGCCCACGCGGTTGCGCAGCGCGCGGGCCTTGCCGACGTACAACAGCGTGTCGTCGGCCGCGTACATGCGGTACACGCCCGGGGCGGTACTCAGCTGGGCCGCGAATGCCTTGCCATCGAAGGTCGGGACAGGAACAACGGTCATTCGCTGATCGGCACTTCGCTGAGCACGCCGCTGTCAGGGTCCAGGCGCAGTACGGTGTGGGAATCGGTTTCGGCGATCCACACCGCGCCGGCACCGACGGCCAGGCCGGCGGGGCCATGCAGGCGCCGCGGCAAGGGCTGGGTGGTCAGTTCGCCGCCGCCCAGGCGCAACGTGCGCAGGCGGCCATTGCCGGTATCGGCGATCCACAACAACGGGGCATCCGGGCTCAATGCGATCGCCTGCGGGAACTGCAGGCTGGCCTGCGCACGCGGGCCATCGTCCTCGCCGAAACGCCAGGTGCCCTGCCCGACCAGGGTCTGCACCAGGTCACCGCGCAACTGCAATGAACGGATCGAAGAGCCCAGCGCATCGGCCACGTACAGCACCTGCTGGACCACGGCCACGGCGGTGGGCTGGGCGAACGCGGCCAGATGGCCACTGCCATCGCGCTCGTCGATGGCGCCGCTGCCGGCGCGCCACTGCAGGCTGCGCTGGCCGAGGTGGTAACTCCAGATGCGGTTGTCGCCGGCCATGGCGATGTGCAGCTGGTTTTCGGCGATGGCCAGGCCCACCGGATGATCCAGCGACACCTGCCGTGGCTGCGTCACCGGCCCTTCCACGGGGGCGCCCGGACGGCCGTTGCCGCACAGGGTGTCGACCAGCCCGGTCAGCAGGTTGATGCGGCGCACCGCATGATTGCCGGTGTCGGCCACGTACAGCGACTCGCGCTCCAGCGCCAGCGCCTGCGGCCGGTGGAAAGCGGCTTCGGCGAGGTTGCCGTCCATGAAGTCGGCGGTACCCAAGCCGAACTGACGCAGCACGCGGCCGCCATGACTGCATTCCAGGATGCGGTGGTGGCCGCTGTCGGCGATGTACAACCGTTCCTGGTTCACCGCCAGACCCATCGGGAATCGCAGCGCCTGGCGGGGTTCGGGGTGCAGCTCGCTGCCGCCACGCGAAGGGGCGGACGGCGCACCCTCGCAGAGGGCATTCAGGGCCCGCTCCAGCTCGCCGGGCACGCCCTGGCCGATCAAGCGCTGCTGTTCGCGACCCTGCGCGTCCAGCAGCACCATCGTCGGCCAGGCGCTGACGCCGAAGCGGCGCCAGCCATCCCAATCGGCATCAAGCAGCACCGGCATGGTCAGTCCCTGGCGGCGCAGCAGTTTCAGCGCAGCCGTGGCATCACGCTCGAAGTCGAAGCGCGGCACCTGCAGCACCAGAGGTTGCAGCTTGCCGGGGTGGCGTGACAGCCACTGGCTGAACTCGGCCAGGCGTTGCGCGCTCCATGCGGAAGCCGCGTTGACGAACAACAGCGCGACCGGCCGGCCACGCAGTTCGGTCAGGGTGCAGGGCGCGGCATTGAGCCAGGCTGCGAACTCGGGCAGGTCCGGGACGGGCTGGATGTTCATGACCCGATTATGCCGGAGTCGGCGTGATGCAACAGGCGTGCCACGGCACGTTCGGCAGCAGCGTCGACCAGCGACCAGACCTGTTCGAAATGATCGCTGCCGCCGGTATAGGGATCGGGAATCGCACGTTCGCCCTGCCCGCCCGACCACGGCAGGTACAGCGCCAGGCGCTCGCGCTGGGTGGCAGTGGCAAGGCGTGCGGCATCACGCAGGTTGGCCTCGTCGGCGCACAGGATCCAGTCGAAAGCGTCGAAGTCCTGCCGCTGCAACTGCCGCGCGCGCAGGCCGCCAAGGTCCACCCCGTGTCCGGCCGCGCATGCAATGGCACGTCGGTCGGGTGGCTGGCCCACGTGCCAGTCGCCGGTACCGGCCGAATCGACCTGTACCCGCCCAGCCAGCGCCGAGGCATCCAGGCGGGCACGCAGCGCGCCTTCGGCCATCGGCGAGCGGCAGATGTTGCCGAGGCAGACGACCAGCAGCCTCATCGCGCGGCCATCGCCTGCAGCAGCGTTTCGGCGCGCTGCAGGTCTTCAGGGGTGTCGATGCCCGGCGGGAAGGGTTCGGGCGAGATCGCCACGGCAATCGGGTAGCCCGCTTCCAGCACGCGCAACTGCTCCAGCGATTCCACCTGTTCCAGCGTGCCCGGCCGCATCGAGGCGAACTGCTGCAGGAAACCGGCACGGTAGCCATAGATGCCGATGTGGCGCAGCCACTGATGGCCTTCGGGCAGGGTGTCGCGGCTGCGGGCGAAGCCATCGCGATGCCAGGCGATGGGCGCACGGCTGAAGTACAGGGCCTCGTTGCGCACGTTGCGCACCAGCTTGACCACGTTGGGGTCGAACAACGTGTGGGCATCCTCGACCGGCGTGGCCAGGGTCGACATCGGTGCGCTGCCCGCCACCAGTGCCTCGGCCACGGCGCGGATGCCGGCAGCCGGCGCGAACGGTTCATCGCCCTGCAGGTTGACCACCACGGTGTCATCGGACCAGCCCGCAATGCGCGCGCACTCGGCCAGGCGATCGGTACCCGAGGCATGCGAGGCAGCGGTCATCGCCACTTTCACTTCCGCCAGGCCGGACAATGCGTCGGCAATGCGCTGGTCGTCGGTCGCGACCCATACCTCACCTGCGCCGGCCTGCAGCGCGCGGCGGGCCACATGCAGCACCATGGGCTCTCCGCCCAGCAGGCGCAGCGGCTTGCCCGGCAGCCGCGAAGCGGCATAGCGGGCCGGGATGGCAACAACGAAGTCGGTCATGCGGGCGGTACTCGGCAGGCGCGATACAGCAGGAATGCGGCCGGCGGCGTCCATTTGCAAGCGCCGCACGGCCCCTCAGTTCGGTCGCAGCTTGTCCAGGCGATCGGTCAACGCGATCCAGAAAGCAGCAGGCATCTCGGCACGCAGCGGCACCGCGTACTGCCAGTCATTGGCGAACGCGCGGCACTTCACGGCATCCTTTTCGGTCATCAGCACCGGCAACTGGCTGCCAAAGGACAGATCCTGCGGCTGGTAGGCATGATGGTCGGCGAAGGCGTGCGGCACCACGCCGATCGCACGCGCGCGCAGCATGTCGAAGAAGCGTTGCGGATGGGCGATGCCGGCCACGGCATGCACGCGCTGGCCCGCGAAGTACGAAAGGGGACGTGCGCGCCCGCCGGCCAGCGGCTGTGCACTGTCGATGTGCAGGGCCATCGGCCATTGGCCGAAGCCACAGGCCTGGGCAGCCGCCGCTCCATCCGCCTGGCCCAGGTTGACCACCCGGAAATCGCATTCCGCTGCGCGGCTGACCGGCTCGCGCAGCGGGCCGGCGGGAATCATCCGGCCATTGCCATAGCGGCGCTGGGCATCAACCACCTCGATCTCGATGTCGCGCGCCAGCCGGTAGTGCTGCAGGCCGTCATCGCAGACGATCACGTCGCAGCCGGCGGCGATCAGCGCCTTGCCCGCTGCCACGCGGTCACTGTCCACGCGTACCGGCACGCCGGTTTTCCAGGCGATCAGCACCGGCTCGTCGCCCCCCAGGGCGGTCGGCGTATCGGCTTCCACCCAACGTGCCTTGTCCGCTTGCTCACGGCCGTAGCCGCGGCTGGCGACACCGGGCTTCCAGCCTGCGGCCCGCAGGCGCTCGACCAGGGCGATGGTCAGCGGCGTCTTGCCGGTGCCGCCGGCGGTGATGTTGCCAACCACGATGACCGGCACCGGCAGCGCATGGCGCTTGCGCCAGCCACGCCGGTACAGGCGCCGGCGCAGCGCGGTGACACCGGCATACAGCGGCGCCAGCAGTCGCATCGGCCACGGAGCCGGGCTGCCGTCGTACCAGTACGGCGGGGTCTGGGTACCTTTGCCCGCCATCAGTCCTGCCTTTCGCGGAACTGCATGTTGTGCAGGTGCTGGTACAGGCCGCCCATCGACAGCAGCTCCTGGTGGGTGCCGCGTTCAACGATGCGGCCATGGTCCATCACCAGCACCTGGTCGGCATGCTCGATGGTCGACAGGCGATGCGCGATCACCAGCGTGGTGCGCTCGGGCATCAAGCGCTGCAGCGCATCCTGCACCAGGCGCTCGGATTCGTTGTCCAGCGCCGCGGTGGCCTCGTCCAGGATCAGGATCGGTGCATCGCGCAGGATCGCGCGGGCGATCGCCAGGCGCTGGCGCTGGCCGCCGGACAGCAGCGCGCCATTCTCGCCTACCGGCGTCTGCAACTGCTGCGGCATGCGTGCGATGAACTCCCAGGCATTGGCCGCCTCGGCAGCCGCACGGATCTGCTCGTCGGTGGCATCCATGCCATAGGCGATGTTGGCCGCGATGGTGTCGTCGAACAGCATGACCTTCTGGCCGACGATGGCCACCTGCCGGCGCAGATCGGCCAACGGATACTCATCCAGGGCAACGCCGTCGAGCAGGATGCGGCCACCGTTGGGTTCGTAGAAGCGCGGCACCAGCCGGATCAGGCTGGTCTTGCCGCTGCCGGAACGACCGACGATGGCGGTGACCGTGCCCGGCCTGGCAACGAAGCTGATGTCGTCCAGGGCGATGCCACTGTCTTCACGGTAACGCAGCATGACGTGCTCGAAGGCCAGTTCGCCGCGTACGCGCTGCACCGCGTGCTTGCCCTCGTCGCGCTCGACCGGCATGTCGATGATGCCGAACAGGCGCTCGGCCGCAGCCACACCGCGCGAGATCGAAGTCTGCACGCTGGTCAGCCGCCGCAGCGACGGAATGATGGCCATCATCGACGTCATCAGGCCCATGAACTGGCCCGCATTGAGCTTGCCGGCCAGTGCCTCGCGGGTGGACACCCAGACGATGACTGCCAGCGCCAGCGCCGCCAGGAACTGGACCACGCTGGAGGCCGCCGCGCGGGTCACTTCCACCTTCATGTTCAGCGCCAGCATGCGGTTGGCCAGGCGCGAGTAGCGCGAGATCTCGTGCTGCTGGGTGCCGTGCACCTTCACTTCCTGCTGCGCGGCCAGCGACTGCTCGGCAGTCTGCGCCATGGTGCCCATGCCGTCCTGGATGCCGCGGCTGATGCGCCGGTAGCGCTTGCCCACGTAGGACACGATCACGCCGATCAGCGGCACCACCACCAGCATCGCCAGGGTCACCTTGACGCTCATCTGCAGCATCACCGCCAGCATGGCGATGATGGTCAGGGTATCGGCCACCACGGTCTTCAGCGCATCGGCACTGGCCTGGGTGACCTGTTCGGTGTCGAAGTTCAGGCGGCTGACCATCACCGGCGTCGCCTCGGCATCGAAATGCGAGGACGGCAGATGCAGGTACTTCTGCAGCACCTGTTCACGCAGGTCGCGGACCACGCTGCGGCCGGTCTTGGCCAGCGTGTAGTCGCTGACCCAGGTGGCCACGCTGCGCATCAGGAACAGGCCGAGAATGGTCAGCGGCAGGATCACCGCCATGCGCGGCTCGGGGTTGACGAACCCGCGGTTGACCAGCGGCTCCATCAGCTTGGTGAAGTGATAGCCGGCCAGGGCTTCGACCACCATGGCGATGACCGCGCCGATCATGAACACCCAGTAGGTGCGGGTATAGCCCAGCAGACGTTTGTAGATCGGCCACACTGGCGCGTGATGGGAACTCATGGACGCACCTCTGGCGCTGTTGCAATGGCGATACGACGGAAGCCGAGCTGGCCCAGCGCGTCCTGCGCGGTGACCACGGCCTGGTAGGGAGTGCGCGCGTCGGCACGCAGCAGCACGGTCTGTTCGCGGTCGCTGCCGGCGACGGCCGCAATGGTCTGCTTGACCGACTCGACGTCGCTGCGCAGCACTTCCTGATCGTTGACGAAGTAGCGGCCGTCAGCGTTGATCAGCACGCTCAGCGAGCGCGGCGGCTCGTTGGTCTGCTGCTGGCTGGCGGTCGGCAGCTGCACCTGCAGGGTCGATCGCGCGTCGAAGGTGGTGGTGACCACGAAGAAGATGATCAGCACCAGGATGACGTCGATCAGCGGCACCAGGTCGATATGCGGCTCATCCTGGGACCGGTCGTTGCCGATACGCATCGATCAGGCCTTTGCCGTAGCGGCGGAAGGCGCGCGCGCAGCGGGGGCCGGGGTCATCACCCCGGGGCGACCGTCCAGCGTATCCAGCAGCGCGCTGGCTTCCTGCTCCATCTCCACCACGTAGCCGTGGATGCGGCCCTTGAAGAAGCGGTGGAACATCAGCGCCGGGATCGCCACGATCATGCCGGTGGCGGTGCACACCAGTGCCTTGCCGATACCGCCGGCAAGCTGGTTCACATCACCCACGCCGTGGTCGAGGATGCCCAGGAACATCTGGATCATGCCGACCACGGTGCCCAGCAGGCCCAGCAACGGGCCGGCCGAGGCGATGGTGCCCAGCGCGTTGAGGAAACGCTCCATGCGGTGCACCAGATGGCGACCGGTGTCCTCGATGCGCTCGCGGATCTGGTCGCGCGGGCGGTTGCGCGCTTCCAGCGCGGCGGCCAGCAGGGCACCCAACGGTGAATTGGCACGCAGGGTCTGCAGGTGCGCCGGGTCCAGCTTGCCGCGCGCGGCCCAGTTGCGCACCTCCTGGCCCAGTCCAGGCGGCAGCACCTCGTTACGCCGCAAGGACCAGAAACGCTCCAGGACGATCGCCAAAGCCAGTACGCCCAACAGCAGCAGCGGCACCATCGGCCAGCCACCGGCCTTGACCAGTTCCCACACGTTTCAACCCTCCGGCCCAGCGGCCGCTTGTTCGATCGGCGATAGGATAGCAGCCGACCGCGCTCGCCCAGCGGCATCCCACCACCGGGCGGCGTGGATACGCTGTTCACGCAGCTGCAGGCCTTGTGCGCCAAGCCATACGCGGATCGCGCCGGACTCGGCGGTGGACAGCACTTCGGCGCCCGCCGCCTGCCAGCGCCGCACCACGTCACGTTTCGGGTGGCCAAAGTGGTTCCGGTGCCCGGCCGAGACCAGCGCCAGCCGCGGCGCCACCGCCTTCACCCAGTCCGGCGTGGAACTGCCTCCGCTGCCGTGATGGGGCACCAGCACCACGTCCGCACGCAGCATATCGGCAGCGCCCGCCAGCAGCGCCTGTTCGCCTTGCCGGCCGATGTCACCGGGCAGCAGCACTACCCCGTGCGCGCCAGCAACCCGCAGCACGCAACTGGCTTCGTTGTCGGCGCCCTTCCCGCCAACGGCAGGGAACGCGGCGGGCGGATGCAGCACCTGGAAATCGACCCCGTCCCATTGCCAGCGCAGGCCCTGTTGGCAGCTACCGGCCGTGGCAATCGCACTGCCCGGTGGAGCCAGTACGTGCAGACCCGGCAATTGCCGGCGCAGCGCGGCGAGGTTGCCGCTGTGGTCCAGATGGTCGTGACTGATCATCAGCTGTGCCGGCGGCTCCTGTCCCAACGCCCGCAACGTCGGCAGCAGCATCCGCTCCTCGCCCTCGCTGCCGGCTGGCGGGCCGACGTCATACCAGAGTGCGTGCCGGGCGGTCCGCAGCAGCACCGCCGCGCCCTGGCCGACATCGTGCACCACCAGTTCCAGCTCACCCTGCTGCGGCCCCGACCGTGCCGGCCACAGCAACGGCAGGCACAGCAGAGAACCGGCAAGCCCGGCCCCGGCACCGCGTGGCAACAGCCACCAGAACACCCCCAGCAAGGCCGCCGGCAACGCCCAGGCCGGCCCCTGCGCCAGCCACCACATCGCCTGTGGGTGCTCGGCCAAGGGTTGCAGCAGCTGCCAACTGGCCTCGAACACCCAGGCAGCCGTGCGCCAAGGCCACTGCCCTGCCCCGGTGCGCAGGGCCTCCAGAGCGGTTCCCAGCAGAGCCAGAGGCACCACCAGCAGGCTCCACAGCGGAATGATCGGCAGGTTCACCAGCGGCCCCAGCCGTGCGCTGCCACCGAACAGTGCCACCGCCAGCGGCAGCAGAGCGACGCTGGCCACCCCCTGCCCTGCCAGAGCGCCACGCAGCATCGCGGCGAACCCCTTCGGCCGCCCGTGCGGCAGGCACCACAGCAACCACAGCACCCCACCGAAACTGAGCCAGAAGCCCGCAGACAGCACCGACAGCGGTGCCGGCAGCAGCATCGCCAGCGCGGCCAACGCCAGCCCCTGCGCTACCGTCACCGGACGGCGGGCGACGCGCGCCAGGGCCAGCACCGCGATCATCAGCGCAGTACGCACGGTCGGCAGCTCGCTGCCTGCAACAACGGCATAGCCGGCTGCTGCCACCGCCGCCGCACATGCCGCCGCCTGCGGTCGTGGCCAGAACCGGGCAAGCCCCGGCCAGGATCGCCAGAGCGCAGAACACAGCAATGCGGCGAAGCCCGCGACCAGGCCGACATGGAAGCCGGAGATGGCGATCAGGTGGGTCAGGCCCAGCGCGCGCAGCTGCGCCCAATCGACGTCGGACAGGCCACGCGTATCGCCCAGTGCCAAGGCCTGGATGAACCGCGCCGACGGATGTGCGATCTGCCTGGCAATGGCGGCACTGGTGCGCTCGCGCCACGCAGGTAGACCATGCGCAGGGCGCAGCTGTCGCGTGGAATTCGAATCGCGCACGCTGGCGTTCCCTGCCAGCCCACGCAGCAGCGCTTGCCGCTCGCCATCGAAGCCCCCCGGATTGATGCGTGAACGTGGTGGTCGCACGCGCAGCGACAACTGCCAATCCGCCCCGGCGTGCAGGAGACGTCTCTGATCAAGCCCGGCGTCGGTCGGCCCACCCCGTGGCGCGTGCCAGAGCACCTGCAGCCGCTTTCCACGCAGCGTCGGCATCGCATCGGACGCATCCACCCGGAACTCGAAGCGGGTGTATGCAGGCGTTTCCTTCGGCAGATCGATGACCTGCCCCCGGACAAGTACATCCTGCGCGGCAGAACCGGCCGGCAGCTGCGTCTGCATTGCCCAATACCCGTGGCAGCAAGTCCAAGCCAAGCCGAACAGCAACACAGCCACCGCGCGTCCGCGCCAGCGCAACACCCAGCCCAACGCGGCCACGACGGTCGCCGCAACAGAAGCCCACAGCGGTGGCAAAACCGGCAACAACACGCAGACCAACGCACCGGCAACCAGAGCGGCAGCGCACGCGGGGCCAAACAGGGGCGACAAGGTCCGATCGGCAGCCATCGACACAGCGTGCCGAGGCGCGGCCTCACCCAACCATCAGGCAACGCCGTGCAGCGTTGTCAGCGCCCCGCTAGCGACGCACGCTGCCGCGGTGGAAGTTGACCCGGAAGCTCGCGCCGCCCCCAACGGCCTCGCCCACGCTCACCGTGCCGCCGTGGTGCTGCACGATCTCCTTGACCAGATGCAGGCCGAGGCCGCTGCCACTGCCAGCAGCACGCAGGCGGTGGAACGGCTCGAAGATCGCCTCGCGGTCACCGACCGGCACGCCGGCGCCCTGGTCGCTGACTTCAAGCAGGCCCTGCCGGTCCAGACGCACGCAGATGGTGCCGCGCCCGCCGCCATGGACGATGGCGTTGTGCACCAGGTTGGCGATCACCCGCCCCAGGGCGAGGCCATCGCCATGGATCCATACAGGCGTCTCCGGCGCATCCACTTCAAAGCCGTAGCCGGCACCAACGACCAGAGGCGCAAGGTCGGCGGCCGCTTCGCGCACGACATGCGCCAGGTCCAGGCGCTGCAAGGCTGCGACGTTCCGGTCCAGGCGCTGCAGGTCGAGCAGGTGCTCGGCGACGTTGCCGAGACGGGCGACATCGGTCAACAGCTGCGATTTGAGCTCCCCCTGCGGCAACTGCGACAAGCGCGCCTGTACCACCGCAATCGGTACCCGCAGCTCATGTGCGGCGTCGGCCAGGAATTTATCGCGTGCTGCGTAGCCCTGCTGCACCTTGTCGATCGCATCGTTGAACGCTTCGACCAGAGGCGCGACCTCGGTCGATACCAGCTGCGCGTCCAGGCGCGCACCGGGCTGGCCGATATCCAGCTCCTTGGCCTGCTGCGCGGACCGGCGCACGCCACGCATGGCGCGATGGATCACCGTCGGCATCACCAGCAGCGTGACCACGATCAACGGCAGGAAGAACCACAGGCCGATCAGCCGCAGCACCATCAATGCGCCATCCAGCAGGCCGCCCTTCGGCGCCCCGCCCACCATCACCGTGATGCGGCGGCCGTCTTCGTTGCGGATCATCACCCGCGCCACATCCAGGTACGGCGGTACCAGCGAACCCAGCTCGGTGGCACCCAGTGTCGGCAGGCGGGCCAGCAGCGGCGCGTGGATGGCAGGCAGCGTGCCGCGCTGCAGCCATGCACCGCGATCGTCCACCGCCGCGAACCACAGGTTGCCACCGGCACGCGCATCGAGCTTCTGCCAGCGTGCTTCGTCCAGCACCAGACGGCCGCCTTCGCTGTGCACCGCATTGGCCGCGCTCTCGGCCATGAACATGTCCATGCCCCAGGTGTCCTTGTCGCCCCAGGTCAGGATCAGCGCGACGACGGCGAACAACACCGTGAAGGCCTGCGCCAGGAACAGTCGCCACGCCAGTCCAAGAGTGATCGAACGGATCGGTCGTGCCATCTCAGGCCTCCGCCAGCAGGTAGCCAACGCCGCGGATCACGTGGATCTCCACGCCTGCCCCGGCCTGCTGCAGCGCCTTGCGCAGCTTTGAAATATGCGCATCGAGCGCATTGGACTGGATCTCATCATCGAATCCGTACACCGCCGCTTCCAGCGCACTGCGGGTGACCGTGCGCCCCTGCCGCATCGCCAGCGCCTGCAGCACCAGCACCTGCCGCCGCGGCAGTGCGACTGGCTGGCCATCCACCTGCGCCTGCAGCGATTCGAAATCGAACTCCAGCCGGCCCAGCCGCAACCGGGGGGTCACCATCGCCGACGGTCGACGCGAGACGGCGCGGATGCGCGCCATCAGCTCTTCGATCGCCACCGGCTTGACCAGGTAGTCATCGGCACCGACATCCAGCCCCTCCACCTTGTCCGACAGCCCACCCTTGGCAGTGAGCATGATCACCGCCAGGTTCGGCCGCAGCGCACGGGCAGTCGCCACGAAGCCCACGCCATCACCATCGGGCAGCTGCCGATCGAGCAGCATCAGCTGATGCACCGGCTCACGCAGGGCGAGCGCAGCCTCGGCCAGGCTGCCGACCACGTCGGCGACCACACCCTGGCGCTCAAGCCCGGACTGCAGGGCTCGCGAGAGATCGGGGTCATCTTCGACCAGGAGAATGCGCATCGGGGGCTCGGCAACCGGAAACGGTGCCGATCATAGTGCCTTCGGCGTGCAGGTGGCGGCGATGCCAGCAGATTGCGCCTGCGCAATGTTCCGACAATGTTGCGCGCGCAGCATGCATCGCCATCCCTGCAACGCACTACATCGATGACCTCACTGTCCCCCGCCCTGCTGCGCCCCCTGCTGTGCACCGTCGCTCTCTCCACGCCGCTGCTGGCCACCGCGCAGGAACAGGCTCCGGGGGTACAGGCCGGCATCACCTTCGGCGCGACCACTGGCGCCTATGCGCACTATGACGACAAGCCGCTGGTGCTGCCGGCGCTGTCCTGGCAGGGCAAGCGATTCTTTGCCAGCCCCGGTTCGCTTGGCATGAACCTCTACAAGGCCGACGGCCTGCGCCTGTCGGCGGTGGCGACGCCCTACACGTTGCGCTTCAAGACCGACGACGTGAACGATCCGCAGCTGCGCCGCCTGCACAGCCGGCAGATGTCGGCGATGGTCGGCATCAATGCCGACTACAGCGCCGACTGGGGCGCGGTGGCGGCCAGCGTGAAGCGCGAGGTGAGCGGACACGGCGGCGGCGTTGAATCCAGCCTGCATTACAGCTATCCGATCCAGGCCGGCCGCTTCACCTGGGTGCCGCGCGTGGGCGTGGTGCATTCCAGCGCCCGCCTGCTCGACTACTACTACGGCATCAGCGACGAGGAAGCACTGCGCTCCGGGCTGGCGGCCTACAAGCCCGGCAGTGCCACCTCGCCGAGCCTGCAGATCGCGGTCAGCACGCCCCTGGGTACGAAATGGCGCGCAACTGGCGTCGTCGCCAACCAGTGGTTCGGTGATGCCGTCGAAGACAGCCCGATGGCACGGCGCAGCAGCCAGACCTCCGCTTTCATCTCGCTGATGCGCGCGTTCTGACCGAACCTGCATCCGCCCCACGGACAACAAGGATCCCGCATGGCCGCTGTCACCCCCACCGCCGATGCCAACGCGATCCTGCGCGCGCCGGATCTGGACAGCGCCGAGCGCGCCTACCTGGGCCTGCTGCCGGACATGGATCATGTGGACGCGTTGACCCGACGTGCACTTGGCCTGTCACGCGCTGCCGATGCTGCGCGCGGATACGCACTGTCGATGACCCTGGTCGGCCTGCGCCTGCAGGAGCTGGAAATGGGCGAGCCGTGTGCGGCCGAATATCGCCAGGCGACGCTGCGCAGCCTGCGCCAGGCCTTCACTGCGGCCTGAGCGTCCCGTCAGCGGAAGGTCGTCCAGGCCAGCACCGCAGACAGCAGTGCGACCCAGATCACGGCCTTGAAGGTGCCTTCCAGCATGTTGCCGCCGAACAGCAGTTCGATGATCGGGTTAGGCCGGGAAACGGGAGCATGGTCACTCATGGTGGCGTCCTGAGGTTTGGGAACTGCGTCACCGATGATACAAAAGCTTGACATTCCTGTTGCTGTTTCCGGTATGGTCGATGCAACGCGGCGTTCAAGGATGATCGATGCTCAAGCGTGCACTGTTTCCCGTAGTCGCCCTGCTGCTGGCCGCACTGGTCATCATGCTCTCCTGGCAGAACCGCCAGTTGCGGCAGGTCAACGAACAGATGGCGGCGCAGCTGCAGCAGACGCAGCTGGACGCGCATGGTCTTGCCACCGGCACCCGGCCTGAACTGTTGACCCTGCGGACGACGCAGCAGACCCATGTCGATATCGGTGGCGCGCGCGGCGTGCCGCAGATCCTCTACTTCTTCTCTACCGCCTGCCGTTACTGCCTGGCCTCGGTGCCACAACTGCAGCAGATCGCGGCTGCGCGAGGCAGTGCCGAGCTGGTGGGCGTGGGCCTGCCACCGTACGACCAGCTTGCCGACTACGCAGGCAAGCACGCGCTGGCGTTTCCGATCGCCGTCGACGATCAGGGCGAAGTCTCCAAGCGCTACCGCGCCACGCTGACACCGATGCTGATGGTGCTGGCCGCAGATGGCAGCATCGCCTACAAGCATGTCGGCCAGCTCGACACCGGGACGGTGCAGGCCGTCGCCAACGCAATGAATCCGGGAAGCCACACCAACTGAAGGAGATACACATGATCGGGAAGAAAACGCTGTTCTCGTCCGTCGCCGGTATCGTCATCGTTGCTGCAATGTCATTCGGGGCCGCACAGGCCTTCGCCACACCGGTGAAGACCGGCTTCGCGCCGGGTTGCGTGGATACCCCCGGATGCATGTTCGGCGGCAATGGCCGCGCCGGCGGCACGCGCATCTGCTGCGTCGCCAACTGATCCCGCTTCGACACCGCCCCGCACGCGGTGACTTCATGTTCCATCGCCATTCCAAGGAGATACACATGATCGGAAAGAAGAAGCTGTTCTCGTCCATTGCCGGCATCGTCGTCGTGGCCGCCATGTCATTCGGCGCCGCGCAGGCCTTCGCCACTCCGGTGAAGACCGGCTTCGCGCCGGGCTGCAAGGAACATCCGAGCTGCCCCTATGGCAACGCAGGCTCCCACGGCCTGCTGGTCTGCTGCGACCCCATGTAACCCGCCTCGAAGCGCTGCAAAGGAGATACAGATGATCGGAAAGAAGAAGCTGTTCTCGTCCATTGCCGGCCTCGTCGTGGTGGCCGCCATGTCATTCGGTGCCGCGCAGGCCTTCGCGACCACCCCGGCCAAGGCCGGGTTCGCACCGGGCTGTGAGTACACGCCGGGCTGTCCTTACGGCGGCAACGGCCGCTGGAGCGGCGGACGCGTCTGCTGCCAGGTTCCCTGATCCACCCCATCCAGCGCAGGACCTGACTTCGGCTTCCCGGCCACAGTTCCTGCATGGATGAGGCGCCCCGTCTGCACTGGGCGTTGCACCGGGCCGTCCGATTGGGCGGCCCTTTTTTCTGCGGCCCGGATTCATCCTTGCAGACGGCGCTTGGCACGCGCTTTTCCGGTCTTCGTCGCATGCCGATTTCACAGCGCAGGCCACAGTGCAACGCTGGGCTCCCTTCTCCGGAGCACCGTGCCATGCCGATGCTTGCCCTGCTGCTGTTGATGGCCGGTCTGTGCAACCGCGACGGCGGTACCGGAAGCGATTCGCTGCGGATGCAGATCCTGCAGGCCGACGCCCAACGTGCCGCCCGCGCGCCTGCCAGCTACGGCCAGACGGACAGCCAGAGCGTGCAGATCCTGCGCCTGAGTGCGGATCGCGTACTGCAGGTGGCCCACGCTCGCGTGCACGGTGATGCCGACGGTAAACAGCGCGGGCAATCGCACGCCCGGGGAATGCTGCAACTGTGGCAGCGTGTGAATGGTCATTGGCAGCTGCAGCGCAGCGCCAGTGTCGAGCAACGCGGTTGACGCTGGCAGCAGCCGGCCAGGCTGGAACGAGCGCGGATCGCAGGCACAAAAAAACCGGCCCAGGGCCGGCTTTCATCGTTTCCACCGCTGCTCCGGCCATGCCGGGAACCGGTGGTGGGCGGTACAGGGTTCGAACCTGTGACCCCTACCATGTCAAGGTAGTGCTCTACCGCTGAGCTAACCGCCCAAATATTCCGTGCAGCCCGCAGGCTGGTGCTTCTACGTAAAAACCCGGCGCCAGGGCCGGGCTTTTCATGCTCACGACAGCCCCCTGGGGGACTTCGTGGTGGGCGGTACAGGGTTCGAACCTGTGACCCCTACCATGTCAAGGTAGTGCTCTACCGCTGAGCTAACCGCCCGTTTGTTGCTTCTGCAGCGCCGCGACTGCGTCGGTGCAGGCCGCGTATATTACGGACGACGACCGGCAAGCGCAATACTTTTGTGAAGAAAAGCCGCATTACCGCGTTCAGCCCAGGCTGGCTTCCTTCAGCTGCCTGATCTGGTCGCGCACCCGGGCGGCATCCTCGAATTCCAGGTCCTTGGCATGCTGGTACATCCGCTGCTCCAGGGCCTTGAGGCGAGCGGCCAGCTGCGCCGGACTGAGCGAACGGTAGTCGATCGTGTCCTCTGCCACCCCGGAACGGCCTTTGCCCTTGCCCTTGCGGGACTCCTTCTCGGCGGCGTCCGAGCGTGCCCCCTCCAGCACGTCGACGATCGGCCGCGCCACGGAGCGCGGAGTGATGCCGTGCTCCAGGTTGTACTCGACCTGCTTGGTGCGGCGGCGGTCGGTCTCATCGATCGCTGCCTGCATCGAACGGGTGATCTTGTCCGCATACAGGATCGCCTTGCCGCGCACGTTGCGCGCCGCACGGCCGATGGTCTGGATCAACGAGCCGGTCGAGCGCAGGAAGCCCTCCTTGTCCGCATCCAGGATCGCCACCAGCGAGACCTCGGGCATGTCCAGCCCCTCGCGCAGCAGGTTGATGCCGACCAGCACATCGAACTTGCCCAGACGCAGGTCACGGATGATCTCCACGCGTTCAACGGTATCGATGTCCGAGTGCAGGTAGCGCACGCGGATGCCGTGCTCGGTCAGGTACTCGGTGAGGTTTTCGGCCATGCGCTTGGTCAGGGTGGTGACCAGCACGCGGTCACCGGCCTTGATCCGCTCGTTGGCCTCGCTCATCAGGTCATCGACCTGGGTGCCGACCGGGCGGATCTCCACCACGGGGTCGATCAGCCCGGTCGGGCGCACGACCAGCTCGGCCATGTCCTCTCCGGCCTCGCGGAATTCATACGGACCCGGTGTCGCCGACACATAGATGCTGCGGGGGCAGCGCGCCTCCCACTCCTCGAAGCGCAGCGGACGGTTGTCCAGCGCCGACGGCAGGCGGAAGCCGAACTCGACCAGGGTTTCCTTGCGCGACCGGTCACCCTTGAACATGGCACCGATCTGCGGAATGGTCACGTGCGATTCGTCGATCACCAGCAGCGCATCAGCCGGCAGGTAATCGAACAGGGTCGGCGGCGGCTCGCCCGCGTTCTTGCCGGTCAAATGCCGCGAGTAGTTCTCGATGCCGTTGCAGAAACCGACTTCGGCCATCATTTCGAGGTCGAACTGGGTGCGCTGGGCCAGGCGCTGCGCCTCGACCAGCTTGTTCTGCGCGTACAGCTGCTCCAACCGCTCCTTCAGCTCGACCTTGATGGTCTCCACCGCCGCCAGCACCCGTTCACGCGTGGTCGCGTAGTGGGTCTTCGGGTACACGGTGAAGCGCATGAGGTTGCGCATGGTCTCGCCGGTGAGCGGATCGAACATCGTGATCTTTTCCACCTCGCCATCGAACAGTTCGATGCGCAGGGCCTCACTGTCCGACTCCGCCGGGAACACGTCGATCACTTCACCACGCACGCGGAAGGTACCGCGCTGCAGCTCGTATTCGTTGCGCGTGTACTGCAGCTGGGTCAGGTGATTGATCAGGTCGCGCTGGTCGATGCGCTCGCCCTTGGACAGGATCAGGCGCAGCGACAGGTAGTCTTCCGGCGCACCCAGGCCGTAGATGGCCGACACGGTCGCCACCACGATCGCATCCGGCCGTGACAGCAGGGTCTTGGTCGCCGCCAGCCGCATCTGTTCGATGTGCTCGTTGATCGAACTGTCCTTCTCGATGAAGGTGTCCGACGACGGCACGTAGGCTTCCGGCTGGTAGTAATCGTAATAGCTGACGAAGTACTCCACCGCGTTGTGCGGGAAGAACGCCTTGAACTCACCGTACAGCTGCGCTGCCAGGGTCTTGTTCGGCGCCATGATCAGCGTCGGCTTCTGCACCTGCTGGATGACGTTGGCGATGGTGTAGGTCTTGCCCGAGCCGGTGACGCCCAGCAGGGTCTGCTTGGCGACGCCGGCCTCGAAATTGCTGGTCAGCTTGGCGATGGCATCGGGCTGGTCTCCCGCCGGCGAATACGGCGAGACAAGTTGAAAACTGTCGCTCATGGTGTTGCCAGGTCTCGGGGAAGGTAAGTATAGGGGGCGTCCGGTGACGGTCGGCTGAGGGGAAGCCGGGGAGACCGGCAGGGGGATGCCCGATGGCGACCCCCATTGAAAGGGGCGACGCTCGCTCCATGACCGCGCCCTTGAAACGCCCCCCTGTCCCCGGCCCCACCCTTGGCATGCAACTGATTGAACTGGTGACGATTATTGCCGTCCTTTCGGTATTGCTGGCGGCAGGATGGCCGACGTTGCAGTCAACACTGCTGCGCCACCGCGCCGACGCACTGCAGCTGACGCTGCATGCCAGTCTCTCCAGCGCGCGCAGCCAAGCGCTGATCCGGCGTGAACTGATCGGCGTGTGCGCCAGCGAAGACGGGCATCAGTGCACGGACGACTGGAGTGCCGGCTGGATCATCTATCGCAGTGGCCTGCGGCGGGGCCCACCAGCAACGCCGGAAGCCATCCTGGCCCATCACCGTGGCCGCGACGATGTCTCGATCCTGGCACACGCCAGCAGCGGACGGCCGCTCCTGTTTTTCCAGGCGGATGGGCGAAGCCCCGGCGCCAATCTGACCCTGCGCATCTGCGCTGGCAGACACCTGCACGGCAAGCTGGTGGTCAACAATGGCGGGCGTACCCGCAGTGAACGCAGCAACCGCGATCTGCCGTGCTGAACAGAGCAAAGAAAAGCAAAAAGCCGCGATTTTTCGCGGCTTCTGCAGTATCTGGCGCCCGAAGTTGGACTCGAACCAACGACCCCCTGATTAACAGTCAAGTGCTCTAACCGGCTGAGCTATTCGGGCGGGGAGGCGCATTGTACTGGTCGAATCCTGGAAGATCAACACCCACTACCAACAATCGGAAACCGCTCCTTCCGAGGTCTTCCGGTTGGCCTGGTCGAGGGTCAGCTTGCCGCAGCTGTCCTTGACCTGCGTACCCGAGGGAGACGCCGTGATCGTGAACGTGGAACCATCGCCCTTGTAACTCAGGTCGTATCGCGTGGCCCCGCCCTCGCGTGGCGAGACCTTGCTGGGCAGGGCGTAGCCCGAGTAGGAATTGTTGCTGGAGTGATAGCGCTCCGCACGTTGCGCGTACTCGGCCAGGTCCGCTTTGGCTACTGCACGGTGTGATCGAAGTACGTACTGCTGGTACGAAGGAATGGCGATGGCCGCCAGGATGCCGATGACGATCACCACGATCATCAATTCGATCAACGTAAAGCCCGCTGAGCGATGAGGCGCACGGAAAGACTGCATGGATGTGGATCCTCGCACAGGGGTCACTGGAGCTGCCGCCAGGACTGGCGACCGCAGGGATAAGGCAGATACAGCGACTGGCTGCCGGCGGCGCCTACCACCATCCAGCAAGAGCTGCCCCCGGGCGGACCTTCCTTGCCACTACCCAGACGCGGTATGACCGACAGGGATACGTCCTTGACCGGCGCGGTTCCCTCGGTCTTCAACGACAGGCCCGCTGTACCCGACGCCGGCTTGACACCCGTGGGTGAACCGGTCCGGACATTCTCCAGGGCAGGCGCACCGGTCAGCGAGGAAAGACCAAACAGCCAGTTCGAACCACTCGTCGAACAGCCAACGGTTTCCAGATTGGGGACATAGGTCGGCATGAACATGATGCCGCTGACCAGCAGTGGATTACCAACGAACCGTTCACCGTTGCTCGCAGGCAGGTTGATCATCCACCCTCGCGCATTGGCCGGCGCAGTCCCTGCCACAATCCTGCGCGCCTCGGCGCCCGTCGCCGGAGCATCCGCGGTATAGGGCGCCAGATTGGCCGAGGTCAAGGTCGATGTGACCCTCTTCCCGCCAATGTCATTGACCGCATACAACGCCTGTCGCGAGGTGTCGTCCTTGTCACTGTAGAACGAGAAGCTGCCCGTACCGAAATACAGCATCACGCCACCCGATGGACCGGTCGCAGCGGTCATGCCGCCCGTGATCGGCTGGCGGAAGTTCCGCGCGCTGGTGTCCTGGCTGACCTGGGTGGTGAATACGGGAACGGTCAGCGCCGTGTCGGAGCTATCGGTGAGGTCGAATTTCCAGATGGCGCCACGTTGATCGGCGGCGTAGACGGTATCGGCAAGACCATCGCGACCGCGCAGGTCCTGGCTGTCGCCACGCCAGCGATCCACCACCACCACGTTGCCCAACCCATTGTCTCCGGAGATATTGGCTCCCGAGGCATTGCTCTCTACCGCCTCGATCATCCGCGTGGCGCCGGACGCCATATCCACGACGAACAGTACGGCCTTGCGGCTGGCACTGTTATAGCCGTTGCCGAAGATCGCCTTCCATGCAACCGTCTTGCCTTCCTTCACCGGCACGATCACCGGCTTGCCCAGCACGAAGCCGATGTTGTTGCGCACGCCCTCGGCCAACGACATGTTCAGATCGCTGATCTCCCAGAGCGCTTGACGCGTGGTAAACGCTGCCGGGTCACTCACGTCCAGCGCAAATACCGAACGACCACCAGCGCCAGCCGTACCGACCAGTCCCGTCTGCCATGTGCTGCCGACGAGCATGTCCGAGATGGTGATTGCACCGTCGACGAAATAGCGATGGCGGAAGGTCTGATCAGCGGTATCCGGTTTGTACGGGAACAGCAGGTTGGCCATATGGCCCAGCGAGGTTGAGGGAATGTACGCAAAGCGCTCGGTCCCTCCCGTACTGTCCATCTCACCCGATGCCCCCATGCCACCATCGAAGGCATGCAGCATGCCGTCATTGGCACCGACGTACACCGTGTAACGACCACTCTTCGCCTTGGTGTCCAGGTACTTGGCATAGCTGACGGCATAATCTTCGCCGAGCTGGCGATAGCCGTAGTCATCGGTAGGCGAACTGACCACCGGCGCCGAATTGACGATATCGCCCAGCGGCGTGGTGCGGTCGCGGTACTTGCCGCCGCTGCGCTTTTCCATCGTCGTATCCGCTTTCAGATAGCGGATGGCCGTGTCGATATCAGCATCAATGGACTTCAGCTTGTCAGTAGAGCACACCAGCATCTCTGCGTACTTGCCATCCGGCTTGCTGCACAGATCGGCCAGGCTGATGTCGGCCGAACCGAAGTCAACCAGCGTACCCGCTTTGTTGGCCACGATGCGGCGACCCGTTGAAGCGAGTTTCGTTGACGCCTCCCAGGCCTCGCTGAACACAGCGACCTGGTCACTGTTGATCTTCACGGTCGACGCCTTCAGCTTGCTCGACCAATCGGTCGCACCATTGCGGATGTCATAGCTTGGCGTCACCGACAGCGAACCTGCGCCAATGCGGGCGCCGGTCATGCCAATGGTTCCCGACGACGACTTGCCGCCGGAAATCGAGGCCAACACCCGTCGCATCGCCTCGGTTACATCGGCAGGCGTCTGCGCATTGATGAATTCACCACGGCTGTTGAGCGCGGCGTGCCAGATCTCATCGATGACCGTTCCATCGTCCACCGTCGACGGATCAGGGCTGCCGTTCCAGTTCGGCGGATTCTTGTACGGATCCGCCGTGGCGGCAGCATTCACGCCGTAAATCCGCCCCTGAGCACCAAGCGTGACACCGTAGAAATTCATGTGCAGATCGGCCTGGCAGTCCAGTCGCTTCCACTCCGCGCTGCCTTGGGACAACGTGCCGCAGCGCTCGTCCACCGGCACCTGCCCCTTGGGGAAGCCGGTATCGGAACGAAGCGGCGTCTTGCTGCCCGAGTAATAGGCCGCAGTGATGTCGGCCATCGTATTGCTGTAATTGTCGGCGAAGGGCAGTGTCGGCAGATTCACGGTATTGACCGCGTCCGCGTTGGCGAACGAGCCATTCGGATAGTTCTTGGAATTCGTGTAGCCATCCGTGAACAACATGCCGCCATTGCGCTGGCAGGCGCGGATGACGGGCGCGCCGTCATCGGTACGGCGGAACTGTTCGGCCAGATACTCCACAGCACGACGGTTGGGCGTGCCGCTGATCGGCTTCAATCCGTAGATCTGCTGATAGAGATCGGCGCGATTGGTCACCAGATCATGCATCTTCACGTTCTTCAGGTCATTGATCGTGAAGTAACCCACTCGCATGTTGTCGACGCCGTACAACGCCTCGGTGGACGCACCGACAATGGCCAGCGTGCGGCTGCGGTGATACTGGAACCAATTGGCGAAGTTCTGCACCGCAGTATCGTAGGCACCATCGATGCTGTAGTTGTCCTTCTTGATCTGATAGCGGCGCAGATTGCACTTGGGCCCACAGGCCCCCTGGATCACCGGTCGATTCGCATCGTCCGACTTGTATCCGTACGGCGCCGGGGAATTCTCCGGCAGGTAGAAGGTCGCCGGGAAGTACTGCACGCCATATTGCACCGCAGAGCCGATGTCACGCGAAGCGGTGCGCCAGGCGTTGTTGCGGTAATACGCATTGTCGGTTCCCGTGAGATCGGGAATCTTCATCCCGTCGACGAACTGGAATCCCTCACCGCTGCTTGAACGGACACTGGTCATGTTGTACGTGATGTCATACCCCGCAAATCCGGAGCGCGGGTCGACACGCGCCGCCGTGGTACTGGCAGGGTTCCAGCGGGTTCCATCGGCCCTCAGCCACGGCTTGTAGCTGACTGACGGGTTGTAGTAGCTGGCGTTGTAGACGTGCGAGCGGGCGAAGCCGAAGATATCCAGCGGCGGGATCGCACGACCATACGAATAGCGCTCGTTGTAGTTGTTGTGCGCGTAAAGGTAAAGATAGCAATCGACTGAACCGGAGTTGCAGTCCTGCCCAACGCTGTAGAAGCTGCCATTGTTGTTGAAGAAGCTGCCAGTCGACGTGCTGAAGATCAACCGCCCGTCACCGCCCGGGAACATGCGCTCGAAGGTCATCGAATTCGAGTCATCCACGGCCATGATGAACGCAGGCGGTGTCTGCACCTGCACGTTCAAGGGCTCCTGCGCCAACACACCCTGCGCCTGCGCGGCCATCAGGGTATGCACCAGGTAGCCGCCAGCGGCGACAACGGCAAGGCCTACGCCCGCCAGGATCCTGCGATTTCGCGTGTTCATGGGTTCCCCACCCTCACAGCTTGAATACGGTGTCGACCGCCGAGCGCGATGTCGCGTCGGTGGCCGTGTCGCCGGCGTACGTCGTGATCTGGTAGACCGGTGTTGCGGCCTCCAACGGCTTGCCCATGTCCAGCGCCCCTTCTCCCTGGATGCAGCCCTGGATCTGCCGGACCTTCACTGCCGGCTTGCTGCCCAGCTTGGTCTTGGCGACCCAGTCCGATGGATCGAAGCCATCGTCGCAGCGTTGATCGATGTCGGCCGAGGTAACCGTCGGGCTGTCACCCGGCGACTGGCGATTGGCAATCTTCTCCACGGCATTCTCGGCACTGCGGGCGGCGCCCTCGGCACTCTGGAAGGCTACGTTGCCGGCACGGTAGCCCGATGCCATGCGCTCCTGCATGCCGGCTACCTGCATGCCTATCACGCCCAGCAGCGCCAGCATGATCAGCAGCATCAGCGCGACGTAGAGCACGGCACCACGCTGCCGGACAGGGGCAGAGAAGGTGCGGCGCGAAGACATCTTGATGGAGCGCATGGTCGTCAATTCCCGAACAGGCGGTTGCGCAACGCAACGGAAACTTCATAGGCGCCACGGTGGCGCTGGTCATAGGGATCGCCCGGCGCGATGGTCACACCAAGCACCCCCAGGTAGGTGGCTGCCGAACCCGGAGCCTGCGCCGACGCCCGCTGCGGGCTGCGCGCAAGCAGCCCCACCTGCACCATGCCGACGCGGCGCCATGCGCCAACAGCGGTCGCATCCGTCGCGGTGCTGACGGCATTGGCAACACGCTGGTCGACGATGCGGCCACTGGGCGGGGTGGAAAGCGAAATATCCGGCGTTGCGTCAAGGCCGTACAGGAGCTGCATGCTCTCGATGCCCTCCACCAGCTCCTCACCGTCACCGTAGCCACCGGCTCCGTTGGCGCGGGCGCGGTACAGGGCAGGCTCATTGTTGCCGTTGCTCGCGATGTAATACACCAGGCCATCGGCGCGATACAGCATCGTCATCGCGTTGTTGACCGAATAGCCGGTCAGATCCAGTTTCTCGATCTTGACGGTGGATCCACTGATGGTGGCCGGGAACACATCGGCGCGGGTGCAATCGGCCAGCGCGAACACGGTCGGAGTGCCGGCAGCACCCGCCTTCAGGCGCGCCATCCCTTCACTGGACACCGTCACTGTGGTTGTAGTGCCATCCACACCGACGCCTGTCACAACCGCCCCTTCCGGGCTCAACAGGCGGAGCACAAGCACATCACTGCCGGGCAGTGGCGCCGGCTTCAGGTTGATGATGCTCTTGGGCACGGATATCGCCGCACTCCACGTGCGCCCCAGGGTCAGTGTATTGGTCGGGGCGGTGCCTGCGGCCTCATACCCCTGCACCGGCACCGAGAAATCCAGCGGATCTCCACTGCCGGCGGCGATACCGAGGTTGTAGCGGACATCGCCGGTGTTCTTGATCACATGCGCCTGGTCGTTCACGCAGCCAAAGTGACCCGCCATGCGCAGGTCACGCTGCAGGAAGTCCAATGCGAAACGTGCATTCTCCTGGGTCCGGGCAGCCCCCTCGGACAGGCGTGAAGCCGCGCGGGACGCGATGAAGATCTGCGTGATGCCCAGCAGAAGGACCAGACCGATGACCATGGCGATCATCAGTTCGATCAGCGACAGGCCGCGGGCTCGTGAAGACGGACTCATGGACGCGCTCACAGGAAAGTGGTCAGGCCGAAGGTGGTGAGGCTGTCGGGCTCCTTCGGATCCCAACGCTGATCACCCCAGGTAATGGCCACGCTGACCCGGCCGGTGCTCTGGGTAAACTGGACCTCTGCGCTGGCCTTTTCACCGAGTGTCTTCACAACCTCACATTGCCAGCGTGCCACGTTGGTCTTCGGCGTCACCGCCGCGCCGGTCGGCCAGGCACAAGCACCATTGGCCGTCACCGCTCCGGCAGCGAACGAGGCCGAAGAGTAGGCCCCGCCGGCAAGCGTATCGGTGCGCTGGGCGCGCATCAGTTCGATCAGGTCGTTGGCCAGGTTGGTCGCCTGGGTCCGGTAATTGGCACTCTGTACGAAGCGCACGCTCGTGGTCTGCAGCAAGGCAAAGCCGAGCAGCCCGAACGCCAGGATCAACAACGCCACCATCACTTCGATCAGGCTGAAGCCACCCTGGGACGAACGCGGAGAGGCAAGGTTGCGGCGATTCATGAGCAGGTTCCCTTGGTCACCCGGACCTGGCCGGACTTGTTGATCGTCAATGTGCTGCGCTGTTCGCCGGCCTTGCAGGACGCCGGGGACAGCACCACCGTCTGATCGTCCGCGGCCTTGCGACGGCCACGGCCATCAAAGGCGATGGTCGCTCCCGGGGGACCAACCACGCTCAATTGCGGGTTGCCCAGGGAGAAGCGCAGCACGCTGTCATTGCTGCCCAGCACGCCATCAGCGTCGAGATCGGACCAGGCCAGCAGCCCCTTGGACCATTCACCGTCACACGCCTGGCCATCGGTACTGCCACAGAGGCCACCACCACGGTTGTTGCGGATGGCCTCGCTGCGCGCGAGGTTGGTCAACGCGATCACTTCGTTGTTGGCAGTTGCCAGCCGGTTCGAACGAATCATGCTGCGGAAGCTCGGATAGGCGATCGACGCCAGGATCACGAAGACGGTCAGGGTGACCATCAACTCAATCAGCGTGAAGCCGTTTTGCCGGCGCAAAGACATTGGACGCTCCCCAGCGTGTTGGTGGCCACGATGGCGCACCGGCCTGTCGCCGGCAAGCGGCGGCAGGATGAACGGTCAGATCCGGGCGACGGGCGTCAAACCCTTGACATCCCGCCCTCCCCCACCGGTCCGGCGCGGTCCCCGCCGCGCCGGCCAGCCACCCTCGCCTCGCTTACGCCAGCACCTGGTAGCAGGGCTGGTATTCGCCGGAGATCTTCATCCGGCGCTGCTCGACGAAGGCACGCAGCAGCGCGTCCAGGGCCTGCATCATGTCGGGGTCGCCATGGATCTGGAACGGCCCGAACTCCTCGATGCGGCGCATGCCGTCTTCCTTCACGTTGCCGGCGACGATGCCCGAGAAGGCCCGGCGCAGATCGGCTGCCAGCGCGTGCGGCGCACGCCCGTGGTGCAGGTCCAGCGCCGCCATCGCCTCGTGGGTCGGCACGAACGGCTGCTGGTATTCCCACGGAATCTCGATGGACCAGTTGAAGAAGAACGAATCCTTCTGCGCCAGGCGATGCTCACGCACGCGCTTGATGCCGGCCGACATCTTCTTGGCCACCGCCACCGGGTCACCGATGACGATTTCGTAGCGCTCGGCCGCGGCGTCGCCCAGGGTCAGGCGGATGAAACGGTCGATCTGCTCGAAGTACGGCGCAGCGACGGTCGGGCCGGTCAGGATCAGCGGGAACGGCAGGTCCTTGTTCTCCTCGCGCAGCAGGATGCCGAGCAGGTACAGGATCTCTTCGGCGGTACCCACGCCACCGGCGAACACGATGATGCCGTGGCCGATGCGGACGAAGGCCTCAAGGCGCTTCTCGATGTCCGGCATGATCACCAGGTGGTTGACGATCGGGTTCGGCGACTCGGCGGCGATGATGCCCGGCTCGGTCAGGCCGATGTAGCGCGTCACGGTCCGGCGCTGCTTGGCGTGGGCGATGGTGGCGCCCTTCATCGGGCCCTTCATCGCGCCCGGGCCGCAGCCGGTACAGATGTCCAGGCCGCGCAGGCCCAGCTCGTAACCGACCTGCTTGGTATACAGGTACTCGTCGCGCGAAATCGAGTGGCCGCCCCAGCAGACCACCAGGTTCGGGTCACCCGGGTTGAGGATGCGTGCGTTGCGCAGCAGCCCGAACACCGCATTGGTGATGCCCTCGGACGACTCCAGCTCGGCCGCGTAGGCCGGGCCCATCTCGATGGCCATGTACGCCAGGTCACGGACCACCGCGAACAGCAGCTCGGCCACGCCGCGGATGATCTCGCCATCGACGAACGCCATCGCCGGCGCATTGGCCAGGTCGATGCGCACGCCGCGATCCTGCTGTGCGACCTGGATGTCAAAATCGGGGTAAAGATCGCGCGCGGCGCGCGGATCATCGGAGGCACTGCCACTGGTCAGCACGGCCAGCGCGCAGCGGCGCAGCAGCTCGTGCATGCCACCACTGGAGGCGTCGCGCAGGCGCGCAACCTCGGCCCGCGACAGCACATCCAGGCCACCACGCGGGTAGATCCGCGCGTCCTGCACCGGCAGCGTCCGCGCTGCCTTCTCATTCGTTGTCATATCCACTTTTCTGCTTCCTTTAAGGTGTCCGACTGTACTGCCGCCCCCTTAAAAAGCAAAACGGCCGGGAAGCCCGACCGTTGGATAGGTGCGTCCCGCGTTCGCCGCTCCGGGACCGCTTCGGCGGCATCTGCGCCGCGCACGTGTCTGGATGCTACGCCGATGCACCACCTCCCGCAAGGACTTTCGCCTGAACGGAAAACGGCCGGGTTTCCCCGGCCGTTTCCCTTTACTGCATCAGGCTCTGACGGATCAGAACTTGTACTTCAGGGTCAGCTGCATCGACCAGCGCGACACACCGGTGTTGCCCTTGTCGTTGTTGTTTTCCTGGATGGTCGGGGTATCGGTGGCGCCGGTGAAGTTGTAGATGTACTTGCCGGTTGCCGGATCGATACCCGCGTAGCTGGCCACGCGGGAGGTGGAGTTGAAACCGTAATCTTCAATACGGCCCCACTTCTTGTTGAGCAGGTTGCCGACATTCATGATGTCCAGCGCCAGCTCACCCTTGTGCTCCTTCACGAAGCCCGGGAATTCCTGGGCGATGTGCAGGTCGAAGCTGTTGACCCACTTGGTACGGAAGGCGTTTGCCGGAGCAATCTCGCCGCGGTACTTCTCCAGCTGCGGGTTGGCGGCAAGCCAGTCGAAGAAGGCCTTCTCCATCGCCGCACCGCCGGTGAACTTGACGTCGCCCGGCCCATTCGGCACGTAGAACAGGTCGTTGAAGTAACCGGCGCCAGTGGTGGCGGCGGCATCGCCGTTCATGTCGTTGTAGTAGATGTAGCTGAACGGGCGACCCGAACGACCTTCGTAGAACAGGCCCACGGTGGTGTTGTAGTTGCCGAAGAACGCCTTCTTCCAGTTGATCGAACCGGTCACGCGGTCCTTGATCGCGTAGCGCGAATCATAGGCCACGTTCTCGTTGGCGGTACCGATCAGGGTGCTGCCCCAGTTGGAGGTGTTCTGCGAGCTGGTCAGCGGGCTGACTTCCTTCGCGGCGGTGTAGGTGTAGGCCAGCGACCAGCCCCAGTTCTCGGTCAGCGGCTTGTTCAGACCGGCGGTGAACTGGCGGCTGCTGCCCTTGTCGGTGTTCTTCATGAGCAGCACGTCGCCCATGTCAGAGGGACGATTGAACTTGCCGCCCGCACCGTTGCTGCCTTCACGGATGGAGCAGTTGGCGCCGGCGCACGGCACGTAGCCTGCGTCATTCCAGTACAGCTCGCGACCATCCTGGCCGATGCGGGTGTACGACGGGCCACCGGCGCTCTTGTACAGGTCCAGGCGCTCGAAGTAGATCGCGCTCTTGACCTTGGTGTACAGGAACTCAGCCGACGCAACGATGCCATACCACGGCAGCTCATGATCGAAGGCGATGTTGGACTTCCACACCGACGGCAGCTTCAGGTCAGGCGCAGCGATGTCCACGTTCTGACGAGCACCGGCACCCGCAGCCGGGATGTACGGCGGATTGGTGTTCGGGGTGAAAATGCCGGTCTGGTTACGAACGGTGTACTCGGTGTAGTTCAGGCCGGTGTTCTGGTAGGCACCTGCCAGCCACACGTTCGGGGCCGCGCCACCGAACAGGCCCACGCCGCCGCGCAGCTGGGTCGGACGATCGCTGTCGAAGGTGTAGTTGAAGCCGAAGCGCGGCTGCACCAGCTTGCTGTCGGGCAGCTGGGTGTTGTCGTAGCCGTACAGTTCCATGATGCGCGGGTTGTACAGCTTCTGCGTGCCGAAGTCCGGCATGTCGACGCGGACGCCGGCCTGCACGGTCAGGTTGCTGTTGATGGCCCAGCTGTCCTGGATGAACAGACCGGTGTTCTTCAGCGTGTACTTGGCCGGGATGTCGTCGTAGCTGCCGCCGGCGCGCGGCGCACGCACAACGTACTGATTGACGCGACCTGCAGCGAAGTCGCTGAGGTTGTTGAACACATACGCGCCATTGACGTTACGACCGTAGTAGTTCAGCAGGTCGTTGTCGGAGTAGTCGAAGCCGAACTTGACGGTGTGGTCGCCGACGTACCAGGTGGCGGCACCGAAGGCGCTCAGCTCCTTGCTCTCGACCGCGTTGACGTGCGAGTTCTGCTCGGTACCGAAGTACAGCGAGTCATTGCCGCTGGCGCCAAAACCACGGATCTGGATCTGCGGCAGGCTCGACGGCGTGGTACGGACCGAGGTGTATTCCTTGTGCGAGATCTTGAACTCGGTCGAGAAATTCTCGGACCAGTCGCTGAACAGCTCGCCCATCCAGGATTCATAGGTCTTCGGCTGCTGGTACCAGAAGGTGCTCAGCGAAACCGCGCTGTTGCTGATCTGCGGGAAGCGGACAACATTCTGCTCGAGCTTGTTGTAACGCACCGCGGCACGGTGGTTCTCGTTGATGTTCCAGTCGATCTTCAGCGCGTACTCTTCGACCTCGGTCTTGTTGGCCGGGGCGTTGAGCGAACCTGCGTCGAAGCCGTAACCGGTCGCGATCTGCTGCGCGCGGGTGATGTCGGCATCGGTGATGGTGCCCTTGCCATACGGCGAATCGGTCAGGCTGACGCCCGGGGCCGAACGCTCCATCTTTTCGTAGTTGGCGAAGAAGAACAGCTTGTCCTTGACGATCGGGCCGCCGAAGGTCATGCCGTAGGTCTTTTCGTCATCAAAACCGTTGAAGCGGACATCGTCCAGGTTCTTGCGGACCATGTCCTTGTCGCGGTACGCGTAATACACGGTGCCGCCGAAGTTGTTGGTACCCGACTTGGTCACCGCATTGATCACCGCGCCCGTACCGCCGGCAATGGTGGTGTCGTAGTTGGCGATGTCGATGTTGATTTCCTGGATCGCATCCATCGACACCGGCTGACGCTCGGTCGGCAGGTTGTTGGATTCCAGGCCGAACGGATCGCCGGCACCGATGCCATCGATGCGGATCGCGTTGTAACGGGTGTTCTGACCACCGACCGAGATCGCACCGTCGGCCTTGCTGACCTGCGAGATGCGCGGATCGAGGCGGATGTAATCCTGGATGTTGCGGTTCACCGACGGCAGCGACTCCAGCGTTTCGCGGTTGACGTTGGTGCCGGTGCCCATCTTGTAGGCGCTGAACAGGTCGCTGCCCACTGCGGCAGCCACGACCTGGACGGCATCCAGATTGGTGGCGGCGACATCGCCGGCCAGGTTGGCGTTGACCGTGTTGACCTGGTTCAGGTTGAGGTACACGCCCTCTTCGGTCTTGGTGCCCTCACCCGGCTTGGTGATGGTGATGGTGTACGGACCACCCACGCGCAGGCCGCGCGCGTTGTAACGACCCGACGCATCGGTGGTCGCACGCGAAACGGTGCCCGATTCGGTGTGGGTGATGGTGACTTCAGCACCAGCAACAGGCGCGCCCGCATTGGACACGACCTGGCCGCCGACACCGGCAGAGGTGCTCTGGGCGAAGGCGGGAGCGGCGGCGAGCGCAGCCACGAGACCAAGGGTGAGCTTGGACATCCGGAATGGGTGAGTCATTGTTCGGTAGCCTCGATGCGAGTTGGCGATGGCGGAAAAAAAGCGCATCCAAGCAGCCTTGCGGGCGGCTGTTCGGACATTTATCTGGGGTTCCCTACCGTGAACGGCAGCTGCCGCAACGGTTAACACTAGATTAACACGCTACGCTTTCAATGTGACGGTTGTGCGACAAACGGCACCGGATCGCAACGCTATCGTGACGGAATCTTCATTCCGCTTTACGAACGCCTTCACTCGTCGATGGCGGATTGCCCGCATCGAGCACCTGCCCGCGCCACGCCAGTCCGGCAGCGGACAACAGGGTCACGGCCGCTGCAGCGGCGGCCTCGGGGCCGCATGCGGCCGGGTCCTGGTCGATCGAATAGGCCCGCGCACGCAGGGCGGTACGCAAGGGGCCGGGATACAGGCCACTCACCCGCACCGGGCTGCGGGCCAGCTCGTCATGCAGGCTGCCGATCAGCCCGCGCAGGCCGTACTGGGCGACACCGTAGCCGCCCCAGTACGCCTGCCCCACCCGCTCAGGGGCATCCACGGTGAATACCAGCGCCGCGTCTTCACGCTGGCGCAGCAACGGCAGGCAGGCCTGGGCCAGCCAAGCCGGAGCGGTCAGGGTGACGTGCACGGCGCGGGCGAAGCTGGCCGGGTCGGCCAGCTCGAACGGGGTCAGGCCGGGAAAGTGGGCCGCGCAGACCAGCAGGCCATCAAGGCGCCCCAGCTCCTGCGCCACCGCCTGGGCCAGTTCGGCATAGTCGTCGGGACCGGCACCTTCCAGGTCCAACGGGTACAACAGGGGCTCCGGCCCAACCGCCTGCACCTGGGCGTAGACCCGGTCCAGCCTTCGTGGCTTGCGCCCCAGCAGGACCACGGTCGCCCCCGCCTCAGCGGCTGCAACAGCGGCAGCGCTGCCGAGCCCGCCGCCCGCACCGGCAATGAGCACCACACGGTCCTGCAACGGGCGGCCATCGAGCGCCCCGTCTGCCGGTGACGTCGATGGCCAGGCGCTCATCCCTGCGCAGCCTCTTCGACGATGCGCTTGAGCTCGCCGGCTTCGAACAGTTCCATGACGATGTCGCAGCCGCCGATCAACTCACCGTTGATGAACAGCTGCGGGAAAGTGGGCAGATTGGAGAAGCGCGGCAGGTTGGCGCGGATCTCGGGCTCTTCCAGCACGTTGACCGTGCGCAGCGCAACGGCGCCTGCGGCCATCAAGGCCTGCACGGCGCGGCTGGAGTAGCCGCACATGGGGTATTGCGGGGTGCCCTTCATGAACAGCACGAGCGGGTAACGATCCACCTCGGCCTGGATTTGCTGCATTACCGCCACACCTCACTCCTTGCGTCGCCGGACAAACCAACCGTGATGGTCGGCTAGACTGCCCACGGTAGCTGCCATTGTAAGCCGATGGTACCGGCTGCCGCCGCCCCCTGGCCACGAACCTGTCCATGCCCGTCGAACTGCCCGCCCTGCCCTACCTGCCCTCGTCCCTGCAGCCGCACCTGTCGGCACAGACCGTGGAACTGCATCACGGTCGCCACCATCGCGCCTACATCGAGGCGGTCAATGCCGCCATTGTCGGCACCGAATGGGAAGAAGCCACGCTGGAGGACATCGTCCGCCACGCCCAGGGCGCGCTGTTCGATGCCGCCGCCCAGGCGTGGAACCACGGCTTCTACTGGCAGTGCCTGCGCCCGCGCGGCGGTGGCGAGCCGCAGGGCCGCCTGGGCGAACTGGTCAAGCGCCAGTTCGGCGACGGCCAGCGTCTGCGCGAAGAGTTCAATCGAACCGCGCTTGGCCTGTTCGGCTCCGGCTGGGTGTGGCTGGTGCAGCACCCCGGCGGGCAGCTCGGCCTGCAGGCCACCCGCAATGCGGGTACGCCGCTGACCGGCGACAGCACGCCGCTGCTCTGCTGCGATGTCTGGGAGCACGCGTACTACACCGACTACCAGAATGATCGTGCACGCTATCTGGAAGCATTCTGGCAACTGGTGAACTGGGAATTCGCCGAGAGCCAGCTGCGCTGAGACCGACGGGCATCCGCATCCGCCGGGCATGGCCCGGCGCTACCGGCATCACGCCTGGCCGTGGTGGATGCCCATCCTGGTCGGCCCCGCTCTGGTAGATGCCCACCTTGGTGGGCGTTGCTCTGGTAGATGCCCACCTTGGTGGGCGTCGCCGGCCAGCGGCCGGCACTACCGGGTTCAGCGGCGCCTTCCGGCCGACGGCCGGCATCACCTTGGTCAGCCGTTACGCAACGCGCGTACCGCAGGGGCCACCTGGGCCTGGCGGTCGAGCTCCAGGCCTACCTGCTCCAGCGCATCAGCCAGTGCATCGGCATCATCATCACGCAGGGTGGCGTGACCCACCTTGCGGCCGTCACGCGATTCCTTGCCGTAATCGTGCCAATGGCCACTGGCCTGCTGCAGCACCGGCGTCGGGTCGGGCATTGCCCCCAGCCAGTTCAGCATGCAGGCATGGCCGAGCATGCGGGTACTGCCCAGCGGCAGGCCGAGCACCGCACGCAGGTGGTTCTCGAACTGGGAGGTTTCGCTGCCTTCGATGGTCCAGTGCCCGGAATTGTGCACGCGCGGCGCCATCTCGTTGGCCAGCAGTTCACCGTCGCGGCAGAACAGTTCCAGCGCGAACACACCCACGTACTGCAGGTGTTCGGCAACACGACGGGCATAGCCGATCGCTGCTTCGTGCTCGGCAGCGGACAGCACCGCCGGTGCCACGCTGGCCGACAGCACGCCGTCGACATGCCAGTTGCCGGTGACCGGCCAAGCCTGGAAGCTGCCATCGCGGCCGCGCACGGCCACCACGCTGACTTCGCGCTGGAAGGCAACAAAGCCCTCGAGGATCAGGCCGGTGCGCTCGACCTGCGCCCCCAGGGCCTGCCATGCCGCATCGATGTCCGCTTCGCTGCGCAGGCGGAACTGGCCCTTGCCGTCGTAGCCCAGGCGGCGGGTCTTGAGGATGCACGGCAGGCCGAATTCGGCGGCCCTGGCAGCCAGCTCATCGCGGCTGCGGATATCGGCGAAGGCCGGCAGCGGAATGCCCAGCTGCTGGAACAGGGTCTTCTCGCTCAACCGGTCCTGGGCCACCGCCAGCGCCGACGGCGGCGGGTAGACCGGCACACGGTCGGCCAGCCATTGCGCGCTGTCCGCCGGCACGTTCTCGAAATCGAAGGTGATCACATCGACTTTGGCGGCGAAGTCCGCCAGTGCCTGGCGATCAGCGAAGGCACCCACGGTGAGCGGTGCCAGCGGGCCACTGCAGGCGTCGGCTGCCGGATCATACAGTTCGAAGCGCAGTCCCAGCGGCGCACCGGCCAGGACCATCATGCGGGCGAGCTGGCCGCCGCCGAGGATGCCGACGGTCAGGCTCATTGGCGCGGATCGTCGTGGGCCATCACGTCTTCGGTCTGGCGCGCGCGGAAGCTGTCCAGCGCCTGGCCGATGGCCGGCTGGTCGCTGGCCAGCATCGCGGCGGCAAACAGTGCGGCATTGGACGCGCCGGCATTGCCGATGGCGAAGGTGGCGACCGGGATGCCGGCCGGCATCTGCACGATCGACAGCAGCGAATCCATGCCGTTGAGGGCCTTGGACTGCACCGGCACGCCCAGCACCGGCACCGCGGTCTTGGCCGCGATCATGCCCGGCAGATGCGCGGCACCGCCGGCGCCGGCGATGATCGCGCGCAGCCCGCGCGAACCGGCCTGCTCGGCATAACTGAACAACACATCCGGCGTCCGATGCGCGGACACCACCTTCACTTCGAACGGAACACCCAGAGCTTCAAGCTTCTGGGCGGCGTGCTGCATGGTTTCCCAGTCGGAGCGGGAACCCATG
>Ga0308156_1000496_pt1 | contig 78824 bp, 86 predicted proteins | sample PhyAR2_FD_201041 | JGI IMG/M metagenome (GOLD analysis project Ga0308156, IMG submission 201041) | Phyllosphere microbial communities from UC Gill Tract Community Farm, Albany, California, United States - DLSL A.R2 | ecosystem: Host-associated > Plants > Phyllosphere > Unclassified | place: USA... | reverse complement strand
GGGAATATTTCCCGAACGCCAAGGACGGCGACTGGCGGCTTTGGCAGGCCGGACAGCGGGTGCAGATCATCAAGCGCGATCCCAAGAAGGGCGGCGTGCTGAAGCTGGGCACCGAGATCGTGGCATCAAAGGACGGCTCGATCGCCGCGCTGCTGGGGGCGTCGCCGGGGGCCTCGACCGCGCCGTCGATCATGCTGAACCTCATCAAGAAGGTCTTCCCCGATCGCCTCGCGACCCCAGCCTGGCAGGCCAAGATCCGCGAGATCGTGCCGAGCTATGGCACCGCGCTGAACGAGGATCGCGATCTGCTGGCGCATGAATGGGCCGCGACCGCGGAGACGCTGCAACTCGCGCTTGCCCCGCCGCCGCTCAGCGCGCCTTCGACCACCGAGGCACCGCGTCCCGAAGCCACGCGGGTCAGCCCCAACCGGCATCCCGATCTGGCGCTCTGATCGGGTATGGCCCCTCCCCTGAAGGGGAGGGGTTTGGGGTGGGGGCTCGCCTCAGGCGTAACGCCTGTTGAAGCGCCCCACCCCCGGCCCCTTCCCCGAAGGGGAGGGGAGATCACTGTTCGTCCTCACACCAAATCGAAAGTGATCGCCCGGGGATGACGGACGCCGCCCATCGTCCTACATCCCGCATCATGTACCAGTTCGACATCGCCGCCGGATCGAAGGCGGAGCTTTACCGCGATCTCCACGCCGCGCTCGACGCGCTCACCGCCGGGGAGGGGGATGCGGTCGCCAACATGGCCAATGCCGCCTCGCTGATCTGGCAGTATCTGCCCGATCTCAACTGGGCGGGATTCTATCGCATGGTCGGTGGCGAGCTGGTGCTCGGGCCGTTCCAGGGCAAGGCGGCCTGTATCCGCATCCCGGTCGGCAAGGGCGTGTGTGGCACCGCTGTCGCGGAGGCGCGGACGCAGCGTGTCGCCGATGTCCATGCCTTTCCCGGTCACATCGCCTGCGATGCCGCCAGCCGCTCGGAACTGGTCGTGCCAGTGCTTCTGGACGGCACGGTCATCGGCGTGCTCGACCTGGACAGCCCCGAACCGGGCCGGTTCGACGAAGAGGATCAGGCGGGCTGCGAGGCGCTGATGACGCTGCTCGCGCCGCGTCTCGCCGCCATGGCGGGCTGACCCGTTTCGGGACGGGTGGCACTGCTATCGATACAGGCAGGGCACTGGTATCAAACCTTGTTTCGGCTTCGGCGTTGAGGGGGACGTCGTCGCATAGAACAGGGGAATAAGTTTGCCATGCGAAGTTCGTCGCGCCTGATAGTCCTGACCCTTGCCATGGTCGCCAGCGTACCCGCCATGGCGCAGGCCGGGGCCAGCTATCCCCGTCCCGGATTCGATCCCGAACCCTCGCGCGCACAAGCCCCGGTCGTCCGTACGACCTCGGTCGGTGTGCCGCCTGCGCGCGCGAACCGCTGGGGCAGCCGGGTCGGTGGACGCTGGTGGGGCGGGGCGAACGCGCCCGGCGGATGGCCTGCCTATCGCCGCCCGGTGCGCGGCATGACGGTGCCGTCCTATTGGACCGACCGGCGCTTCGGGGTGGATGACTGGGCGGTCTATACCCTGCCGCAGCCGCCGGTCGGGTATCGCTGGTCGCGCTATTATGACGATGCGGTCCTGATCGACCAGCGTGGGTCGGTCTATGACAGTGTGTACGGCGTGAACTGGGACGGCATGCCCGATTATGCAGGCGCGCTTTATGCGCCCCCGCCGCCGCCCGTCCGGCGCGATGACGGGCTGGGGGGTGCCGCGATCGGTGCGGTGGCAGGCGGCGTGGCGGGCAATCTGGTCGCCGGGCGCGGAAACCGCCTGGGCGGTACGCTGATCGGCGCGGGTGTCGGGGCGGTGGCGGGCTATGCCATCGACCGGGCCGAGGATCGCGGGCGGCGTATGGAGCCGGGTTATGACGATTACAGCTATCGGGACCCATATGCTCCGCCCCCGCCGCCGCCTGCCATGGGACGGCGCGTGGTGACGCAGGACGGCACGACCGTCACCACCACGACCACGGTGGGCACGACAGGTATGCCGCCTTCGCCGCAAGCGGGTTATTATGCGGACGGCTATTATTATCCGGCTCCCACGACTACCACAATTGTGGTACAGGGCGCTCCTGTCATTACCACGACGACCACCACCACGACCGAAGTGGTGCGTTCTGCCCCGCGCCGCGCGCGCGTTCGCAGCAAGCTGGTCCGTCGCTGACGCCTTCCCCCAGGGGGGATTTCAGCCCGAGAGACGCCGGGTTGGAAACCGGGATGCCGCTCCGACTCTCCCGCGGGGCGGCATCCTTTCCATGGTCCGATCGATCGCCGCTCAGCGGCCGTCAAAGGTGACGCTCAGCGGCCGCCAAAGGTGACGAGGCTCTCCGCGCCGTCCGCCGCGATCGCCGAGACGCCGATGAAATGGTCGTCGACCGGCACCTGGGTCAGCACCGTCTTCGTCTCGGTCACGTCGCGTGCGTCGGTCCATCCGGCGACGTCGTTGCGCCGCCAATGAATGCGGTAACGGACCGCGCCCGGCACCGGCGCCCATTCGACCTGCGTGTCGCGGGATAGCGCGCCGCTGATCGTCACCTTGTCCGGCGCGGCCGGAGCGGCGGCCAGACGGCCCAGCGTGGCGATGTTGATCGCCGTCACCTTCGCCAGATAGGGAAAATCCATCTTGTCGATGGTGTCGCCGTACGCGACCGTTCCTTCCTTGCGCAAATCCTGGTGCTGCGCGTCCCAATCCTCATTGGCGACGGAGAAACGGACGGCCGGATAGCCGAGCTTCAGGAACGGCTCATGATCGCCGCCGCGGCCGAAACGGTCGGGCCGCCGGTCGAGGAAGACGTCGAGGCCTCCGAGCTTGTCGGCGACGCCGTCGATCGCCTTGGCCAGCGCGCGGCTGGGTCCGTCATCCTCGCCGCCATTGCCCCGCCGCTGGATCTGTTGCGGCAGGTCCTCGGAGGCGCGGATGCCCTCGGAAAAGACGCGGACCCAGCGCGCCTCGCGCACGCCGCCCTGGCCGACCGTGTTGCCGACGATATCGTTGTTGAGCATCGCCGAGACCCGCCAGTTGCGGGCCTTGGCGGTGTCGGCCAGCAGGGTCGAGCCCCACAGACCCTGTTCCTCGCCCGAGAAGACGGCATAGACGATGGTCGCATCGAACTGCTGCTTCGACAATTGGCGCGCGGCCTCCAGCACCAGCGCCACGCCCGAGGCATCGTCATTGGCCCCCGGCGCGTCCGACGTCGCATCCATCACATCCGTCACGCGGCTGTCGATATGCGCACTGACGATCACCACGCGGTTCGGGTCGCGCCCTCGCTGGATACCCAGCACGTCCTCGACCATCACGCCGTTCGGGGCGCGCGGGCCGGTGAAGCGGCGGTTGATCCGCTCCACGGTGATGCAGCCGTTGCAGCCCTGGCCGATCGTCTCGAACTGCCTGGCCGCCCAGTCGCGCGCCGCGCCGATGCCGCGTTTGGGATCAGTGGTCGTGGAGGCGGTATGGCGCGTGCCGAAGCCGACCAGCGCTTCGACATCGGCCTTCAGTCGGGCGGGGGAGGGAGCGGCGGCGGGCGTCGCGGCGGCGGCGAGCAGGAGCGGGAGGATCATCGTACCAGACTGGCCGAGCGGGCAGGGGTAGGCAAGTGGCGGATTTCGCAGCCGAAGCGGTTCTGCCTGTCGCGCCGCCTGAGCGGCGTCGATCGGCTTCCCCTCGGTCTCGTCCCGGTGCATCCGCACGCCATCGGCGACGCCCGGACGACCGGACTGGTGGTCGGACTGCCGGTCGATCAGCGCCGGCGGATGATATTCGACGGCATCGGCGAGCGTCGCGATGGATCATCTGCTTTCAGGGGATCAGAGAAAGGGGGTGCCGCCGGTAACGGGGATGGTCGCGCCGCTGATGTAGCTGGCCTCGCTGCTGGCGAGCAGGACGTAAGGGGGGGCGAGTTCGGCGGGTTGCGCGGCGCGGCCCATCGGCGTCTGCTCACCGAAACTCTTCACGGCCTCGGGTGGCATGGTCGAGGGGATCAGCGGGGTCCAGACCGGCCCCGGCGCCACTGCATTGACCCGGATTTTTCGCTCGGCGAGCATCTGCGCCAACCCGGCGGTGAAATTGTGGATCGCGCCCTTGGTGGTCGCATAGGCGAGCAGTTGCTGGTTGGGCTTGTCGGCGTTGATCGAGGTCGTGTTGATGATCGATGCGCCTTCGCCCATGTGCTGCAGCGCGGCCTTCACCAGATAGAACATCGCATGGATGTTGGTGGCGAAGGTGGTTTCCCACTCCTCGTCGCTGATATCCTCGACCGCCTGGAAGCTGGCCTGATGCGCGGCATTGTTGACCAGGATGTCGACGCGGCCGAAGGTCTGGACAGCGCGCTCGACGATGGTGCGGCAATGCGCCGGATCGCTGATATCGCCGGGGATCAGCAGGGCCTTGCGGCCTGCCTGTTCGACCAGCCGCTGGGTTTCGGCGGCGTCTTCATCTTCGGACAGGTACGAGATCACCACGTCCGCACCCTCGCGGGCAAAGGCGATGGCGACCGCGCGGCCGATGCCGCTGTCCGCGCCGGTGATGATCGCCTTTTTGTCGGTCAGTTTGCCATGGCCGACATAGCTATGCTCGCCATGGTCGGGGCGTGGGTCCATCGCCTCGGTCTGGCCGGGCATGTCCTGCTGCTGTTCGGGCTGGGGCGGGGTAGGGCGTTCGTTCATGGACCGTCTCTCCTTGCCCGACCAATGGGCGGGGCGGGGAGGCGTTCCTGAGAAAAATCGAATCTTAAAACGTATCAATCTGTATTCTGGGGTTCCGCCTCGCTGTCGCGCACAGGTGTCGCTCCGTCCGATCCGGCCCGTGCCAGATGGGTGAGGACCACCCGCTCCAGTGCGTCCATGGCATCGGCATAGCTGTGCGAGTCCGTCGCCAGTGTCTCGATGGCAAAGCCGTGCCCGCGCGCGGCGGCGCGAAAGGCGACACCGGTCGCATCGCCCTGCGCCACGATGATCGCGGCATCCCCGGCCCAGCGATGGATCGCGCGGATCAGCGGCGCAGCGGTCTCGTCGAGCGCAGAGGGGGCTGCGGCAATCTTGGTCAGTCCCTGGCGCAGCTTGCCCAGATCGACCGCGCCGCGCGCCAGCCGCAGCCACTCGGCCGGATTGACCAGCTTCCTGGCATAATGGCGGCGGATCGCGGCGGCGGGGGGCAGCGCGTCGGGTTCGTCCGACAGCCATGGATTGGAGAGCAGGACCTTCGCGAATCCGGCCTCCGCGCCGAACATCGCCAGCGCGGCGGCGGCGTCGCAATTGCCGAAGCCGATGATCCGGGTCAGGTTCGCGGCATCGGCAAAGGCATCGACGGCGGCGGCGATATCGGGACCGCTCGACTCCCAGCCGCCATTGCCACCCGCGCTGTCGCCGACGCCGCGCCGGTCGAAGCGGAAGACCGGATAGCCATGGGCCGCGATGCGGGCCGCCATCATCGCCTGGCCCCGGTGCGCGCCCATGCGCGGCTCGTTGCCGCCGGAGACGATCAGCAGGCCGGTCGCGCCCGCCGCTTCGTCCAGCGTGCCGATCAGCGTCGCGCCGTCGCAGGGAAAGGAGATCAGCCTTCGCATGATGCGATCCACTGCGCGATATCCTCGGCCAGCAGGGCGGCGAGTTCGGGGTCTTCCTGCGGCTCGGCCCGGCGCCAGGGCGGGACGGCATCGATCACGCGGTCGGCGGGCGCTCGGTCATGGCCCAGCCGCACGACGCGGCGCGGCACCCCCGGCTGGTCGTGAAGTCCGGCCCCCGCCAGCCCGGCAAGGAAATGCGGAGAGACCCGGTTGCCCGCGACGCGCACCGGCGACTCCGCGCCGAACACGCCATGTTCGTCGCCGCGCAGCCCCGCCGCCGCGCGCAGCCGGATCACGTCGCGCAGCACCGCTTCGCCCGTCATCGGCGTCAGGTGCCAGCGCCCGGCCAGCAGCGCGAACCCGTCGACCAGCGCGCCGCCCCGGATCGACACGGCGTAACAGGGCCGGTCGCCCAGCGATTCCGCCGCCGCCTGATGCGCGTCGCGCCATTGCAGCAGGCTCGCCTTCTCGGTGTCGATCACGCTCTCGCCCGTGCCCGGCCAGTCGGGCAGCGCGCCGCCAATGCCGTGATCGGCCAGCCGCCGCAGCATGGCGACCGCCAGGCTGCGCGTCCGGTTCGCTTCTTCCCAGAACGGCATCGCGACCAGCACGACCGGCCCTTGCGCGGGGCCGAAGCGCAACATCGCCTCGCGCCCGCCGGGCCAGTCATAATAGTCGATCAAGCGCCCGCCTTGGATTGCGCAAAGGCAACCAGCTGGCCGAACGTCTCCAGCATCTCGCCATCGACCTCGTCATCCTCGATCAGGATGCCCAATCGGTCCTCCAGCTCGGTCAGCATGCCCGCGACCGCCATCGAGTCCAGTTCGGGCAGCGCGCCGAACAGCGGCGTATTCACGTCGAAACCGTCCACGCGCTCGGCCGACAGGCCCAGCACATCGGCCAGCACGCCGCGCACTGCCGCTTCCACTTGCCCGTTCGTCTGGAGTTCCAAACCCTGTCGCCCTGCTCTTTGTAATGTTTGCGACAGCGTTAGTGCGGCGGCGGGCGTTGGGCAACGGGTGTTGGTGAAGGCGTTTGGTGTCGAAGCAAGCACCGGAGCCCCAGGCCCTCCCCCAGCCCCTCTCGCCTGCGGGAGGGGACAGGTATTGCGGCCCGGAGAAAAGCCCCCTCCCGCAGGCGGGAGGGGGTTGGGGGAGGGGATGCCCTGGGTTTCTTCGCCCTCGCGGTCGTTTTGGCATGACCGGCGCGAATGCTCGGCATGGGGAAAGCACCGGAGACCCATGCCCTCCCCCGGCCCCTCCCGCCTGCGGGAGGGGAGAGGTGTTGCGGCTCGGCAAAGCCCCCTCCCGCAGGCGGGAGGGGGTTGGGGGAGGGGACGCGCTGGGTTTGTCCGCCCTCGCGGTCGTTGTGGCATGACCGGCGCGAATGCTCGGCATGGGAAAAGCGCCGGAGTCCCAGGCCCTCCCCCGGCCCCTCCCGCCTGCGGGAGGGGAGAGGTGTTGCGGCCCGGCAAAGCCCCCCTCCCGCAGGCGGGAGGGGGTTGGGGGAGGGCTGGGCGCTCGGTTTCCATTCTCGGCGGCGGTTGCTTCTTTGGCCGCGGGGCGCATGCTCGACTTTGCCGCGTCCGCACTGGTAGATGGCGGGATGACCATCGATCCGCCCGCGTATCCGATCGACCATGCCTTGCGCGGGGCGGGCGATGCTCCTGCGCTGCTCGACCGCGAGGGAGGGCTGAGCTTCGCCGAGGCGGAGGAGGCGGTCGCGCGGCTGGCCGGATGGCTGGCGGCGCATGGTTTCGCGCCGGGTACGCGGGTGGCGACATGGTTGCCCAAGACGCGGCAATCCGCGTTGATGCCGCTGGCCGCACCGCGCGCGGGGCTGGTGCATGTGCCGATCAACCCGCTGCTCAAGCGCGCGCAGGTTGCCCATATCCTGGCCGATAGCGGCGCGGCGATACTGCTGACCCATGGCCCGCGCGCCGGGACGCTGGAGGAGGGCGACGTGCCCGGGGGCGTGCGGGTGACGACCGAGGTCGGGCAGGGCGATGCGCTGCCCCGATCGATGGCGGATACCGATGCACTGGCGGGAATCCTCTATACTTCCGGCTCGACCGGGCGGCCCAAGGGGGTGATGCTGAGCCATGCCAATCTCTGGTACGGCGCGGTGTCGGTGGCGCAATATCTGAAGCTGACACCCGACGACCGGGTCTTGGGCGTGCTGCCGTTCAGCTTCGACTATGGCCAGAACCAGCTTTTCTCGACCTGGGTCGCCGGGGGCGCGGTCGCGCCGCTCGACTATCTGACCCCGCGCGACGTGGTGAAGGCGGTCGTGCGTTACGGCGCGACGACGCTGGCGGGGGTGCCGCCGCTCTGGACGCAGTTGCTGGGCATCGACTGGCCGGAAGAGGCGGTCGCCTCGATCCGGCGGCTGACCAATTCGGGTGGCGCGCTGACCCCGCGACTGGTGCGGGGGCTGCGGGCGCTGTTTCCGGCGGCGGACCTTTATGCGATGTACGGCCTGACCGAGGCGTTTCGCTCGACCTATCTCGACCCCGCCCTGATCGATGCGCACCCCGATGCGATCGGCCGCGCCATTCCCTTTGCCGAGGTGATGGTGCTTCGCCCCGATGGCAGTCGCGCGGCACCGGGCGAGCCGGGCGAGCTGGTCCATGCCGGGCCGCTGGTCGCGCAGGGCTATTGGCGGGATGCCGAGCGGACGGCGCAGCGCTTTCGCCCGACACCGGATCATACGCGTGCGGTGTGGTCGGGCGATACGGTGGTCGAGGGCGCGGACGGGCTGCTCCGCTTCGTCGGGCGCGATGACGAGATGATCAAGGTTGCTGGCAACCGGATCAGCCCGCAGGAGGTCGAGGAAGCCGCGCTGTCCGGTGGCGAGGCGCGCGAGGCCGTCGCCTTCGGCATCGCCGACGAAGCGCAGGGGCAGGCGATCGTGCTGGTGCTGGGCGGCGATCCGGCGCAGGAGGCGGCCCTGCGCGCGCGGTTGAAGCGCGACCTTCCCAATTTCATGCAGCCGTCGCACATCGCCTGGGCGCGCGCGCTGCCCCGCAACGCCAATGGCAAGCTCGACCGCGCCGCGCTGCGCCGGGACTGGGCCGAAAAGGATATGACGTCATGAAGCCGATGGGGCCGATCCCCCCCGAATTCGCCGCGCAGACCGGGGCGCTGACCATCGCCGGGCGGAGCGCCGAGACATGGATGGCGGGACGCGACGGGCCGGTCTTCGTCTATGACCCGGCCATCGTCGCTGCTCGTGTCGCACGGTTTCGCGCTGCCTTTCCGTCGATCGATCTCCATTATGCGATCAAGGCCAATCCTTTCGGGCCGTTGCTGGAGGCGATGGCGGCGATGGTCGACGGGTTCGACGTCGCTTCGGCGGGTGAGCTGGCCAAGGTCGCGCCGCTGGGCAGGCCGGTCAGTTTTGCAGGTCCCGGCAAGCGCGATGCCGAGCTGGCCGCTGCGATCCGTGCGGGCGTGACGATCAATCTGGAGTCGGAGGGTGAAGCACGGCGCGCGCTGGCGATCGCGGACGGGCTGGGCGTGCGTCCGCGTCTGGCGGTCCGGGTGAACCCGGATGTCGAATTGCGCGGCTCGGGCATGAAGATGGGCGGGCGCCCTTCGCCCTTCGGCATCGATGCCGAGCGGGTGCCCGCGCTCGTCCGCGAACTGATCGCGGCGGGGGCCGACTGGCGCGGTTTCCATATCTATGCGGGAAGCCAGGCCCTCGATCCGCAGGCGATCATCGACACGCAAGGGGCGACCATCGCGCTGGCGGCGCGGCTGGCGGACGCTGCCGGGGCAACGCCGCCGCTGGTCAATCTGGGCGGCGGGTTCGGCGTGCCCTATTTCGCGGGGGACAAGCCGTTGCCGGTGGAGAGGGTCGGCGCGGCGCTGGAGCAGGCGCTGGCCGATCGGCCCGCCATCCTGGGCGACAGCCATTTTGCGATCGAACTCGGCCGCTGGCTGGTCGCCGAGGCGGGGGTCTATCTGGCGCGGGTCGTCGATCGCAAGGAAAGCGGGGGCGAGACCTTCCTGATCCTCGACGGCGGCCTGCATCACCAGCTGGCGGCCAGCGGCAATTTCGGCACCGTCGTCCGGCGCAACTATCCGCTGGCGCTTGCCCATGCGATGGGGGCCGAGGCCATGGAGACGGTGTCGGTCGTAGGGCCGCTCTGCACCCCGCTCGACCGGCTGGGCGATCGGGTCGCGCTGCCCGTGGCGCAGGTCGGCGATATCGTCGCGGTGTTTCTGGCCGGGGCTTACGGAGCCACCGCCAGCCCTTCGGCGTTTCTGGGCCATCCCCCCGCATCCGAGATGATCGGCGGACCGGCATAACGCTCTGTTCACCTCTTGGGTGGCATAGCGACATTGCGTAATTTGCCTTTCGTCTCCGTATCCTGGGAGAGGAGGGGTCCAGGAGTAGCATTCGCATGGCATCGTTCGCCCGCCCCTTCTTGATCGCAGGCCTTTGTGCCTCGACGCTGACCGCCTGTTCGACGGCGGGGACCAAAACCGAGCTGCCCTCGGCCGGATATGTCGCGCGCAAGGAGCAGCCGGGCGAGGAATATGTGATCGGCCCGCTCGACACCCTGAACATCTTCGTCTGGCGCAATCCCGACCTGTCGACCAAAGTGCAGGTGCGCCCCGACGGCCGCATCACCACGCCGCTGGTCAACGACATGCCCGCCGTCGGCAAGACGCCCGCGATGTTGCAGGACGATCTGAAAAAGGCGCTGTCCGAATATGTCTCCAACCCGATCGTGTCGGTGATCGTCGAGAATTTCTCGGGCACCTACAGCCAGCAGGTGCGGATCGTCGGCGCGACCGAGCGGCCCGCCTCCATCCCCTATCGCGCGAACATGACGCTGCTCGACGCGATGATCGCTGTGGGCGGGCTGAACCAGTTCGCGGCGGGCAACAAGGCCAAGCTGGTGCGCACCGATCGCGAGACCGGCAAGCAGCGCGAATATGCGCTCCAGATCAACGATCTGCTCCGCAAGGGGGATTCGAAGGCGAATGTCCGGCTGGAGCCGGGCGACGTGATCATCATCCCCGAATCGATGTTCTGAGGCAGCGCGCGCGTGTCGAGTATTCAGGACGAGATCCGCATCGCCCTCCATGCGATATGGATACGCCGCTGGCTGGCGCTGGCGGTGGCATGGGCGGTGTGCATATTGGGGTGGCTGTTCGTCGCCCAGATCCCCAGCAAATATGAATCCCGCGCGCGCATCGCGGTCCAGAATTCGCAGATCCTGCCCGATGGCATGACCACGGGGCCGAACAGCCAGATGGATTCGGTCGACCGGGTACGCCAGACGCTGATCTCGGCGATCAACCTGCAAAAGGTCGTGCGCGGCACCGACCTGGCTGCCACGGTGTCGAGCGACGCCGATGTCGCGGCGCGGGTCGCGCAGCTGGCGCAGTCGATCAAGATCGAGAACCAGCAGGACACCATCTTCCAGCTGACCGTCACCCAGTCCAGCCCCAAGCTGGCGCAGCAGGTCGCGCAGAAGCTGATCGACATCTTCGTCGAATCCAACCTGCTCGGCGATCGCAACACCACCAACCAGAGCCTGACCTTCCTCGACAAGCAGTTGAGCGAGCGCCAGAAACAGCTCCAGATCGCCGAGGCCAAGCGCGCCCAGTATCTGAACCAGTTCGCCGGTGGCCTGCCGGGCACCGGGTCGGTCGCCGACCGGATCGGCCTGGCCCGGTCGCAAATGGCGCAGGTCGACAGCGATCTGGCGGCGGCGCAGTCCAGCGTCGCGGCGGTGCAGGGCCAGCTGGCGGGCACCCCGCGCACGGTCAGCGAGGGCGGCGGCACGGCGGTCAGCCCGGCGCGGGCGCGACTGGCGACGATCCAGGGCCAGCTCGCCGACGCCCGCGCGCGCGGCTATACCGAAAACCACCCGGACGTGATCGCACTGCGTAACCAGCTGGCCGCCGCACAGGCCGCCGCGAAGGCGGAGCCCGCCGGGGGCGTGGCGGGGGGACAGCCCAATCCGCTCTACATGTCGCTCCAGTCAATGGCGGCGGAGAAACAGTCGCAGCTTGCCAGCCTGAGGATCCGCAAGAGCCAGTTGCAGAACGACCTCGACCGGCTGAACGCCAGCCTGGCCACCGATCCCGAGGCGGCTGCCGCGCAAGGTGCGATCGACCGGGATTATCAGGTGCTGAAAGACAGTTACGACCAGTTGTTGCGTCAGCGTGAGCAGGTGGCGCTGCGCGGCCAGGCGCAGAACCAGACCGATTCGATGCGGTTCAGCGTGATCGATCCGCCGACCTATCCGCGCGCGCCCAGCTCTCCCAACCGCCTGCTGCTGCTGACCGGCGTCTTCGCCGCAGGGCTGGGGCTGGGTGTCGGTTCGGCCTTTGCCCTGTCGAAGCTGCGCCAGACCTTCACCACCTCGCAATCGCTTCAGCGCATGATGGGGATGCCGGTGATCGGTGCGATCGGCGAAGTCGTAACGCGCGGGCAGGCGACGGCGCGGGCGCGGCGGTTGAAACTGTTCCTCGGCGGGACGGCGGCGCTGGGCGCGGCCTATGGGCTGGTCCTGGTTGTCGAGCTATTACAGCGGGGAATGGCTGCGTGACCGAAAATGTGAAACCCACCAGACCCCGCCGGGAACCGTCGCTGCTAGAGCGGGCGGCGAACGTGTATGATTTCCAGTCCTATGTGCGCGTGCCCGAGGTGCGTGACGCGCCCGACGCGCCAGCGCCGCGGCCATCGGACGAGGAGGCCGGACGGATACCGCCGGTCGAGGCAGGGCCGCCGGGCCTCGTGGCGTATGACGAGCCTGTGCCGTCCTCTGTCGGTCACCCGCCTTTCGATCCCTCGCTCAGCGGCATTCCGGCGGAGTTCCTGGCGCAACCGGGCGACGACGAGTTTCTGGCGACCGAATATAGCCCGGTCTTTTCCGATGTCGCGATGGTCGACCGCGCGATGCTGGCGGAAAACGGGATGATCGTGCCCGGCGCGCCGATCGGGCCGCTGGCCGAGGAGTTCCGGCTGGTCAAGCGCCAGCTGATCATCACCAGCCAGCGGCTGGTCGAGGGCGGTGACGAGGACAAGGCCCGGGTCGTCCTGGTGTGCTCGGCACGGCCGCAGGATGGCAAGACCTTCTGCTCGGTCAATCTCGCTTTGTCGCTGGCGGCGGAGCGTGACACCGAGGTGCTGTTGGTCGATGCCGATGTCGCCAAGCCCGATGTGCTGGGGCGGCTCGGCCTGAACGAGGGGCCGGGGCTGCTCGACGCGCTGATCGACGGCAGCATCGATGTCGAGTCGCTGGTGATGCGTACCGATGTGCCGCATCTGGCGGTGCTGCCCTGCGGCACGCGGACCGCCAATGACACCGAACTGCTCGCCTCGGCCCGCACCCGCGCGGTCGTGCAGCGGCTGCTGTCGGCCAATCCGCGCCGTCTGCTGATCTTCGACTCGCCGCCTGCGCTGGCGGCGTCGCCCGCCTCGGTGCTGGCGATGCTGGCCGGGCAGGTGATGATGGTGGTCCGCGCCGACCGTACGCCCGAAAGCGAAGTCGGCGCCGCGATCGCGCTGCTCGATGCGTGCGATCATATCCAGCTGGTGCTGAACAGCGTCGCCTTCGTGCCGGGCAGCCGCCGGTTCGGCTATTATGGCAAATATGGCAAGGACGGCGCGCCGTGACGCTCGTGCGGCCTGCCCTTGTCGGTCTGGTCGGGGCGCTGGCCGCATGGCCGTGCGCGCTCGCCGCCCAGGCTCAGGCTGTGCCGGTCGCGGGTGGAGCCGCATCCAACGCACCGGGTGATGGCTCGGCCGAGCCGTCCGCCGCCGATCGGCGCGACACCGGGCGCGGGTCGCGTGCCAATGTGCCGCAGCGTCGCCGCGCGCAGCTGGCCCCCTATGTCGAGGTCGGGCAGCGGCTGGTCGCCGATCTGACGCGCGGCGATGCCGTCACCTATACGACGCTGGCGGCGGGCGTGAATGCCGAGGTCCAGACCGCCCGGGCGCAGGGACAGGTCAGCTATCGCTACGAACACCGCATCGGCTGGGGCGACCGGGCCGCGGGTGGGGATATCCATAGCGGGCTGGCGAGGGGCTCCTACGCCGTCACGCCCAATCTGCGGCTGGAGGCGGGGGCGCTGGCGACGCGGACGCGCGCCGATATTCGCGGCGAGGCGCCCGGCGTGCTGGTCGGCAATGTCGCCAATGTCTCGCAAATCTATTCGGTCTTCGCCGGGCCGTCGCTGGCCACGCGGGCGGGTCCGGTGCAGATCGGCGCGAATTACCGGCTGGGCTATACCCGTGCCGAGACCCCGGGCCTGGGCGGTGTGGCGGCCGGTCAGCCCCGGCTCGATTATTTCCGCGACAGCTGGAACCACGTCGCCAGCGTCAGCGCCACCGCGCGGCCGGGATCGATCGCGCCGGTCGGCCTGTCGGCCAATGCCGCCTATGAGCGTGACGATGCCGGACAACTCTCGCAGCGTTACGAGGGCTGGTTCCTGCGTGGCGACGTGCTGAAGCCGATTTCATCCTATGTCGCGCTGACCGCCGGGGTCGGTTACGAACGGATCGAGTCAAGCCAGCGCGATCCCAAGGTCGATGCCGCCGGACGCCCGCTGGTCGACAGCCAGGGCCGCTTCATCACCAACCCTACCGGGCCGCGCCGGATCGCCTATCGCACGGACGGCGTCTATTACGATGCGGGCGTGATCTGGCGCCCCGATCGCCGCACCTCCGTCGAGGGGCATGTCGGCGAGCGTTACGGCTCGCTCAGCATCACCGGGATGGCGCGTTACCAGGCGGCGCGCGACATCGTGTTCCAGGCGGCGGTGTATGACGGCATCCAGACCTTTGGCCGCCAGCTGCGCAACGGGCTGTCCAACCTGCCGACCAATTTCGTCGAGACGCGCGATGCCTTTGCGCAGCAGTTCAACGGCTGCACCTTTTCGGCGGGCGGCACGTCGCCCGGCGGGTGCCTGAACGATGCGCTGCAATCGGTTCAGACCGCTGTCTACCGGGCGCGCGGGCTGGACATGGCGGTATCCTATCAGCGCGGGCGCTCCACGCTGGGGGTGGGGATGGGCTATACCAGCCGTCGCCTGTTCGCGCCGGACGGCGCGCCGGGCCTGATCGTCTCGGGCGTGCAGGATGACAGCTATTACGGCCAGATTTTCCTCGGCCGCGCCTTTGGCCCCAATTCGGGGCTTAACGTGAATGGCTTCGTTAACTATTACGTCTCTAGGTTGGCGGGGGCCGAGGACGTGATATCGCTGGGGTCGACCGCCAGCTATTACCGCAACTTCGGTCGGCTCGGAACAACCGCGTCGGTTGGATTGTACCACTTTCAGGTCGGCGACCTGTCCAGTGCCCTGTCGGCACAGGCCCTGATCGCCGCACGGTATCAATTCTGACCGGCCGAAAGGCACGATGATGTACGAGACCCATTTCGGTCTGGGCGAACGCCCGTTTCAACTGACGCCGGACCCGCGTTTCTGGTTCCAGACGGCGACCCATGGCAAGGCGATGGCCTATCTGGGCTATGGCCTGGCGCAGGGGGAGGGCTTCATCGTCATCACCGGCGATGTCGGTGCGGGCAAGACCACGCTGGTCGGCCATCTGGTCGAGACGCTGGATACCAAGCGTCTGCGCGTGCTGCATATCGTGTCCACGGCGGTCGAGCCGCAGGACCTGTTGCGCGTCCTGGCCGGGCAGCTGGGCGTCGATGCGCAGGGGCTGACCAAGGCCGCGCTGCTCGCCGCGATCGAGCGCGCGCTGAACGGCGTCGCGCGTGAGGGGCGCCGTATCCTGCTGATCGTCGACGAGGCGCAGGCACTGCCGCTCGCCTCGCTCGAAGAACTCCGCATGTTGTCCAATTTCCAGGCGGGCGGCCATGCGCTGCTCCAGATCCTGCTGGTCGGACAGCCCGAATTTCGCGAGCGCCTGCTGGGTTCGGCCGCCGTCGAGCAGCTGCGCCAGCGCGTCATCGCCATCCATCACCTCGACCCGATGGAGCCCGAGGAAGTCCCCGACTACATCGCGCACCGCTTGGCGGTCGCGGGCTGGACGGGTCGTCCCGATTTCGCCGCCGATGCCTTCGACGCGCTGTACGATGCGTCGGGCGGGGTGCCGCGCCGGTTGAACGTGCTGGCGGGCCGCGTCCTGCTGCAGGCCGCGATCGAGGGTGTCGAGCTGATCGGTCGCCAGACGGTCGAAAGCGTCGCCGCCGACATGGCCGCCGATATGGGCGCGGGTCGCGAGGCCCCGATGCCGATCGCGGCCGAGCCCGAGCCGGTCGCGCCGATCTTTAACAGCGCGGGGCGGTTGGGCGATCCCTTGTTCTCGGCGGGTACGCTGCGCAACGGGCTGGGCCTGAACGGTCAGGCGACGGTCGCCCCGACGCAGCCTGATCCCATCACCCGCGTGACGCCCGAGAGCCAGTCCGTCCCGCGCAGCACGCACCGCGTCGTCGCCCCGCCGCCCGCACCCGAGCCGGTCTCGCTGCGTCCGATGCCGACACCCGCCGCGCCCCCGCCCGTTGCGGCGGAAGAGCCGGTCCCCGTCACCAAGCCCTCGACCGATGCCGCGCTGGAAAGCCGCATCGCGCAACTCGAAGCGCGGCTGGAGCAGCAGGAGGCGGCACTGCGCCGCGTCCTGACCCTGTTGGTCGACTGGTCCGAGATCGACAATCGCGGCGAGGATCGTCGTGAAGCCGGCGCCACGATCCGACCGGGAGCCTGGGGTCATGCCGCCTGAGATCACGGCAAAGACATTGCCGCTCAACGGCATGTCGGTCGATGTCGAGGAATGGTTTCAGGTCGGCGCGTTCGAGCGCACGATCGACAAGGGCGACTGGGACCGGCTGGACAGCCGGGTCGAGGCCAATACCGATGCCGTCCTCTCCCTCTTCGCCGAGACGGGCACGCGCGCGACCTTCTTCACGCTGGGCTGGGTGGCACGTCGCCATCCGGGGCTGATCCGCCGCATCGTGGCGGCGGGGCATGAGATGGCCAGCCATGGCTGGGACCATCAGCGCGTCTTCACCATGACCGCCGACCAGTTCCGCGCCGATCTGGCCCGCGCCAAGGCGGCGATCGAGGATGCGGGCGGGCAGGCCGTCACCGGCTATCGCGCGCCAAGCTTCTCGATCGATACGCGCACCCCCTGGGCGCATCCCGTGCTGGCCGAGGCGGGCTATCGTTATTCCTCCAGCGTCGCGCCGCTGCGCCACGACCATTATGGCTGGGCGGAATCGCCGCGCTATGCCTGGCGGCCGCTGGCGGACTCCGACATGATCGAGCTGCCGGTGACGGTGGCGCAGTGGGGTCGGCGGCGGCTGGCGACCGGCGGCGGTTTCTTTCGGATGCTGCCTGCCAAGCTGACCGACATCGCGGTGGGGCAGGTCAATCGCGACCGCCACGGCGCGATCTTCTATTTCCACCCCTGGGAGGTCGATCCCGACCAGCCGCGCGTCGCCCATGCGCCGCTGCGTTCGCGTATCCGCCATTACAGCCGCCTCAGCGCGATGGCGGGCAAGCTGCGCGGTCTGCTCGGCCGTCATGACTGGGGCCGGGTCGATCAGGTCGCGGCCGAGGAAGCGGCGCGGCTGGCATGAGCGCGCTCGCGCCGACGATCCGTATCGCCGATCTGGCGAGCGAAGCCGAATGCGTGCGCATTGATGCCTTTGTCGCGGCGCAGACGGAGGGCACGCCTTTCCACCTGACCGGCTGGTTGAAGGCGGGAGCAAAAGGCTGCGGCCAGACGGCGCATTACCTGCTGGCCGAAGGGGCGCACAGCGCGATCGTCGGCGTGCTGCCGCTCAGCGAGATCCGCTCGCCCTTGTTCGGTGCGGCGATGGTGTCGACCGGCTTCGGCGTCGATGGCGGCGTGCTGGGCGAGGGTGTCGACGCGCTGGCCGAGGCGGCCTGGGGCCTGGCGGGCGATAAGGGTATCGAGTCGGTCGAACTGCGCGGCGGCCCCGTGCCGGACGGCTGGACGGCGGATGCGGGCAGCTATCTGGGTTTCGTTCGGCCGATTGCGGGTGATGACGAGGCCGAGATGAAGGCCATTCCCCGCAAGCAGCGCGCCGAACTTCGCAAGGCGCTGGCCCAGGATCTGGAGGTCGTCACCGGCCGCGATCCCCGGATGCTCGCCGAGCATTACCGCGTCTATGCCGAGTCGGTCCGCAATCTCGGCACGCCCGTCTTTCCGGCCAAGCTGTTCCGCGAGGCGGTGGCGCGGCTCGACGCCGATGTGCTGACCGTGCGTCATGGCGGGCGGGCGGTGGCGAGTGTGCTGAACCTCTATCACGGCGGCACCGTCTATCCCTATTGGGGCGGGGGCACGCAGGCCGCGCGCGGGCTTCGCGCCAACGACCTGATGTATTTCGCGCTGATGCGCCACGCCCGAGAGCGCGGCTGCCACAGCTTCGATTTCGGCCGGTCGAAGGTCGGGACGGGGGCGGCGGCGTTCAAGAAGAATTGGGGGTTCGAGGGGCGGCCTTTGGTCTATGCCAGCCGCAGCGTCCACGGCCCGCGCGCGATCAACCCGCTCGACCCCAAATATGCGCTGATGATCGCGGTGTGGAAGCGCCTGCCCGTACGCGTCGCGCAGATCGTTGGGCCGCCGATCGCGCGGGGTCTGGGTTGAAGGACCTGCTGTTCCTCGCCCACCGCGCGCCTTTTCCGCCCGATCGCGGTGACAAGATCCGCAGCTATCATGTGCTGCGCCATCTGGCGCGCGACTGGCGCGTCCATCTCTGTGCCTTTGCCGAGCGGGCGGGGGAAGAGGAATTGCCGTCCGAACTGCGCGCCGAACTCGCCAGCCATCATATCCTGCGCCGGACCAGGCCGATGCCGGTGGCGGCGGTGCAGGCGCTGGCGACGGGCAAGCCCATCTCGCTGACCGCCTTCGCCCATCCCGGTATGGCGCGCGCGGTCGCGGACGTGCGGGCGCGGCACCCGATCGCTGCGACCTATATCTTCTCCGGCCAGATGGCCCAGTATCGCGGGGCCGAGCCGACGATCATGGACATGGTCGATGTCGACTCCGCCAAATTCGCCAGCCTGTCGCAGACCGCCGGGCCGGGGATGCGGTCGGTCCTGAAGCGCGAGGCCCGTCTGCTCGGCCGCTATGAGCGACAGGTGTCCGGGGCGGTCGCTGCGACCCTGTTCGTCAGCGAGGCGGAGGCGGCCCTGTTTCGCTCCGGCGGGGGGCAGGGGAATGTGTTCGCAATCGAGAACGGCATCGATGCCGTCCGCTATGATCCCGCAACCATCGATCCCGGCATTTCAGATGGCCCCCTGATCGTCTTTACCGGGCAGATGGACTACCGCCCCAATATCGATGCGGTGACGCGCTTTGCGGAGCGCATCCTGCCGCTGGTCCGCAGGGCCTGCCCGACGGCGCGTTTCGCCATTGTCGGTCGTGCGCCGACTTCGGCGGTGCGGCGGCTGGCGAGCGAGGCGGTGATCGTGACCGGCGAAGTGCCCGACACCCGCCTCTGGCTGGCCCGCGCCGCCGTCTGCGTCGCCCCGCTCGATCTGGCGCGCGGCATCCAGAACAAGCTGCTGGAGGCGATGGCCATGGCCCGGCCGATCGTGGCGTCGTTTGCGGCGGCGGAGGGAATCGACCATGGCGGCACCATCGCGGTGGCGGGCGACGATCGCGACTTTGCCGAAAGGGTCATCGACGCGCTGAACGGCCCGACGGACCATCCGGCGGCACGGGCGCGGGTTCTGGCGCGCTATGACTGGACGGTGCGGCTGTCACCGCTCGACCGATTGCTGGGGGGCATGGCCGCGTGACCGCTGGGGATATCGTCAAAGCGGGGGAACGGGCGAGGGCAGGGCGCTGGGCCTGTCCCCTCGCGCTGCTGGCCGGGGTGGCGCTGATCCTGTTGCTGCTGTTCCGTACCGATGTCGCGCATCTGGTCGATATCTGGTGGACCAGCACGACCTATGGCCATTGCCTGTTCATCGGGCCGGTCGTGGGCTGGCTGATCTGGCAGCGGCGCACCGAGCTGGCGCAGCTGACACCGACCGCCTGGTGGCCGGGGCTGTTCGTGGTGGCGGGCGGCGGACTGTTGTGGCTGCTCGGTGAGTCGGCGACCGTCGCGCTGGTCCGTCAACTGGGGCTGGTCGCAATGCTGGAGGGCGCGGTCCTGACCCTGATCGGCCCGATGGTCGCACGGGGCATGTTGTTCCCGCTCGCCTATGCGTGGTTCCTGGTGCCGTTCGGCGCGGAACTGGAAAAGCCGCTCCAGCAGATCACCGTCTCGATCGTGATGCCGCTGCTCGACTGGAGCGGCATCCCCGCCTCGGCCGATGGGGTGCTGATCCATGCCGGGCGCTATTGGTTCGAGGTGGCGGAGGCCTGTTCGGGGTCGAAGTTCGTCCTGGCGATGGTCGCCTTCGCGGCACTGGTCGCCAATCTCTGCTTCCGCTCGCCGTGGCGGCGGGCGATCTTCATGGTCGTGTCGCTGATCGTGCCGGTGCTGGCCAATGGCGTGCGCGCCTGGGGGACGATCTTCGCCGCCGACAAGACCTCGATCGAGGTGGCGGGCGGGATCGACCACATTATTTTCGGCTGGGTGTTCTTCGCGATCGTCATGGCGGCGGTGCTGGCGATCGGCTGGCAGTTCTTCGACCGTTCGCCGGACGATCCCGCCTTCGATCCCGCAGGGCTGTCCGCCATGCCGCGACGCCGGATCGACCCGCTGCTCGCCGCGCTGCTGGCGGTGGCGATCGCGGCGGTCTTCCCCAGCTGGAGCGCCTTTGCCGGATCGCGCGCGGCGGTGCTGCCCGCCCAAATGGCGCTGCCCGACGTGCCCGGCTGGAGCCCGGCCCGGCAGGTGACACCGTGGAGCCCCAACTATCCGGGTGCCGATGCGGTGCTGTTGCGCAGCTATGTCGATGGCGAGGGGCATCAGGTCGATCTCGCGGTCGGCGTCTTTGCCCGCCAGCGCGAAGGCGGCAAGCTCGGTGCGTTCGGGACGGGCGTGCTGCACGAGGATGATCGCTGGATCCGCGTCGCCGATCTGGGCCGGATCGCGGGCGGCGACGCGATGCGGCTGACCACGACGGGGCCGACCGGCCAGCCTGTCCAGCGCGACGTTGCGACATGGTATCGGATCGGCGATACGCTGACCCCGGATATGCGGCGCGTGAAACTGGAAACGATGAAGGCCCGGCTGCTGGGGCAGCGTCAGACGGCGGTGGCGGTGCATGTATCGAGCGAGGGCGACGACCCGCGCGCGATCGAGGCGTTCGTCCGCGCGCTGGGGCCGGTCGATGGCTTTGCCGACCGCCTGACGGGGCGGCGCTGACCCCCCATGTGCGGTATCGCCGGTCTTTTCCATCCCGCCACGCCCAAGCCGGTCGACCCCGCCCGATTGCGGGCGATGATCGGCGCGCAGGCGCATCGCGGACCCGACGGGCAGGGGATATGGACCGCGCCCGGCGTCGGCTTCGCCCATGCGCGGCTGTCGATCATCGACGTGGCGGGTTCGCCCCAGCCGATGGTCGATGGCGAGGTCGCGGTCTGCTTCAACGGCGAAATCTATAATTACCGCGAGTTGCGGGAGGAATTGCGCGCCAGGGGTGCGGTGTTCCAGACCGATGGCGATACCGAGGTGTTGTTGCATGGCTGGCGGCACTGGGGGCCGTCGATGCTCCACCGGCTGGTCGGCATGTTCGCCTTCGCCGTACACGACGCGAAGGCGGGGACGCTGTTCCTGGCGCGCGACCGGCTGGGGGTGAAGCCGCTCCACTGGGCCGAGTTGCCCGATGGCGCGGTCGCCTTCGCCTCGGAGATGAAGGGGGTGCTGGCGCATCCGCTGTTCCGCAGGCGGCCCGATATCCGCGCGGTCGAGGATTATCTGGCCTTTGGCTATGTGCCCGACGATGCCAGCATCGTGGCGGGCGTCCACAAGCTGCCTGCCGGGCATTTCCTGCTGATCGAGCGGGGGCGCGCCGTTCCCGCTCCACGTCAATGGTGGGATGTCGACTTCTCGAACCGCGAAAACGGATCGGCCGCGCAACTGGGCGAAGGGCTGCTGGCCCGGATGCGCGAGGGCGTTATCAGCCGGATGGTCGCCGATGTGCCGCTGGGCGCCTTCCTGTCGGGCGGGGTCGACAGTTCGGGCGTGGTCGCGCTGATGGCGGAGGCGTCCCCCCGTGCGGTGCGCACCTGCACCATCGGCTTCGACGAAGCGGGCCTGGACGAACGCAGTCATGCCCGTCTCGTCGCGCAGCGCTTCGCCACCGACCATGCCGAGCGGGTGGTCCAGCCGGACGACTTCGCGCTGATCGATACGCTGGTCACGCAGTTCGACGAGCCCTTTGCCGATGCCTCGGCGCTGGCCACCTATCGGCTGTGCCAGATGGCGCGCGAGCATGTCACGGTGGCGCTGGCGGGGGACGGCGCGGACGAGATGCTGATGGGCTATCGCCGCCACATCTTCCATGCGGGCGAGGAGCGGGTGCGTGGCCTGTTCCCGGCGGAGTTTCGGCGCAGCGTGTTCGGGACGCTGGGCCGCTTCTATCCCAAGGCCGATTGGGCGCCGCGTCCATTACGCGCCAAGACGACGTTGCAGGCGCTGGGGATGGACGGCGCGGAGGCCTATGCCCGTGCGGTCGGCGTGACGGGACCGGAGGCGCGCGCGCGACTGTTCTCGGCTGAAGCCAAGGTAGCGCTGGGCGGCCACCGCGCGGAGGATCGCTATATCGCCGCGATGCGCGACGCGCCCGCGCGCGATGCGATGGACCGGGTACAATATGCCGATATGAAGATCTGGCTACCCGGCGACATCCTGACCAAGACCGACCGCATGTCGATGGCGGTCGGGCTGGAGGCGCGCGAGCCGCTGCTCGACCATCGGCTGGTCGAATATGCCGCGCGCCTGCCCCTCTCGATGCGATTGCGGGGCGGGCAGGGCAAGTGGCTGATGAAGAAGGTGCTGGAGCCTTATCTGCCGCGCGACATCCTGTACCGGCCGAAAATGGGTTTCGTGACGCCGATCAGTGCCTGGTTCCGGGGCGCGCTGGCGGATGAGGCGGCGCGGTTGGAGAAATCGGGGCTGCTCCGCGAGACCGGCTGGTTCGACCTGACCGAGCTGGGGCGGCTGGCGGCCGATCACCGCAGCGGACGCGCGGAGCATGGCCGGACGCTGTGGCAGATGCTGATGCTGGAGCGGAGTTTGGCGAAGCTGTTCGTTTAATCCTCCCCGGCACGGGGAGGGGGACCATCCGAAGGATGGTGGAGGGGGGATCGACACAAGGGGCATCCGATGAGGAAGCCCCCCTCCGTCAGCGCTACGCGCTGCCACCTCCCCGTGCCGGGGAGGAGCTACATCGTCCAGATCAGCACATTCCCCACGAGCACCACCGCCATCACCAACATCAGCGCTCCCTTACGCCGATCCCCGCGCCGGATCGTGACGACACCCCCCGCCACACAGGCGAAGGCCGCCAGCATCGCCAGCCCCGGCGCGGCGTTCGCGATGCCCTGCATCAGCCCGCCAGCACCCGTGCATAGGCCGCGCGGTCGACATTGCCGCCCGACAGCAGCACCAGCATCCCGTCCGCCGCCGTGACCTTGCCCGACAACAGCGCAGCCAGCGCCACCGCGCCGCCGGGTTCGACCACCAGCCGCAGCCGCTCGGCCGCGAAACGTTGTGCCGCCGCCACCTCGGCCTCGCTGACCGCGACGCCTTCCGCCCCGCGCCGCGCCAGCACCTCGAAGGTCAGCGGCGACACGCGCGTCGTCTGGAGCGAGTCGCAGGCGGTCGGCGGCGGGTTGTCCCCGACCGGCTCGATCCACCCAGCCTCCAGCGAGCGGCGCATATCGTCCCAGCCCTCTGGCTCCACGACCGTGATCCGCGCCTCGGGCAGGGCCAGCGTCAGCCCCGCCGCCAGCCCGCCGCCGCCGCAGGGCGTCACGACATGCGTGGGCGCGGGCAGGCCGAGCGCCGCCATCTGCGCCGCCGCCTCGATACCCGCCGACCCCTGTCCCTCGATCACCCAGGGATCGTCGAAGCTGGGCACCAGCGTCGCGCCCCGCGCTTCGGCAAGGCGGCGTGCGATCAGCTCGCGGCTTTCGGTCGCGCGGTCGTAATCGACGATCTCCGCGCCCAGCGCCAACGTGCCTTCCCGCTTCGATGCGGGCGCGTCGGCGGGCATCACGATCGTCGCTGCGATCCCCAGCCGTCGCGCGGCCCAGGCGATTCCCTGCGCATGGTTGCCGGACGAGAAAGCGACCACGCCGCGTGCCCTCGAAACATCGTCCAACGCGGTTAACCGGTGCCATGCGCCGCGCAATTTAAACGCGCCGACAGGTTGCAGATTTTCCGCTTTGAAAGTCACCGTCTTCCCATTGATATTAAACGGAAATATGGGTGACGGCGGCAGTATGCGGGCGATCTTTTCGGCGGCGTCGCGGACCCCCGCTTTGGTAGGCTGTCTTAAGATTGTCACTTTTTATCTCCGACTGGCTTTCTACCGCTTTACATTCGAAAAAGCGGACCCTATTTCGCGCCTCCGCTGCCCCATGGGACTTCCAACCGCAAGGCAGCTTTTTGTCACCGTATGCCGTCCGGCAATTGGAGGTCCCTTGAGTTGCACCAGAATCATCGCGCGCTGGGGCTAGCTGCCCACTCGACCGCCGTCCCCTCCAACCTGGAGCGCGGCATCGACATCGCCAAGCGTCGTCCGGCTGATCCGGTCACGCTGCTTCGCCCGCACGCCGCTGCGCGCGCCGCCCGATTCTTCGTCGAGAAGTTTCCGGGCCGGCCGATGTATGCGGTGAAGGCGAATCCGTCTGCGGATCTGATCCAGATCCTGTGGGACAATGGCATCACCCATTTCGACACCGCCTCGATCGCGGAAGTTCGTCTGGTGAAGTCAGTCGCCCCACAGTCCGTCTGCTGCTTCATGCATCCGGTGAAGTCGGAAGAGGCGATTGCCGAGGCCTATTTCACGCACGGCGTCCGCACCTATTCGCTCGACAGCATGGAAGAGCTGGAGAAGATCGTCCGCGCCACGAACGGCGCGACCGACCTGACCCTGTGCGTCCGCATGCGCGTGTCGTCCGAATATGCCAAGCTCAGCCTGGGATCGAAGTTCGGCGTCAGCCTGGAAGAGTCGAAGGACCTGCTGATCGCGACCCGTCAGGTCGCCGATGCGCTGGGCATCTGCTTCCATGTCGGCAGCCAGACCATGACCCCCGACGCCTATTCGGCGGCGATGGAGCGGGTGCGTGCGGCGATCGTCGCGGCGGCCGTCACCGTCGACGTGATCGATGTCGGCGGCGGCTTCCCCTCGGCCTATCCGGGCATGACTCCGCCGCCGCTGGAGCGTTTCTTCGAGACGATCCACCGTGCGTTCGAGAGCCTGCCGGTGTCCTATTCGGCCGAACTCTGGGCCGAGCCGGGCCGGGCGCTGTGCGCGGAATATTCGTCCGTCGTGGTGCGCGTCGAGCGTCGCCGTGGCAACGAGCTGTACATCAACGACGGCGCGTATGGCGCGCTGTTCGATGCGGCGCATATCGGGTGGAAATATCCGGTCCAGCTGCTGCGTGAGCCAGCTTCCGACGCGCGCGACATGGACTTCAGCTTCTGGGGGCCGACCTGCGACGATCTCGACTTCATGCAGGGTCCGTTCCCGCTGCCCGCAGATACGAACACCGGCGATTATTTCGAGATCGGGATGCTGGGCGCGTATGGCCAGGCCATGCGGACCCAGTTCAACGGCTTCACCTGTCACGAGTTCGTCGTGACCGACGACGAGCCGATGTTCTCGGTGTACCGCGACGAGGTCGAGCAGGCCCGTCCGGCGAACGTCGTCAAGCTGTAACCCGGCGACTTTAGCACCTCCTTTATCCCCTTCCGCTTCGGCGGGAGGGGAATGGGGTGGTATTGCGGTTTCGACCGCGATAAGGCCCCTTCGCATACCGGCACTGCCCCCGCGCAGGACCGGGCCAGCCGGGTTACCGCGTCCCCAATAACGACGACGGCTTCTCGATGATGATGGAACCATCATGACCGACACGATCAACGACAACCGCAAGGCCGAGCTGCTCTCCAGCGTGGTCGAGCATATCGACATCACCTCGTTCGACGCCCGCCCCATCATCGATTCGATGGGCAAGATGAGCTTCACCAGCCGCGACCTGGCGCGCGCGACCGGCATCTACAACCAGATGCTGGCCGACAAGGACTGCTCGATCTTCTTGGTGATCGCGGGTTCGACCTCGGCGGGCGGCTGCATGGACCTGTATGCCGAGCTGCTGCGCTCGAACATGATCGACGGCATCGTCGCCACCGGCGCGTCGATCGTCGACATGGATTTCTTCGAGGGCCTGGGCCACAAGCATTATCAGGCGCTGGAAATCCCCGACGATAACACGCTGCGTTCGCTGTATATCGACCGCATCTACGACACCTATATCGACGAAGAGCAGCTGCAGGACTGCGACCACACGATCGGCAAGATCGCCGATTCGCTTGAGCCGAAGCCCTATTCGAGCCGCGCCTTCATCCGCGAGATGGGCAAGTATCTGGTCGAGCATGGCAAGAAGGACAACAGCCTCGTCAAGCTCGCCTATGAGCATGACGTGCCGATCTTCTGCCCGGCCTTCGTCGACTCGTCGGCGGGCTTCGGCCTGGTGAAGCATCAGGTCGAGCGCGCCAAGGAAGGCAAGCCCTACATGGTGCTCGACGCCATTGCCGACTTCCGCGAATTGACCGACATCAAGATCAAGGCGGGCACCACCGGCCTGCTGATGATCGGCGGCGGCGTGCCGAAGAATTTCATCCAGGATACAGTTGTTTGCGCCGAGATCCTGGGCCATGACGACGTCGAAATGCACAAATATGCCGTGCAGATCACGGTGGCCGATGTTCGTGACGGTGCCTGCTCGTCCTCGACGCTCAAGGAAGCGGCGAGCTGGGGCAAGGTCGACACCGCGCTCGAGCAGATGGTGTTCGCGGAAGCGGGTTCGGTCATGCCGCTGCTCGCCTCGGACGCCTATCATCGCGGTCACTGGCGTGAGCGCGTGAAGCGTCGTTGGGGAGCGATTTTCGACTAATGCTGGATTTTCTTGAACGCGAACAGCTGGCCTATGTCATCATCGGCGTGGTTCTGATTGCCGGGCTGGCTTTCGCGATCCCGTACAGCCGTCGACGCAAGCGCGAGAAGCTGCGCCGACGCGGGATCAAGACATACGGCCATTGAGACGAGGGGGCGGGACCATAAGGGTTCCGCCCCTTTTCCTTATGCGGCCTTTTTACTTGATCGGCGCGCGCCGCATCGCCACCCTCGTTTCGGAATAGCGCTATCAGGCGCGGAAGGATGAGGGGATGCCAATGATCGACCGACGCTCTCTGATCGGGGCCATGGCCACCGTGCCGCTGGCGGGTCGCGCGGCCGCGCAGGCCGTTTCCGCCGCAGCGATGACGCCCTGGCCGCCCGCCGAACATTTTTCGCTCTGGCCCGGTCGCCCGCCCGGCGCGCGCGCGACCCTGCCAAAGCCCAATCCGTCGATGAACGGCCCCGCAGGTCGGCAGGAATTGTGGCTGCGCGGCACCGCCGATCCGATCGTCGCCGTCTTCCGCCCCGAACGCCCCGATGGTCGCGCGGTGCTGACCATTCCGGGTGGCGGCTATGGTTTCGTGTCGATCCAGAACGAGGGGATCGACGTCGCCAAGACGCTGAATCCGCATGGCATCACCGTCTTCGCGCTGTCCTATCGCCTGCCGTCGGAAGGGTGGGACGATCAGGCGAATGTGCCGCTTCAGGATGCGCAGCGCGCGATGCGTCTGATCCGCGCCAATGCGAGCCGCTACGGCATCGATCCGGCCAAGCTGGGCATCGTCGGCTTTTCGGCGGGCGGGCACCTCGCCGCGTCGTTGACCGTGGGCTATGACGACAAGGTGTATATGCCGGTTGACGCCGCCGACCGGCAATCGGCCCGCCCGCGCTTCTCGGGCCTGGTCTATCCGGTGGCGAGCCTGTCGACGCCGAATACCCATCCGGGTTCGCGCGACAATCTGCTCGGCCCCAATCCCGATCCCGCGACCAAGGCGCGCTACGACACGCCGCGCCGGATCAACGCGAGCACCCCGCCGCTCTTCCTCGTTCACGCGGTCGACGACGGGCTGGTCCCGCTGGACCAGTCGATCGATGTGTTGACGCAGGCGCGAGCGGCCAAGGTGCCGGTCGAGGCGCATTTCTTCGAGAAGGGCGGGCATGGCTTCGGCGCGATGAGCGCGCCCGAAGGCTCGCCGAACCGGCTCTGGCCCGACCTGTTCGACCGCTGGATCGCACAGACGCTGAAGTCCTGAACCGGCGCGGGGCGCGGAGTGAGTGACGTCCGCTCCAAACCCCGCTAAGGACCCCGCCCATGTTGCGCATCGCTCGCTGGGCCATGAAGGCCGTGCTCGCCTTTGTGATCGTCAGTGTCGTCTGGGTCGGCGTCTATCGCTTCGTGCCGCCGCCGATCACCTTCACCATGTTGGGGGACGTGATCGGCGGGCATGGCGTGACCAAGGACTGGATGCCGCTGTCCGAGATGGACCCGGACATGGCGCGCGCCGCGATCGCGGGCGAGGATGCGCGCTTCTGTTCGCATAACGGCTTCGACTTCAAGGCGATGGCAAGCGCGGCCGCGCGCAACGCCAAGGGCGGCCGCATTCGCGGCGGCTCCACGATCAGCCAGCAGACCGCCAAGAACGCGTTCCTATTCCAGAATGGCGGCTATGTCCGCAAGGGCTTCGAGGCGTGGTTCACCTTCCTGATCGAGCATCTTTGGGGCAAGCGACGGATCATGGAGGTGTATCTCAACATCGCCGAGACGGGCATCGGAACGTACGGCGCCAATGCCGGGGCGATGCGCTATTTCGGGCATGACGCCTCGCACCTCTCGCCGATCGAGGCGGCGCGCATCGCCGCCGTCCTGCCGCTCCCCAAGAAGCGCGCGGCGGTGGCACCGACCGGGTTCGTCCGCCAGCATGGCAACGTGATCGCGCGCTATGTGGGCGTGGTGCGGCGGCAGGGGCTGGATAGCTGTCTCCGGTGAGGAGGTGGGGGCTCTGTGAGACCCCTTTTCCTCCCCCATCCCCTCCCGCCTGCGGGAGGGGCGTGCCTTGGGCTGGCAGCTGGTTCCAACCGTGGCGGGTAGCGCACACCGCCTGAACAGAACACGCCCCTCCCGCAGGCGGGAGGGGGTGGGGGAGGGCCGTCGCCACGGGTGAACCTCCTCGAAACCATCGCCCCGCAAAAGCCACGATCCTGCAACACCCTCCCTCCATTCTCGTGGGAGCGTATGGATGAGCACAGCCATCGGCCTGATCTTGATGCTGCAAGCAACGACGCCGGTCCTGCCATTGCGGCGCATCACGCCGCGGGCGGATTGCTTGCCCGGCCCGGATGAGGTGGTCGTATGCGGACGGGCTTCCGATCGGTATCGCATCCCACCGTCGGTTCGCAGCACAGGCATGGAGGCGGACGGCACAGGATCGGGACCGAGCGGCATTCAGATATTGGGGGGCACAGGTCCGTGCGGGATATTCGCAGGTCAACGCCGCTGTTCACCGACCGAGGCGCAAGAGGCTGGCTATGGCGGCGGGCGCGATCCGCTGACCTTCGGCACGAAAATCCTCACGCGGCTGACCGATCCTGATGCCGAGATCGATTCGCCGCCAACATTACCGGCCGGGCAATAAACCGCCCGGCCGGTAACGGATCATCTTACTTCGCGTCGCCGGAAATCGCGTCACCGGCCTTCTTGGCGGTATCGCCGACGCTTTTGGCCGCCGAGGTCACGGCCGCGTCACGGCGGTTCTCCGCGCCGCCCCGGCTGAACAGATAGAAGCCGCCGACCAGCACCGCGATCAGCAGGACGATGGCGATCGCCATGCCGCCGCCGCTGCGGCGCTCGATGACAGTGGTATGCGGCTGCTGCGTGCCATAGGTTTCGGTAACACGTTCATCGGCCATGACATTCCCTCCCGTTTTGATGGAGGAAGCAACGCCATGGCCGACATACCGTTCCCGAAACGATGACAGATCAGAAGGGCAGCTTGAAGCCCGGGGGCAGCGGCAGGCCGCTGGTCATCTTGGACATTTCGCTGCCCGAGGCGGCATCCGCCTTGGTCCGTGCATCGTTGATCGCGGCGGCCAGCAGGTCCTCCAGCATGCCCTTTTCCGACGGCTGCATCAGCGAGTCGTCGATGGCGATGCCGATGATCCGGCCCTTGGCCGATGCCTTCACCTTGACCAGACCGCCGCCCGAGACGCCTTCCACCTCGATATTGTCGAGATTGGCCTGCGCCTTTTCCAGTTCGTTCTGGACGTTCTGGGCCATTGCCAGGATTTCGTCGAGATTCTTCACATCATGCTCCGTTCACACTGCGTTTGCCGGGCCATTCCATCAATTCGGCCTCGGGGAAAGCCTCTCGCGCGGCGCGGACCATGTCCGATTCCCACGCGGCGGTCTTGATCGCTTCCTCGGCTGCGACCTGCTGCTCGTGCAGGGTCGGCTGGCCGGGGACATCCTCCAGCGTGACGCGCCAGTTCTGGCCCGTCGCCGTTTTCAGCGCCGCGATCAGTTCGTTCAGCGTATCGGCCGCAATCGGGCGCGATCCGCTGAACACCATCTCCGGTGGAGTGTAACGCACGAGACGTGCCCCGTGGCGCATCCGGGCCGCGAGCGCGAGTTGCCCCATATCGTCCAGTCGGTCGATCATCGCGACGAAGCTGTCGGGCAACCTGGGCGGTTCGGGTTCGGCGGGCGGTGGGGGCGGGGCGAGGGCGACGGGCGCGGCGGCCGGTGCCGCCTGATGCGTCACCGCCGGGGCGCTGGTTGCCGACACGCCGCCGTCGCGGATCTGCCGTGCCAGCTCGCCCGGATCGGGGAGCGTCGAGGCGTGGATCGCCCGGAGCAGCGCCATCTCGGCCGCCTCGATCGGCAAGGCGGCGCGCGCGACCTCGTCATGCCCCTTCAGGAACAGCTGCCAGAGACGATGCAACGCCGGGAAGCTGAGCGCGCCCGCCCATTCCTCGCGCGCGGCGCGTTCTTCCAGAGGCTGGGCGGCATCGGGCGGCGTGCCGACCTTGGTCAGGGTAATGCCGTGTACCGTCTCCAGCAGCGAGCGGAGCACCGATTGCGGATCGACGCCATAATCATATTGCCGCCGCAGCGACGCCAGCGCGCCCGCGCCATCGCCGTTCAGAACCAGCCCCAGCAGGTCACGCACCGCGCCACGATCCGACAGGCCCAGCATCTCGCGCACCGCCGCCGCGGTGACGCCGCCACCCTCCAGATCGGCGTGCGCGATCGCCTGGTCCAGGATCGACAGCCCGTCGCGTGCCGAGCCCTCCGCCGCGCGGGCGACCAGCATCAGCGCCTCATCCTCGGCGGTGACGCCTTCCTTGGCGCAGATATCGGCGAAGTGCGCGGCCAGCTTGTCCGCCGTGATCCGCCGCAGGTCGAAACGCTGGCAGCGCGACAGGACGGTGATCGGGACCTTGTTCACCTCGGTCGTGGCGAACAGGAATTTCACATGGGCGGGTGGCTCCTCCAGCGTCTTCAACAGCGCGTTGAAGGCGTTCTTGGAAAGCATGTGGACTTCGTCGACGATGTAGATCTTGAAGCGTGCCGAGACGGCGGCGTAGCGCGACGCCTCGATGATCTCACGCACGTCGTCGACGCCGGTATGGCTGGCGGCGTCCATCTCGATCACGTCGATATGGCGGCCTTCCGCAATGGCGCGGCAGGGCTCGCACTGGCCGCAGGGGCTGATGGTCGGGCCGCCATTGCCGTCGGGGCCGACACAGTTCAGCGCCTTGGCGATCAGCCGCGCGGTCGAGGTCTTGCCGACCCCGCGCACGCCGGTCATCAGGAACGCATGGGCCAGGCGGTCGCGCTTGATCGCGTTGCCCAGCGTCTGGACCATCGCGTCCTGCCCGATCAGCGCGTCGAAGGTCTGCGGCCGGTATTTGCGCGCGAGGACGCGATAGGCTTCCGCCTTCGCGGGCGGCTGGACAGGCTGGGCCGGTTCGCCCAGGTCGAACGAATCAGCCATGACGGGCCGGACAGGTCGGGGTGAGGGAAATCATCGCCAGCCAACATAGGCGTTCGGGCGCGCGCCGTCAGGTATAATCGTGAAGCGATCCGTCCTCACCCGCACCATCCCGGCGAAGGCCGGGGTCCCGTCAGGCGGCGCTTTGAGATTGCGCGAACCGCCATCGCATCCGCCACGGCAACTGGACCCCGGCCTTCGCCGGGGTGTACGGAAAACGAGGTGCCAGACCAGGACCAACAATGTGCGGAGGGTGGGAGCCGGAACGACCCGCAGCGAAATCGTTACGGCTGCTTCCGTCAGGACCTGACCGGGTTGGCGACGACTACGTCCGCCCGACTCCCGCCGCGCATATGGCGAAACGGGGCCGGGGGATCAAGTCCTTATCCCACCGGCCCCGTCCGTGACGAACTTTTAGGGCGGATCGACATTCATTTGTTTCCTCCCCTGGAAGGGGAGGTGGCAGGCCGCAGGCCTGACGGAGGGGTGTCCCGGTCTGAGAGGTCGGTTAAATATCGCAAGCGGTGATACCCCTCCACCATGCTGCGCATGGTCCCCCTCCCCTTGCAGGGGAGGAATTTAGGGGAGACTGAATGTCGATCCGGCCTAGCTCAACGATAGGTGTTGAAGCACTGACGCTGCGGTCCGTTCCAGGTGCGCACCCAGCGGCAGGTCACGCGCGGTCGGCCATAGCCATAGGCGTAACGTGGGCCGCGTGGACCGCGCCAGCCGGGGCCGCGATCCCAACGGGGGCCGCCGCGATGCCAGCCGGGACCACGATCCCAGCCCGGGCCACGGTGGTGCCAGCCCGGCCCGCGATCCCAGCCCGGACCCCGGCCCCAGCGATCATGCGGAGCGGCTTCGGCAGGGGCGGCCGCAGCGACACCCGATACGGCGATCAGACCGGCACCCAAGACAGCAAGAAGTTTCATAACGCTTTACTCCCGGTAATCCCGCCTGTCGGCGAGCATGGGAGAAGAATGGCGAATCGCCGATGATCGATCCCTGAACCCCTTTGTTATCAACGGTTCAGGGAAGACGGACGAGCATGTCGCGCAGGTGCTCGGTCATGATGATCTGGCAGGCGAGGCGGCTGGAACGGGTCGCGTCGGGCACGAGGTCGAGCATGTCTTCTTCCTCCGCCGACGGGGCGGGAAGATAGTCGAGATATTGCGGGTCGATCAGGACATGACAGGTCGCGCACGCCATCTGGCCTCCGCATGTCCCCTCCATGGGTTGGCCGGCGCGTTGCCCGACGCGGAGCAGGGTTTCGCCCGGCTGGGCCTCGGCATCGGTCGTCTTGCCGTCGCGCGCCTGGAAGGTCAGCGCGATCATCGGCCCTGTGCCCTGGCTGCGCTGTTGATCCGGTCGATCGCCTGGATCAGCTTGGCCTCGGTGGTGTAGCGGCCGAAGCCGATGCGGATCGAGGCTTTCGCCTCGCGGTCGCTCAGTCCGAGCGCGGTCAGGACATGGCTGGGCCGCCCCGATCCGCTGGCGCAGGCGCTCCCGGCCGAGAAGGCGATGTCGCGACAGTCGGACATCAGCCGCGCGACGTCCAGCCCGTCGCGACGGACGTTGAGATTGCCGTGATAGCGATGTTCGGTCGAGCCGTTGATCGTCCAGGCGCCGCCCAGCTGTTCCACCGCGAGCGACCAGAGCCGCTCGACATGCGCGCTGTCCTCTTCGGCCCGCACAGCCATCAACCGCGCCGCCGCGCCGAACCCCGCGCACAGGGCCGGACTGAGCGTGCCCGAACGCCCGCCCTCCTGATCGCCGCCATGGAGCAACGGGGGCAGGGTGATGCCGTCACGAATCCACAGCGCACCCACGCCCTTGGGTCCGTGGATCTTGTGGGCCGAAATGGCGACCAGATCGACCGTATCGGGAATGGCGATCCGGCCATAGCCCTGTACGGCGTCGCATAGCATCAGGGCACCCGCGCCATGGGCCTGTTCGGCCAGCGTGGCGACCGGCTGCACGGTGCCGATCTCGTTGTTGACCAGTATCGCGGCGATCAGCCCCGCTGCTTCGACATGGTCACCCCTCCCCTTCAGGAGTGGCAGGTCGGTCATGCCCCCGGCATGACCTAAACGATGCGGGGCATCGTTCACCTGCCACTGGGCAGGGGGTGGGGCGTTTCCACCGACGTGCGGTCTGTGGTGAGGCCCCACCCCAACCCCTCCCCTGAAGGGGAGGGGCTCGCCCTGATTTCCGTCAACGCGATCGCCGCCCACGGACACCAGGCCTCCGCCATCGACCGGCATCACGGTCAGCGGCCGCCCCGTCGCGGCAGCGGTGTCGAGCACGGCGGCATGTTCGATCGCGGTCGTGACGATCCCGCCGCCCGCGCCCTTGATCGCCCAGTTCAGTGCCTCGGTGGCGCCGCTGGTGAAGACCACTCGCCCGCCGGAGGGGAGGAGCGCCGCCACCTGATCGCGCGCGACCTCGACGGCGGCACGCGCCTGTCGCCCGGCGCGGTGAGGGGAATGGGGGTTGGCATGGCCCTGCTCCAGCCAGGGGAGCATCGCCTTCAGCGCCTCGGGTGCGAGCGGGGTCGTCGCCTGATAGTCGAGATAGATCATGCCGCGTCCACCCGCTTCCCCCGCGCGATGGCGCGCCAGGCGGTGACGAAGCGGTCGACATCATCGCGCGTCGTGCGGCGGCCGAAGCTGACCCGTACCACCTCGCGCCCCGCCTCGACGCACCAGCCAAGCGCGGCCAGCACATGGCTGGGCTTCAGGCTGCCGCTGGCGCAGGCGCTGCCCGCCGAGACCGAAATCCGTGCGAGGTCGAACTGGATCAGCTGCGCCGCCGATGGCTTGCCGGGCATGTGATAGCTGGCGATGGCCGGATGGCGGCGGCTGTCATCGGCGACGACGATTCCGCCCGAGCGGCGGATCGCATCGTCCAGATGGGCGCGAAGCTCGGCATGGTCGGGTTCCGGTTCGGCCAGCGCGGCGGCATAAGCCAGCGCGCCCGGCATATTCTCGGTGCCGGGGCGATAGCCGCGCTCCTGCCCGCCGGTCGGTGCCAGCAGTGCGAGGTCACGGACCAGCAGCGCGCCGATCCCCGGCGGACCACCGCGCTTGTGTGCCGACAATGCGACCAGGTCGGCATGGGCGATCACCTCCGGGTCGGCTCCGGCGGGCATCTGCGCGGCATCGACCAGCAGGATATGTCCGGCCGCGTGGATTGCCTCCGCCAGTTCGCCAATGGGCTGGCGCACGCCGGTTTCGCTGTTCGCCCATTGCACCGTGACCACCGCGCGCGGGCCGTCTAGGTCGGGCAGGCGCAGCACGCCGTCCGGCCCGACCGGCATGACGATCGCATCGGGGGCGGCGCGCAGCACCGCGTCATGGTCGATGGCCCCGACGAAGTGCCGCCCGGCCATCGACCGGCCGAGCGCGATGGACAGGGATTCGCTCGCCCCGCTGGTGAACAATATCTCGTGTCTCCAGCCCAGCGACCGGGCGATGGCGGCACGCGCATCCTCCAGCGCGCGCCGGGCGGCGCGCCCTTCGGCATGGGGGGAGGAGGGGTTGGCCCATATCGCGCAACCCTGCGTCAGTGCGGCACGCGCCGCATCGGTCATCGGGGTGGTGGCGGCATGATCGAGGTAAAGACGGGACAGGATTCGTTCCCTCGCTGGAATGATCGAACAATTGCGAAAAGGGGCTTGCCGCCTATATAGCGCAAGGTTCCCGGCGCTCCACCAGCGCGATCCAGATCGGCGAGTTTTGATGCCCGAAGTCATTTTTCCTGGCCCCGAAGGCCGCCTCGAAGGCCGTTTCGCTCCCGCTCCGCGTCCACGCGCGCCCGTCGCCATGATCCTGCATCCGCATCCCAATGCGGGCGGCACGATGAACAACCGCATCGTGCAGGAACTCTACAAGACCTTCCAGCGGCGCGGTTTCGCCACGCTGCGCTTCAACTTCCGTGGCGTGGGCAAGAGCCAGGGCGTGTTCGACAACGGCATCGGCGAACTGTCCGACGCGGCCTCGGCGCTTGACTGGGTGCAGAGCTTCCACCCCGAAGCCTCGACCACCTGGATCGCGGGTGTCAGCTTCGGCGCGTGGATCGGGATGCAGCTGCTGATGCGCCGCCCGGAAATCCGCGGCTTCATCTCGGTCGCGCCGCCCGCCAATATGTACGACTTCACCTTCCTGGCGCCGTGCCCCTCTTCGGGCATCATCATCCAGGGCGAGGCCGACGAGGTCGCCACCCCGGCCGCGACCCAGAAGCTGGTCGACAAGCTGCGCACCCAGAAGCACATCACCATCCACCACGACACCATCCCCAAGGCCAACCACTTCTTCGAGCACGAAATGCCCGAGCTGATGGGGTCGGTGGACCGGTATCTGGATATGCGCCTGGACCCGAACTCGCCGATCCGGTGAGCTGATCGGATCGTGGAATGGAAAAAGGGCCTCGGTGCAAACCGGGGCCTTTTTTGCAGGCGGTGGCTGGGACATTATGCCGGCATGCCGGATACGCCATTTGACCTGACCGAGAAGGAAGTCGTCGTCCTGCATCTGCTGGCGCGGGGACATGATGTGAAGAGTGCGGCCGTCGAACTCGGCCTGTCGGTCCATACCGTTCACGAGCGTCTTCGCGAAGCGCGACGCAAGACCGGCGCGAGCAGCAGCCGCGGCGCGGCGCGTCTTTTGACCGAAGCGGCCGCTCCCAGTTTTTCAGGGTCCAAAAAATCCGGGGTGTCACGTGTGCCGCCTAACGACCAGTCCTCGATCCGGCCCCGCCCTGGGGTAGCGGACGGCCCCCGCTTGCTGGGCCGATGGGGAATGCCGGTGATGATATCCGCGATAACGACCATAGCTATTCTGGCCACAATGCATCTTGCCTCTGGCGACGCCGCGAAACCCGCCCCGCCGCGCGTGGTATCGACAAGTCCGGCGGCCGGAGCGGTGGTGCCAGCGGGACCGATCCGCCTGAAGGTGACGTTCGATCGCCCGATGCGTCGCGGCAGCTATTCCTTTGTATATGCTTCGCCCGAAACCTATCCCGATTGCGGCCGCAACGAGCCGACCCAGTCGGCGGACGGGCGGACCTTTGTCCTGAACTGTTCCATACAGCCGGGCAGAAGCTACGAGGTATGGCTCAACAGTCAGAGCTACAGGAATTTCATGGGCGAGGACGGTGTCCCGGCGACACCATATCGGCTACAGTTTCGCGCGAAATAGGGGCGTCAGTACAGGCTGCCCGACTGCAGGATCGGTCGGGCGGCCTCCCTCCCGGTTTCATAGGCCCCGTGCGCGGTGGAAAAATCCTCACGCGAACAGGCTTCACCTGCGAAGAAGATGCGGCCGTCAATCGGCTCGGCCAGCGTCTGCCGAGCCGCGGCGTGCCCGACCTTGGCATGGCTGTAGCTGCCGCCGATCAGGGGTGCATGCCGCCAGCGGGTCGCGTCGAGCGGGGTGAAGCGCCGTCGCCAGTCGCTCCCCAGCAACGCCACCAGTTCGTCGATGGCGAACGCCGCCGCCGCGCCGTTGTCCTCCAGGGCCTCGGCGCAGGGGCCGCCAAAGAAGCTCTCGACGATCGGCCAGCCGAAGGGCGACAGGCGGTGGCTGGCGGTGCAGCGCTCATGCGGATTGCCGGTCAGATGCGCATGGGCGGGCCAGGGCAGGGGGCCTTGGATCGACAGGAACGCCTTGTCGGCGATCCCGAGCGGCAGTGCGGCAGCGGCGTCCTGTTTGGCCGGAAGCGGCGGGTCGAAGGTCAGTTTGCCTCCTGCCAGGACCGTGGTGGGAACAGCGACGATCACCTGATCCGCTTCGATCGTTCCTGTGGAGGTTTCGATGCGGATCGTCTTGAAACTATGGTCGATCCGCGTTGCGGTGACGCCGGTCCGCACCGCCAGCCCGGCGGCATGGTGCGAGACGACCGCACCATAGCCCTCGACGACCGCCCAGTTATCGTCAGTCGCGGCATTTTCATACGCCGCCCAGTCGTGCAGCGACACCTCGAACAGTGAGGCGCCATTGGCATAGCCCGATATCGCGTCGATCATCGGCGTCCACGGATCGTACCTGTCCACGAAGTCAGACAGTGGCCGGTCGGGACCATCGAGCGCGGCCAGCGCTGCGTCCTCGAACCGCGCATAAGCCTCATCCGAGGCACGCTTCTCGTCAGGAGGAAAGCCCAGATCGTTCCACTGGAGCTGCCAGTTGGGCGAGCGGCGGTCGATGGTGAAGCCCGCCTGTTCGGCAATGGCGGTCCAGGGATTGCGTTTGGCGGAATGGAGCCAGCCGCAACCATGGTCGACAACATGCCCGGTCGGCAAGCGGACGCTCCGTGCGCGTCCACCCAGTCGATCCGCGGCCTCGATCAGCAGGACATCTTGTCCTACATCGTGCAGCATACGCGCTGCGGCGATCCCGGCCGCGCCGCCGCCGATGACGACGGTGCGGCCGGTCATGCTCACGCCGCCGCCAGCAGCCGCTTCTCACCGGCGATGCGCATCATCGCCTTTTGCAGCTTTTCGAACGCGCGCACCTCGATCTGGCGGACGCGCTCGCGGCTGACGCCATAGACCTGGCTCAGTTCTTCCAGCGTCTTCGGGTCATCGGTCAGGCGACGTTCGGTCAGGATGTGCTTTTCGCGGTCGTTCAGGTCGTCCATCGCGCTGACCAGCATGTCGTGGCGGACATCCGCCTCCTGCTGCTCGGCGACGACCGAGTCCTGCAGCGGCGCGTCATCGGCCAGCCAATCCTGCCACTGCCCCTCGCCATCCTCGCGCATCGAGACGTTGAGCGACGTATCGCCCCCCATCGCCATGCGGCGGTTCATGCTGATGACCTCGTCCTCGTTGACGCCCAGATCGGTGGCGATCTTGGTCACGTCCTCAGGCCGCAGGTCGCCGTCCTCGAACGCGTCGAGCTTCGACTTCATCCGGCGCAGGTTGAAGAACAGCTTCTTCTGCGCCGCCGTGGTGCCCATCTTCACCAGGCTCCACGACCGCAGGATATATTCCTGGATCGAGGCGCGAATCCACCACATCGCATAGGTGGCGAGGCGGAAGCCGCGATCGGGCTCGAACTTCTTCACGCCCTGCATCAGACCGATATTGCCCTCCGAGATCAGCTCGGAGGTGGGCAGGCCATAGCCGCGATAGCCCATCGCGATCTTCGCCACGAGACGCAGGTGCGAGGTGACGAGCTGCGCCGCCGCCTCCGGGTCGCCATGCTCCTGGAAGCGCTTGGCGAGCATATATTCCTGCTCCGGGGCAAGGATCGGGAATTTCTTGATCTCGGCCAGATAGCGGTTGAGCGACTGCTCCCCGCCCAGTGCAGGAATCGTCGCCGGGACGTTGCTGCCTTTTGCCATGATCCTTATCTCCCTTTCTGGAGCGTCATTCCGTTTCGCCCCGTCGTCGGGCGCGAGGCGGTCTTCTGCTATACGTGAAGCCGACTGAACAGTTCCTGCATGTCGGGCGGCATCGGGCTCTCAAACGCCAAAGCGTGGCCGCTTATGGGATGAATAAAGCCCAGATGCGCCGCGTGCAGGGCTTGGCGCCGGAATTCGAGTTCATCGAGCAGGGCTTTTTGAGCACCCTTTGTTCTACCATAGACGGGGTCGCCCAGCAAGGCGTGACCCAGCGATTGCATATGCACCCGCACCTGATGCGTCCGGCCCGTTTCCAAGCGGCATTCGACCAAAGCGGCGTTGTTCAGCTTTTCGATGGTGCGGTAATGGGTGACGGCGCGCTTGCCGCCCTGGACGATCGCCACCTTCTTGCGGTTCTGCGGGCTGCGCGCGAGCGGCGCGTCGACCATGCCGTCGGCCGGTCGGGGGATGCCGCCGGTGATCGCGCGATAACGGCGGTCGATCGAGTGCGCGGCGAACTGCTTGGCCAGCCCCTCATGCGTGCGGTCGGTCTTGGCCGCGACCATCAGGCCCGACGTGTCCTTGTCGATCCGGTGGACGATCCCCGGCCGCGCGACGCCGCCGATGCCCGATAGAGACCCGCCGCAATGATGGAGCAGGGCGTTGACCAACGTGCCGTCGAAATTGCCCGCCGCCGGATGCACGACCAGCCCGGCGGGCTTGTCGAGGACGATCAGATGTTCGTCCTCATAGGCGATCACGAGCGGGATATCCTGCGGCTCGTTATGCGCGGGCAGGGGCGCGGGCACCGCAACCTGGAACAGGTCGCCGCCCGCCGCCCGCTTGGCGGGGTCGCGGGCCATCACACCGTCGCGTGTCACCGCGCCGCTGGCGATCAACACCTTCAGCCGTTCGCGCGACAGAGTCGGCACCGCATCGGCCAGCGCGCGGTCCAACCGCCAGCCGTCCGCTGTGGGCGCGATCCGCGCATCGATGATGGAAACCCCCCGGTCCATAGCCTAATAAATTGGGCATGACCGTAACGATTTCAAGCGATGCGCTGGACCTGATTTGCAAAAGCGCGGCCGCTTCACCCGATTATGAGGTGTGCGGGTTGTTGCTGGGGGAGGGCGATCACGCGGCACGAGCGGTCCCCTGTGACAATGTGTCACCCGAACCGGGCCGTCGTTTCGAGATCGATCCCGCCGCGCTGATCGCCGCGCACCGGGCCGCGCGGCGCGGTGGCCCGGCGGTGATCGGCCATTATCATTCGCATCCCACGGGGCTGGCCGAGCCTTCGCCGCGCGACGCCGCCGACGCCGCCCCGGACGGCAGCATCTGGCTGATCGCCGGGGGCGGAGCGGTCACCGCCTGGCGCGCGGTGGCGGCGGGTGAACGCCATGGGCGCTTCGATCCGCTTACCCTTGCTTGCACAGAACGCACGCCCGCGTCAGAAAGGGCTAGTTTGTCGAGGGATTTTTCATGACCATCAGCCCGGTGGATTTCGCGAGCCTGTTGTGTTCGCGATTGTGCCACGATCTCCTGTCGCCGGTGGGGGCGCTCAATAACGGGCTGGAGCTGCTGGCCGATGAAACCGATCCGGCGATGCGTGAGCGGTGCATGGAATTGCTGGCGGACAGCGCGCGCGCCTCGGCCAACAAGCTGAAATTCTTTCGCCTGGCGTTCGGCGCGGGCGGCGGCTTTGCCGACCGGGTCGACATGGGCGAGGCCAAGGCCGCGATCGAGGGGCTGCTGGTCGACAATCGCCGGACCACGCTGGGCTGGCTGGTCGAATCGCCAGCGCTGCCCAAGCCCGCGGTGCGCATCCTGATGAACTTGGCGCTGATCGCGACCGAGGCGCTGGCGCGCGGCGGCACGATCGACATCGGCGCCGAGGCAGGCCGGGAGGCGATCGAGATCGCGATCCGGATCGAGGGGCCGCGCATCCTGCTCGATCCCGAAATCCGCCGCACCCTGATGGAGGGGCAGGGCACCGAGCCGCTGGCGTCGCGCACCGCGCCCGCCTTCCTGATCCATACCCTGACCACCGAACTGGGCGGCATGACGCTGGTGACGGAGCCCATGCCCAACACCATGATCCTGGGCGCGGCGATCCGGGCGGGGTAAACACCCTTTTAATCTTGTCGCGGCAAGAGGGTGGCGAAAGGACGCGCCCTCGGGGACTTATGGACGACCTGCTGCAGGAATTCATTGCCGAGACACGCGAAACGCTGGAGGCTTTGTCCAGCGAGATCGTCGCGTGGGAGGCCGCGCCCGGCGACCGTGCGCGGCTGGATGCGATTTTCCGCTTCGTCCACACCGTCAAGGGAAGCTGCGGCTTTCTGGACCTGCCGCGCCTCGCCAGGCTGAGCCATGCCGCCGAGGATGTGCTGGCCGATGCGCGCGACGGCAAGCGGATGCCCGACACGGCGCTCGTCGATGCGGTGCTGGCCATCGTCGACCGGATCGGCGCGGTGGTCGAGGGGATTGCCGCGGACATCGCGCTCGATGACTCGGATGACGACGCGCTGATCGCCGCGCTGACCCGGGTGGAAGAGGTGGTCGTGCCCGCCCCGGCGGCCCGCGTCGCCGTCGCCCCGCGTGCCGCGCCGCGGAGCATCCGGCTGAACGTCGATCTGCTCGACCGGATGATGAGCGGCATGTCCGACATGGTGCTGGCCCGCAACGAACTGGCCCGGCGGCTGCGCGACGACGTGCTGGACCCGCGTGTCGAAGCCGCGCTGGACCAGCTGTCGCTGACGGTTGCCGATATGCGCGATACCGTGACGCGGACGCGGATGCAGAAGATCGACGGGCTGTTCTCCGCGCTGCCCCGCATGGTTCGCGACACGGCGGCCGAACTGGGCAAGGCGGTCACCCTGCGTATCGAGGGATCGGACGTGGACCTCGACCGCGAGATGATCGAGATGATGCGCGACCCGCTGGTCCATATCATCCGCAACGCGATCGACCACGGCATCGAACCGCCCGCCCGGCGGCGCAGCCTGGGCAAGCCGCCGACCGGCCAGATCGGCGTCACCGCGCGTCAGTCGGGCAACCAGATCCTGATCGAGATCGAGGATGACGGCGCGGGCATCGATGTCGCGCGCATCGCGGCCAAGGCGATCGAGAACGACGTCCGCTCCGCCGCCGAGGTCGCGGGCATGAGCCCCGCCGAAAGGCTGAAGCTGGTGTTCGAGGCCGGCTTGTCGAGCCGCGACACGGTATCGGCAGTGTCGGGGCGCGGCGTCGGCATGGACGTGGTGCGCGCCAATATCGAGCATGTCGGCGGCCGCATCGCGCTGGACAACCGTCCGGGCCGGGGCCTGACCATCACCATCCGGATTCCGCTGACCCTGTCGATCATGTCGACCCTGATCGTCGCGGTCGCCGACCAGCGTTTCGCCATCGCCCGCCAGGCGATCGAGGAGATCGTCAAGGTGCGCGGCGAACAGGTGCGCGTCGACCCGGTCGGCGACATCCGGGTCGCGACGGTGCGGGGCCGCCGCCTGCCGATGCTGTCGCTTGGGTCCTTCCTGGGGATCGGGCAGGGCGATCCGTCGACACTGGTGATCGTGTCCACGCGCGACGGGGATTATGCCTTGGGCGTCGACGACGTGCTCGATACCGAGGAAGTGGTGGTCAAGCCCGCCGCCCCGGCGGTGATGGGCTCCGGCCTCTATGCCGGGCAGACCCTGCCGGACAGCGGCCTGCCGATGTTGCTGCTCGACAGCGGGGGGCTGGCACAGGCGGCGGGGCTTCGTTTCCAACGGAATATCATCGCCGCCGACGAAACCGCCGCGCAGGAAACCGCCAACCCCGCGCTGTTGTTCGACGATCTGGACGGCGCGCGCCGCGCCATCCCGCTGGGCGCGATCGACCGCGTCGAGAAGGCGACCGCCGAGGCCGTCCACCGCTCCGGCGGCCGAACGCGCCTGATCGTCGATGGGGCGACCATGCCGCTTCATCATGGCGATCCGGCCGCGCTCGACGAAGCGCTGGCGCATGGCGAGGTCGAGCTGCTGCGCCTGACCGATGGCGAGACCGAATGCGCCTATGCGATCGGCGGCGCGCTGGAGATCATCCATCTGCCCGCCGAGATCGCGCCCGCCACCGGCGGCCCGGTGCTGGGCATTGCCGTATGGGAAGGCCGGGCGCTGGAAATTCTCGATCCGCTGGCCTTCTTCCTCGATTCCGGCGTCGTGGATACCGGTCCGGTCGCACCGCTCTGTCTGCTCGACGGCGCGGGTGCGGCGTGGATGGACCGGTTCCTGCGGCCCGTGCTGGAGGCGCATGGCTATCGCTGCACGCTCAGCGCCGATGGCGGGGAGGCGCCGTCCGTCCGCCTGATGATGGAGGAGGATGCCGTCGCCGCCGCGCCGTCGGACGCCCCCGTGGTGCGCCTGCGCCGCGACCGGGAGGGGGTGGCGGATCCCGACAGCATCTATCGTTACGACCGCTCCGCCCTGATCGCGGCGCTGGCGGGCCATGCACGCCGGGGAGGGCGCTGATGGCGTTGTTCCTGATCGCCTGTATCGCCGGGCAGGGCGTGGTCTTCGACGCCGACCAGGTCGATTCGGTCGTCGATATCGGCGAGGTGGTGGCGGTGCCGCGCGCCGAGCCATCGGTGCGCGGGCTGACCGCGCTGCGCAGCCGGGTCATCACCGTCGTCGACACCCGCCGTGCGCTGGGGCTGGAGCCGACCGCCTCGCATGTCCGCCGCGCCGTCATCACCCGGCAGGACGGGCATTACTACGCCATGCTGGTCGACGCGCTGGAGGATATCGAGACGTTCGACATGCGTCCGATGCCGCACGTGGCACCGAAGGACGGCCGCTGGTCGCGCGCCGCCAACGGCATGGTCTTTCGTGATGGCGAGCCCCTGCTGGTGCTCGATCTGGCCAAGCTCGTGCCGCAGCCGGCGGCGCTGGTTGCCTGACCAATTAACCCGGCCGTTACCTATCGCAGCTATTTCGGACGTCAGATCCTGCCGGGACCTCCGGCGGGAATAGGGCATGCCGCATGAAAACCTGTCTCGTCGTTGATGACTCCAAGGTGATCCGCAAGGTCGCGCGCCACATATTGGAAACGCTCGACCTGCAGGTCCGGGAGGCGGGGGACGGTCGCGAGGCGCTGGAAGCGTGTCTGGAAGAGATCCCCGACGTCATCCTGCTCGACTGGAACATGCCGGTGATGAGCGGCATGGATTTCCTGCGCGCGCTGCGCGACGCCAATCTGGCGCGGCGGCCGCGGATCGTCTTCTGCACCACCGAAAACGGCATGGCCCATATCCGCGCGGCGATCGACGCCGGGGCCGACGAATATATCATGAAGCCGTTCGACCGCGACACGCTGGAAAGCAAGCTCCAGCTCGTCGGCATGATCTGATCCGGCGGGACCTGCCACCCGGACCGCCGCGCCATGAGCCCGAGCCCCTCGACCGCCCTTCAGGCCGCATTGTCCGTCCATGGGCAGTTCGAGGCCACGCGGGTCTTGATCGTCGACGATTCGGCGGTCGCGCGGGCGCTGATCGCACGCCAGATCGAACCGCATGAGCGGTTCCGCGTGGTCGGCGCCGTCACCCATGTCGAGGCGGCACTTGCCTTCCTGAACGACCAGGCGGCCGATATCATCCTGCTCGACGTCGAGATGCCCGGGGTCGACGGTATCACCGCGCTTCCCCGGCTGATCGCGGCGGGGCGGGGCGCCCGTATCATCATCGTCTCGGCTTCCACCCCGGCGGGGGGCGCGGCGGCGGTGCAGGCGCTGGCGCACGGCGCGGCGGACACGCTCGACAAGCCCCGGCCGCAGGGACTGGCCGAGTTCGGCGACATCCTGTTGCAGAAGCTCGACGGGCTGGCCCACTCGACGGACCGCCCCGCCCAGGCCGCCCCTGCGCCGGTGAACAGGATGCGAGCCGCCGTTGTCCGACGGGCGCTGCCGGATATCATCGGCATCGGGGCCTCGACCGGTGGCATCCACGCACTGGCCATGCTGCTGGCGCCCATTCCGGCGACGATGACGGTCCCGATCGTGGTGACGCAGCATCTGCCCGCGACCTTCATACCCTTTTTCGCAACCCAGCTGGCTGCCGTCGTGCGCCGCCCATGCGTCATGGCGCACGACCGGATGCGCGTCCGGCCCGGCGAGATCGTCGTCGCCCCCGGCGATGCCCATGTCACCTTCGTCCGGCTGACCGATGGCAGCGCGGCGATCCGGCTGAAGCATGAGCGCGCGCGCAGCGGCTGCCTGCCTTCGGTCGATCCGATGTTCGCCTCGATGGCCGAGCTATGGGGCGAGCGGGCCTGGGGTATCGTGTTGACCGGCATGGGGCGTGACGGACTGGAGGGAGCCAGGATGTTGAAGGCCGCAGGGGGGACTATCATTGCGCAGGATCGGGAGAGCGCCGTCGTCTGGGGCATGCCGGGCGCGGTCGTCACCGACGGTCTGGCCGATCTGGTGATGACCCCCGACGCGATCGGCGCGATGTTGGCGGGTGGGGTCGCGGCGGGAGGGGCCTGCTGATGGTCCTGGTCTCTAGCTGGACGCCCGCGCCCCGCGTCCGCCCCGGGAGCATGGCGCCGGCGCAGTCCCCCTTGTCGGGTCAGTCGCTCGCCGTCCTCAGCGCGCTGTTGGAGGCGCGGACCGGCCAGCAGATCGCCAGCCATCGTTCGACCCGTGTCGACACGGTGCTGTTGCCGCTGATGCGCGAGCGTCGGATGGAGACTCTGGACCAGCTGGTCTATGCCCTTCTCGACGGGCGCGATCCGCAGCTGGCGGGCCGCGTCATCGACGCGCTGGTCAATGGCGAAACCTCGTTCTTCCGTGACCCGCATGTGTTCGACCATATCGTCGAAACGGTTGCCGAGGTGGAACGCGAAGGGCGCCGCGCCCGCATCTGGAGCGCGGGCTGCTCGACCGGCCAGGAACCCCTGTCGCTGGCGATGATGTTCGCCGAGCGGCAACAGGTACATGGCACGCCGATGCCCGAGATCATCGCGACCGACGTGTCCGAAGCCGCCATCGCCCGCGCCCGAAGCGGCTGCTACACCCAGTTCGAGGTGCAGCGCGGCCTGCCTATCCGCCAGATGGTTCGCTGGTTCGACGGGCGGCCCAACAGTGAATGGGTGGCCCGGCCCGAACTGCTGCGCCACATTTCCTTCCGCCATATGAACCTGACGGTCGATCCGGCGCCCGGCGGATCGTTCGACCTGGTGCTGTGCCGCAACGTCATGCTGTATTTCGCGGCCGAGCCGAAGAAGCGCGCCTTTCGCACCATCGCGTCGGCGATGCGGCCGACCGGCCTGCTGGTCCTGGGCGCGGGCGAGACGGTGATCGGGCAGACGGACCTGTTCCAGCTCGCCTCGGTCGGGCGCGGCGTGTACGAGAAAAGCGACGTGGCCGATCCGCCGATCGGTGCATGAAGCCATATCCTTGCGCCAGGCTTCCCGCTAACAGGGGCGGACGAACCGGGGTCGTTCAGGAGGTTGCATGACGATCGTCGACACGCCGTCACCCAATTTCGACGCGCGTAGCCTGCCCATCACGATGATCGTATTGCACTATACGGGGATGCAGGACGCGGAGTCGGCCATTGCCCGACTGCGCGATCCGGAGGCCAAGGTGTCATGCCATTATCTCGTCGCCGAGGACGGCACCGTGCTGCGCATGGTCGACGAGGCGGAGCGGGCCTGGCATGCGGGACGATCGCACTGGCGCTCGATCGAGGATGTGAACTCGGCGAGCATCGGGATCGAGATCGTCAATCCCGGTCATGACTGGGGTTATCGCCCGTTCCCCGACGAACAGATCGCGGCGGTGATGGAGCTGGTCGCCGATATCCAGAAACGCCACGGCATCACGCGCGGCAACATCGTCGGCCATTCCGACATCGCGCCCGCCCGCAAGCGCGATCCGGGCGAGCTGTTCCCCTGGGGCGCGCTGGCCCGGCGGCGCCTCGCCCTGCCGCGCCCGACCAGGAACCTGATGGACCCGATGTGGACCGAGGCGGGCTTCTGCCTGGCGCTGGAGCGGTTCGGCTATGACGTGACCGACCGGATGGCGGCGATCATGGCGTTCCAGCGGCGCTTCCGCCCCGAGCTGATCGATGGCGAGATCGATGCGGAGTGCCGGATGATCCTGCTGGCGTTGTTGCTGCCGCGTCCGCAGGGGGATGACTGAGGGGGGAGGGGCGTGGGCTTCGACTTCGCTCAGCCTGAACGGAGCAGGGGAAAACGGAGCAGGGGAAAGGGGCTTTACCTCAACCCCCGTTCCGCCTGAGCGAAGTCGAAGGCCACGCGATACCCCAACCACAAACCCCTTGCCCTCCGCCCCATTCCCGCTACAGCCGCAAGCAGTCAGAGGGCCGGGCGGCCGCGGCCTCGGGTAACCGGGGGCGAGGAAAGTCCGGGCTCCACGGAATAACGGTGCCGGGTAACGCCCGGCGGGGGCGACCCCAGGGACAGTGCCACAGAGAGCAGACGGCCACGGCTTCGGCCAGGTCAGGGTGAAAGGGTGCGGTAAAAGCGCACCGCGGGTCCGGTAACGGAAACGGCATGGCAAACCCCACCGGGAGCAAGACCGAATAGGGATGGCATGGCGCGAAAGCGTCGGGGCGCGTTCCCGCCCGCTATCCGGGTTGGTTGCTTGAGGCGATGTGCAAGCATCGTCCTAGAAGAATGGTCGCCCATCCGGCTTTGGCCGGTGGACAGAACCCGGCTTACAGGCCCTCTGGCTTTCCTGCGCAAATTCGGGCAGCGTTCCGCCAAACTCGGCTTGGGAGGGTGCGGGGACGTGAAAACCAACAGAAATTTCGTACGCGTGACGTTGGCGGGACTGATCGTCGCGACAGGTGCGGCGGCGATGGCGCAGCAGGCGGCTCCGGCCCAGACCATGCAGCAGCAATATGACGCCGCGACCGCGCTGGACGCGGGCCAGGACCCGGCGGCGGCGCTGGCCGCGTGGAACCGCATCATCGCACAGGTAAAGCCGGGCAGCCGGACCTGGGCGATCGCGATGGTCCGCAAGGGCGGCGCGCAGTTTCGTCTGGGTCAGATCGACGATGCCGCGGCGGCGATTCGCGCAGGCCTGGCCGTACTGCCCGCCCAAGACCCGTCGCTGGCCGAGGACCGGTTTGCCGCGCATATGAAGCTGGGCGGCATTGCGACGGCGTCGCTCGACTATGCCGATGCCACCGCAGAATATCGCAAGGCGGCGGCGGAGTCCCCCGACGATATCGGGCGGATGGCCGCGCTGCTGGCGACCGTGCGGACCCAGACCTTCACCGATCCGGGCGAGGCCCAGGCCTCACTGGCCCAGGCGGACGCGCTGGCGCAGAAGCTGACGCTGAGCAAGGGGGACCAGGCGGCGCTGGAGCAGGCGCGCATGCGTCTGGCGTTGAATACCGGGCGGCTGGACGACGCCAACCGGATGGCGCCCAAGGTGGTGACGCTGCTCGGCGGCATGACGCTGAACAAGGTCGATCTTCGCGACGTCGCCGCCCGCTCGGATGCGGCCATCGCCGCGCTACTGACCCATCACGAGGACAGCGCGCGCGAATATATGGCCTATACGGGCGCGGGCCGTTCGACCAAGGGCAGCTTCAGCGCCGCCAGCATGATGGCCCCGCCCGAATGCGGCGGCGAGGCCGATCTGAAGCCGGAAGACGTCGCCGTGATCCAGTTCAGCGTCGGCGACGACGGGACGGTCTTCGGCGTCGAACCCATTTATTCCTCCGGCGGCGGGGCCAAGGGACTGGCCTTTGCCCGCGCGGTCCGGGAATGGGTCTGGTCGCCCGAGGAACTCAAGGAATTGCCGCCCTTCTTCCGGTACAATGTCCGGTTGGAGATGCGCTGTTCGACGGCCTATAGCCGTCCCTCGATCGGTGAGGCGATCAATGCCAGCTTTGCCGAATGGCTGGAGAAGAAGGGCGTGGCGGCATCCGCCAGGACGGGTTCGGCCGGTGCCGATGCGCTGACCCGCCAGCGCGCCGCGCTCGCCGCGGCCGAGGCCAAGGGGCAGACGCCTGCGATCCTCGCCGCCGCCGCGCAGATGCTCGAAAATCCGACGCTGGGCAGTGACGATCGCGCCGCCCTGATCGCGAAGGCCCAGCCGCTGGCGGCGGCATCGGACATGCCCGCCATGGCGCAACTGGTCTTTGCGATTCCGGCCCAGGAAGGGCGCAACCGCGACTGGCGCGGGGCAGGGCGCTATGCCGCCGTCATGAGTCCGATGCTGGCGCAAAAGCCCTTTGCCGACGATCCACAGGCGCGCGCCGCACTGCGCCTGTGGATCGCGGATCGAACCGGCGAGAAATATGCCGGCCCCTATCTGCAACAGGTCGCCGACGACAAGGGACTGGAGCCGCGCGATCCGTTGCGCGTCGGGGCGCTGATCCGGCTGGCCTCGGCGGCCAAGCGGCAGGGCGATCTGGCCCTAGCGCGCCAGACCTTCGAGAAGAGCGGGCTGGCGGCCTCGCAATGCGCGACACTGGATGCCACGCCCAAGGTCGTTACCTATCCCGGCAGCAGCGCCTTCCCGCAGGAGGCGCAGCGCTGGGGCTTTGAGGGCTGGGTGCGCAACCAGTTCGATATCAGCGCCGATGGCCGGGTCGCCAACGCCCGCACGCTGGTCAGCTATCCGCCCTTCATCTTCTCGCAGGCGGCGGAAAAGGCCTTCACGTCCATGCGCTATGAAAAGACCTACCGCCCCGATGGCGGCGTCGGATGCGGCGCCAGCGTGAACGGAATCCGGTTCCAGCTGCCAAAGTAATCGACTGGTTGAGGGGGAACGGAACCGGTGTTCCTCCTCCACCCCTCTCGAAGGCAGCGGGATGGCGTAGAGACAATCCCAATAGAGCCCCTCCCCTTCAGGGGAGGGGTTGGGGTGGGGCCTCCCCACAGGCTTTATGCTTGCCGAAGCGCCCCACCCCCGGCCCCTCCCCTGAAGGGGAGGGGGGTAAAAAAGTTTCACTCAACCCTACATCAAAACCTTGTCGGGCCGGGCGAGGCTGTCGAGATCGGTGTTCGCGTCGACCTCGAGCAGGGTTTTGATATGCCCGTCGCGAATGTCATAGACCCAGCCGTGCAGCCATAGCTCGCGCTTCTCGGCGAACGCCTTCTGGATCGTGTCGAGCCGGGCCAAGTGGCGCAGCTGTTCCATCACGTTCACCTCGACCAGCCGGTTGACGCGTGCCGCCTGATCCGGCTGCGCGTCGATCTCGTCCCGGTGGCGGTGCAGCACGTCGCGGGCATTGCCCAGCCACTGGTCGACCGGCCCCTGCGTCCCGCCCTCCAGCGTCGCCAGCACGCCGCCACAGCCATGATGGCCGCACAGGATGACATGACGGACCTTCAGCACATCGACCGCGTACTGCACGACCGACAGCAGGTTGAGGTCGTCGTCATGGACCAGATTGGCGATGTTGCGGTGCAGGAACATGCCGCCCGGCGGAGTCATGGTCATCTGCTCGGGCGTCACCCGGCTGTCGGAACAGCCGATCCACAGAAAGTCGGGCTTCTGCCCCACCGTCTGCCGCTGGAAGAAGTCGGTCTTCTCCTCCAGCAGTTCGGTCGCCCAGGCCTTATTGGCGAGCAGGAGCTGCTTATATTCCCTCATGCGTAGCGCACTCCCGTCGATGGGGCATTGATGAGCGGGGCGGTCCGCTCGGCGATGTCGCCGCGCACGATCACGCTGATCCCACGGAAGTCGGCGCCCTTGATGAAGGCGTTGATGATGTCGATATTGTCCAGGTCGACATAGGAGGTCGAGGACAGGTCGATCAGCAGGTTCGCACCGTCCGGCACCTTGGCCAGCGCCTTTTGCAGCTCGTATTTGTGGATGAAGTACAGGTTGCGCCGTGCCCGGATCAGGCAGTCGCCATCGTCATAGGCATAGGTCAGCGCCGGGCGGAAATTCCGCGCCACCACGAAGACGAAGCCGACGACCAAGCCGACCAGGATACCGATCAGCAGGTCGGTGCGCAGGATCGCCAGGATGGTGACGATGAACGGGATGAACTGGCTCCACCCCTGTTTGTAGCGTTCGGTGAACAGCTTGGGCTTGCACAGCTTGTAGCCGGTGGCGATCAGCACGGCGGCGAGCGCGGCCAGCGGGATCTGGTTCAGCACGACCGGGATCAACGCGACCGAGATCAGCAGCCAGGTGGCGTGCAGCATGGTCGACAGCTTGCTCTCCGCCCCCGCATCGACATTGGCCGAGGAGCGGACGATCACCGAGGTGACGGGCAGGCCGCCAAGCAGGCCGGAGACGATATTGCCACCGCCCTGCGCCATCAGCTCCCAATTCTTGTCGGTGGTGCGACGGCGTGGGTCGAGTTCGTCCACCGCCTTGACGCTCAGCAGCGATTCCAGGCTGGCGACGATGGCGAGCGTGATCGCGGTAGTCCACACCGCGCCCATGCCGATCGCCGAGAAGTCGGGAAGCTGGAACTGGCCGAGGAACTGCGACGCGCTGCCAGCGACGGGCACCCGCACCAGATGCGCGCCCGCCAGCTGCCAGTCGGGACGCAGCGCACCCAGGATCATGTTGCCGACCACGCCGATGACGACCACGACCAGCGGTCCGGGCAGCAGTCGCAGCGGGCCTTGCTTGGGCTTGGCGTGATCCCACCAGAACAGGAAGGCGAGGGACACCGCGCCGATCAGCACCGCGCCCGGCGCGATGTCGTTGCTGACGCTGGTCCACAGGTCGGTAAAGGTGTTGCCGCCCGCGCGGCTGGCATATTCGAAGCTGCCCTCGAAATCGCCGTCATAGCCGATGGCGTGGGGAATCTGCTTCAGGATCAGGATCAGGCCGATCGCCGCCAGCATCCCGGTAATGACCGAGGAGGGGACGAATTCCGCCAGCACGCCCGCACGGGTGAAGGAAAAGGCCAGCTGGAGCACGCCCGCCAGCATCACCGCCAGCAGGAAGACCTGGAAACTGGGCAGCCGTTCGATCGCCTCGAACACGATGACGGTGAGACCGGCGGCGGGGCCAGCGACCGACAAGGGCGACTTGGAGAGGAAACCGACGACCAGGCCGCCCGCGATCCCGGCGATCATGCCCGCAAAGGGCGGTGCGCCGGACGCGACCGCGACACCGAGGCAGAGGGGCAGGGCGACCAGCGCCACCACGATGGAGGCCGGTATGTCCGCTCTTGCGGTGGCCAGGAAGGAACGACTTTGGGCCACGATGGCTCCTGTCAAAACTGGGCGTCCGCATATGTCCGGTACGGACATGACTATATGATGACGTATATTTCATGAACGAGGGAACCATTGGCGGTCAAGCGATTCAGCGGGCATTTGAGGGCTATGTCCCGCAAAGCGCGGCGTCGATGCTTGCACCGGCGCGCAAGTGGCTTAAATCGACCCGCGTGGCGCGTTCTTCTACCCGATCCAATGACTGGGGCTTTCCCCGCTGGCGCAGCTATGGTGCGTCGCGCGAGGCCAAGCCGGTGCGTATCTGCGACCGGCATGGTTGCGACGAGCCGGGCAATTGCCCTGCCCCCAAGTCCCCCAACAGCCCCGACCGCTGGTATTTCTGCGAGACCCATGCCGCCGAGTATAATCGCGGCTGGGATTATTTTCAGGGGCTCAGCGCCGAGGAAGCCGCTGCGCGCGAAGCCTCGGAACGGCAGACCAGCGCAGGCTATGCCCAGTCCAAGCATCAGGCCTGGGCCGGGCCGGGTGACGGCAGCCGTTCGCGCGACGAGATGCGCGCGCTCGACGCGCTGGGTCTGGAACCGGATGCCGAGTTCGACCTGATCCGCGCAACCTGGCGCGGGCTGGCCAAGGCGAACCATCCCGATATCCGCCCCAACGATCCGGAAGCGGCGACCAAGTTCCAGCAGGTGCAGGCCGCTTACGAGGTGCTTCGCGCCGCCGAGGAACGGCGCAGCTGGAAGCCCGAATGATCCGTCGCGCCAAGGCGGATTGGGAAGCGACGGTCCTGGTCTGCGGCAAATGCTCGAAAAAGGTCGGCGGCGGGTTCGGGCCGAAGGGCAAGACCTCGCTGGCCAAGGCACTCAAGCGGATTTTTGGCAAGGGGCGCAAGGCATCGATCGGCGTGGTCGAGACAAAATGCCTGGGGCTCTGTCCGAAAAATGCGGTGACGCTGGTCGATGGGCGGCGGCCGGGCGAGTGGCTGGTGGTGACGCCGGACGAGGATGTCGAGGCGATCGCGGCGCGGTTGGGGCGGGGGGCTTAAGGTTCCGGGCGTGGGCTCGGTGAGACTCCGATCCCTCCCCCATCCCCTCCCGCCTGCGGGAGGGGAGCGACCAGAGGCGCGGACTGGTTTCTTTGTTGATCCTCAGGGATGGGGCAGACGTTGTTGAAATAGGTTTGGGCCTGCCAAGAAGCACGCCCCTCCCGCAAGCGGGAGGGGATGGGGGAGGGCAGGGTGTCTCACCGAGCCCTCCCTCCCGATCAATACCGCCCGGCCGTCTCCCGGATCAGCGCGATCATGTTCGGTATCCCCTGCGTCCGGTTCGAACTCAGCTGGTTCCGCAAATCGAACGGGGCCAGCTCGCCCTCGATATCGGTCGCCAGTATCTCGGCAGGCGTCTTGTCCTGCACCGTCTTCAACACCAGCGCGATAATGCCCTTGGTGATCGCCGCGTTCGAGTCCGCCAGGAAATGCAGGCCCGCCGCGTCGCCCTGGGTCGGATAGACCCAGACCGAGGCCGAGCAACCCCGCACCAGCGTCGCATCGGTCTTCAGCGCCTCGGGCATCGGCTCCAGCGCGCGGCCGAGGTCGATCAGCAGGCGATAGCGATCGTCGGCGTCGAGAAACTCATATTCGTCGCGGATTTCGGCAAGATCGGACATGGCGCTCGCGCTACCGCGAACGACGCGTCACGACAACCGTTCAGTCCGCCAGCAGCGCGTCCACCGATCCGCCGTTGCGCGCCAGTTCGGCCGCCACGCGGCGACGCCCTTCATAATAGGCCAGCACCCGCGCATTCGGGTCGCGTTCGCGGATCAGCGCCTCGTCCTGTGGCCGAATGCTGGTTTCCTGCGCGACATAATCGGGATAGCCTTCGCGCTTCCACGCGGGCAGGCGCAGCGCCGCCCATTCGCCGATATGGTCGGCGACCAGCCGGTGGGTCATCTCATGCGCGATGGTGCCCGACAGGGTGCGCACACCGCCCAGCGGCGCGCCGTTCGTCACCCGGTCCGCCGCCACCGAGCTGCGGTTGAAGATCAGCGCTTGGGCAAAGGGGCGTCGAAAAGCGATCGATCCCCGCGCCCCGATCGACAGCATGTCCCAGCGCCAGCCACCATCGGTCAGCACCACCTGCCGCGACAGTCCCGGCCGGTAGAGCGGGCTGGCCGCCAGCAATCCGTCGGCACGCGCGAGCACCTGCCCCATCGCCGCCCGGTCGATCGGCTGTTCGGACAGGACGGTCGTCCCCCCGAAATCGGCGCGATAGGGAAAGGCGAGCGCGGCGGGGACGTGGACCACCCCGGCGACGACGACCGCGCCGCCACAGGCGATCCGGGTCGTCCATCGACGAAGGGTGACGAAGCGGCTCACAGGTCGACGCCGGCGGCGATGGCTTCGAGCTTGCGGATGCGCTCCTTCAGGTCCGCCATCTCGATCCGCGACGCGGCCGAGGCGGCGGGGGGGTAGGGCATGTCGTGGCTGCGCTCGAACTCGCGGTTCTTCAGTTGCAGCCAGCCGCGCCAGCCCGCCAGTCCGGCGGTGACGATCATCGCCAGGCCCGCCAGGCCTGCGGTCGCGATCACGATGTAGAGATTGGTGTCGGTCATGATCCGGGCTCCCTGTCCGTATCAATGGTGGCTTAACGGTCGCGCAGCCGCTCGATCTCGCGGTCGAGATCGATGCTCTTGCGTTCGTCGGTGATGACGCGCTCCAGGACCTGGATGCGCTCCTTCAGCTGCTGGATTTCGCCACGCAGCGCCTGGCTGTCGCGGGCGCTATCGCCGCGCAGATGCTCGACCATATCCGGGCCGAAGGTGCCGCGCTGCTTGTGCTTGGCCTTGACGATGTTGGCGATCATCACGATGGCGACGATCATGACGACCATGAACTGTGATCCGGACATGGCGATAGCTCCCCTCTAAAGTTTCGAATATTCGGTGCCGGGACCGCTCAGCGATCGCGCAGCGCGTCGATTTCGCGCGCGGTCCGCTCGGCGGGGTCGGTGGCGATGCGCTCCAGCACCGCGATGCGCTCTTCCAGTCGAGAGACCTGGCCGACCAGCTTCTGATTTTCAGCGGTCAACAATTCGACCTTGCGGCCATCGGCGATGTCGCTCTTGTGCGTCATCCCGCCCCAGTCATTTTCCAGGCTGTAGCCGTGCTTTGCACGGATCCAGGTAGTCACGACCCAACCGATCGTCGACATTGCGATGATCGCCAGGACGAAACCCGGTCCTCCCCATGCCATAATCCATACTCCCATAGGATAGTTGATGTGTCAGCGCGGTCTCAGCGCAGGCTGTCGATCTCGTCGGCGAGCTGGCGGTTGCGGCTGGTGTAATGCAGTTCGATATCGGCGAGGCGACGGTCGATGTCGCGGAACTTCGAACGGACCTCGGCGGTCGAGCGGCGCGGGTTGCTGCGCACGCCCTGCCAGAACTTGGCGTCGTCGTCCGACTGGTAGAGGCCGATCGGCTTGGCGATCGCCATCCAGGCGACCAGCATATAGGCAAGCGGAACCCAGGGCATGCCGACGCCGGTGACGGTCAGCAGGACCGCGGCGATGCGGACCCACAGGACGTCGACCCCGGTATAGTCGGCGATACCGGAACACACGCCCTTGAACTTGGCATTCTGCTTGTCGAGGTAGAATTGGGTGCGGCTGGCGGTCATGTCAGTTCCTCCGATCAAGGCTGTAGTCGGTGCGGCCGAGGCGACCTTCGGGGCGCCATTCGGGCTGCGACAGGCTGGGCTTGAAGTCGGGATTGTCGGCGGCGACGATCCGTTCGACCGTGTTCAAGCGGTCTTCCAGGCGGCGTGCGAGCAGGTGAAGCTCGTCGAGCAACTGCTCGTCCTCATGCGTGATCTTCGGCGCCTGCTTCCATTTGGTCATATAGTGGAGGAACAGCCAGGGCAGGCCGATGAAAATGGACGTGATGGCGATGAAGGGGACGACGATGTCTTCCATCTCACTCTCCCTTGTTCAGGCGCGCCTTGAGCGCGGCGAGTTCGGCATCGACCCGGTCGGAGGCGCGCAGTTCGGCGATCTCGTCCTCGAGCGTCTTGGGGTTGGCGCCCAAGCCCAGCGCTTCCGCGCGGCCCTCGGCCTCGTCCACCTTGCGCTCCAGAATGTCGAAGCGGCTGAACGCGTCGTGGGTCTTCGGCCCGTTCCACATCTCGCGCAGGCGATAGCGGTTGTTGGCGCTTTCCAGACGGGTCTGGACCGCATTCTGCTTGGTCCGCGCCTCGCGCAGCTTGTTCTGCAGCTTGGCGATATCCTCTTCCGACGCGCGGAGCGCATCGTCGAGCACCTGGACTTCGGCCTTTAGCTGGTCGGCCATGTCGGCGGCCTTCTGGCGCTCGATCAGCGCGGCCTTGGCCAAGTCCTCGCGGTCCTTCGACAGCGCCAGCTCGGCCTTTTCGGTCCAGCTGTCCTGAAGCTGGTCCAGCTTCATGATGTGGCGGCGGATTTCCTTCTGGTCGGCGATCGTGCGGGCGGCGGAGGCGCGCACCTCGACAAGCGTTTCCTCCATTTCGAGGATGATCATGCGGATCATCTTCGCGGGGTCTTCCGCCTTGTCCAGCAGGTCGGCGAAATTGGCGGCGACGATGTCGCGGGTGCGGGAGAAAATGCCCATCGGATACTCCTTGATGGCGGCTATTCGGGGATTATGCGGTCGGTGCCTCGATCGCCGCAACCGAAGTCTGTGCAGGAGCGACATGCGCGGGGGCGAGGGCGCCCATCAGGCAGGTGGCGCTCATCACGACGGTGCAGGCGATGGCGGCGATCTGGCGGGTGATGTCGGTGGCGAACATGGTGGAAACTCCCTGAATTCTTTTGTTTCGATCCGCTCGTCGGCGGGATGCCAGAAGCTTTGCAGGAGGCGTGCCAGTTTCGAAAATTGCGGAAATACAACGGCTTGTAGAATAGTTGCGGCAAAACAACGATTGCACTCTTGCCAAGCCTTGGGAAAATCCGCCACCTGTTGGGAATGGAGCGAACGAGTCAGGTCATCGGCCAGTCGGGGGCCTTTCTGGACGCGCTGGAACGGGCCAGCCGCGCCGCCGCGCTCGACCGTCCCGTGCTGGTCATCGGCGAGCGCGGGACCGGCAAGGAACTGGTCGCTGAACGCCTCCACCGCCTGAGCGGGCGCTGGGACCAGCCGCTGGTCATCATGAACTGCGCGGCCCTCCCCGAGACGCTGATTGAGGCCGAATTGTTCGGGCATGAGGCGGGTGCGTTCACCGGCGCGACCAAGGCGCGGGCCGGGCGGTTCGAGGAGGCCAATGGCGGCACGCTGTTCCTGGACGAATTGGGCACGCTGTCGATGGCGGCGCAGGACCGGTTGCTGCGCGCGGTGGAGTATGGCGAGGTGACGCGGATCGGATCGTCACGGCCCCTGCGTGTCGACGTTCGTATCGTGGCCGCGACCAACGAGCATCTGCCCGACAAGGTGGCCGCGCACCAGTTTCGCGCCGACCTGCTCGACCGGTTGTGCTTTGAGGTGGTAACGCTGCCCCCCTTACGCGCGCGCAAGAGCGATATCATGGTGCTGGCCAATCATTTCGGGCGGCGCATGGCGGCCGAGATCGGCTGGGAAAGCTGGACGGGCTTCGGGGCGGCGGCGACCGATGCGCTGATGGAGCATCGCTGGCCGGGCAATGTCCGCGAATTGCGCAACGTGGTCGAACGCGCCGTCTATCGCTGGGACCGCGAAGGGCCGGTGGACGCGATCGAGATCGACCCGTTCCGCTCACCCTATCGCCCGCAGGGCCAGTCCCCCGCCGCCGCCCGCAGCGAGCAGGGGAGTGCGCCCGCCTCCGCCGAACCGGCAAGCGACGGCGACGAGGTGGCGGCTTGTGACGTCGGCCCCTCCGACTTCAAGTCGCGCGTCGCCCGGTTCGAGCGCGAGCTGCTGACCAAGGCGCTGGCCGACAACCGCTTCAACCAGCGGACCACGGCCGAGGCGCTGGGCCTGTCCTATGACCAGCTTCGCCATGCGCTTCGTCGCCACGATCTGATCGGAACGGTTGCGTAACCGCGTTCGGGGAGCCATTTGAGGCGTCCGGCGTTGCCACAGGCAAACCCCAAAGGAGCATTCACCATGGCTTTCGAACTGCCGCCCCTTCCGTACGACTATGATGCGCTGGAGCCGGTCATCTCCAAGGAGACGATGACCTTCCACCATGACAAGCATCATGCCGCCTATACCAACAAGCTGAACGAGGCCGTTGCCGCCGACACGTCGCTGCAGGGCAAGTCGATCGAGGACATCCTGGCCAATATCTCGTCGGCCCCGGCCGCCGTCCGCAACAATGGCGGCGGCTTCTGGAACCATGACTTCTTCTGGAAGATCATGACCAAGCCCGGCACCACCCAGCCCTCGGGCAAGCTGGCGCAAGCAATCGAGGCGTTCGGCGGTCTCGACAAGCTGAAGGACGAGTTCAACACCAAGGGTGCGGGCCAGTTCGGTTCGGGCTGGGCCTGGTTGATCGCGGATGCCGAGGGCAAGCTGAAGGTCACCTCGACCCCGAACCAGGACAACCCCCTGATGGACGTCGTCGCCGACAAGGGCACGCCGATCCTGGGTAACGACGTGTGGGAACACGCCTATTACCTGACCTATATGAACGACCGTCCGGGCTATCTGAAGGCCTGGTGGGACGTCGTGAACTGGGATGAGGCCGGTCGCCGGTACGAGGCGGCGGTCGCGTAATTTCGCGGACGCGTCCGTTTCGGATAAGGGAAAGGGCGGCTCCGATGGGGCCGCCCTTTTTCTTGATCCTCCCCGGGACCGGGAGGTGGCAGGCCGAAGGCCTGACGGAGGGGGCTTCCCCACAGGACGCCCTTTACGGCACGCCCCCTCCACCACCGCTTCGCGGCGGTCCCCCTCCCCGTGCCGGGGAGGATTGTCACTCCACCGGCGGTTCGTCGACCTTCGCCGCTTCGGCATTCAGCCCATGCTTCAACAGCATCGGAATATTTGCGATCGCAAAGCCGATGGTCAGCGGCATCGCGCCCCACAGTTTGAAGCCGACCCAGAAATCCCAGGTCGAATTGCGCCACACCGCTTCGTTCAGCACCGCCATGAAGGCGAAGAAACAGGCCCAGTTGCGCGTCAGCTTGCGCCAGCCGAGTTCGGTCAGCCCCGGATAGACATTGCCCAGCACCATCTGGATCAGCGGCCGCCCGGTCGCCAGGCCGAAGAAGAGCAGCGCCGAGAACATCGCATAGACGATGGTCGGCTTCATCTTGATGAAGCGTTCGTCGTGGAAATACAGGGTCAGGCCGCCGAACACGACGACCAGAATGCCCGACATCCACAGCATCGGCGAGATGCGGCCGAGCTTCACCTTGCTGACGATCATCGCCACCACGGTCGCCGCCATGAAGACGCCGGTGGCGACCAGCACGCGGGTCAGCGGACCGATGGGCGCGAGGAAATTGACCGCGAAGAACAGGACGAGCGGGCCATATTCGATACCGGCCTTCAGGCCGGGGCCGGCCTCCGTCTTGGGGGCGGCGCTCACTTGCGGCCTCCTTCGATCCCGGCGATGATCCGGCTGACCTCGTTGGCGTCGAAGGGACGCAGGTCGGTCATGCCTTCGCCGACGCCGATGGCGTGGATCGGCAGGCCGTATTTCTCCGCCGCCGCGACCAGCACGCCGCCGCGCGCGGTGCCGTCCAGCTTGGTCATGACCAGCCCGGTGACGCCCGCCACGTCCTTGAACACCTCGATCTGGTTGAGCGCGTTCTGGCCGGTGGTGGCGTCGAGCACCAGCAGGATGTCATGCGGCGCTTCCGGGTTCAGGCGGCCGAGCACGCGGCGGATTTTGGACAGTTCGTCCATCAGCTCGCGCTTGTTCTGGAGGCGGCCCGCAGTGTCGACGATCAGCACGTCGATGCCGGTCGCGGTCGCCTGCTTCACCGCTTCATAGACGATGCCCGCCGCATCGCCGCCTTCCTTGCCCGATACGATCGGCACCCCGACCCGCTCGGCCCAGGTGGCGAGCTGGCCGATGGCGGCGGCGCGGAAGGTGTCGCCCGCCGCCAGCATCACGCCGTAATCCTGCTCCATGAACAGATGCGCCAGCTTGGCGATGGTCGTGGTCTTGCCCGAACCGTTGACGCCGATGACCAGGATCACCTGCGGCCGGGGAAAGGCGTCTATCTCCAACGGCGTGGCGACCTTGGCCAGCGCCTTCTCCACCTCCTCGGCGACGACCAAGCGGATGCCGAGATCCTCCATGTTCCGCTCGAAGCTGCCCTCGGCCAGCCGGGTGCGGATATGGCCCGCCGTCTCCGGCCCAAGGTCGGAGGCGATCAGCGCTTCCTCGATCTCGTCGAGCGTATCGTCGTCGAGACGCGCGGTGCCCAGGCCCGCCAGATTGCCGACCAGCCGGTCCGAGGTGCGACGAAAACCGCCGAGCAGCTTTTCGTGCCAGGAGGAGGAAGAACTCATGCCAATTGTCCGATCAGATGGGTTTCGGTCGCCGCCGTGACCCGAACGCGGGCGATGCGGCCCGGTTCGGCGGTGGGGGTAAAATGAATGTCGGCGAAGTCGGGGGCGTGGCCGCGCGTGCCCGGCCGCTCGACCAGCACGTCGCGGGTCTGGCCGATCTGCGACGCCAGCCAGTCGCGGCGGCGGCGCGCGGCGGCCTCGCGCAAGGTAGCGGCGCGCTCGCGGCGAAGCGGGTGGGGCACCTGCGGCATCCGCGCGGCAGGAGTGCGGTCGCGCGCCGAATAGGGAAAGATATGCGCATGGACGATGCGGGCGTCGTCGATCAGCGCCAGCGTGTCCGCCGCCATGGCGTCATCCTCGGTCGGGAAGCCCGCGATCAGGTCCGCGCCGATCGCGATCTCGGGACGCGCGGTCAGCAGCCGCTCGACAATCGCCACCGATTGCGCGCGGCTGTGACGGCGCTTCATCCGCTTCAGGATCAGGTCGTTGCCTGCCTGGAGCGAGAGGTGGAGGTGCGGCATCACCCGTGCCTCGCCGGTCACCAGCTCGAACAGCCGGTCGTCGATCTCAATCGAGTCCAGCGAGGACAGGCGGAGCCGGGGCAGGGCGGGCACATGGGTCAGGATACGCTCGACCAGCAGGCCCAGGCTGGGCTGGCCGGGCAGGTCATGGCCATAGCTGGTCAGGTCGACGCCGGTCAGCACGACTTCCCTGTGACCCAGCTCGACCGCGCGCGCGATGCGTTCGATCACCAGGCCGGCGGGTACCGAGCGGCTCGGTCCGCGCCCCGTGGGAATGATGCAGAAGGTGCAAGCATGGTCGCAGCCATTCTGCACCTCGACGAACGCCCGCGCATGACCCGCAAAGGCCGATACCAGATGCGGTGCCGTCTCGACCACCCGCGACAGGTCGGTGACCAGCATCGGTTCGGCCGAGGCCCAGGCCTCGGGGCGCAGCTTGTCGGCATTGCCCAGCACGCGTGCGACTTCGGGCATGGCGGCGAAGCTGGCCGGGTCGATCTGCGCCGCGCAGCCCGTCACGACGATCTGGGCATCGGGCCTCGCCTTGGCCGCGCGGCGGATGGCGGCGCGGGTCTGCTTGACGGCTTCGTTGGTGACGGCGCAACTGTTCACGACGACCATGCCTTCCCGCCCCGCGGCCAGCGCGCGGATCGTTTCGCTCTCGGCGATGTTCAGGCGACAGCCCAAACTTATAATTTCGGGTCCAGGGAGGGACGACATGACCGCCGATCTAGGGATGGATGAACGACGTGTCCACGCGAACGCGAAAGCGGTGCTCGACTTCTGGTTCGGACTGGACCCCGAAAAGCATTTCGCCAAGGACGATGCGCTCGACCGCGTGATCGCCGAGCGGTTCGGGGCTTTGCGCGATCAGGTGCTGGCGACCGATGCGATCGGCTGGCGCGACGATCCCAACACGCTGCTGGCGGCGATCCTGTTGCTCGACCAGTTTTCGCGCAACCTGCACCGGGGATCGGCGCAGGCCTATGCCGCCGATCCGCTGGCGCTGGACCTGTGCCTGACGGCAATCGATGCCGGGTGGGAAGATCGCTATCCGCCCGACCGGCTGGCCTTTGTCTATATGCCGCTGATGCATGCCGAGTCGCGTGCGATGCAGGATCTGAGCGTCGCCAAGTTCACCGAGCTGGGACGCCCGGAAAACCTCTCCTTCGCCCGCGACCACCGTGACGTCATCCGGCTTTATGGTCGCTACCCCAGCCGCAATGCGGCGCTGGGCCGGGCCTCGACCGAGCCGGAGCGCGACTATCTCAGCCGGCCAGACGCGGGGTGGTGAGCGAGGAGGGAGAGATACCCGCGAGCAGCCGCTTTTCCGCCAGCATCTGACGCACCTGCGCCAGATCGAGCGGCGGACCATAGAGCGAGCCCTGCCCGTGCGAGCAGCCGATGTCGCGCAGCCGCATCTCGATATCCAGATCGCGCACGCCCTTGGCCGCGATCGGCAGGTGTAGGCTGTCGCCCAGATGGACGATCGCGGTGACGATGGCGCAGCAATCCGGGTCCGCGGCCATGTTGCGGATGAAATTCGGGTCGATCCGCACCCGGTCGAAGGGCAGGGCACGCAGATGCGCCAGGCTGGAATAACCGCGCCCGAACGCGTCGAGCGCCAGCGCGATGCCCTGGTTCTTCAGGCTGATGACGATCGACTGCGCCAGCGCCAGATTGGCGAACAGCGCATTCTCGGTGATCTCGATCTCCAGCCGGTGTGCGGGGAAGCCGCACTCGGTCAGCGTCTTGATGACCTTCTGCGCCAGCCAGGCATCCTGGAATTGCGACGCCGCCAGCGGGACCGACAGGGTGATCGACGGGTCCCAGTCGCGCGCGGCCGCCATCGCCTGTCGCATCAGCGCCAGCGAGACCTCGCCCGACAGGCCACAGGCCTCGGCGACGGGCATGAAGCGCTCGGCGGTCATCGCGCCCAGGGTGGGATGATCCCAATGACCCGATACCTCGAACCCGGTCAGGCGCGCGGTGCCCAGATCGACCTGCGCCTCGAACCGGGGCTGGATATCGCCGCGCGCCAGCGCTGCGCGCAGGTCGGTGATGATGGCGTTGCGCTCGGCCATCGCCTCTTCCATCGCAGGCGCGAACCAGAGCGGCTTGCCGTCGCTGCGCGCCTTGGCGGCGATCAGCGCCAGATCGGCCTGGCGGACCAGCCGGTCGACCGTCGCGGCCCCGTCATCGATGCGGGTCAGCGCGATGGCGGCGCGGGGCGTCAATTCCTGGTCGATCAGCTTCACCGGCTGGCCAAGTCGCACCGCCAGCCGTTCGGCCAGCCGCTCGATCCGATCACGACCGCGCGGGTCGAAGGGGATCAGGCAGCCGAAGCAATCGCTCTCGAACCGCGCGACGATCGCGTCGGACGGGGCCTCGTCGCGGATGGTCTTGGCGACATGGCGCAGCAGCAGGTCGCCCGCCTCATGGCCCAGTGACCCGGCGATGGCACGGAAACGGTCGATATCGACGAGCATCAGCGCAATGCCGCGGTGGCGGCGCTGCATATTGTCGATCATCGCCTGCCCGGCATCGTGGAAATAGCGGCGATTGGTCAGCCCGGTCAGGGGATCGATCTGCTCGACATCGGGCGCACGCGCGGCAGAGGCGGGCAGACGCCAATGGACAAGGATGGCGGCGACGGCCGTTGCGGACAGCAGGAGTTTCGCGGGCAAGGTCAGGCCCAGCTGGATCAGGATGATCGCAGTGGCCAGCAACGCGATGCCAATCGCCACCGCCGCGCCCGTAAGGCCCGCAGAAGCAGGGATATTGGCAACAGGTTGACGCGACCCGGACATGACCTAGCGGTCGCATGTCAGGAGTGTACAATAGGTTAACGCCGCTGCCCGATCATGCCCGGGCGCGCCCGGCTTGCGCCCGTCCGCATTTTCCCATAAGAGCGTCCTCAAGTTCCGTTTCGGAATGTGAAAGTGAAGCGCCCAAGGGCGCACGCTGGCCGGCGAGGTTTCGCCCGCCGGCGCTTTTGCGTTTGGCGGTACGACACGGGTTTTTGGGCCGGGCTCTCCGGCTCGGGTTTGACGAGGTGAGGCGATGTTCGACAGCTTGAGCGATCGGCTTGGCGGCGTATTCGACCGCCTCCGCGGCCGTGGCGCGCTGACCGAGGCGGATGTCCGCACCGCGATGCGCGAAGTGCGCGTGGCGCTGCTGGAAGCCGACGTCGCGCTGCCCGTCGCACGCGATTTCGTCGAAAAGGTCACCGAACAGGCGATCGGCCAGAACGTCCTGCGTTCGATCACGCCGGGCCAGCAGGTCGTCAAGATCGTTCACGACGCGCTGGTCGAGATGCTGGGCGCGGATGCCAGCGAGCTGCTGCTCGACGTCACGCCGCCCGCCGTCGTGATGATGGTCGGCCTTCAGGGCTCGGGCAAGACCACGACCACCGCCAAGATCGCCAAGCGGCTGTCGAGCGGGGCGATGGGTCGCGAGCGCAAGAAGGTGCTGATGGCGTCGCTCGACGTCAATCGTCCGGCCGCGCAGGAGCAGCTGGCGACGCTGGGCACCCAGGTCGAGGTGTCGACCCTGCCGATCATCCAGGGCCAGCAGCCGGTCGAGATCGCGCGTCGCGCGATGCAGGCGGCCAAGCTCCAGGGCTTTGACGTCCTGATGCTCGACACCGCCGGTCGTCTGCACGTCGACCAGGCGCTGATGGACGAGATGAAGGCGGTGGCGGAGATCGCCAGCCCGCAGGAAATCCTGCTCGTCGTCGACTCTCTGACTGGCCAGGACGCGGTGAACGTCGCGACCAGCTTCTCGGAGCAGGTGCCGCTGACCGGCGTGGTGCTGACCCGTATGGACGGCGATGCGCGCGGTGGTGCGGCGCTGTCGATGCGCGCCGTCACCGGCAAGCCCATCAAGTTCGCCGGTGTCGGCGAAAAGATGGACGCGCTGGAAGCCTTCCACCCGGAGCGTGTCGCGGGCCGCATCCTCGGCATGGGCGACGTCGTGTCGCTGGTCGAGCGCGCCGCCGAGACGATCCAGCAGGAAGATGCCGAGCGCATGGCCATGAAAATGGCCAAGGGGCAGTTCGACCTGAACGACCTGCGCGGCCAGCTGGCCCAGATGCGCCGCATGGGCGGGCTGGGAGCGCTGGCGGGCATGATGCCGGGCATGAAGAAGGCGCAGAACGCGCTCAATGATGCCGGTGGCGACAAGATCCTGCTCCGCATGGATGCGATCATCACCTCGATGACCGTCAAGGAGCGGGCCAAGCCCGAACTGGTCAACGCCAAGCGCAAGATCCGCATCGCCAAGGGTTCCGGCACCACGGTGCAGGACGTGAACAAGCTCCTGAAGATGCATCAGGAAATGGCCACGGCGATGAAGAAGATCAAGAAGATGGGCGGCATCAAGGGCATGATGTCCATGCTCGGCAAGGGCGGCCTTGGCGGCCTGGGCAATGCACTGGGCGGTCCGCAGATGGGCGAGATGCTCAACAAGGCGGGCGGCGGTGGCGGCCTGCCGGGCATCGGCGGCATGGGTGCGGGCGGCGGCAAGTTGCCCGAGGGCATGCCCAAGCTGCCGCCCGGCTTCGAGAATCTCCTGAAGAAGAAATAACCCCCGCGCCGGACGGAATGCCGGTGGATTTGAACGTTTTAACTCAAGGACTGAAATATGGCTCTCAGCATTCGTCTGTCGCGTGGTGGCTCCAAGAAGCGCCCTTACTACCGCATCGTGGTGGCCGACGCCCGTGCGCCGCGCGACGGCAAGTTCATCGAGAAGATCGGCAACTACAACCCGCTCCTCGCCAAGGACAATGACCAGCGCGTGCAGCTCGACGCCGAGCGCGCGAAGCACTGGCTGGCCAATGGCGCACAGCCGACCGACCGCGTCGCCCGCTTCCTGGACGCCGCCGGCGTTCGTGAGCGCGCCGCTCGCAACAACCCGAACAAGGCGAAGCCGGGCGAAAAGGCCACCGAGCGCGCCGAAGAGCGTGCCGAGAAGCTGAAGGCCGCGCAGGAAGCCGCCAACGCTCCGGCCGAAGAAACCGCCGAGGCCTAATGGCTTTCGGCTTTGCGCTGCCCCGGTCGATCGCGATCGGGGCAGCGCAAGGCACCGGATACGGGGTCATGCGTTTCCCAAGGCCAATGGCTTGAGGAGATATGCGCATGACCCCGCCGACCGAACCCGATCCCCGGACCGCACCCGACGATCATGACGACGCGACCAACCAAGGCGTCTCCGCGCCAGACCCCGCCGAAGGCGGAGACGACAGCCCCGATGGCGACGGCAACTCGCCCAGCGGGTAAGCCGCACGTCACGCTGGCCGTCATCATCGGCGCGCATGGTATTACGGGCGAGGTTCGGCTGAAGGTCTTTGCCGACGACCTGTCGGACTATCGCTCGTTCAATGACGGCGCGCTGACGATGAAGTCGACGCGCGAGGGCTCGAACGGCGTCATCGCGCGCTTCGCCGAAGTCACCGACCGCAACGCTGCCGAGGCGCTGCGCGGTACGGAGTTGACGGTGCCGCGCTCCGCTTTGCCTCCGCTGGAGGACGGCGAATATTATCATGCCGATATCATCGGCCTGTCCGCCATTGCCAGCGACGGCGAAGAACTGGGCCATGTCGCGCTGATCGAGAATTTCGGAGCGGGCGACGTGCTTGAGATCGAACGCCCCGATGGCCGCCGCTTCATGGTGCCGATGAACGCCCAGGCCGTGCCCGGATGGGATCAGGACCGCCTGATCGTCGAGCGCAGCTTCATCGCCTGATCGGCGACTGCTCGCTCAACAGGTTGCGGATCGTCGTCGCTGCGACCCCGGCCTCGCCCATGGCGTGGCTGATCTGATCCAGCCCCTTCACCACATCTCCCGCCGCGAACAGGCCGGGGACCGAGGTGCGCTGATGGTCGTCGACCTCCAGGCATCCGCTCGGGTCCGCCTTCGCGCCCGCCGCTACCGCCAGTTCGGACCGGATGCGGGAACCCATCGCCGGATAGACGCTGTCGAACCGCATACGCCCGCTCGCCGTGTCGAGCGCGATGTGTTCGCCTTCGATGGCCCAGCCGCCGCACGGACCATCGACGCGCGTTACACCCGCTTCGTCCAATGCCCGCGCGCAGCCGGGATCGAGATCGTGCCCGGCATCGGGGGCAATCAGCGTCACGTCTCTGGTAAAGCCGCGCAGGAACAGCGCCTCGCGCATCCCATGGTCGCTGGTGCCGATCACGCCGACACGCTTGTCGGTGACTTCATAGCCGTCACAGACCGGGCAATAGCGGATCAGCCCGCGCTCCAGCGCCGGGTCATGGACTTCGGGCAGCAGCTTGCGGGGGCGATGGTTGACGACGCCGGTGGCGAGCAGGACGGTGCGCGTTTGATATTCGGCATCATCGGCCATGACGCGAAAATGGCCGCCTTCTGGGTGGATCGCCGTGACGCGGTGCGGCGTGCAATGCGCTCCGTAACGGCGCGCCTGGTCGTGCATGCGTGACAGCAGCGCCTTGCCGCTGATCCCTTCCGGGAAACCGGCATGATTGTGCGTACACGGGATCATCGCCGCCCGGCTCGACCCGCTGTCGAACATATGGATGCGCAGATGATAGCGGGCCAGATAGATCGCCGCCGTCAAGCCAGCAGGCCCCGCGCCGATGATGATGCAATCGTCCATGGCGGGGCAAAGCGCGAGCGTCCGCAACGTTCCTTGGCAGCGTGTCGCGAACCATGTATATACATGGCGTATATACGGAGGCGTTATGGGCAAGGACTATCAGGCAAAGGTCTTCCGCTCCGGCAATTCGCTGGCGCTGCGGCTACCCGCCGCGCTGGGGTTGGTCGAGGGGACCGAGATGACCCTGCGGGAAGAGCAGGGGCGCTATGTGTTCGAGCCGGTGGAAGCGCCGCGCAAGACGATCGACCTGACGGGCATCGCCGGGTCGATGCCGTGGCTGAAGCCAATCGAGCGGGAAGATTTCGAAATGGAACCACGCGCGCTGGATTGGGAAGGGAAGATGCTTGGCCGTGATTGAGCCGCGCTATCTGCTCGATTCCAATATCTGCATCTACGTCCTTCGCGATGCGGGCGGCCGTGCGGCACAGCGACTCGCAACCTGCGAACCGGGCCGCGCCGTGGCCTCTGCGATCACCTATGCCGAGATCATGCGCGGACTGGAGCGCCATGGCACAGAGGCAGTGGCGGCGTTCGATCGCTTTTTCGATCGGGTGCCGATATTGCCGTTCGACCGGCACGCAGCATCGGCTTATGCGGAAATCCCGTTCCAGCGAGGGCGGTTCGATCGCCTGATCGGCGCCCATGCCCTGGCGACGGGCCTGACGCTGGTGACCAACAACGAAGCCGACTTCGCCGACATCCCTGGCCTGACCATCGAGAACTGGACGCTGTGACCTTTCGCACGACGATATTGACGCTCTACCCGGAGATGTTTCCCGGACCGCTGGGCCATTCGCTGGCGGGGAGGGCGTTGCGCGAGGAGCGGTGGGCGCTGGAGACGGTGCAGATTCGCGACTTCGCCACCGACAAGCATCGTTCGGTCGACGATACGCCTGCGGGCGGCGGGGCGGGCATGGTGCTGCGCGCCGATGTGCTGGCCGCGGCGGTGGATTCGGTCGCCGACGACCGGCCCGTGCTGGCGATGACGCCGCGTGGGCGCCCGCTGACCCAGCCACGCGTGCGCGAGCTGGCGGCGGGGCCGGGCCTCACCGTGCTGTGCGGCCGGTTCGAGGGCTTTGACGAGCGGCTGTTCGAGGCGCGCGGTATCGAACAGGTGTCGATCGGCGACTATATCCTGTCGGGTGGCGAGATGGGCGCGCTGGTGCTGCTCGACGCTTGCGTTCGGCTGCTTCCCGGCGTAATGGGCGCGGCTTCCAGTGGAGTCGAGGAAAGCTTCGAAAGCGGCCTCCTCGAATATCCGCAATATACCCGTCCCGCCGAGTGGGAAGGGCGCACGATCCCTGAAGTGCTGCGATCGGGGGATCATGCGAAAATCGCAAAATGGCGTCATGCCAGGGCTTGCGAGGATACACGGTCAAGGCGGCCGGACCTTTGGGAACGTCATGAGGGCGTTCGGGTCGGTCGCCCTCTGGCGCGCGGCGACGATTGAGGAATGAAGTCATGAACGTGATCCAGCAGATCGAAGCTGAGCAGATCGCCAAGTTCAACGAGACGAAGAAGATCCCCGAATTCCGCCCCGGCGACACGCTGAAGGTCGGTGTGAAGGTCGTCGAAGGCGAGCGCACCCGCGTCCAGTTTTACGAGGGCGTCTGCATCGCCCGCTCGAACAAGGGCATGGGATCGTCGTTCACCGTTCGCAAGATCTCCTTCGGTGAGGGCGTGGAGCGCGTCTTCCCGCTCTACTCGCCGAACGTCGACTCGATCGAAGTGGTTCGTCGCGGCGCCGTGCGTCGTGCGAAGCTCTATTACCTGCGTGGTCGCACCGGCAAGTCGGCGCGTATCGCCGAGCGTCGCGATCCGCGTCCGGCCAAGGGCACTGCCGCCGCCGAGTAATCGGTGCGGCGGACCCTTTGTGGTTCGACAGGGAAGGGGCGGTGGCACCAGACGGTGCCGCCGCCCTTTTTCTTTACGCAGGCCCCCACATCCGTTCAGCGGGGGCATATTTCGATTGCGGGAGGGAGCACCTCGCGCACCGTTCAGCCTGAGCGAAGTCGAAGGCCGCGCCCAGGCGGCGACCGCGAGCGGGCCGGACCCTGTTGGGTTAGGCCATCCCTTGGCCTTCGACTTCGCTCAGGCTGAACGGAGGAGGGTGGGATCACCCCCCAAAATTATACAGCCACATGCGCGGTTCCTTGGTCGGCTGCGGCTTGCCGTCCAGTCGCTTGGCGTTGATCAGGGTGACGGGTTTGAAGATCATCTGCCCCTTCATCGCGTCCTGCCCACCGCCCGAGGGCTTGGCGAGGATCTTCTTCACCGTGTCCATCCCTGCGATCACGCGCCCGAAAGCGGCATAGCCGTCATAGCCCGGCCGCGCGTCCATGCCGGGTGTCGGGCCGACGGTGATGAAGAAATTGCCGCCCGCCGAGGATGGCGTCGTTCCCCGTGCCATCGATATGGTGGCGTCGAGATGCTTGATCCCGGTCTGGCTCGTCTTCTCCAGAGGGAAGGGGGGCAGGATGCGGCGCGCATCGGTGCGGATGCCGCCCTGTACGAAGCCCTTCTTGGGATCACGCTTGTCCCGCGCCGCCCGGTAGAAGCTGGTGCCGTCGAACCGACCGTCATCGACATAGGCAAGGAAGTTCTTCGTGGTGGCAGGCGCCCGGCGTGTGTCGAGCGCCACGACGATCGGCCCCTCCGACGTGTTGAGCTGCACCCGGATGGTGCCGGGGCGGGGGACATTCTGGGTGGCGGGAGCAGCTGCGATCAGCAGGGCGAGAAACGGCAACGCATACTTCATGGCCGTATTCTAGCGGCTGCCACGACCGATGTCATTTACCCGAAGCCATCGCACCCCAGCCGTTCAGTGCAGGCACCAGATCGTCCGCCAAAGCCCTCAGCCGTTCGGCGAGGACGGGAGCGAGCGGCGGATGGTGGCGAACCTCGTCCATGAAGCGTGCGTCATACCCCCGGCCTCGAAATGCGGGTTGCAGCTCCACCAGTGCTTCCCCGCCATAAGGATCGTCGCGGAGCATCTCGGTAGAGCTTTGTGCCATGAGGGCGGCGTCGCGCGTGCAAAGCCCCAACTGCTTGCGCAACTTCACGGTCGGATCGATCCTAAAAGGCCGTCCTGCGGCTCGGCGATCGGGTAGAGCGGGGCGGCTGCGGCCTTGGCCTCTGCCGTCCGGCCCAGTTGTTGGAGCGCACAGGCGCGAATCCAGGCGAACTGGCGATCGCTGCCCTTGACCCGAACGTCCCCCGCGAAAAGACCGCCGGGTGCCTGGAAGCGCGCTTCGACCGCATCGATCGCGGCCAGCGCCTTGGCTGGACGGTGCAGGTCAAGCAGCACCGAGATCGAGCTTTGCAAGGTCCTTCCCCAGTGGCGGGATAGCGGCTTCCAGAACGTCCAGCACCCCTTGGCGGTCGCCACGAACGTTGCTGGCCTTGGCCAACCATTGCGACATCGCCGCCCAATGGATCGACCAAAACGAGTTGCCCAATTGTGGCTCGGCGAGGCGGGCGTCCTCCATCAACCGGGTCGCCTCTGCGACCTGTCCCGCGGCCAACAGCGCATCGGCCAGTTGGAAATTCGGACGAAGACGCGGGCGGACGATCGAGGTGATCGCGCTTTCCGCCTGCTTGGTGCGCCCCTTCGCAAAGACGGCCCTTGCATCCGCGACCCGGGCATCGCGCCGGCCTACCAGCGAGGGACCTGTCCATCTCAGCAGTTGTGGCCAGATGGCGGCGAGGCGACGGTCCGCCAGCACGGCAAGGGCGTCATCGACATGGGCGATATCGACGACGCGTTCGCCTTCGGACGCACGGATCGTCAACGTCGCGTGGGTCGGCGACAGCGGGCGCAATATCACCTCACCGACCACGCCCTGTATGGTTGGCGCTATCGGGGCAGGGCTCTGCACGATCTCCGCCGTCGACAGGAAAACCGCGATGATCATGGCCCATATCCCCCGGTTCAGAGGATGGCCCGATCACTGTTCGCAGCGCAATCCTGCCCGAGGCGTAGCCCTTGAAAAGCAAAGGGGCCACCGATCCTGCGACCGGCGGCCCCTTGGATGATACTTGCGACCCGACCTTACTGGTCGAGGAAGCTGCGCATCTTGCGGCTGCGGCTGGGGTGCTTCAGCTTGCGGAGCGCCTTGGCTTCGATCTGACGGATGCGTTCGCGGGTCACGCTGAACTGCTGGCCGACCTCTTCCAGCGTGTGGTCGGTGTTCATGCCGATGCCGAAGCGCATGCGCAGCACGCGCTCCTCGCGCGGCGTCAGCGAGGCGAGGACGCGGGTGACCGTTTCCTTCAAATTCGCCTGGATCGCCGCATCTACCGGGATGACCGCGTTCTTGTCCTCGATGAAGTCGCCCAGATGGCTGTCTTCCTCGTCGCCGATCGGCGTTTCGAGGGAGATCGGCTCCTTGGCGATCTTCATCACCTTGCGCACCTTCTCCAGCGGCATGGAGAGGCGCTCGGCCATCTCTTCCGGGGTCGGCTCGCGGCCCTGCTCGTGCAGGAACTGGCGGCTGGTGCGGACCAGCTTGTTGATCGTCTCGATCATATGGACCGGGATACGGATGGTCCGCGCCTGGTCGGCGATCGAGCGGGTGATCGCCTGGCGAATCCACCAGGTCGCATAGGTCGAGAACTTGTAGCCGCGGCGATATTCGAACTTATCGACCGCCTTCATCAGGCCGATATTGCCCTCCTGGATGAGGTCCAGGAACTGCAGGCCGCGATTGGTGTATTTCTTGGCGATGGAGATGACGAGGCGCAGATTGGCCTCGACCATTTCCTTCTTGGCGATACGCGCCTCGCGCTCGCCCTTCTGCACCATGTTCACGATGCGGCGGAATTCGGTCAGCGCCATGCCGGTCTGCTGCGAGATGTCGGCGATCTCGCTACGGATGCGGTCGACGGTGGCGGCTTCGTTGGTGGCGAAGTTGCCCCACTTCTTGTCCACGCCGCGCACGGTATCGAGCCAGTTCTCGTCCAGCTCGTGGCCCAGATAGCGGTCGAGGAAGTCCTTGCGATTGACCTTGTGCCGCTCGGCCAGGCGCAGCATCTGGCCGCCCAGCGCGGTCAGGCGACGGTTATAGGCATAGAGCTGGTCGACCAGGAATTCGATCTTGGCGTTGTGGAACTGGACGCTCTCGACCTCGGCGGTCAGCTCTTCGCGCAGCTTGTGGTACTTGCGCTCCTCGGCCGCCGACAGCTCGCCGCCCAGCGCCATGGATTCCAGGCGCTGCTGCTGGATCTTCGAGAATTTCTTGTAGATCGCGGTGATGTTGGCGAACTTCTCAAGCGCCTGCGGCTTGAGCGTCTCCTCCATCTGGGCGAGGGACAGGGTATTGTCTTCTTCCTCGTCCTCGGCGCGCGGACCACGGCGCTCGCCGCCCTCGCCATCCTCGTCATCGACCGAGGGTTCTTCCGGCTCTTCCTCTTCCTTGAACTGGGGACCGGCGTTCTTGGCGCTGATCTCGCCATTGTCGTCCTCGTCCTCCTCGCCCAGATTTTCCGGGCCGGCGTCCTTGGACAGCATGGCGTCGAGATCGAGGATCTCGCGCAACTGCATCGTGCCTTCGTTCAGCGCGGTCGACCAGTCGATGATCGCGTTGAAGGTGATCGGGCTTTCGCACAGCCCCAGGATCATCGTGTCGCGACCCGCCTCGATCCGCTTGGCGATGGCGATTTCGCCCTCGCGCGACAGCAGCTCGACCGCGCCCATCTCGCGCAGGTACATGCGGACCGGATCGTCGGTGCGATCGACGGTTTCCTTCTTCTTGGCCTCGGGCTGCGGACCGCCATCGGCGTCGGCATCCGTGGTTTCGGCGTCGTCGGCCTCTTCCTCGGACTCGCCGTCCTCGCCCTGCTCCTCATTCTCGACGATATTGACGCCCATCTCGTTCAGGGCGGCCATGATATCCTCGAGCTGGTCGGAGGACATCTGGTCCTGCGGCAGCGCTTCGTTCAACTGGTCGTATGTGATGTAGCCGCGCTTCTTGGCGCGCGCGATCAGCTTCTTGATCGACGCCTCGTTCAGGTCGATCAGCGGCGCATCGCCCGTTTCCGTGGTATCGGTCGTGTCCGCCGCCATATTCGCCTTCGCCATCAAATGCCCTCAGGGTTCCGTGCCCGGCCTCTGTCACACCGCTCGCAGGTGATGCAAGCGGGTGAGGGGGCCATGCGTAATTTTCCAGTGTGGACGTGGGTCGCCCAATATGCCCCGGATATGGGGCGGGAGAGGTGCTGTATCAAGCGGCCTCCCCGGCTTGCTTGTCGGCCAACTCATGGGCCGCTTCCAGCCAGCGATAGAGTTCGTCGCGCGATTGCGCGTGCGCGGCATGGCACCGCGTCTGCTCGGCGAAGCGATCCTCGGTCATGTCGGTCTGGAAGGCCTGCACCGCGCGTTCGCGGTTCGCGCGCGTCTCGCTTTCCTCCAGCATGACCTCGATGATCTTTTCGAGATCGCGCACGGCGATCGCCGGATCGCTCGCCTTGCTGAAGAAGCTGAACGCCAGGTCGCGGGTATAGTCGCGCGCGTCGATCGGGTGGACGTCGGTGGTCGCCATGATCTGTTCGATCAGGCTTTCCGCCTCGGCCGCATCCTTGCGCGACAGATGCGGGTCGTTGACCGCCGCGTCGAGCAGGTGATGCCGCCAGTCATTGAGATAGCGGTCGCCCATGTCCAACCGGCTGATCTCGTCCATGTAGCGGCACAGGACATGCGGATAGCGCATGAGACCCAGCAGCACCGCGCGCTTCAGGCTGTATTCGACGCCGCGCCCGACATGGCGATTGGCCTCCGCCACCGCCTGATGCACCGCCGCCGCATTGACCCGGCGGATGCCGAAAATGTCGAAATAGCGCGACATCATCGCGCGCTTATATTCGTAGGCCAGATCCTTGTGCGGGATCTGCTGCGCCAGTTCCTCCAGCCGCTGTTTCAGCGCGGCGCGGCCCTCGGGCGTGTCGGTCTGCGCCTGGGCAATCTCCGATTGCCAGAGCAGGTCGCTGAGCGGCGTCGCGCGGGTGAGCACGTCCTCAAAGCCCGCCGCGCCCTTTTCCTGGATCAGGTCGTCGGGGTCCTGGCCCTGCGGCAGGGTGACGAAGGACAGACTCTTGCCCGGCTGGAGCAGCGGCAGCGCGCGGTGCGCGGCGCGGATCGCGGCCTTCTGCCCCGCCGCATCGCCGTCGAAGCAGAGCGTCGGCACATCGACCATCCGCCACAGCCGTTCGAGCTGATGCTCGGTCAACGCGGTGCCCAGCGGCGCGACCGCTTCCTCGATCCCGGCCTGAGCGAGGGCGATCACGTCCATATAACCCTCGACCACCAGCACGCGGCCGGACTTGCGCACGGCGGGCGCGGCGCGGTCGAGATTGTAGAGCGTGCGCCCCTTGTCGAAGAGCGGGGTGTCGGGCGAATTGAGATATTTCGGCTCGCCATCGCCGATGATCCGGCCGCCGAACGCGATCACCCGGCCGCGCGCGTCGCGGATCGGGATCATCAACCGGCCGCGGAACCGGTCATACGGGTCCTTGCCATCGACCTTGATGAGCAAGCCGCACTCGATCAGCGCCGGGTCGCCATAGTCCTTGAGCGCCGCCTTCAGCTTGCCGCGACTGTCGGGCGCGAAGCCCAGGCCGAAGGCGCGGGCCGTGTCGGGCGTCACCCGGCGGCGGGTCAGCAACTCGCGCGCGTCACCGCCCGACAGGCCGCCCAGCTGTTCGGAGAACCATGCGGCGGCATCGGCCATCGCGTCGTGCAGGCCCTTGGCACGCTCCGCTTTCTGCGCGGCACGGCGGTCCTGCTCGGGCATGTCCAGCCCGGCAACCTGCGCCAGTTCCTTGACCGCATCGATAAAGGGCAGGCCACGCTGGTCGGTCATCCAGCGAATGGCATCGCCATGCGCCGAACAGCCGAAGCAGTGGTAGAAGCCCTTGTCGTCGTTGACGTAGAAGCTGGGCGTCTTTTCATTATGGAAAGGGCAGCAGCCCTTATATTCCCGGCCCGCCTTTTGCAGCTTCACCGACTTGCCGATCAAGGCCGACAGACTGGTGCGAGCGCGAAGCTCGTCAAGGAATTGCGGGGTCAGGCTCATGGCGTCCTCGCGATTATAATGGGTAGCGGAAGAGGGGGTTTTTGGCAAGGGGCGGAGGGTGCGAATGGTCCGGGACGGCCCTCCCCTCGGTCCCCTCCCGCCTGCGGGAGGGGATGCGCGTGGGGTGGAGCGCAGCCCTTTCCCCGGAGCGCTACAGGCTCCCCTCCCGCAGGCGGGAGGGGTTGGGGGAGGGCTTTTCCGCAAGCGCGCGCTCGATGGTCGCGACAACGCCTTCCAGATTTTGCAGGACGTCGTTGTTCCAGAAACGGATAACGCGCCAGCCTTGCGCTGCGAGATAGCGGGTTCGGGCTTCGTCATAGGCGGCGCGTGCATCATGCTGGCCGCCATCTACTTCGACGACCAGCCTTTCGGAGCGCGCGGCGAAGTCGGCGATGTAGGGACCGACCGGGACTTGCCGGTTGAAGCGCACCCTGGCCACTTGGCGTCTCGATAGCGCCCGCCACAGTCGCCGTTCCGCATCGGTCGGGTTGAGGCGCAGTTCCCGGGCCTGTCGCGTCGGTCGGTCTTCGCGGAAGGGCCGGGGACCCTCCCCTCGGTCCCCTCCCGCCTGCGGGAGGGGAAGCGCATTGGGCGGCGGGCATCCCTCGCCCCCAGGCGTGCCAGGCTCCCCTCCCGCAGGCGGGAGGGGCTGGGGGAGGGGACTCCGCTTGCGATCAATCCGATCCACCAGCCCCACTCCCCAACCTCACATCACGCCAGCGAAGCCTTCACCAACCCGCTCGCCTTGCTCATATCCAGCACCGCCGCATGCCGCGCCTTCAGCTCGGCCATGACGCGCCCCATGTCCTTCATGCCGCTCGCCCCGATCTCTGCCTTGATCGCCTCGATCGCGGCCCTGGTCTCGTCCTCGCTCAGCGTTTGCGGCAGGAAGCGTTCGATCACCGCGACCTCGGCCTTCTCCGCATCGGCCAGTTCCTGGCGGCCGCCCTGTTCGTACATGGCGATCGATTCGCGGCGCTGCTTGACCATCTTCTGCAGCACTTCGATCACGACCATGTCGTCATCGGCGGGCGCGTCGCCGGTGCGGAGTTCGATGTCGCGGTTCTTGATGGCGGCCTGGATCAGGCTGATCGCCGCGCGGCTTTCCTTGTCGCCCGCTTTCATGGCGGCCAGCTGCGCGGCCTTGATGTCGTCGCGAATCATGTTTTTTCCGTCTTGTCTGAAAGGCGGGGACGATAGCCGATGGAACCAATTCCGTGAACCGGTTGACGCGAACGCCCGATGGCCCTAGCGGACGCCACTTAGCGACATTGCAGACATTTTAGCAGGAGTGCCCGCCGATCATGGCCGACGCCAAGCCATTCGCCATGCCCGAAAAGCCTGAAGGCGCCACGGGCGTTCTCGTTCTGGCAAGCGGAGACGTGTTGTGGGGGCGCGGTTTCGGCGTCGAGGGTGATGCCGTCGGAGAGGTGTGCTTCCACACCGCGATGACCGGCTATCAGGAGATCATGACCGACCCGTCCTTCGCGGGCCAGATCATCACCTTCACCTTCCCGCATATCGGCAATGTCGGCGCGAACCCCGACGATATCGAGGCGGACGCGCCGCACGCGCTGGGCATGATCGTCCGCGAGGACCCGACCGCCCCGTCGAACTTCCGCGCGATGGAGAATCTCGCCGGGTGGATGGCGCGGCACAACCGCATCGGCCTGGCGGGCATCGACACCCGCGCCCTGACCCGCCGTATCCGTGCCGCCGGGGCACCGAACGGCGTGATCGCGCACTCCGCATCGGGCGAGTTCGACATCGCCGCGTTGCTCGAAAAGGCGAAGGCCTGGCCGGGACTGGAGGGCATGGACCTCGCCAAGGACGTGTCGACCGAGCTGCATTATGGCTGGGGCGAGACGCGTGAGGGCGGGCTGTGGCGGCTGGGCTTCGGTTATGCAGGCGCGGAGGGCAAGGATCGCCCGCACGTCGTCGCGATCGACTATGGCAGCAAGCACAACATCTTCCGCAACCTGGTTCAGGCCGGTGCGAAGGTGTCGGTGATCCCTGCCACCGCCTCCTATGAGGACGTCATGGCGCTGAACCCGGACGGCATCTTCCTGTCCAACGGCCCCGGCGATCCGGCGGCGACGGGCGAATACGCCGTGCCGGTGATCCGCCAGCTGCTCGACACGGGCAAGCCGCTGTTCGGCATCTGCCTGGGTCACCAGCTGCTGGGTCTGGCGGTCGGTGCCAAGACGTCGAAGATGCACCAGGGGCACCGCGGCGCGAACCATCCGGTCAAGCGCCTGTCCGACGGTCTGGTCGAGATCACCAGCATGAACCACGGCTTCGCGGTCGAGCGCGAGACGCTGCCCGCCAACGCGCGCGAGACGCATGTGTCGCTGTTCGACGGGTCGAATGCGGGTCTGGAATTGACCGACCGCCCGGCCTTCTCGGTCCAGTACCACCCCGAGGCTTCGCCTGGGCCGCAGGACAGCTTCTATCTGTTCGAGCGGTTCGTGGGGTCGCTTCGGAAATGAGGTTTGCGGCTTCCCCCTATGCTCTGATTGCGCTTGCCATGCTGGCTGGATGTGCAGGGCATTCGGGAGGAATGCCGCTTCTTACTCCAAAGGTATTTGCCCGCGCCGCTACCAAATGTGGGGTCGTTACGACCCATGTTTCCCGCAAGCGGAAGGGCAGGATTCCTTACGCGACCTATAAAATCCTTGGCCCTGCCGGGGAGGTGCGCTCGGATGACGGAAAAAGCCGAGCCTGCCTGACGGACGCACTTCGCGGCTATCGATACGATTATCTGGGTGAGCAGTTTCCCGACACCTAGCACTGTGACGACAGCCCCTATCCTGCATTCCTTTTAAATGGTCATCGCCCAATGCCAAAACGCACCGACATCTCCTCCATCCTCGTCATCGGCGCTGGTCCGATCGTCATCGGTCAGGCGTGCGAGTTCGACTATTCGGGCACGCAGGCGATCAAGGCCCTGAAGGAAGAGGGCTATC
>Ga0308156_1000495_pt1 | contig 78967 bp, 67 predicted proteins | sample PhyAR2_FD_201041 | JGI IMG/M metagenome (GOLD analysis project Ga0308156, IMG submission 201041) | Phyllosphere microbial communities from UC Gill Tract Community Farm, Albany, California, United States - DLSL A.R2 | ecosystem: Host-associated > Plants > Phyllosphere > Unclassified | place: USA... | reverse complement strand
ATTGCGGTAAACATTGACGTCGCCACACCAATACCGGTCGTGATCGCAAAGCCTTTAATTGCCCCGGTGCCAACGGCATACAGGATGATGACCTTGATAAGCGTCGTAACGTTAGCATCAAAAATGGAGCTGAATGCGCCTTGATAACCTTCATTGATAGCCTGTTGTACTGAACGTCCGTTACTAAGCTCTTCCTTAATACGTTCGTTTATCAGTACGTTGGCATCCACTGCTACTGCAAGGGTTAACACAATCCCCGCAATACCAGGCATGGTGAGAGTCGCTCCCGGCAGCAGGGACATAATCCCAACGATGAGCACGAGGTTAGCCAGCAATGCAGAGGTCGCTATCAGACCAAACTTCTTATAGAAGAACACCATGAACAGGATTGAGATAATCAAACCCGCCAAGCATGCTTCCAGACCCTGAGTAATATTCTGAGCACCCAGCGTCGGTCCAATAGTGCGCTCTTCAACAATCTGAATTGGTGCAATCAACGCGCCAGCACGCAACAGCAGAGAGAGTTGGCGAGCTTCATTCGGGTTGTCGATACCGGTAATACGGAAGCTATTACCCAAACGAGACTGGATAGTCGCCACGTTAATCACTTCTTCTTGCTTAGCTAGAATTGATTTACCGCTCGCGTCTTTCTTACCACTGTCTTTGTATTCAACGAACAGGGTCGCCATCGGCTTGCCGATGTTATCCTTCGTGAAGTTAGACATCGCGCTGCCGCCAGCGCCATCAAGCGAGATATTAACCTGAGGGCGGTTAAATTCGTCTTGGCTCGAGGTAGAGTCGGTAATGTGATCGCCGGTCAGGATAACGCGCTTATACATCACGATAGGACGTCCATCACGTGTGTATTTCACTTCAGAATCGCCCGGTACTCGCCCATTGGCAGCAGCGGTGCTGTCAGCATTCGAGTTCACCAAACGGAATTCCAAGGTTGCGGTAGCCCCCAGAATCTCTTTCGCTCGTGCCGTATCTTGAATACCCGGCAGCTCAACCACAATTCGGTCTGCACCTTGACGCTGAACGAGCGGCTCGGCAACGCCCAACTGGTTTACACGGTTACGCAGGATATTAATGTTCTGCTGAACAGCATATTCACGGGCTTCTTGCAGACGCTGATCGGTCATCACCGCTTTCAGACCATTATCACCAACCTTGCTAAATACTAGATTATTAAGGTAACGAGGCGACAGATAGCTGCTCGCTTTATCACGAGTCTCAGCATCACGGAATGTAATGATAACGCCGTTGGTAGAACCGTCAGTTTTACGGATCGTTGAATAAGGAATGCCCTTTTCACGCAAATCGCTGCGCAGCATATCCATACTCTGCTCTTGCAATTTGCTCAGAGCAGTCTCCATATCAACCTGCATCAGGAAGTGCACACCACCGCGCAGATCCAGACCTAACTTCATCGGTTCTGCACCAATGGCTTCTAACCATCTTGGCGTAGCAGGTGCAAGGTTCAACGCGATAACGTATTTGTCGCCCAGCATATCCATCAGCACTTCACGTGCACGGAGCTGAACGTCAGTATCTTTGAAGCGTGCCAAGATGGCACCATTTTCCAGCGCAATAGATTTGCTGGCGATGTGCTGTTTTTCAAGCTCATCACGGACTTGGACCAGTGTTGTTTCACTGGCGGCGACACCGCGCGCGCCAGTGATCTGAACAGCCGGATCCTCGCCATAAAGGTTAGGAAGTGCGTAAAGCAGACCAATGGCAATCACCAAGATCAGCATGATGTACTTCCACAAAGGATAACGGTTTAACACGGCAGTTCCCTTAGGGAAAATCAAAAATTACAGCGCCTTCATCGTACCTTTCGGCAGAACAGCGGTCACGAAATCACGTTTGATGATAACTTCAGTGGTATCGTTCAGAGCGATGGCAATATAACCCGTCTCTGCAACTTTCGTTACGCGACCGATCAATCCACCGTTAGTCAGAACTTCATCACCCTTGCTGATGGCATCCATCAGTTTTTTATGTTCCTTAGCGCGTTTCTGCTGTGGACGCAGGATCATGAAATAGAAAATCAGGCCGAATACTACCAGCATGATCACTAAAGAGTACGGGCTGCCCTGAGCCGGTGCTCCAGCAGATGCCACAGCGTCGGAAATGAATAAACTCATCTAAATATCCCTCATTATTAACTACAGATTGAAAGCAACAACAAACAGCCAGAAACAAGCCATTCTATACTCTAAAGATGTCTAGTTGTAGAAGCGCTGGTTTGCTATCAACAACTTGGACGACAAAGAGTAAGCCGGTTAAAGATCACTTCCTAACCGGCCAAATTCTATTTGGCGCCGACGGGCGGTACAGGTTTACCCTGACGGCCATAGAAATCAGCGACGAACTCTTCCAACTTACCGTCTTCAATAGCTTGGCGTAAACCAGCCATCAAACGCTGATAATAGCGCAGGTTATGGATAGTGTTTAAGCGCGCACCAAGAATTTCGTTACAACGATCAAGATGATGTAGATACGCACGGCTATAATTACGGCAAGTGTAGCAATCACACTCAGCATCCAACGTCGTCGTATCATCTTTATATTGAGCGTTACGGATTTTTACAATACCGTTGGTCACAAACAGATGACCGTTACGCGCATTTCGGGTCGGCATCACGCAGTCGAACATGTCGATACCACGACGAACACCTTCCACTAAATCTTCCGGTTTACCGACACCCATTAGGTAACGCGGTTTATCTTCCGGGATCTGTGGACATACATGCTCAAGAATACGGTGCATGTCTTCCTTTGGTTCGCCGACGGCCAAGCCGCCCACAGCGTAACCATCAAAGCCGATCTCTACCAGCCCTTTTAACGAGACATCTCGTAAATCTTCGTAAACGCCGCCTTGGATAATACCGAACAAGGCGTTTTTATTACCCAATTCATCAAAGCGTTGGCGGCTACGCTTCGCCCAGCGCAGAGACATCTCCATCGAGCTCTTGGCATAATCCCAATCTGCAGGGTACGGCGTACACTCGTCGAAAATCATCACAATATCAGAACCCAGATCGTACTGAATTTCCATTGATTTTTCAGGACTTAGGAAAATCGGAGAACCGTTGATCGGATGACGAAAATGCACACCCTCTTCTTTAATCTTGCGCATTTTGCCCAAGCTAAATACCTGAAAACCGCCGGAATCCGTTAGGATAGGCCCCTTCCACTGCATAAAATCATGCAGGTCGCCATGCAACTTCATGATTTCCTGCCCAGGACGCAGCCATAGATGGAAAGTGTTGCCCAGCAGAATTTGTGCGCCCGTTTCTTTCACTTCTTCAGGCGTCATCCCTTTGACGGTACCGTAAGTACCGACAGGCATAAACGCAGGGGTTTCCACCACGCCGCGATCAAAAATTAGGCGGCCACGACGAGCGCGGCCGTCGGTTGTATCTAATTCATACTTCACTCAAAACCTCCAGCATCAGAAAAACAGTCTGATGTTGTATTCCTAATGGAAAGACGCCCTATTCGACATACCCGTTAGAACGGGAAGCCAAAGTCTAAGTGGGCAAAAATTGGCCCGTACGTCGCATTTCAGCGCAACAGTACGGGCCACGAAATTATTCGGCTGACACTTTCTCTTGCTCCGCTAATTCGCTGTGGGTGATAAACATCGCATCCCCATAGCTAAAGAAGCGGTATTCCTTTGCCACCGCTTCGTGATATGCATGCATGGTATTTTTATAACCCGCAAATGCAGATACCAACATAATCAGCGTGGATTCAGGCAAATGGAAGTTGGTTATCAGAGCATCAATCACCTGATAGTGGTAGCCCGGATAGATAAAGATTTGCGTATCGTCAAAAAATGGCGCAATAAGCTGGCCTTTTGCCGCAGCGGCTGCACTCTCAATCGACCGAACCGACGTGGTTCCGACAGCGATAACGCGGTTACCCCGCGCCTTACAGGCCAACACGGCGTCAACCACATCTTGCGGAACCTCTGCATATTCAGAATGCATGGTGTGATTTTCTATAGTGTCCACACGTACTGGCTGGAATGTTCCGGCACCAACATGCAGAGTCACAAATGCCATCTCCACGCCTTTAGCGCGCAGTTTTTCCAATAAAGGTTCATCAAAATGCAGCCCAGCGGTTGGCGCCGCAACTGCGCCAGGACGTGAACTATATACGGTTTGATAAAGCTCGCGGTCTGCGTCTTCATCTGGACGATCAATATAAGGCGGCAAAGGCATATGCCCTGCAGCATTCAAAATAGTCAGTACATCGCGGCCATCTTCAAAACGCAGCTCAAATAGCGTGTCATGGCGTGCAACCATCGTGACACGAATATCCTCATTATCGCCAAGCAGCAGCTCTGCGCCCGGCTTAGGGGACTTTGATGCACGAACGTGCGCTAATACGCGAGTATCATCTAAAAGACGTTCCACCAACACTTCCAGTTTTCCGCCACTGGCTTTGCGACCGAATAAACGCGCCGGGATAACTCGAGTATTATTGAAGATCAGCAGATCGCCCGCGTCGATTTTGTTCAAAACGTCGGTAAACACGCCATGCTCTAATTTTCCCGTTGGCCCATCCAGCGATAACAAACGGCAAGCGCTGCGCTCCGCTTGTGGATAGCGGGCAATAAGGTTATCGGGGAGTTCGAACGAAAAATCAGAAACACGCATGGTTATTATTCACTCTATATATAGCGGACGCAGGGAGCACGCAAAAAACAGGCCGCTTAGTCTAGAGCTGCAAACGCTCTGCTGCAACTGTTAAGCGGTTCAGTATGATATAAGCCAGAATAAATAAGATTAAATAACCTTAGTCATTGAATGGATTAAACTGCGTTATTCTCATCTATACTCACCCCATGAACTTTCTAGCACACCTTCACCTTGCCTCATTGGCCAATAGCTCACTGTATGGCAATCTTTTAGCCGACTTTGTCCGTGGTAATCCACAGGGCATCTACTCTGCCCCCATCATTGATGGCATTTTTATGCATCGTAGAGTCGATGTTATGACCGATAGACTCCCTCAGGTCTTAGAAGCCAAACGCTGTTTTCGCCAAGAGTTTCGTCGCGTCGCGCCTATTACGCTCGATGTGGTTTGGGATCATTTCCTGGCACTACATTGGCAAGAGTTAGAGCCGGAAATATCTCTAAACGCTTTCGTAAACCACGCTCGATCCGAAATCGTCCCCATGTTGCCGCAGTCTCCCGAGCGCTTTCAAAATCTTAATGCTTTTATGTGGCAAGAACGCTGGCTAGAACGCTATGCTGAGCTCCCGTTTATTGCCAAAGTGTTACAAGGTATGGCTAATCGACGGCCAAAACTCGGCGCTCTGGCCGGATCTTTTGTCGATATTGAAGATAATTACCTGCAACTTGAACAAACATTCTGGCAGTTTTATCCGCAAATGATCGCTCAAGCCAAAGCAAAGACCCTATAAACACTGACATTGTTAACACTTAGCGCGTTTAGCTATTGCCCTTTTTTACAAAAGCGCTATGTTATATACCAATCTTTACTTTTACCCTTTTGCATTATTGATAGGTAAAAGCTATCTTATCAATCGGCGCTTTACGCTTTATTCACCAACGTTTAATACGTATAGTGACTCCCGACCTAAGAATTTAATCATCCATCCAACATACAATTAACAGGAGTTAATATGGTCCTGGTTACTCGTCAAGCCCCAGACTTTACCGCCGCTGCCGTTCTGGGCAACGGTGAAATCGTTGAAAACTTCAACTTCAAAGAATTTACTAAAGGTAAGCCAGCAGTCGTGTTCTTCTGGCCAATGGACTTTACTTTCGTATGTCCTTCTGAACTGATCGCGTTCGATCACCGTTACAAAGAGTTCAAATCCCGTGGCGTTGAAGTTGTTGGCGTTTCTATGGACTCTGAATTCGTTCATAACGCATGGCGTAAAACCCCTGTCGACAATGGCGGCATCGGTGAAGTTCAGTACCCACTGGTTGCTGACATCAAGCACGAAATCATGCAGGCATACGGCATTGAACACCCAGAAGCTGGCGTTGCTCTGCGTGGTTCTTTCCTGATCGACAAAGAAGGTGTTGTCCGCCATCAGGTCGTTAACGACCTGCCACTGGGCCGTAACATCGACGAAATGCTGCGTATGGTTGACGCGCTGCAGTTCCACGAAGAGCATGGTGATGTTTGCCCAGCTCAGTGGGAAAAAGGTCAAGAAGGTATGGGCGCATCTCCAGACGGCGTTGCTAAATACCTGTCTGAAAACGCGGCTAAACTGTAATTCAGTTTGTCACATGATAAAAGCGGCCAAATGGCCGCTTTTTTATTGGCTGTACATCAAACCCGCGTTGTCAAAATGGTTATTCTCTAAACCAACGCCACACTCCTGCACTCTCTGCCGACATCATCAGCTCGATATAGCCGTTCTCACGCACTAGTTTCCCGTCTCCCTCAATACAACGCCAACGTCCTGCTGGAATAAACGGTGAATTGGGCAAAATACAACGTCCGCGACCGTTGCGTTGCAGAGCAATCAGTACCGTTTCGTTCTCATATTGGCGGATAAAGACCAGCATCTCATCGCGAGCATGTACGATATGGCACCCTCCACGACGTAATGCCGTAGATCGATGTCTTAACGTTGCCATCCGTTGAGTTAACGCCAATAAATCGCTATTCCATCGACTCTCATCCCACGGAAATGTTTTGCGGCAAAACGGGTCATTTTCGCCATCTAGCCCAATCTCGTCGCCATAATACAAACAAGGCACACCAATCCAAGTAAAAAGCCATACCAAGGCCATTGGCATACGTTGTGGATTATCTGCCAATAGAGTGATAAAACGCGCTGTGTCGTGGCTATCAAGCTGATTAAACATGGCGAGCTGTTGGGTATGTGATAATCCAGCACGGTAGCTATCCATCCATTCGGCACACTGTGCCGCGCTAAGCTGGATAGGCTGATATGCCACATCAACATTGGTCAAAAACGCTCGCACTGGCAGAGCAAAGCCCATGTAATTCATTGCGGCATCTTCTACTCCGGCTTGTAGCCAGCGGCGTGCATCACCAAAGTGTTCTCCAAACACGTATGCCTGCGGATTTTCACTCTTTACTGCACGATACATGCCTTCGAGATGGTGCAAATTCCCTCGTGCCGAGCCGCCTTCACCCAACATGTGCACCACGTCCAGACGCCAGCCATCAATATGATAAGGCTCACGCAGCCAATGGCGTAGCACGCTGTCATCGGCCTGATATACGCTATCGACCACCGACTGACTAGAGAAATCCAGTTTAGGTAATGTGGTGTTTCCTTTCCAATCAAGCACCCGCCCATCGGCAGTAAAGGTGAATCGAGTGCGGTGAGGCGATGCAGGATCGTAATAAGCACCTTCGGTTTGTTGCTGGTAGCGATCAAACCACGGATGAGTATCACCGGTATGATTAAATACCCCATCAAGGATCAAGCGTATACCTAACTCATGGGTTTTCTCCCGCAATCTGATCAGCGCCGCATTTCCGCCTAGATAAGGATCAACCTGATAGTAGTCTTCGGTGTCGTACTTATGGTTGCTCGGCGCGGTAAAAATAGGGTTCAGATACAACGCGGTAATGCCTAGCGCCTTTAGGTAAGGCAAGCGCTCGACGATACCGTCTAAATCTCCACCATAGAACGTAGAAGACGCATTTTCATCGGTTAAAGGTTCATCCCACGCTTTACGGATCACATCACGTTGCACCGCATGATGAAAATAGCTGCCATCTTTTACCGTATGCTCAAGCCCGCTAGAGGAAAATCTATCGGGAAATATTTGATAAAAAACCTGATCGGCCACCCACGCCGGTGACAGCGTTGGGCTCTCTAATGCAAACTGAGCCATCTGGGCTGGCGGAATAATGCTAAACCCCTGAGGGCCAAACCATTGCTGACGATTTTCCCACAACAGTTTAAAACAGTACCGACGTACTGACTCACCGGCCAACAGCGTAAGGTCTGCCTGATAGCGGGTATAATCCCCCTGCTTTTGTGTCTGCATCACCAGCAGCCATTCTTCGTTATCAGGCTCACACCGCAGCATGACCTGATGCGGCAGATCATCGCCTTGTAACCATAAACCGATCTCAAGACGATCGTCATGGTGATGTACGTAGGGTGGTACGGGTAAGTGCCAAGCAAATAACATAAAATAGTCCCCCAATAATCATTGGAATGGAGCATGCCATGCTGAAGTTTTGCTGCACTCATCTGTAAACACTTTTTGTAGGGATGAGTTCGGGGGAGGATAGCCCTTATTATCTTACCGTAAATAATTCGAGCTGCAGGGCAATAAGGCTTTCGCTTTTTTAACAGCGTACAACGCGGGCTCCTAAGGAGCGAGACATTGCCGAGTTACGCGGCAAGTGAGTGAGTCCCTAAGAGCATAGATCACTCTGTGACTAGAGCGAACAAACGCAGCCAACACGCATGTCACTTGACCTATGGCGAGTTGATACGTGATTAACTTTGCTTTTGGGTTGACTGTAAACCCTGAACGGTTAGCCTATGTCGGCATATTGCATCAAAATATTTGAAAGAAAAGGTAATCTCAATGCATAACACACTGAGACGATGGCTAGAACAGTATGGTATCGAATTCACTCATGTGACTTCGCTGATTATTGTTATCGGCCTCATCATGGTGACCGCGGTCATCATCCATCTACTTTTGCATCGGGTACTTCTTTCACGCTTAGAAAAACGCGGTCAGCATAGCAAAATACTCTGGCTGAAAGTGATTACCCAACATAAGCTCTTCCACCGATTAGCCTTTACCTTACAAGGTGTTATCGTCAATATTCAGGCCGTATTCTGGCTTCATCCTGGCACCGATGCCGGTGATGCACTCATCATCTGTGCCCAGATGTGGGTTATGTTGTATGCCCTACTCGCACTGTTTTCTCTGCTTGATACCTTACTGGATCTGGCGAGCAATATGTCGGTTGCCGATCAGCTACCGCTACGAGGGATTTTCCAAAGCATCAAACTCGTTGCCGCCATCATCATCGGTATTTTGATGATTTCACTGCTGATAGGGCAATCTCCGCTGCTGCTGATAAGCGGCTTGGGCGCCATGGCCGCGGTTTTGATGTTGGTGTTTAAAGATCCCATTTTAGGGCTAGTGGCAGGAATTCAGCTTTCAGCCAACAACATGCTCAAGCTGGGCGACTGGCTGGAAATGGCTAAATATGGCGCTAACGGCACCGTCGTGGACGTGGGGCTGACCACGGTCAAAGTGCGTAACTTTGACAACACCATCACCATGATCCCGACCTACGCGCTAGTTTCTGATTCCTTCATCAACTGGCGCGGTATGTCTGAGTCTGGTGGCCGCCGTATCAAGCGCAGCCTAAATATTGATACCACCAGCGTACATTTCATGTCAGAAGAAGAGCATCAACGCTTAATGAAAAGCGCGCTACTCGCGCCTTATATCGATGCAAAAACGCAGGAGCTAAAAACCTACAACAGCGAGCTGCAAGATGACCTGAGCTCTCCACTAAACGGACGACGCATGACAAACCTTGGCACTTTTCGCGCCTATTTAGTCGCCTATCTGAATGCGCATCCACAAATCCGCAAAGATATGACCCTAATGGTGCGCCAACTCGCTCCAACGGCAGATGGCCTGCCGCTTGAAATCTATGCCTTCACCAATACCACGGTCTGGGCACAGTACGAAAGCATTCAGGCCGATATCTTCGATCATACGTTTGCCATCGTGTCTGAATTTGGTTTACGTGTGCACCAGACTCCTACGGGCAATGATATGCGTGCTATCGGCCATACACAGGCTGACTAAGACTGTTTTACCCTTACCTTCAACTGACATTTCCCCACATAAATGTGTCTGAAGGTAAGGGAACCATGACAAGCATGGCGAATGATTTCCTCACACTTTCCTTTCAATAGAAATCTGATATTTATGACACTCCATTTATTAGTATCAACGGAGGGGAATTTGTTCAGTAAACTCTGCTTTGGCAAATTACGAGCACACCTGATGCCATTTTTGTCTGCGCTGATCCTGATTACCAGCCTGCACTCTGCGGATGTCGATATCAGCAAAATCGCCAGCCAAAATGCACAAAACTATTCTCAACTGACCAGTGATTTACACGATGTTCGTGAAGCACTGATACTCAGCGTTCGCGAGTCGCGTCGAGAAGAGAGAGATGAAGATCGCCACGAAATAATTGCACCGGCGGAACATAGTGAAGCTGAAGACATCAGTCGTTTGAGTTAACTCAACACCAACAAAAACGGAGCCTAAACGCTCCGTTTTTGATTCGCTTATGCAAGCATCTATCAGCGAGCAATATGTTTTTGCTTATCCTGATGGCCTACTTTAGCCGACTTCTTAACAAAGCCGTACCCTAGCAACAGAACAATCACCCATACAATGCCTGCATACAGTGAAACTCGGGTATCAGGGAAATAGCCGATCAGACCGATGATAAATACCAAGAAAATAATGCCAATCGCCGAGGTCAAGATCCCACCACGTAGCGGAAACTCTAGCGCCTGCACCTGCTCTGGGCTCAGGCTGCGTCGGAATGCAATCTGAGAGAACAGGATCATAATCCATACCCAAACCGTGGCGAACGTAGCCAATGAGGCAATAACCAAGAACACATTTTCCGGCATGATGTAGTTCAGATAAACTGCAATCAACAGTGCAAGAACCATCACCAGAACAGTGACCCACGGAATGCCACGACGTGAAACCTTCGAAAAGATTTTCGGCGCATGTCCCTGCTGTGCCATGCCGTGCAGCATACGCCCCACACCAAACACGTCACTATTAATAGCCGATAAGGACGCGGTGATCACCACGAAGTTCAGAATACCTGAAGCTACCGTGATCCCCATATGCTGGAACGTCATTACAAATGGGCTACCTTGTGTCCCGACCTGATTCCATGGGTAGATCGACATAATGACAAACAGCGTTCCGACATAGAACACAAGGATACGCAGCGGAACTGAGTTGATGGCTTTTGGGATCGACACTTTTGGATTTTTTGCTTCACCAGCAGTGATACCGATAATCTCAATCCCACCATAAGCGAACATCACCAGCTGGAGCGAGAAAATCATCCCGATAAAGCCGTTACTAAAGAAGCCACCATTGGTCCATAAATTATGAATGCCGGTAGGTTGGCCGCCGTTACCTATTCCCCAGAAGATAATGCCAATACCCGCTACAATCATGATGATAATCGTGGCGACCTTAAAGAACGAGAACCAGAACTCAAGCTCTCCAAAGACCTTCACACTCATCAGATTTACCGCACCGATGATCAGCACCACGCTGAGCACCCAGATCCAATGCGGTACCGCAGGGAACCAGACGCTCATATAGATACCGAATGCAGTCACATCGGCAATGGCGACGATCAGGATTTCAAAGCAGTATGTCCAGCCAGTTATATAACCAGCCATTGGCCCGAGATAATCCTGCGCATAGCGAGAAAACGAGCTGGCTTGCGGGTTATTAACCGACATTTCGCCCAACGCACGCATGATGATAAAGGCGACGACACCACCAATGAGATAAGCCAGCAATACGCTTGGGCCAGCCATCTTAATCGCATCAGCGGAGCCATAAAACAGCCCCGTACCGATAGCTGAACCGAGCGCCATAAAACGAATGTGGCGCGTATTCAGTCCGCGCTTTAATTGGTTGGGTTGTTGTTGCATACAAAATTTACCCGTGGAGACCTGTCAAAAAAAACACGGGCGCTATACGCCCGTGCTGCAAATAAACTCATAATTTGTGATTATAAATGCATAGACCACTGAAGACACTATCTAAAAATGTAATCAGATCCATCAAAAATCATTTTAGTTATGCACCGTGACATTTCGCGGCCCCATCGTGCGGTCAATAATTGCCATAACCACGCATACCAACAGTGACGGTGGCAACCATGCCAAACCTTGACCTGCCAATGGCAAATGTTCAGTCCAAACAGGTAAATGGCTAGCCAATGCAGAGCCCTTCAACGCATCTAATATGCCAAATACTAAGCTCACAATCATAACCGGTGAAAATACACGCGGAGCAGAATTCCACCAGCGTACGGTGAAGCTTAAGACCACCAGCACAATACATGGCGGATAGATCGCCGTCAGTACCGGAATAGAAATCTGGATCAGATGACTCAAACCCAAATTCGACACAACCATCGAGAATAGGCCCAAAATAAAGACCAGCGTGCGGTAGCTAAACGGTAGGTACTGAGCAAAAAACTCCGCGCAGGCACAGGTCAGGCCAACGGCCGTTACCATACAAGCAATGAAAATCAGAGCCGCTAAGAACAAGCTTCCGATACCACCGAAGGTATGTTGAACGTAAGCATGCAGGATCACCGCACCATTCTGTGCATCAGGTACCAATTCACCGCTGCTTGACCCGAGCTTAAACAGGCTCAGATATACCAAAGTCAAACCGATACCCGCAATCAAACCAGCCCAAACCGTATAGCGAGTTAACAACCGGCTATCGTTTACACCACGGGAACGCGCAGCATTAACGATAACAATACCAAACACCATGGCACCTAACGTGTCCATGGTCAGATAGCCGTTAACAAATCCACTTGAGAACGGAACCTGCTGATAGATTTCAATGGCTGGCACATGTACGCCCGCAGGCCATAAAACCGCCGCAATCCCGAGAATAGCTAACGCAACGATTTTCAGCGGAGCCAGAATGTGCCCGACAGTATCCAGCAGTTTGCCTGGGTACAACGATATGGCAATGACCAGCGCGAAATAGACCACGCTATAAATCAGCAACGGAGCAGCGCCATCGCCCGTTAAAGGGGCGATACCAAGCTCGAATGAAACGGTTGCCGTACGCGGCGTGGCGAACAACGGCCCTACTGCCAGATAGCAGACCGTCGCCAGCAGTAACCCAGCCTTACGACCAATTGGCGTACTCAGCGCATCAATACCGCCGCCGACTTTTGCCAAGGCCACTACCGTCATCACCGGTAAACCTACCGCGGTGATAAGAAAACCGATAGCCGCAATCCAGACGTGCTCGCCAGACTGCAACCCAACCATCGGAGGAAAAATAATATTACCTGCACCAACGAACAGCGCGAAAGTCATGAATCCTAATGCCAGGATATCTTTGGACGTTAAACGATGAGTCATAATGAGATGTCGTGTTGCCTTATAACAGTTTAAGAGTTTCAAGCGAATCGTGAGCCGCGGAAAAATCGCCTTGCAGATGAAAGTAGGGGTAATGAAGAAAAGACAACCGAGTTCGTAGTCGGCTTTCCTTCCAACAACATCATTCACATCTACACATAAAACGCCGCTCTGCCTGAGTTTGAATCCCCCTGACTTTCCCTGTGCAAAGCCATTTGATTGGGTTACATCACCGGACAGAAAGTTACTGTATAAGTTATTAGCTGACGAGATATGGCGACTACGCGGATAAGTAAACACGTTCTAGCAGGTAAAAGACAAGAGCTAAATTGACTTGCGGAATCATCATCCAGAGAAAGTTGGTGAGCTAGTTAATGATTTGGTATTTTAAGAGTATCACCATACATAAATTGCCCCATAATGTGGTGTTCTCTGCGGATGATTGATTAAAAAACACACATACATAAGAATTTTACACTACTGAGACCTTGAGCATAAAACTCACGTTTATGGATATAAAAACAGCAAAAACAAATAATAAAAAAATAATTCAATCAATAAGTTAACTACTTAACCCCGCCTATTCACTGCGGGACAAGCCCAGCAGTGATAAAAAGCAGATTTAGTCGTCATATGCAGAAAGTCAGAGAGAAGAGAGAGGTTGTGGCTTTCCTAGTAGATAACCCTGAATATAATCAACACCCAGTGCTTTCAACTGAAACTTTTGTGCTTCATCTTCAACATATTCAGCCACAACCAAAAGCTTTTTGAGGCGTGCTATCTGACACATTGCCGATACAATTTGCTGATCGATAGGACTATCCATTAATTGACGAACAAAGCTTCCGTCTATTTTCAAAATATCCGCTTCAATGTGTTTAAGTCGATCGTAGCTCGCAAAACCAGTACCAAAATCATCAATGGCAATACGACATCCCATCTGGCGTAATTGAGATAGCGTTTTTGAAGTCAGTTCTTTGGTCTGTGTAATATTACTCTCGGTGATTTCCAGGATTATTTGATAAGGCTCAACCTGATACTGTGCCAGAATACGAGCAATATCTTGCACCAGAGTCGGCCTAGCTAACGTTGATGGGGTCAGATTGATCGCAAAACACACCGCTGGCAGACGTTCACGATTTTCATTGATAAATGCCAGCGTATTATTAAGTACCCATAAATCAACGTCATAGTTAAGCCCAAACTCTTGTACCACTGGGAAGAAGTCGTTTGGCATGATGATATTGCCGTGTTCGTCCTGCAACCTGAGCAAAACTTCGTAATAGCGATCGCCACGAAATCCCTCAATAGGCTGAGCCATCAGCATAAAACGATCTTTATCAAGGCCATTCTGGATGTGGTGAAGCATCGCAACTTTACTATGAATACCCTCTTGCAATGTCTGAGCATTAAGGTGGGTTGATTCTGCGTTCCCAGTGATAAGAGAACGCTCTGCCATCGAACTGAGTTCGCCAATAATGGTGTAAATGTGCTCTAGTGGCTGACGAACGGTGCAATAACCAATGCCATAATGTAAACGCAAAGGCAGACCATTCCACAGTAGACGAAATGCTTTCATTGCATCGTTAAGCCGCTTCAGTGTTTCAGCCGCACTTTTATTATTTAGCCGTAGTACGAGGTCATAGCTCGGAAGCTGGTATACCCCTTCATTATTAGCCATCACCTTTTTCATCATGCTGGCCAGACGCTGTTTATACTCAAGCCGTAACTGCATCCCGTAAGTACGGCAAAGCGTATCCAGATTCGCGATGCGTAAAAAACAGACCACCGAGCGCTCATGCTGTTTTAAGTCATGATGCAAACATCTCAAATTGGGCAGTTGAATAACAGGATCAATCATCGATGCACGCTGCGTTTTGATATAGAGCCTGCGTTGGCGTGTATTTACTGCGGCCATCAGAATAATGGTAAGTGTAAACATCACCATCATCGACATAATTAGCGCTAGGCTATGCGCTAAGTTATCCCACTGCACAAAGCCATCATAATTAATCAGTAGCGTAATCACCGAAGCTGACCATACAAGGCTAGTTAATTGATACCCATAGCGCATAGCCCCAAATAACATCAAAGGCAAAAGTAACGTCACCGTATAATCAGTGAAAAAAATGTTGGTACTATCGTTAGCAGGGATACATAACATGACCAGCATAATGACCAACAAAACCAGCCAAAGCTGAATTTCCCAAGCGCTAACGCCTTGGGCTAGCTCTTTACGACAACGACTGACAATAACGCGAATAAAGCGCGGTTTGATGGCAACACGGAGCAGGTAGTAGCACATTGGCACACCAGATAAGCAGGCCAATATTAATGCTTGGTAACTAATGAGTGTCCTTATTGAGAAGGGAGCAGAGGCAGCCATTCTCTCTACAGGAATGAACACCCCCAGAGCAACAGCAATCTGTATCAACAAAAGAAAAACCAATGGTAAAACAACGACAATCCAAAAAAGTCGTGGCAGCATCGTTTGCATGCGGCCGAACCCACATGACCATCGATTTCCAACATGCTTTAAAAAACTATACCAGCATATTCCTAGCGAAAGCGTAAACGCTAACGCGACCCATGCTCCGGGGAGAAGTCCTAATTTGTAGATATAGAGAACGAAAGAAACTATGGCAAGGGAGGGGAATACGCGCCAGCTAAAAATCATTAATAAAGAGACAGAGATCGCTAACGGCAGGAATAGGAGAAACACCTCGCCCTCACCAACGAGAAGATAAGGGGATGCCATCAGACTAAAAGGTAATAAAATAGCTGCAAAAAGTAGGGGGAGCCCCCACCAATAACTTAAGCGATGTATTTGATTTTGTAATTGGCTCATGGACTAGACTTTTATGGGTTCCGAGGTCACTCCTTGCTACATGTTCTAACACGGTCATTGAGTGAATGAATAACAACAATGCTCGTTGCAAAAACAGTGCTAATAAAAAGTGGCATCCTAATCACTCTTTTGAACTCCCACTAGGAGTTCAGACGTCAATCCAAGCCCATCATATGAAGGTGCTTTGAGAATGGCCTGAGATATTATGTAACGTGGTATTCTACCTTTTGATGGTGATCAAAAAACACTGAATTCAATTATAATTTGCGCTTAATCCAGATTTATCCTGTAAGCATCTTTCTTTCTCTATTAACTAAATAGATTAAATATTGAACCAATGTTAAACCAAAATTTAAAAAGCTAATAAAATGCTAGACGCTAACGATGGTGAAACTTACCCTTTCCATCATTAATCACCAAAGATTGATAACTCATTCATAGCTCGAAAGATTTTGTCTTTAGTACATCTATGATTGACGCCTCAGCCTGACTATGCCTAAATCAGAGGCTGATATCTCTAAAACGAGATGATTAGACGACGATGAATATTCATAAACTAAAACGACGTACTAACGTCCAAATGACCAAAATTGTACTGCTGATCAGCTTTATCATTTTGATTGGTCGGTTACTCTACGCTTCCTTTGGCGCGATTTCCCATCATCAGGATAAAAAGGAAAATCAGCAAATCGCACCAACTGAGAAATCTCAGCCACTTCAACTCGATACTGAATCTGCAAAACCTGCGCAGAAAAAAGACGCGCAGACACCGCTTAAAGACTAAGCTTTAAGCAGGCAAATTTACGCCTACAACCTCATAATGAATAAGAAAAAGGAATTACTTTTCTGATGCCCGTCATTGCAAAAAATCATGTTAAACAACGCGCAGAAGACCGTTTCCGTATCCTGCAATTACTGCTTAATAATAAATCGCTATCTGAAGGTATCCTCGGCAAACTTGAGGATCCAGAACAACTGCACAACCCAGAACTCCTCGACCAAACCGCTGAAATAAAATCACTCGTTAATAAACTGCCCGCGCCGGATCTGGCTGATACACTGGAAGCGCTCCCCGCGGATGAGCGTCATGCGCTTTGGCGTTTAGTGGGTAAAGAGAAGCGTGGTAAAACGCTCGTCGAAGCCTCTGAAAGCGTTTGGGACAGCCTTATCGATGAAATGAGTGACAAAGAACTGCTAACCGCATTACGGTCACTTGATATCGATGAGCAGGTTTATCTCGGACAGTACCTCCCACGTAATCTGATGGGACGTCTACTGACATCGATGGAGCCGGAACAACGTGCGCAGGTTCGCGAAGTCATTCGCTACGGTAAACATACCGTTGGCGCTATTATGGACTTCGAAATTATCACCGTACGTCCTGATGTTTCACTCGATACAGTACAACGCTTTTTACGCATGCGCGGGACTATTCCCCTTAACACAGACAAGCTCTTTGTCACCGATAGAACCAATCGTCTACTGGGTGAACTTTGTTTAACGACCGTGCTGCTGAACAAGCCAGAAAAACGCGTCAGTGAGGTCATGGATAAAGATCCCGCAACATTCGATCCGGAAGATAATGATGAAGAAGCAGCGCGAACCTTCGAACGTGATGACTTACTCAGCGCCCCAGTGGTTGATGCCAAAGGTAAGCTGATGGGACGCCTCACCATTGAAGATATCGTTGACGTGGTTTATGAGGAAAGCGATACCGATTTACGTCGTATGGGGGGCTTGAGTGCCGAAGAAGATGTCTTCGCCCCAGTCACTAAAGCGGTAAAAACACGTTGGGCATGGCTGGCGCTTAATCTTTGTACTGCCTTTATCGCATCACGCGTCATTGGGTTATTTGAACACACCATTTCTCAACTCGTCGCACTGGCTGCGCTAATGCCGATCGTGGCTGGAATTGGTGGTAATACCGGTAATCAAACCATCACTATGATTGTTCGAGCCTTAGCGTTACAACATATTCAAGCAGGTAATATCTCGTTTTTATTACTGCGCGAACTCGGCGTGGCCTTGATTAACGGAATTGTCTGGGGAGGGCTCATGGGGCTTGTCACCTATCTGCTCTATCATAATGCGGCGATGGGCGGCGTTATGACGCTAGCAATGATACTAAACCTCCTGATGGCGGCGCTGATGGGGGTGGTTATCCCAATGACAATGACCCGTTTCGGTCGCGATCCTGCCGTGGGCTCCAGCGTGCTTATCACTGCAATAACGGATACCGGTGGGTTCTTTATCTTTCTTGGATTAGCCACTTTATTCCTGCTTTAATTAGCTAAGAACCGCCCTAATTTATCATTAGCCCCATAAAATACGGTGTTTTTTGGGGTTATAACCAAATCACCCATCAAATGTAAGTCTATAAACTATTTGTTATGGCTATTAATGTTGCACATAGTGGCATTTAGACTAACATTCGTGCAAATGCCAGCGTAAAAAACATTAAAATATTAATGTATTACTCGCTCATCGCTAAGGTTAGGGTATGGATGTTAGTCTAGATGTGAGAGTTGAAAAAAAGCCCCATATCGTTGTCACACTCGCGGTTTTTGCTGGCTTGATTTATTCTCTGGCCTGCTTTTGCATTACTCTCACTCAGCATGATACCAATTTAGCTTCGCTATGGTTTCCAACTGCGGCCACCATTGCCTTTTTGTTCCATCATAAAAAACGGCTATGGCCTCTTTTCCTGATTACAGCACAGCTAGCCACTATGGCAGCGAATTGGACCTTCTTCCCTATCAGTTTATTCTCGGTTCAATTAGCTCTAATCAACCAAATTCAGGCTGTGGTATGCACACTGCTTTTAAGTAAATTCCTCAATCATAAATCGCCGATCGACGGTCTACATACTTGGTTCAAGTTTGTGATCTGCAGTGTCATTGTCTCACCGCTGCTCAGCGCAACTTTAGCGGCGATTGTTGTCTCGTTACATGGGCTCGCCACTTTTAATCAGGTATTCGGTGTCTGGTTTATGTCCGAGTCAATCAGCGTGATGGCGCTAACACCGGTAGGCCTGTTGTATTACTACGGTTTCTTACAAAAAAGCCTCCGCGAACAGACCATGGTGGAATGTATTACGATTATTACTATTGCGCTTATTTCATGTTTTTACGCCATGCAATATCTCCCTTTTCCCTTTACTTTTGCCGTCATTCCAATGCTCTGGGCCGCTATCCGTCTGCCGCTGCTACAGGCTTTCACCAGTTTCTTATGCGTGATTATCTTATTGGCAATCATGATTGCTTACCACATCGTCGATATTCGTGCTGCATACCCCTCAGTGAACGATGTTCTCCTGTATACCCCCCTCTTATTGGTATTACTACCGGTCAACTCAGTAGCAGTATTGATGCATGCATTTCGTTCAGAACGCGATCACATTGAGGAAAGCGAAACTCGTTTTCGTAACGTCATTGAGTTCTCTGCCATTGGTACCGCCTTAGTCGGGCTCGATGGCCGTTGGATACAAGTTAACCCAGCGCTTTGCCAAATGCTGGGATATCCGGCTGATGTGCTTACCGACATGACGTTTCAGGATATCACCCATCGCGATGACCTAGAGACAGATTTGCGCCAACTTAATGCGTTAGTTGACGGTGAGATCAATAGCTACAGCATGGAAAAACGCTATCTACGCAGTTCAGGTGAGAGCATCTGGACACTGCTGAGTGTTTCGTTGATCCGCGATCCTCAGGGAAAGCCGCTGTATTTTGTATCGCAGATAAAAGATATCAGTGAGATAAAAAATAACGAAAGATATAAACAACAACTGCTCGATAAGCTTTATGAAGAGAAAGAGCGACTGCACATTACGCTGACCTCTATCGGCGATGCTGTCATCAGCACCGATAGCTATAAACACGTCACCTTCATGAACCCCGTAGCGGAGAAAATGACGGGATGGACACAACTGGAAGCACTGGGGCTTCCCATTGATAACATCGTACATCTCTACGATGGTGTTGATGGTGATACCGTTCATCCGCTACGTATTGATGAAATCAGTCATGCAAAACGCACAGAAGACCGATTGATTCTAAAAAATCGGCAAGGAGCTCACTTTGACGTGCAGAGTCGCGTCTCAGAGCTCACCGATATCCATCGTAACCTCATGGGTTACGTTTTGGTCTTCCAAGATGTGAGCGAATCCCGTGAGCTACTGCGTAAACTCTCTTACAGTGCCCTGCATGACCCACTAACCGGATTACCTAACCGCGTAAGCTTCGAGCAGGCACTAAAACGTGCCCTACGTCAGGCCGTTGAAGAAAAACGCACTCACGCACTGGTGTTTCTCGATCTGGATCGATTCAAAGCGGTTAACGATAGCGCGGGTCATGCGGCTGGCGACGCACTGCTACAAAAAATTAGCCAATCAATGTTATCCCATACCCGCCCACCAGATATGCTCGCCCGCCTCGGCGGAGATGAGTTTGCTTTTATCCTGCTTGATTGTGAAATCCATAAAGCCAAAGAACACATCACGCGCATTATCAATGAAATAAATGACTATCTCTTCGAATGGGAAGGTAAGCTACATCGCGTGGGTGCCAGTGCTGGAATGACGGTGATTAATTCCGGTAACGCAATCGCTGCCGATTTGATGAATCAGGCCGATATTGCCTGCTACACAGCAAAACACAGCGGTCGCGGCAAACTCATGTGCTACGAGCCAAAACACAAGCTGCATATTAACTATGAGAAAGGACTACTCAGCGGTGAGGATATCGATGCCATCTTGGCTGAGGATCGAATACACATTTTGGCACAGGGAATAGCGCCCCCTAAAACACCTCGTGCTATTGCCTTTTATAATTTAGAGCTCATGCCTTATCAGAATAATGGCGTCAATATTTTACCCGAGCTTTTTCTGGAATCATGCTTCCAGAGCCACCGACGAGAACATGTCGATCGTTGGCTACTACATAAAGTGTTAAACCACACCTCTCAAGCGCTGAAATATAAAGGCGTCAGTGTCGCGTTGCCTCTGGCAAGCAGCAGTCTCTGTAACGCTCAATTTACCGCACAGTTAATTGAAATGCTGCAACAGTCGGCTCTCCCTACTTCTCGATTGCTCATCCGTGTACCTGAAAGCGCAGTAAATGAAGACTATGCGCAATCACTGCCCGCGCTAAAGGCGCTGTCTGAGCTTGGTTGTCGACTTATTGTCGAGGATTTTGGACGCAACCTCAGCGCCATAGAGCGGCTAGAGTCGGTCAATATTGAATACGTAATGATTACCCCCACGCTAATTACCAACGTACATTGCAATCAAATGGATGAAGTTTTGGTATCTATCATTCACGGCAACGCGTGGCGGCATGGAGCTCAAACCATTGCAGGGCCTGCCGATATACAGGCTACGTTGCTGACACTGGACAGCATAAAAATCGATCTTGCGTTTGGTAACATGATTCAAGAGGTAAAACCGCTTACGGCAGTCCTTGAGGATGGCTATTTCGGCATGAATTAGCCTCAATCACCTAAGCCGGAATGTTTACACCTTCGCGTTCCAGCAGCCATGCTTTGCGATTTATTCCGCCGGCGTAGCCGGTTAATTTACCCGATGTACCAATCACGCGATGGCACGGAATGACGACTGACCAAGGGTTATGCCCGATGGCCTGAGCCACCGCGCGTACACCTCTCGGATTCCCCACTTTGATAGCAACATCCATATAGCTACAGGTTTCACCGCAAGGAATTTCACGGAGTGCCTGCCAAACAGCCTGCTGAAATGGCGTTCCTCTCACTGCTAGTGGAAAATCGAAACAATCGCTCTGACCAGAAAAATAGGCGAGTAGCTGAGGCTTAACAGCATCCAGCAAAGGATGATTATTTAGCGCCTGATGCAGACTAAAATCAGGAAGATACTTTTGTCCGTCAAAGTAGATACCGTGCACACTCTCTTCGTCGAACAGCACAAACATCTCCCCTTGGGGCGTTGCAAAATGACCGTAGTTCATTAGATTGTCTCCGTTGTCCAACTATCGTTATGCCATAAATGTAAAGTGGCATAGGCTCGCCACGGCCGCCAACGTTCGGCGTAGTGCACGATTTTGCTCGGCGTCATCTGGGGAAAGCGCTGCTTTATCAGATAATCCCCTTGTAAAAAAGCATCTGGCCAGCTCCATGCTCGCATCGCGATATAAGTTGCCGTCCAACTCCCAATGCCCGGAATTGCCGTAATCGCCGCAATGCCTCCTTCAATATCCAGCACATCCTCTAGCGATAAACGACCTTCACTCACTTCTTTTGCTAAATGTACAATGCTCGCCGCACGTTTAAGAGGAATTCCGATCGTTTTCAACGCCTCGGGGGTTACCCGAGCGAGTTGATGTGCATCTGGGAATATGACCTTCAATTCATCCCACGGGGTATCTACAGTCTCCCCCCAACGTTCTGCGACGGCAGAAGCAAACTTTGCCGCCATTTTCACGCTAACCACCTGCCCTAAAATCGCCCTAACTGACTGCTCGAACGCATTTACACAGCCAGGTAGCCGTAATCCGGTATTTTGGGCAAGACTGCCTAGTCCGGCAGAAATTGCCACTGGGTCAGCGTCCAGATCCAAAAGTTGACGCACCCGCCGCAGAACCTCTGGCGCATGTGGTGCCAAAGAATCAGAAATCAGTACCTTTACACGGCAGCGCGACGCCTCTGGATGCAAAACTATCCAACCGGCCGCATCGCCAATCCGTAAAGTGCGCTGATAGTCACCGTTCGCAGTAACGCTATCTACACCTGAAACGCTACGCGCAGCGAGAAAACCCAGCATCCACTCCCAATCATAGGGAGGACGATAGCTCAGCGACAGCGTTAACCCGTCTTCCTGCCCTTTGTTATTTGCCCGTAGAGAACTTGGCGTCATTCGATATCTCGCACTAAACAATTCGTTAAAACGACGTAGGCTGCCAAATCCCGCGCTGAGCGCAACGTCTGCCAGCGGCAAATGGCTGTCCATTAACAACCGCTTAGCCTGCAACAAACGGTAGGACTGCGCGTACTCAATGGGCGAGGCGCCAAAACGATCGGCAAATACACGGCGCAGTTGGCGATCGGAAATCCCTAATCGTGTCGCTAACTCTTCACAACTATGCTGGGTTAAAAAACCCTGTTCAATCAGTTGAACCGCAAGCTGCATGTAGCGGCTGGAAAGATCGACTATCGACAGTCCTGGAGCCAGCTCTGGGCGGCATTTAAGACAGGGGCGGTATCCATCACGCTCCGCTGCGGCGGCACTGGGATAGAAGTGGCAGTTCTCCGCTTTTGGCGTACGAGCCCCGCAAACCGTACGGCAATATATTTTGGTTGATGACACGCCAACAAAAATGCGCCCATCAAACTTAGGATCACGCGCTTTCAATGCCGCATACCAGATTTCATGATTGCCGTTCATACTTCCTCCTGCCGTTTCTGTCTACAGCTTATCCTTTATTGACGGTTCTGACTCGCGGAAATCGGACATTGATATCACCACCGGTTCGGCTACATCCGTAAGGTAAAATCGCGATGAGAGGAGAGTTATTTGATGAAAACGGCGCAATAGAGTAAAGTCGCCGCCCTTCATGGCATGGGGAACGTTGGAGAACATATGTTTATTGGATTCGATTATGGTACCGCAAACTGCTCTGTGGCAGTGATGCGAGGTGACCAACCTGAGTTATTACCTCTTGAGCAGGATTCTCCGTATCTGCCCTCAATGTTATGCGCGCCCACTCGTGAAGCAGTGAGCGAATGCTTACATCGTCATTGGCAAGTGCCAACCGGCAGTGATGAAAACCAACAGCTATTGCGCCGAGCAATAAACTTTAACCGCGAAGAAGATATTCCTGTAAACAGCGATAGCATCCAATTTGGTTTAAAGGCTCTTGGAATTTACGTGGAAGATCCTGAAGAGGTCTACTTCGTAAAATCACCTAAATCATTTTTGGGCGCAAATGGTCTTAAGCCCCAGCAGATCGCCATGTTTGAAGATCTGGTGTGCGCCATGATGTACCACATCAAACGTCAGGCCGAAAGTTCGCTTAATCATCCTATTACTCAGGCCGTTATCGGACGGCCAATCAATTTTCAAGGCACTGGGGGCGAAGAGGCAAACGCACAGGCACAGGGTATTCTCGACCGTGCCGCACATCGCGCAGGTTTCCAAGACGTTACATTCCAGTTCGAACCCGTGGCCGCAGGCTTAGATTTTGAAGCCACACTCAGTGAAGAGAAAAAAGTGCTCGTGGTCGATATCGGTGGTGGGACAACCGACTGCTCGGTGCTGTTAATGGGGCCACAATGGCGGGAACTTAGCGACCGCCACGACAGCCTGTTAGGCCACAGCGGGTGCCGCGTAGGCGGAAACGATCTGGATATCATGCTGGCCTTCAAACAGATGATGCCATTGCTGGGTGCTGGGGGAGTCACAGAGAAAGGTACAGCGCTGCCGGCACTGCCTTATTGGAACGCCGTCGCCACGAATGATGTGCCTGCGCAAAGCGATTTCTACAGCACTGCTAACGGCCGTATGCTGCGTGATTTAATCCGCGACGCGGCTGAGCCCAATAAGGTTGAACTGCTACTGAAAGTTTATCAGCAACGTTTGAGCTATCGTTTAGTACGTGCTGCTGAAGAGAGCAAAATTGCGCTTTCCCAACAAGACAGCATCAGCACAACTTTAGACTTCATTGCGAAAGGTTTGGTACAGCATCTGAATGCGCACGAATTGGCAGAGGCGATTATTCAACCGCTGGAGCGTATCCAAGAACAGGTCAACAGTGCATTAACGGTTAGCAATATCACTCCTGAAGTCATTTATCTGACCGGAGGAAGTGCTCGCTCACCGATTATCCGAGACGCACTGGCACGCCAGTTACCAGGCATCCCAATCGTCGGCGGTAACGATTTTGGTTCTGTCACGGCAGGCTTAGCGCGTTGGGCTCAGCGCGTGTATCGTTAGCCGGTTAGTAAGCACTTAATCTGCACGGCGTAACGGTAAAATATCGCTACGCCGCTCAGCCAACGCGTTAGCGTGTGATGATAGGATCAAGTTTTATCCGCAGGTGGCGTGCTATTTGACTGGGCAGCCGCAGCATCCAGACGTGCAGTCAGCGTACGAATCGCTTCGGTGAGCGCCTGAATCTCCTTCTCTTTCAACAAATCTATTTTTTCGTGCAACAACTCAATTTCCAGTTCAGCTTTGACGTTAATTTCAAAATCATTCTCAGCTCTTTTCCGATCCATATCACTCTGACGCGTTTGGCTCATCATAATGGCCGGAGCCGTATAAGCGGCCTGAAACGAGAGTAATAAGTTCAACAAAATAAACGGATACGGATCCCATGCGTTATGACCAAACCACGCATTACCGGCCATCCAGCAAGCCAGCAGAACACTTTGGATAATGATAAAACGCCACGAGCCAATGGTGCTGGTGACGCCGTCTGCCATACGTTGGCCAAAGGTTAACGTAGGGGCTGTCGGAGATGCCGCGCTAGCGGCTTTCTTCTGATTAAGAAATCTTTCTCGGCGTAACCGGCGGGATTCACGTAGCTTTTGTAGTAAGGAGTTGTCGTTAATGTTCATGGCGTTTCTCTGTTGCAGGCACTGGTAGCCATCACGAATAGAGCAAACCAATGTCAAGATACTCACACTTTGGCAATAGCGCCCGAATTCGTCAAACGCGATTCCATATAAATTTTGCCAAACAAAGGATAACCCAAGCATTTATTCTCATTTGCGATACATGATTCAGGTCACGAAATAAGGTTATTTTTTAGCAGTTACGTGAATGTTTGAGGCCTAAATAAGTTGTAAATTTGTTAGCTTTTTAGGCATGTTTTTTGCCACAGATAAATAAAATGAAAAAATAGCACGAAAAGCAAAAAAGAAAGGCCTCAAGTAGGCTTACACATCTTGTCAGATTGCCCCCCTTGGGGCAAAATACGCGCCCTGCAAATGGCCGATGTTTAAAATGACATCGGTTATTTTTTTGCATCAGGTAATGAGTTTTATAACTGAGGCCGGCTTATAAACCGGACATGATAATCGCTATTTAGCGGCACATTTAGCCGCGCTACTACTGAGGAAACTTAGATGGGGCAATCATTCGCTTTCGCGCCGGGATTCACTGGCATGCGCTGCAGCAGCAGCGACTATGGGGCAGGAGCTTCTTTCTCCGCTCGCACCTCTTTTACACCTTCCCTGTCCGAATATTATTCAATTATTAGTAGTATCTTCACACGAAGTTTTCCTGTGATCTCTCCGCTTTGCGCAACATCGAACCAAAAAGTCGAGAGCATGGGAGGACTGCGTCATGGCGATTAATACCGCACCTCAAAAACGTGTAGAACTCCGTAAAACATTGACGCTTGTCCAAGTCGTCATGATGGGGTTAGCGTATCTGCAACCGATGACCATTTTTGATACCTTTGGTATCGTCAGCGGTCTGACAGATGGCCACGTTGCAACGTCTTATGCTATTGCTCTGATTGCAGTGCTTTTCACTGCGGTTAGTTACGGAAAGCTGGTTAAGCGCTTCCCGTCAGCTGGCTCAGCTTATACCTACGCGCAGAAGGCGATTAGCCCGCACGTTGGTTTTATGGTGGGTTGGTCTTCTCTGCTTGATTATCTGTTTATGCCGATGATCAACATTTTGCTGGCTAAAATTTACCTAGAAGCGATTTTCCCAGGCGTGCCATCTTGGATCTTCGTTGGGGGTTTAGTGACGCTGATGACCCTGTTTAACCTACGAGGCATTAACCTCGTTGCAAACTTGAACTCCATCATTGTGGTGATTCAGGTTGCTATCATGGTTATTTTCTTGGGTCTGGTCATCCACGGTATTTACGGTGGTGAAGGTGCCGGTACGCTGATCAGCAGCCGTCCGTTCATCTCTGAAAATGCGCATGTGATACCAATGATAACCGGGGCGACGATACTCTGCTTCTCGTTCTTGGGCTTTGACGGCATCAGCTCATTGTCCGAAGAAACGCCAGATGCAGGCCGCGTTATCCCTAAAGCGATTTTCCTGACTGCGCTGATTGGCGGTGTGATCTTTATCGTGGTGTCGTACTTCTTACAGTTGTACTTCCCAGATATTTCACGCTTCACCAACCCAGATGCATCACAGCCAGAAATCATGCTGTTCGTTGCAGGTAAGTTCTTCCAGTCTATTATTCTGGTGTTCTCCTGTGTGACCGTACTGGCTTCAGGCATGGCAGCACATGCTGGCGTTTCTCGTCTGATGTATGTTATGGGTCGTGATGGCGTATTCCCTGAGCGCCTGTTCGGGTATATCCATCCTAAATGGCGTACTCCGGCGTTCAACGTACTGCTGGTTGGTGCAATTGCACTGTCTGCTGTTTCCTTTGACTTAGTCACTGCAACGGCGCTGATTAACTTTGGTGCACTGGTCGCGTTCACTTTCGTGAACCTGTCAGTGATCTCTCAGTTCTACATTCGTGAAAAACGTAATCGTACGCTGAAAGACACCATTAACTACCTGATCCTGCCGGTTCTGGGTGCTGCGACCGTAGGCGTTCTGTGGGTGAACTTGGAAGAAAGCTCCATGACGTTAGGCCTGATTTGGGGCGCTATTGGTCTGGGCTACTTGACCTTCCTGACCCGCCGTTTCCGTCAGCCGCCTCCACAGTACGATGCAGAAATCGCTCAGTAAAAACTCTACCTGATTAACTGAAAAAGCCCGCAATGCGGGCTTTTTTTTCATCGGAAGGTTAGTACTTACTCAGGCAGCAAAACTTTACACATCCGCGCATTCTCAAGAACCTGTCCGCCTAGCTCAACTTTTTGGGTAAAAACGACCTCAAAACCGTTGCGAACAAAAAACGGCTGGGCCGTGAGGCTGACATAAGCATAAACTTCTGGCAAATGTTGCTGCCGAGCGCGATGCAGGATCTTCGCCATCATCAGACGCGCAATGCCCTGATGGGCAAACGGTGCCGCAACATAAAACTGATCGATTAAACCGTCTGGCTGTAGATCGAAGTAAGCACTAACCACGTCATCGATAATGACCACAGTAGGCTGAATACGCTCCAGCGTTGCTCGCCAACACTCTGGCGCCTGACTAGCCTGAATCCACGCGGTACGCTGCTCTTGGGTATATTCTCGGGCGGTAAGCTCAGAAACCGCGGATTCATAAACGTGCCGTAGCGGTAAAATATCCGCCTCGACAAAAGGTCGAAATCGAATTTGACGCATAGCATTAAGCTTTAGTTGCCAGCATGACGCTTGAAGCTTTGATCAACGCGATCACACGACTTCCGTTGCTCAATGCCATCTCTTCTGCGCTTTCATTGGTAATCACAGACGTCAGCGTAATGCCTTGATCGGTTTTGATGTGCACCGTCGAATTCACCGCACCTTTAAGCAATGTGCTGACTTCCCCAGCAAACTGGTTACGGGCAGAGAATACTAAACCACAGTCAGCCGAAGCGAGGATCACCCACGGCGCTTTAATTAAAGCCACGGCCTCTTTGCCTTTTGCCAATCCCATCGCTTGTTTGCTGGTATGAGTCACGACAGCAACAATTTTAGCACCACCGTTGAGAGTTAATTCCACCTCATCGTTCACCGCCCCATCCGCTACCGCTGAGATAACACCACTTAGTTGATTACGTGCAGAAACAGACATTCGACTCTCCTTGAAAATTAGACGTGTAGAACCCATTTCCGATAGTAACAGATGCCTATCATAACAACAGGGGCATCCACAGCGACTGTGACCCCTATAGTCTATGCATCAATCGATACCTCATCAGCTCGCCGTGAACGTTCATACCCAGAATAGTAATAATCCTGAAGCCCTCGCTCTTCGCTACCATGGAAAAAATCGGCGATTGCGTCTCGCTCAAGCCCATAATCACGAGCCAGTTCACCAGCTCGGCAAGCGGCCATATACCGATTATCAACTCTTTTGCCGAAACTATGCGCAAAACCACACACAAATCCGCGGCGATAGTCAAAACAGCGCTGATTCATCTCTGAAGCCGTTTTCGGCTCGTATGCCCGAACACCATCCATCACGCCTTCACCAAAATGGTTTTTCACATCATCCTCCACGCTCCACCAACCCTGTGAGATAACCTCGATAACCCGCTATACTTGAGCAAATAGCGCTCGTTATATAAATTATTATATAACGATTTTATCAACAAAAGGTATACCCTACGCGAGGTATGCCAAGGAGTAGTCCGATATTTAATCTGAAACGATTCTGGGCTATGACGAACATCTCACAACCGAGTATAATCGCCGGCTTGATTCAAGAGCAGCGCAGAATAGCAATTCTGTAACTACCATGTTCTGTAACTATAAAGTTCTGTAACAACTATTTATTAGAGGAATAAAAATGGCTGATGAATTTGATAATGCCAGTGCACTGGAAGAGTTAGAGCGTGATTTAGCCTTGGCTAATCGCCAAAAGACGCAAATGCCGTTTACCGGTATGTGCTATAACTGCCACGAAAAAATCGAAAGTGGTAATTTCTGCGATAAAGACTGCTGCGAAGATTGGCAGAAAGCACAATGGGCTAAATCACAGCGCCAACGCTAATATGTGATGAATAAGTCATTATTTATAATTCTAATATCTCAGAGATAATGTAATGATGTAGGCCATATCTAATTCATTAATTTCATTATCTTTGAGACGATAGGAAAATAAGCGATGTCGCCAATGCCTGAAAAAATAAGCTACCACGTGAATAAACCAATCACCGTTGAGCAATTTGTACAGTTATTGTCTGAAACGACGCTTGGCCCTCGTCGTCCATTGAATAATCATGAGTGCTTGGCTGGAATGCTAGAACATGCCGATATTCTCGTAACCGCTTGGGCAGGAGAGCGTCTTATCGGTGTGGCTCGATCGGTAACTGATTTTCACTATTGCTGCTATCTGTCCGATCTCGCGGTATCAGAGTCTGTACAAAAAGGGGGAGTTGGTCAGGAATTAATAAAAATGACTTGTCGTCAGCTAAAGCCTGACTGCAAAATTATTCTCCTCGCAGCACCACTGGCTCAAGAATATTACCCACGTATCGGATTTGATAAACACCCAAGCGCATGGACCTGTACAGCTCAGCAGTTCTGCTGACTTTCACTTTGCCTCCGTTCTAATCACCATTTAGAGAGAAGCACCAGCCTGAGAAGTGATGCAGGAGCGGCGTGGTAGATTTGGCTGGATTTTGGTTTTATTTTCTCAATATTCATTTTTAGTCTAAGAAAGGGGAACACTTCCCCTTTCAGAATTAGCCATACGTGCGAAAACTTTTGAATTCTGTGCGTCAATACAGCATTTGTATGACCTATTCTAGATAGTGTGACAATGATCACAATGAAACACCGTTTTGAAGTATAAAAAGGATTTATCCACATTGATATTTCAAGGCGATAATAATGACAACCACAGTTAAAAGTTATATTTCAGACAACAAATCCACTATCGATAATCTAGTGCTTCGCTTTTGTTGGGGTGTCGCTGCATTAGGTATTGTCGCCTGTATCCTACTCACCAAAATGTATTGGTAAATAAATTCCTATTTCTTTCTTACTTTTTTCAAACAAAAACATCTCCAATTGAGGAGTCATGCTTGTCAATTAAGCCTGATTTTAGGGGAAGTACACCGATGGGGTCGTAGCGGCGAAGCCGCCGACAACTTTGCAGGGAGCAAAGTTGAACAACGCTTTAGCGTTGCCCCCTAGGGTGGAACACATGGATGTGTTCCATAACCGCCCAGTGGTGTGCTAACCCTGTGTATCTCGATCTCTTAAATGAACAGCATTACCGTCCGAGGAGATGTTTTTTTTACATCAGATACTTAAGCCAACAAAATTTTTTGCAGTTCACTCAGTGAGCTTACTTGATAACTTGGTGAAATTCCTTCGGGTAAATCACTTCCCGCTGAGTTCACCCAGCAGGTATCAATGCCTGCATTAATTCCACCTAAAATATCAGAATGCGGATTGTCCCCGACCATCAAAATACGTTCTTTAGGCGGATTATTCATCAGTGAGAAAGCATATTCAAAAATACCAACGTCTGGTTTTGCAATACCTACCTGCTCAGAAATCACCAACGTCGAAAAGGCATCCTTCATTCCTGTGCGCTCTAAGCGGATTGTCTGCAATTGGGTAAAACCATTCGTGATGATACCTAAGTTTGCCTTACCGCTTAACGCGTTAATCAGCTCCCTTGCCCCAGGCAACACATCACAAATATCAGCCATCGCTTGTAGGAACGCTTCATTGATGTGATTGGCTGTCACGCCCAGACGCTGAGACCACAGCTCGAAACGAGTTGTCTGTAACTGCTCTGCGTTGATGCGCCCGTCCTGGTAATCAACCCATAGAGGCTGATTCACTGACTGATATTCAGCATAATCACTATCGGTAAAATCAACGTTAAAACGAGAGAACATCAGCTTTAAGCCTTCAAAAGCATCAAACCGGAACAATGTCTCATCCGCATCAAAAAGAACCCAACTGTATTTCATTACGCTCGCCTCTCTCGTCATTTCACTCTTTAAAGCCTATCCAAACGTTCAAATAGTTCGTCTTACATTAAAATCTGCCGCTTAGAATAGCGTAAACCCCGAACATTTTCTTAACAAAATATTCGGGGCTTAAGATTTAATTATTATTAGCGTTGCAAAAGAAAACTATGCGTAGAGAGAAATATCCCCAATAGGTCGCGTTTTAAATCGACGATGTAACCAAAGATACTGTTCTGGCGCCCGCAAAATTTCTTTTTCTATTACCGCGTTAATAAATTCCGCAGCCGCTTGTTCATTATCGTAAGGATAGTCTTTTAGACCAGGCTGAATAATCAAATGATAACCACTGCCGTCTGGTTTACGGATCAGAACGGTAGTCAGCAAAACGGGCTTGGCTAATTTAGCAATAGTAAAGGTCCCGTTGGTCGTCGCCGCTTTTTTTACTGCGAAGAACGGCGCGAACGAACTTCCTTTTGGCCCAAAGTCTTGGTCTGGTGCAAACCAAACGGCTTCACCGGCCTTCAAAGCATGAACCATACCGCGCAAATTGCGACGGTCAATCATTGCTTTATTAGAACGAGAACGACCGCGAGTCTGCACGTATTCCATAACTTTGTTGTTGTGCTTGCGATACATGGCCATCATTGGTCGACACAAGCCCATCACGCGCCCGCCAAGCTCAAGAGACATAAAGTGTACGCCAATTACCATCACGCCCCGCTTCTCTTCCAGAGCTGCGTTCAGGTTTTCAATACCACTGACGTCAAACCACTTTTTGATACGCTCATCAGACCAGAACCACGCCATGCCCGTTTCTAACAATCCCATACCTAGCGAGGTAAAATTGTCCGTGACACGCGCGTCTAATTCTTCTGGAGAGAGATCGGGAAAGCACAATTCAAGATTACGGCGTGCAATGGTGACACGGCGTTTTAGAAAACGTTTAGAGATTCGTCCCATAGCACCGCCAAGACGGCGAATGATCGGATAAGGCAATTGAACCAATAAATATAAAATACCTAATCCAAACCAAAGAAACCAATGACGCGGATGTAACAAGCTTTTAGAAAAAGCAGAATGTTTCACGATAGACCTTCTTTCTTTACACATACCCATGGCGTATCGCATAAAGAAAAATTTATCTATAGCGGTACATTATTGTATTTGACTCGCCGTGTTCGATTAAGTTGCAGCGAAATTAAAACTTAATAAATCGCGACAGTGTCGCATAGCAGATTTATCTTATCTGTCTTATTTTTCAGAAAGATACTAAATTTACAAATAATAACTTTTAATGATATTAGCAGACAAAATAAAACGGGCCCTGAATATACAGGGCCCGTTCTAATTAAATGATTACCGGTTTAGCAATTTAGGATTTCCTAAAATCACAAACTCTGGTGGTCACTTAGCAATATTACAGAGCTACAACGTTAGCTGCTGAAGGACCTTTCTGGCCATTTTCAACAGTGAACTCAACACGCTGGCCTTCGTCCAGAGTTTTGAATGCGGTGCTCTGAATTGCAGAGAAGTGAACGAAAATGTCTTTGCTGCCGTTGTCTGGAGTGATGAAGCCGAAACCTTTACCAGCGTCAAACCATTTTACTAAGCCAGTCATTTTATCAGACATGATATTTCCTAATTTATTTAAAGTAGAGTCGCCGCTCTCGGGCGAAAAAGGTCTGTTCTATCAGAGGACGTACGGGAGCACTAAAGAAGGAAATTCATGAGCGAAGTGATACACATCGCTAAACAAAGAACTGCTTTACTAAAATGTCTTTCATACTGGTTCTGCATTACAAACCGTATGCATTAACTCATGTTTGGTACTTTTACGCAAGCACTATCATGATAATTTGCCATATATAAAAAAAAGGTAACAAAATCAAAGCAAAAAATACCGTTTGCATTGCAAGGATATCGTATCAGAAAAAATAATTTTCTATGAAATTATATTGCCAGAAAAATTTAGGAAAGTTCATCAACATGAAAGTTCATCAACATAGTGCGCCTAAACCTTTGGCGCACATTTTTCCTACTCTTCTACTTTTTTGAAGGCTTTCTTCATACGAGAACGTTTAGTGATAAGACTCGATAAGTGCAAGACGTTCCTTGCGATGCAATTTTTTATCTGACCGCATAATGTCATAAGCAACACTAAATAAGCACAGCATAAACGGGAGCTCATAGAGTTCTTCTAACAAATCCTGATACTGCCGATCCCTAATAAAAAGCGGAGATAATAAACGATGATGTTCAATCGTATCAGAAATAAGGAAGCTTACGACCATCAGTAATACTGTCCATAGAGGAATACTTTGGTATTTAAACCTTGTGGCAATGTCTTTACGTAACGCAGGGATTAAAAGCATAAGTAATAGCGTACCAATAAGAACGACTGAAATAGTCCTAAAGTAAATCTTATTTACCTCTGGAAAAAAATCACGTCCCCAACTAATACCCCGTCCCAAAAGAACCATCCACCATACTGTAGCCCAGCACCAAAATACCTTCTGTCGCGAAGGAAGAGTTAATGGCTTCATATAACACCAAGTAAAAATCGCGCCAAAAAGCAGCCAGACAGACTGTGCATCTTCAATGACCTGAACCACAGCCCCATGAGCAAGAGGTAATTTTAAGATAGCAAGCAAAGGAAAAGTAGCAACAATAATAGCTAGAATCGCTGTCGCAGGTGAAAGCGCTTTATTAATTTTCATAGGATTTCTACATCTAAAATGGCGATCCTATTAATTTAACAACGATACTATCATCATATTTTTCAATTTGTGCTTAGCATTAAACTCATGTCATATATAATATATGATTATAAACTACCGCACAATTTGGTAAAAAATAAAAACATCCAAAAACAACTAATTAAAATTAAATAGCCTTATTTTCATACACAGAAATAAATAAAGCACATTTCGTATAACAATATATCACTTTTCCATTTGAAGACTTCTGCTCGGTGACTCATCATGTTCTGAAACTGAAGCCAAATCCCCCAAAGCAATCAGCTCATCTAAAAGCAGCGTCAACTGCGTCATTTTCTCGCTCGAAAATGCCTGTTCAATGGCTTGATAGCCCTCTTCGACCTGCAACCGCGCCTTTTCATATAACAACTTTCCATCAGGCGTCAGTGAAATATACAGCTTACGCTGATCGCTAACCGGCTTTAGTCGCAGAATCAGTCTATCGCGTTCCATACGCGTTAAGATCCCCGTCAAGCTAGGGCGCGATATACAGGTTTTACATGAAAGCTCATGAAAATCAATTGACTGACCATCGGCCAAAACGCGAATTATACGCCACTGCTGCTCAGTTAAATTGTGACTTTTCAAAATCGGACGGAAAAAACCCATCGCCGTTTCCCGAGCCTGCAGCAAAGCAATAGTTAAAGATTCATGCATAACGGAGCACTCTTCACAAAATCAGCCAACATCAGGTGGCAACCATAAATTTGATTATAGGTACATTTCGGCATTCTACATGTACTTACCATGAGTTTAAATTGAATCTTATTAATAACTAAATAATTTTATTTAGCGAACATCATATGTTTATGAAAGGTTACACCACAGATGATTAATTTCTTATAAAGAATCATAACAAACTGATTAATAGACAAATAACATCTTCATATGTAAAAACATTGTTACCAAGATCACACTTCAAGTTGATTCGGTTGCCTAAATGTTAAACAAGGATTAAAACATGATCATTAACATATTAATAAAAACCATTTATCGCACTAATTCGACCGTTTTCAAAGGAGTCGCTTATGAAAGGCACCGTCTTTGCCGTTGCGCTCAATCACCGTAGCCAGACAGAAGCTTGGCACGATGCATTTCTGCAACCGCCCTATAAAACACCACCTCAAACGCCGGTTTGGTTTATCAAGCCGCGCAATACCGTGATCCGCAGCGGTGATGCCATTCCTTTTCCTCAGGGTGAAGAGGTGTGTAGCGGCGCAACCATTGCCTTGGTGATTGGCAAAACGGCGCGCAAAGTCTCAGCTTCTAATGCAGCAAATTACATCGCCGGATATGCTCTGGCGAACGATGTCAGTCTGCCGGAAACCTCATTCTATCGCCCCGCGATCAAAGCCAAATGCCGTGATGGATTTTGTCCGTTAGGCGAGCTGGCGCCGCTTGCCAACGTAGACTCCGTTGAAATCGTGACTGAAATCAACGGTCAAGAAGCCAATCGTTGGAGCACCGCCGATCTGAATCGTTCTGCCGCCGAGCTACTCTGCGCCCTGAGCGATTTTGCCACCCTACAGCCTGGCGATGTCATCCTACTCGGTACACCTCAGCAGCGCGTCAGCATCAAACCGAGCGATAACATCATTATCAAAGCCGCCGGTCTTCCTACACTGGAGAACAGCGTGCGTTTACAACCCAAAAGGACGGGAGAAACAGCATGAAACACGCTCGTATCCGCTATCAAGGGAAAAAATTTGATGTCACCGTGGATGAACAACTGCGGGTTTGTTTACCCGACGGAACCACACTCACGGCCGAACAAGTGGAATGGCTCCCCCCTGCCGAAGGCACCCTGTTTGCGCTCGGCCTGAACTATGCCGATCACGCCGCTGAATTAGAGTTTAAAGCACCGGAAGAACCGCTGATCTTCATCAAAGCGCCAAATTCATTAACTGGCCACCAGCAGATCTCGGTACGCCCAGATAACGTTGAATACATGCACTATGAATCCGAACTGGTGGTGGTTATCGGAAAAACCGCGCATCAGGTAACGCCGGATGAAGCCATGGACTACGTGGCGGGTTATACCGTCTGCAACGACTACGCCATTCGCGACTATTTAGAGAACTACTATCGCCCCAATTTGCGGGTAAAAAGCCGCGATACCCTCACGCCTATTGGCCCGTGGATTATTGATAAATCAGAAATACCCGATCCACATCGTTTAGCGCTAAGCACCTACGTCAACGGCGAGCTCCGCCAGCGGGGTACCACTGCCGATCTGATTTTTGATATCCCGTTTTTGATCGCCTATTTAAGCGAATTTATGACACTCCAACCCGGCGACATGATCGCCACCGGAACCCCCAAAGGTCTGTCAGACGTAGTACCGGGAGACGAAGTGATTGTTGAGGTTGAGGGCGTAGCTCGTCTGGTCAACCGCATTATCAGCCAAACCGATTATGAGGAAAGCCTGAGATGAAAAAGGTAAATCATTGGATCGACGGTAAAAACGTTACCAGCAAGCAGTATTTTGAAACCACCAACCCAGCCACCGGTGAAGTATTAGCCGAAGTTGCCTCAGGTGGAGAAGTCGAAATTTATCAGGCCGTCGCTGCAGCCAAAGAAGCTTTTCCCAAATGGGCCAATCTCCCAATGAAAGAGCGCGCCCGTCTGATGCGTCGCTTGGGCGATTTAATTGATGAAAACGTGCCAGACATTGCGGCTATGGAAACCGCAGACACCGGTTTGCCGATTCATCAGACCAAAAACGTGTTGATCCCACGCGCTTCACATAACTTTGAGTTCTTCTCCGAAGTATGTCAGCAGATGAACGGCAAAACCTATCCTGTTGACGACAAAATGCTCAACTACACGTTGGTACAGCCCGTCGGTGTGTGTGCGCTGGTTTCACCGTGGAACGTGCCCTTCATGACCGCAACGTGGAAAGTTGCGCCTTGCTTAGCGCTCGGGAATACCGCAGTGCTGAAAATGTCTGAGCTTTCGCCGCTCACCGCCGATCGTTTAGGGGAGCTCGCGTTAGAAGCCGGTATTCCTGCCGGCGTACTCAACGTAGTACAAGGCTACGGCGCCACAGCGGGTGACGCGCTGGTTCGCCATCATGATGTCCGCGCAGTTTCCTTTACCGGCGGCACAGCAACCGGCCGCAACATCATGAAAAACGCGGGGCTGAAAAAATATTCAATGGAGCTGGGCGGCAAATCTCCTGTGCTGATTTTTGAAGATGCGGATATTGAACGCGCTTTGGACGCAGCGCTCTTCACGATTTTCTCTATCAACGGCGAACGCTGCACCGCCGGCTCACGTATCTTCATTCAACAAAGCATCTACCCCGAGTTTGTTAAACGTTTTGCCGAGCGCGCCAACCGCCTGCGTGTTGGCGATCCGCAAGACCCTAACACTCAGGTCGGTGCGCTTATCAGTCGCCAGCACTGGGAGAAAGTGTCCGGCTACATCCGCTTAGGTATTGAAGAAGGGGCAACGCTGCTGGCCGGTGGCCCTGATAAACCTAGCGATCTGCCTGCACATTTGAAAAACGGTAATTTCCTTCGCCCAACCGTACTGGCCGACGTAGACAACTGCATGCGGGTGGCGCAGGAGGAAATATTTGGCCCTGTAGCCTGCCTGATGCCTTTCAAAGATGAAGCCGAAGGCCTGCGCTTAGCAAACGACGTGGAATATGGTTTGGCGTCCTACATCTGGACTCAGGACGTCAGCAAAGTACTACGTTTAGCACGCAGTATCGAAGCCGGCATGGTGTTTGTGAACACCCAAAACGTTCGTGACCTGCGTCAACCCTTCGGCGGTGTAAAAGCATCGGGTACTGGGCGTGAAGGCGGCGAATACAGCTTTGAAGTATTTGCTGAAATGAAAAACGTCTGTATTTCGATGGGCGATCACCCCATCCCTAAATGGGGTGTGTAGTACCTGTTTCCCTGCGTTAACTCGCAGGGAAATCCCCAGCTTATATAAAATTATTCAAGCGAGGATGTATGGGAAAGTTAGCCTTAGCAGCCAAGATCACGCACGTTCCATCCATGTATCTATCAGAGCTACCGGGTAAAAACCATGGTTGCCGTCAGGGAGCCATCGATGGCCATAAAGAAATCGGCAAGCGCTGCCGTGAAATGGGCGTAGATACCATTATCGTGTTCGATACCCACTGGTTGGTCAACAGCGCCTACCACATTAACTGCGCGGATCACTTCAGCGGCGTCTATACCAGCAACGAATTGCCACATTTTATTCGGGACATGACCTATGACTACGACGGCAACCCCGAACTGGGGCAACTGATCGCTAAAGAGGCCTGTGCCATGGGCGTTCGCGCTCAGGCTCACAATATTCCAAGCCTAAAACTTGAATACGGCACGCTGGTACCGATGCGTTATATGAACAGCGATAAGCATTTCAAAGTTATCTCTATCTCAGCGTTTTGCACCGTTCACGCCTTTGAAGACAGCCGCAAACTGGGTCAAGCCATTCTCAAAGCCATTGAACAATACGACGGTACCGTGGCCGTTTTCGCCAGCGGATCGCTCTCTCACCGTTTCATTGACGATCAGCGCGCAGAACAGGGCATGAACAGCTATACCCGCGAGTTTGACCATCAAATGGATGAACGCGTGGTCAAGCTCTGGCGCGAAGGCCAATTCAAAGAGTTCTGCGAAATGCTACCGGAGTACGCCGATTACTGTTACGGCGAGGGCAATATGCATGACACCGTGATGCTGCTTGGCATGCTGGGCTGGGACAAATACGACGGCAAAGTCGAATTCATTACTGACCTATTTGCCAGCTCAGGCACGGGGCAGGTCAACGCCGTTTTCCCTCTGCCGGAGCAGGCATAAGGAGCTGCTATGCCACATTTCTACGCTGAATGTACCGACAATATCCGCCAACAGGCCGATCTTCCGGCGTTATTTGCCAAGGTGAACGCCGCACTGGCCGATACCGGTATTTTCCCCATCGGCGGGATCCGCAGTCGCGCAATCTGGTTAGACACTTGGCAAATGGCGGATGGGAAGCATGATTACGCCTTTGTGCATATGACGCTAAAAATCGGCAGCGGACGCAGTCTGGAAAGCCGCCAGCAGGTTGGCGAAATGCTATTCGAGCTCATTAAAACCCACTTCGCCGCGCTGATGGAAAGTCGTTATCTAGCACTGTCGTTCGAAATTGAAGAGCTGCACCCACAGCTAAATTACAAACAAAACAACGTGCATGCGCTGTTTAAGTCTTAGTTGAAAGCACTCGCCCCACTCTGCCACTGCGTTGATAGGCTGAAGGTTCGGGGCTTGAAGGCACGATAAAAACAAAAAGGATCAACCATGACATCGCCTTTCACCACCGGCATATCGCGCGGATTATTGCGCCATCAGGCCTATATCAACGGGCATTGGCAAAGCGCGGCCGATGGACGCACCTTTTCAGTGCTCAATCCCGCTAACGGTGACACCATCGCCGAGGTCAGCGATTTATCTGGCGTTGAAACCGAACAGGCTATTCAGGCCGCGGCTGAAGCGCTGCCCGCATGGCGTAAACATACCGCTAAGCAACGTAGCCAGATTTTGCAACGCTGGTTCCAATTGATTATGCAAAATCAGGCCGAACTTGCGGAGCTATTAAGCTTAGAGCAAGGAAAACCACAGGCGGAGGCGATGGGGGAAATCGCCTACGGTGCCAGTTTTATCGAATGGTTTGCCGAAGAGGGAAAGCGAACTTACGGCGAAACAATTCCGTCACCGTTGCCTGGCCGACGAATCAGCACGATTAAACAGCCAGTGGGTGTGGTGGCTGCCATTACACCATGGAACTTCCCCAACGCGATGATTACCCGCAAAGTCGCCCCAGCGCTGGCGGCAGGCTGTACCGTTGTATTGAAGCCAGCACCGGAAACGCCGTTATCAGCACTCGCGCTGGCGGTGCTAGCACACGAAGCAGGCCTACCTGCTGGCGTGCTTAATATCGTCACCGGCACCGATGCCGCCGCTATTGGCAACGTGCTAACCCAAAGCCCTATCGTTCGTAAATTGTCCTTCACCGGTTCTACCCGTATTGGCAAGTTACTGATGGAACAAAGCGCTGCGACGGTAAAAAAACTGTCATTGGAACTCGGTGGCAACGCGCCGTTTATCGTATTTGACGATGCCGATCTCGACGCCGCCGTACAGGGCGCTCTCGCGGCAAAATTTCGTAACAGTGGACAAACCTGCGTTTGCGCCAATCGCATTCTGGTGCAAGACGGCATCTATGATGAATTCGCCCAGCGCCTGACGCGTGCGGTAAATGAGCTTCGCGTAGGCCCTGCCAGTGAGCCCGCATCACAGCAAGGGCCGCTGATTAATCAGGCGGCTATCGACAAAGTGCAGGCGCATGTGACTGATGCACTTTCTCACGGTGCCCGCATCCTTACCGGCGGTAAAAAGCATCCGTTGGGCGGGCTCTTTTACCTACCCACGGTACTCCGCGACGTTAATGAATCCATGCGAGTGGCACACGAAGAAACCTTCGGCCCCGTAGCCCCACTCTTCAAATTTCATGATGAAGCCGACGCGATTCGTTTAGCTAATCAAACCGAATCCGGTCTCGCTGCCTATTTCTATTCGCGCGACATCGGACGCATCTATCGCGTCGCTGAAGCACTGGAAAGCGGAATGGTCGGCATCAACGAAGGGCTGATTTCTAACGAAGTCGCCCCGTTTGGCGGTATCAAGCAATCCGGGCTTGGGCGTGAAGGTTCACGCTACGGCATTGAGGATTATCTGGAAGTGAAATATCTCTGCTTTGGCGGAATTGAGAACAACTGAGGTGCCTATGTCGGCAAAAAACGCAATGTTAGATAAAGCAACAATCAGCCAGATCGCGCATCGCCTACATCGGGCTGAGCAAAGCCGTGAGCAGATCCGCCAAATTTCACTCGATCACCCGCAGATCACAATTGAAGATGCCTATGCGATCCAACGTCAGTGGGTTGATCTGAAAATCGACCAAGGGCGTGTACTCAAGGGTCACAAGATCGGCCTAACATCCAAAGCGATGCAGGCTAGCTCACAGATTAGCGAACCCGACTATGGCGCTCTGCTCGATGACATGTTCTTCCAAGACGGTAGCGATATTCCCATCGACAACTTCATCGTGCCACGTATTGAGGTCGAGCTGGCATTCGTTTTAGCAAAACCGCTCCGAGGCCCCAACTGCACGCTGTTTGACGTCTACAACGCAACGGATTACGTCATCCCTGCACTGGAGTTGATTGACGCACGTTGCCACAACATTGACCCCGAAACCCAGCGTCCGCGCAAGGTATTCGACACCATCTCAGATAACGCCGCCAACGCCGGTGTGATTCTTGGCGGTCGCCCAATTAAGCCGGATGAACTCGATCTCCGTTGGATTAGCGCGCTGATGTATCGCAACGGTGTGATTGAAGAATCGGGCGTCGCCGCTGCGGTGCTTAATCATCCGGCCAACGGCGTGGCTTGGCTGGCAAACAAACTGGCCGCCCACGATGTTCAGCTTGAGGCAGGACAAATCATTCTGGGGGGCTCCTTCACTCGACCTGTTCCGGCGCGTCGCGGTGATACCTTCCACGTTGACTACGGCAATATGGGCTGCATTAGCTGCCGCTTTGTATAAGGAAAATGTCATGTCCTCAGCCTCCCTACATAACAGCTTTAAACAAGCCCTCAAAGAAGGGCGCCCGCAGATTGGTTTATGGCTTGGTTTGTGCAGCAGCTATAGCGCGGAATTACTGGCAGGGGCCGGTTTCGACTGGCTATTAATTGACGGTGAGCACGCCCCTAATAACGTACAGACCGTGTTGACCCAACTTCAAGCTATCGCGCCCTACCCTAGCCAACCGATAGTGCGTCCGTCTTGGAATGATGCCGTACAGATCAAACAACTGCTTGATATCGGTGCGCAAACGCTGTTGGTGCCGATGGTGCAAAATGCCGATGAAGCCCGTGCCGCCGTTCGCGCCACACGATATCCACCACAGGGAATTCGCGGCGTAGGCAGCGCGCTAGCTCGAGCTTCACGCTGGAATCGCGTTCCCGATTATTTGCAGTTGGCTAACGAACAAATGTGCGTTCTGGTGCAAATCGAAACCCGTGAAGCCCTGCGTAACCTGCCGCAGATTTTGGACGTTGAAGGCGTTGACGGCGTATTTATCGGCCCTGCCGATCTCAGCGCGGATATGGGGTTTGCCGGAAATCCTCAGCATCCCGAAGTCAAAAGCGCCATCGAACATGCCATTTTGCAGATTAAATCCGCAAACAAAGCGCCGGGAATTCTGATGGCGGCACCTGATGTGGCCGAACATTACCTCAAACTCGGCGCGCTATTCGTCGCCGTGGGGGTAGACACCACCTTACTCGCTCGCGCCGCAGAAGCATTAGCGGCACGGTTTGGCGCAGGTAAAGGTAATGAGCCTCCGGCTCCCGCTAGCGTGTACTGAGTTCATTCTGAGAGGAAAGACAAATGAGCGATTCATCATCAGCGGTAACCCATGAGGCCAACCCAGCTCATCGGCATAAAAACCTGACCGCACAGCAGCAAAGCGTTATCAACAAACTGTTTCGCCGCCTGATCGTATTTTTATTCGTGTTGTTTGTATTTTCATTCCTCGACCGCATCAATATCGGCTTCGCCGGTTTGACGATGGGGAAAGATCTCGGACTGAGTTCCACCATGTTCGGGCTGGCAACCACCCTGTTTTACGCCACTTATGTAATTTTCGGTATTCCTAGCAATATCATGCTGGGCATCGTCGGCGCACGGCGCTGGATAGCCACAATTATGGTGCTATGGGGGATCGCCTCTACCGCAACCATGTTTGCTACTGGCCCTCACAGTTTGTATGTTCTGCGCATGATTGTGGGGATCACCGAAGCGGGCTTTTTACCTGGCGTGCTGGTGTATCTCACCTACTGGTTTCCTGCCTATTTTCGCGCACGCGCTAACGCGTTATTTATGATTGCTATGCCTGTCACCACTGCGCTCGGTTCACTGGTTTCCGGCTATATTTTATCGCTCGACGGCATCATGAGCTTAAAAGGCTGGCAGTGGCTATTCTTATTGGAAGGTTTTCCCTCCGTTTTGCTCGGTATCGTCGTTTGGTTCTATTTGGATGACAAACCGTCTAAAGCGAAGTGGCTAAGCAAAGAAGATAAAGACTGCCTACAAGAAATGATGGACAGCGATAATCTTCAGTTAGTACAGCCAGAAGGAGCCCGTAGCCATAGCGCCTTGCAGCAGCCCAGCATGTGGCGCGAAGTTTTTACCCCTATCGTCCTGATGTATACGCTGGCTTATTTCTGTCTCACCAATACGCTGAGCGCTATCAGCATTTGGACACCCCAGATCATGCAGAGCTTTAACCAATCCAGTAGCAATATCACGATTGGTCTGCTGGCAGCCATTCCACAGTTTTGTACCATCGCCGGAATGATTTGGTGGAGCAAACACTCAGACCGCATGCAGGAGCGCAAGCACCATACCGCGCTTCCGTTCCTGTTCGCAGCCGTAGGCTGGCTGCTCGCGTCTGCCACCGATCACAGCATGATCCAACTACTGGGGATCGTAATGGCGTCTACCGGCTCTTTTAGCGCCATGGCGATCTTCTGGACAACGCCCGATCAATCGATCAGCTTCCGCGCCCGCGCCGTGGGGATCGCCGTGATTAACGCCACGGGCAACGTTGGCTCAGCAGTAAGCCCGCTGCTGATTGGTTGGCTGAAAGATCAAACCGGAAACTTTAATTCGGGACTCTATTTTGTCGCAGGGCTGCTCGTGATCGGCGCCATTATTATTTGGCTGATCCCGATGAAAGGATCACGTCCAAGAGCGACGCCGTAGGTTTCTGTTGCTCCCCTAATGAAAAGGTTCTTGAGGCATTGGGGGAGCAAAAGCCAAAGAGTAAAAGGAGAAATCCATGAGCCAAATTACCAATATCGATATCAGCAAAGACTATGACGAAACACAGGGCTCAGACGACGTTCATTATCAGTCTTTTGCCCGAATGGCGGCATTTTTTGGTCGTGATATGAAGCCACACCGTCACGACAGCTTCTTTCAGATGCACTTCCTGAATACAGGCCAAATCGAGCTACAGCTAGACGATCACCGCTATTCGGTACAGGCTCCGCTATTTGTGCTCACGCCACCTTCGGTGCCCCATGCGTTCTTCACTGAGCCTGACAGCGATGGTCACGTACTCACGGTACGGCAAGAGTTAATCTGGCCGCTGCTGGAATTACTCTATCCCGGTAAGCGCGATGCTTTCGATCTGCCCGGTATTTGCCTATCGCTGTCTGACAAACCGCAGGAACTGGAGGCACTTGAACACTACTGGAGCTTGATTGCGCGTGAATCGGTCAACGATTTAGGTGGGCGTGAACATACGCTGGTACTTTTAGCCCAAGCCGTTTTTACCCTTTTGCTCAGAAACGTCCCTCTGGATGAACAGGCATCATGCGGAATGCGTGGAGAAATGCGCGTGTTTCAGCGTTTTAATCAGCTCATTGACGATAACTTTAGACTGCACTGGTCAGTGCCAGAATATGCCAACAAGCTCGGCGTAACCGAATCCCGACTCACTGATATGTGTCGACGTTTTGCCAATCGTCCCCCCAAGCGCCTCATTTTCGATCGACAACTGCGCGAGGCCAAACGCCTGCTGTTGTTCAGCGACTACGCGGTCAGCGAAATTGCCTATCAGCTCGGATTTAAAGATCCGGCCTATTTTGCCCGATTTTTTAATCGGTTAGTCGGTAGTTCACCGAGTGCCTATCGCGCTGAGCAGATTGCCGTCTCCCACTGATCCAGCTCAAAATTTGTGCTGGATCACATTCCTCAGACAAACCCTGCTCCTCGTCCGAAAAGTACCAGCAATTACCTCAAAAGTATCTTCCCGAAAGCTGATATAAACGCTTCAATTAAGAAACAAAAACAAAACAATAAATTAACAAACAACGATAGAATGCCTAATACAGAGCAGCCATCGTTCTCTGCCCTTACTCCGAGGTAAACATGAAACCAGAAGATTTTCGTGCCGACAACAAGCGCCCGTTAACCGGTGAAGAGTACCTGAAAAGCCTGCAAGATGGTCGCGAGATCTATATCTACGGCGAGCGTGTAAAAGATGTCACCACTCATCCAGCTTTCCGCAACGCCGCCGCCTCAGTAGGTCAGCTTTACGATGCGCTGCATAAGCCTGAGATGCAGGATAAACTCTGCTGGGGTACTGATACCGGCAGCGGCGGTTATACCCATAAGTTCTTCCGTTTCGCCAAAAGCAGCGATGACTTACGTCAACAGCGCGATGCCATCGCCGAATGGTCGCGTTTGAGCTATGGCTGGATGGGCCGTACGCCTGATTACAAGGCCGCGTTCGGTAGCGCCCTAGGTGCAAACCCGGCGTTTTATGGTCAGTTCGAGGACAACGCCCGCAACTGGTATAAGCGCATTCAAGAAACCGGTCTTTATTTCAACCATGCCATCGTTAATCCACCGATTGATCGCCATAAGCCTGCTGATGAAGTGAAAGATGTTTATATCAAGCTGGAAAAAGAGACCGACGCAGGCATTATCGTTAGCGGTGCTAAAGTGGTTGCAACCAACTCAGCGCTGACCCACTACAACATGATTGGTTTCGGTTCGGCACAGGTGATGGGGGAAAATCCTGACTTCGCGCTGATGTTCGTCGCCCCAATGGACGCCGACGGAGTCAAACTTATCTCTCGTGCATCATATGAAATGGTCGCAGGCGCCACCGGCTCACCGTATGACTACCCGCTATCCAGTCGTTTTGATGAAAATGATGCGATTTTAGTCATGGACAAGGTGCTGATCCCATGGGAAAACGTGCTGATTTATCGTGATTTCGACCGTTGCCGACGCTGGACAATGGAAGGCGGATTCGCCCGTATGTACCCGTTACAGGCCTGCGTGCGTTTAGCGGTTAAACTTGATTTCATTACCGCATTGCTGAAGAAAAGCTTGGAATGTACCGGAACCTCTGAATTCCGTGGCGTGCAGGCCGATCTGGGTGAAGTGGTCGCATGGCGTAATATGTTCTGGGCTCTGAGTGACTCGATGTGCTCCGAAGCAACACCATGGGTTAACGGAGCCTATCTGCCAGATCACGCTGCTCTGCAAACTTACCGCGTGATGGCACCGATGGCTTATGCCAAGATCAAAAATATTATTGAGCGCAACGTCACCAGTGGCCTGATATATCTGCCCTCTAGCGCCCGTGATTTGAATAATCCCGAAATTGACAAATACCTTGCTCGCTATGTTCGCGGCTCAAACGGTATGGATCACGTCGAACGCATCAAAATTTTAAAACTGATGTGGGATGCCATCGGCAGTGAATTTGGTGGCCGCCATGAGCTATACGAAATCAACTACTCCGGCAGTCAAGACGAAATCCGTCTGCAATGTTTACGTCAGGCGCAATCCTCCGGCAACATGGATCGCATGATGGCCATGGTCGATCGCTGCCTGTCTGAATACGACCAGCACGGCTGGACAGTTCCACACCTGCACAACAATAACGACATTAATATGTTAGACAAGCTGCTGAAATAGTTCAGTAGCGGGAGGCCTGTATGTCTTTAGAAAATGAACACCGTCTGCGTTTTCGCGATGCGATGTCCAGCCTGTCGGCTGCCGTCAATATCGTTACCACCGATGGCCCTGCAGGCCGCTGTGGTATCACCGCAACCGCCGTCTGCTCGGTAACCGATACGCCACCGTCGCTGATGGTTTGTATCAATAGCAACAGCGCGATGAACCCTGTATTTCAAGAAAACGGTAAGCTGTGCGTTAACGTCCTTAACCATGAACAGGAACTGATGGCGCGCCATTTTGCCGGCATGACGGGAACCAGTATGGAAGAGCGTTTTAGCTGGGACATATGGACTAAAGGCGTTCTGGGTCAACCGATGCTGCGTGGCACGCTAGCCAGCTTGGAAGGGGAAATCGAGCAAGTGCAAACCATCGGCACTCATCTGGTCTATCTGGTACAAATTAAACAAATTACCCTCAGCGAAGCTGGGCACGGGCTTATTTACTTTAAGCGCCACTTTCATCCGGTCATGCTAGAAGCGGTCGCGATATAAATTATTGCCAATAAGAAAAGCGCAGAGTGCAAGCTACTGCGCTTTTCTTTTTTTGGTAGATAACCAACAGATAAGTGCCCCTGCCGTTACTGCACACACACCAAGCCAAAACGTTGCAGGCAGCAACGAGGATAAAATCAACGAAGCGAATAACGCAGAAAGAATAGGTGTGAAATAAGACAGCGTCGCTAATAGATTAATATCTCCTTTAATCATGCCGATATTCCATGCGGCATAACCAAACCCCATTGCAGCCCCAGCCATCGCGATATAAAACGCGCTGTGCAAAGAAATAGTAAAGCTCTGCGCACCACCGAATAACCACTTGATCCACAAACATAGTGCCGTTAGGGCAAAAAATAACGCCGCGCCGTTCTGACCATTGGCATATTTGTTCGTCACGACACAATATACCGCCCAAAGAATAGCGCCAACAAACGCCAATATATAGCTGACGGGATGAGCAATAATATTGTCAGCCATACCGGAAAGTGAAGTGAGCGAACCGCCGCTGATCACGACCGTCACGCCTAAGAGTGAAAGTAGCACCCCGAGCAGTAGGCTCAGTTTTAACTTTCCTCCATTGCATAAGAAAGAAAGCAATACGGTAAAACTCGGCCATAAATAGTTAATAACTGAAACTTCAATAGATTGGGCACGCGTAGTGGCATAGCCAAGAGCCAGTGATAGACATATTTCATAGCTGGCAAATAGGGCGCCACCGGCAAACAAATAGGCGGGTTTGAACGCTCGTAGTTTAGGTGATCCCAGAAGAAGAAAAAGGAACACCGAACCTGCGGTATAAATCAGGGCAGCCCCCGCTACGGCGCCCACACCTTCACTAACGTTACGGATCAAACCGACGATAGTGCTCCAGAGCAAAATGGCCAAAATCCCACACAAATTTGCCTTGGTTCTCGTGCTGTCCATGCTTTCCGCCCTGTATTCAATAAAGAGTAACTTCTGCTTTATAGCCAATTTTTTCTTGATAAAGAAATAGTTATATACGTCATGTCCCGCTACAACAATCCTCCATTCTCACGCATTCTTATCCATAAATCCAACACCATTATTATGGTTATTACTCATCCCTTACTTAAATGGCCACCCATTATCATCCGTACACCCACGCGAATGAATTAACCTAAATAAATTCCTAACTTACAAAATCATTACCTTACTAATTAAATGAGAATGATAATGAGTATCATTTGATCTCATTCTTTGCTAGCATTCTATCCGCAACAAATGCAGTTCAATCCAATGAAAAAAATAAAACGGAGGCTCCGCATAGCATTTGCGGAAAACTTTATGGCACAGGTACATCCTTTTTACAGCAAACTAAGCGCAATGCAAAAAATCGCCGGAACTATTTTATTGAGTGCAGGAACGGCCGGATTTGCATATGCAGATACACTTATTAATACAGCTGAAAACATGCCGCCCAACGTTTCAACAGGGGAAATTTCATCGCTGGACCTTTCTATTTTCGGCATGTATCAACAGGCTGACATTGTGGTGAAAAGTGTCATGATTGGCTTATTGGTGATATCCGTCATTACTTGGACGATCCTATTTGCCAAAGGCATCGTCTTACTGCGCGCCAAACGCAAATTACAGCAAGAATATCGCCTGTTATTTCCCTCACTTTCATTAACTACCGCCTGTGAGTTATCTCAATCCTTCGAGAAAGACAGCATCAGTGCTGCTCTACTGAACGATGCACAGGATGAAAAGCAGCTCTCTGCACAGATGCTGGATCTCAACGGAATTAAAGACCGCGCTAATTTCCGCCTCGATCGCCGAGTGGCGGCGCATGGACGTTCACTCGCGAAAGGCAACGGCTATTTAGCCACCATCGGTGCCGTAGCTCCGTTTATCGGTCTCTTTGGCACTGTTTGGGGCATTATGAATAGCTTTATCGGTATTGCCCATTCACAAACAACCAATCTAGCCGTAGTTGCCCCAGGTATTGCCGAGGCATTGCTCGCCACCGCAATGGGTCTAATTGCCGCCATTCCTGCCGTGGTCATTTATAACCTGTTCAACCGTCTGATCGGTGAACACCGAGCACAGGTAGGAGACGCCGCTGCACAAGTGCTCTTGCTGCTAAGCCGCGATCTGGATTTGAACGCCGCCAACCAACATCAAGGGTAAAAACCTATGGCACTGCAAATCAATGATTATGCCAACGGCGGCGCTGACGATAACGCAGAACTCCACGATATCAACGTCACACCTTTCATCGATGTGATGCTGGTTCTACTGATTATTTTTATGGTGGCGGCACCTCTGGCCACCGTGGACATCCGCGTTAATTTACCGGCCTCTTCGGCTCAGCCGCAGCCACGCCCAGATAAACCGGTATACCTAACGATTAAAGCGGATAAGCAGCTCTATCTTGGTGACACGCTGACCACCAGCGATAACCTCAGCGCGCAGCTCGATGAGCAGACAAAGGCGGATAAAGACACCACGATCTTCCTACAGGCCGATCAGGCCGTGGACTACGCCACTCTGATGTCTGTCATGGATGCGCTGCGTAACGCGGGTTATCTCAAGGTAGGGTTGGTCAGTCTGGAATCTGCAACATCCTAATTTTCGTTTAATTATCAAGAATAGCGGTGATGACTCGCCGCATTAGGCAAAACAATGAGCACAAAATTTAGCCTTAAGTCTTTGATTATATTAGCCACATTAGCACTCAGTGCATGCAGCCAACCAACATTGACACTTCCCTCACGCCCATCGGCGCTGAAAGAGATTGAAACCACGGGTAAAATCATCGATTTACGCAGTGGAGATAGCATAACTAGCCAACAACTGCTCACACAGTTAGCGAGCGCACCACGGCTCATCGTGGGTGAAAAACACGATAATGAGAAACACCACCTGATTGAAATGTGGCTGATTAAAAACCTGCCCCAACAGCGCCCACAGGGTAGTGTGCTCCTAGAAATGCTGACGGCTAATCAACAGCCGCGTGTGGATCAGCTAAAGCAATGGCTAAAAGACGATCCCATGGTACGCGAAGGACGTATTCAACACTTACTCAGTTGGGAACAAGGCTGGCCGTGGGAGATGTATCACGGTGTTGTAATGCAAGCCTTGCGCGCGCCCTACCCGCTTTTGGTCGCCAATATCAACCGTGATCGGGTGCAGGATTTATACAAAAACCCACGTATTCCCGTTGGAAAAATCTCGACCGCACCTGACGTCCAAAACGCCATACGAGAAACCATCACTAACATGCATGATGGAAAAATCGATCAAACACAGCTCAACGCCATGTTAGCGATTCAGCAGCAGCGCGACCGTTTTATGGCACAACAGTTACTGGCGGCACCGGCTCCTGCCCTGCTGATCGCCGGTGGGTATCATGCGGCAAAACAGATGGGGGTTCCTTTGCATATGCAAGATTTAGCCCCTGCGTCACGCCCCGTCGTTTTGATGCTGGCAGAAACGGGGATGAATATCACCTTCGCCCAGGCCGACTACGTTTGGTACGTACCACTGCCAGAGGCTAACTCACTCGCGGGGTTATGATGGATATTCTCTACAGTACGCAACCTAAATGGGGCCGCTGGTTTGTTTTTACACTGACCCTACACGGTCTGATCTTGCTGGCACTAGTCTGGCGTAATGCCGATGCCTATCAGCCTTACCAGCCACCTCCAGCAGTGATGTTGCAGTGGTCAGAGGCCATTGAAGCGCCAGCCTCTCCACTTCCGCTTCCTATCGGTATCGCTCAGCAACAGCAATCTGCGGCAGCCGAAGAGAAACAGCAGGCAGAAGATAAGGCGCAGCCGAAGCTTGCTCTGGCTAAAGATGCCAAAATCGAAGTGGCTAAGCAGAAGAAATCGACCGAGGGTGAAAAGAAAAAACCACGTCCGGTGCGCAAGATAAAAGACCAAACCAGCGACGCGAGTCAGGCTGCGGTGGCAAGCAATGCTGCGCCACAGGCCAACACGCTATCGTCACGCATCGCAGCCCCCTTTAATAGCGATGCCAGCCGCCATAACAGCGAAAAAGTGACATGGGAAAGCTTGGTCAAAGGCCATCTGAATCGCTATAAAAAATATCCCACGGATGCACGCCGTCGTGCCAGAACCGGGCAAGCCATAGTGACGTTTACCGTCAATGCCTCAGGGCGAGTGCAAGGTAATCAGCTCCATACATCATCGGGGACGATTTCGTTAGATCGCGAAGCACTAGCCGTATTGGAGCGTGCTCAACCGCTGCCTAAGCCTCCGGCTGAGATATTAAGCGATGGGCGATATAGCGTAACCATGCCAATCAATTTCGACTTGAACGAGCTCAGACAACCATGAGTTAGCGCTGCTCACACGGCCAAAAACCTATTCCATTTTCGATGCTGGAAATACTCCGGCAGGGCACCTTTTCGCCCGTAGAACCAAAAGGATCAACCATGTTCAGATCATGGCATCACGCTTTGCTAGCCCTGCTAGCAACGATATTGTCTTGGCAGACCGCCGCCGAACCTCAACCGCCTGTGGCTGCTGTCGTGCCGAAGGTGCTTACCGAACACAATGACCGACGCATAGACAACTACTTTTGGTTGCGCGATGACAGCCGTAGCGAGCCAAAAGTACTGCGCTATTTACAGGCTGAAAATCAGTATGCCGATGCCGTCCTACGGCCTTATCAAGCGCTGCGAGAAACGCTGTATCAGGAAATGGTTTCTCGCATGAAGCCTGAAGATAGCTCCGTTCCCTATCAACGCAATGGCTATCGCTATCAGGATGTCTATCTGGCCGGAAAAGATTTTGCGCTTACCCAACGCCAACCCCTAGGCGGCAAGCTAATTTGGCAAACGTTGCTCGATGGTAATCAGCGTGCCGCGGGGCATGCTTATTACCGTTTGGGTGGCATAGCCATTAGCCAAGATAATCATATGATGGCCGTCGCCGAGGATTTTCAGGGGCGACGCCAATATCGCCTGTCGCTGCGAAATCTGCACAACGGAGCGTGGCTAACCGATGTCATTGAAAATACGTCCGGTAACATGCTGTGGTCCAATGACGGCAGCACGCTTTTTTATGTGCGCAATCATCCGCAAACGCTAATGCCCTATCAGGTGTATCAACATCGGATAGGAACGCCTTTGGCGCAAGATCGTTTGATCTATCAGGAAAATGACGGTGCGTTTTACCTCACCCTGTCGCGCCTAACGTCAGATCGCTATTTAGCAATAACGCTCGGCTCAAACACAACGTCGGAAGTACATCTGTTGGATGCCGATCATCCAGACGCACAGCCCGTGCTGTTTGCCGCCCGTCGCCAAGGCGTGGAGTATTACCTCGATCACTTTAACTCCACGTTTTATCTACGATCCAACCATGAAAATGCCAATTTTGGTTTATATCAGGCCAAGAACAACCACGATGTGTGGCAGCCACTCGTGGCGCCTCAGAACGATAACATGGTCGAAGGTTTTGCCCTGTTTCAGAACTGGCTGGTGGTTGCCGAGCGCCGTGATGGGTTGAGCCAGATTCGTAAGATCAATTGGAAAACCCACGCCGAGCAAACGCTGGATTTCGACGACGCCAGTTACATGGCCTGGTTAGGCTACAACCCCGATCCGCAAACCCATCAGTTGCGTTACGGCTACTCATCCATGACCACGCCAACCAGCACCTATGCATGGGATTTGAACAGTGGGCAACGGACGCTACTCAAGCGTCAGGAAGTTAAAAATAGCCATCCGGCGGATTATCACAGCGAGCGCCTCTGGATCACCGCACGCGACGGCGTGAAAGTGCCAGTGTCATTGGTTTATAACCAGAAAATGTTTAAAGCAAAACAAAGCCCACTGTTGGTATATGGCTATGGTGCCTATGGCATGAGCATGGATCCCGCTTTTAGCGCTCATCGTCTCAGCCTGTTAGACCGCGGTTTTGTGTTCGCCATGGTTCACGTACGCGGTGGCGGAGAGTTGGGACAACAGTGGTATCAACAAGGAAAGCTGGCGAATAAGCCAAATAGTTTCAACGACTTTATCGATGCGACCCAAGGCTTGGTTGCTCGCGGTTTTGGTCAGCCCGGCCGTCTATACGCCATGGGCGGCAGCGCGGGAGGGCTACTCGTCGGCGCGGTGATGAATCAACACCCCGAGCTGTTTAACGCCGTGGTTGCCCAAGTGCCTTTTGTCGATGTGGTTACCACCATGCTGGATGACTCATTGCCGCTGACGCTAGGTGAATATGAAGAGTGGGGAAACCCACACCTTCTGGCTGACTACCAGCGAATGAAATCCTACAGCCCCTACGACAACATTAAACCTATGCATTACCCAAACCTGTTAGTAACTACCGGTTTACATGATTCACAGGTGCAATATTGGGAACCCGCTAAATGGGTCGCCAAGCTGCGCGCTAATCAATTGGGTTCAGGAAAAATATTGCTGTTAACAGATATGCAAGCTGGCCACGGAGGAAAATCAGGACGGCTTAAACGTTTGGAAAATACCGCGCTGGAATACAGCTTTATTTTGGCCGCGGATCGGCAGCAGTAGCTGCAACAAAATAACAATAAATTGATTTGTACATTGTGATACTTCTAAGGGTGTTTATGAAACTTAATAAAATAGCCGGCTTGATCGGCTCGGGCATGGTATTGCTCAGCGCGGGCGCATACGCACAATCAACCAACGAAGAAACCAGCGGAGATAAAAAAGGCTCAGCGGTATTTTCCCCACTCAATGTTTCCGCGGGGAAAATGACCAGTGAGCAAGAAGCACTCGATAAACCCGGAGCCACCAGCTCACGAGCCACGGACAAAAATCTGGAATCATTAGACTCCACGCTGCGCAGTATGCCCGGCACCTATACCCAGATCGAGCCGGGCCAGGGCTCGGTAAGCGTAAATATCCGCGGCATGAGCGGATTTGGCCGAGTGAATACCATGGTCGATGGCATTACACAGAGCTTCTACGGCACTTCAACCTCGGGTACTGCCATACATGGTTCAACCAACAGCATGGCTGGCGTGCTCATTGATCCCAACTTCTTGGTGGGTGTTGACGTTACACGCGGAGACAGCAGTGGTTCTTCTGGCGTCAATGCGTTAGCAGGAAGCGCAAACCTGCGTACCATCGGCGTCGATGATGTCGTCTTTACCGGTAATCCTTTTGGCGTTCGCTCACGATTCTCTGTAGGCAGTAACGGCATTGGCCGCAGTGGCATGATTGCCGCCGCAGGCAAAACCAATGCCTTTACCGATACCGGAAGCTTTGGTGCAATGGCAGCGATCAGCGGCAGCTCGGTCTATTCCAACTTTGATAACGGTGATGGAATTAATAGCGAAGAATTTGGCTACGACAAATTCATGAAGCAAAACCCTAAATCCCAGTTATATAAAGTTGATATTAAGCCTAACGAGTTTACAAGCTTCGAACTTTCTGCTCGTACCTATCAGAATAAGTTTTCACGCCGTGATATCACCAGCGATGATTACTATATTAAATATCACTACTCACCGTTCTCTGAATTAATTGATTTAAATGTTACTGCCAGTACCAGCCGCAGCGAACAGCAATACCAAGATGGCTCGCTTTATACGTTTTACAGTACCTCGGCACGTAACCGCTCCAATGCACTCGATATCAATAACACCAGCCGTTTCACGCTAGGTAATAACGATCTCGCCTTTAGCCTAGGCGGAAAACTGATGCATACCCGCTATGATAAGTTGATTAAATCAAACGCAGGCGATCCCCAGTCGTCACAAGAATCCATAGAAAACAATCCGTTTGCCCCTTCCGGCAATCAAGATATTTCAGCGCTATATACCGGACTAGAAATCACGCGCGGTATCTATCAGGCTAATTTAAATCTTAACTACACTCAGAATAAGATCAGCGGTTTCAAACCGGCCTGCGATCCACGCGTGACCTGCGTACCTCAAGGGGAATACAACGTCGACGAAAAAGAGAGCGGCTTCAACCCGTCAGTGCTGCTTTCAGCTCAGGTCACGCCTTGGCTACAGCCGTTCGTTAGCTATAGTAAATCGATGCGTGCCCCAAATATTCAGGAGATGTTTTTCTCCAATTCCGGCGGCGCATCAATGAACCCGTTCTTAAAACCTGAGCGAGCAGAAACCTATCAGGCCGGTTTTAATATCAATACCCAAGACCTATTGCTGAAGGAAGATTCGCTACGATTAAAAGCATTGGTATATCGCAGTAAAATTAAGAACTACATTTTCAGCGAATCTTATTTAGTCTGCACGAATGGACGTAAATGTAATATGACGGAAGTGAACGCCAACGACTGGGAAGACGTTAGCGACTATAGCGATAACATGTACATTTACGTTAACTCAGACTCTCTGGTTCGCGCCCAAGGTTTTGAATTAGAGATGGACTACGATGCGGGATATGCTTTTGCTCGATTAGCATACAGCCAGCAACACACCGACCAGCCAACGTCCATTGCCAGTACCTATTTTGGTGCGGGGGATATTACCGAGTTGCCACGAAAATATATGACGCTAGACACCGGTTTACGTTTCTTCGACCAATCTTTAACCGTCGGCAGCGTGATCAAATACACCGGGAAAACGCGTCGTCTATCGCCCAACTTCGATTTTGATGAGAAAACGGGGGCTATTGTGAAAGAAGAGATGCCGCAAATTCCAACTATTATCGATCTCTACAGCACCTATGAGTTTAATCGTAATTTTATGCTTAAATTCAGCGTACAAAACCTGATGAACAAAAATTATTCCGAAGCGTTAAATAAACTCAATATGATGCCAATGCAAGGTGATGAAAGCACCGCGGCCAATACCGCACGCGGCAGAACCTATATCTTTGGTGGAGAGATTCGCTTCTAAAAACCCCACCGCCATGTTGATGATTCGACATGGCGGAGTTCCTTTATCAATGGGCGAAAAGCAAATTCAGCTAAGAAGGCTGCAAAACAATGATTGCCATCCCAACTAACGCCACGCAGGCGCCAGTAATATCCCAACGCGTCAGTGCGACACCATCAACAAATCGCAGCCAGACTAATGCCACGCCAATATAAACGCCGCCGTATGCCGCATAGGTACGCCCCGCTGCCGTGGGATGTAACGTGAGCAGCCAAGCAAAAATAATGAGGCTGAACGCCGCAGGAATAAGGAGCCAAAGCGGTTTGCTCTGTTTGATCACTAAATAAGGCAGGTAGCACCCGACGATCTCAGCAAGCGCAGTAAGACTAAATAAGATGAGTGCTTTAAAAATCAGCATGGCTGAACCCTTTAACTAAAAGCAAAAACGCGGGAAGTCACAAATAAGGCCATATCCATATTATCGGCACCACCTTAGGTATGGATTCTCCATCTCACCGCTCAATTAACGATATCCGCCACCGAGAGCTTTAATCAACGTTATATCGGTGCTGAGCTGCTGTGCTCGCATATCAAGCAATAGCAGTTGCTGAGTAATGGTGCTACGACGCGCTTCTTGCGCCGCATAACGACTGAGTAGGCCACGCTGATAATGGGCGCTGGCGCTTTGAGTGACGGTCATTGCCTCCGTCACTTTTTGATTCTGTAGCGCAACCTGCTGGTTGAGATCGTTTAATTGGCTCGAACTCATTGCCACATCGCGCACCGCATCCAGCACAGCTTGGTTGTACTGTTTAATCAGAATATTGCTCGCGGTACGTACCGATTTTAAGTTGGCATTTAAGCGTCCGCCGTCAAAGATAGGCAGATACAAGCCGGGCAGCAAATTAATCTGTTGGAATGAAGATTTGAACAGATCGCCGACGTTAAGCGCGTTATACCCCCAGAATGCTTTAATATCAAAATGTGGGTAAAACGCTGCTTTAGCGGCATCAACCTGACTCATAGAGGCAGTCACATAACCGCTCAATGCTTGGAGATCTGGACGACGCGCCAGTAATTCAAAAGAGAGTGAGTCTGGCAACGTTTGCTGCACCGCTGGAAGTTCTACCGGATGAATGTCAGGCATACTATGGGCATCTGCCCCCATCAGCGCTCGCAACGTTTCTCGATATTGAGTCAGCGTCCCGTTGGCCGCAATAACCTGTTGCTGAGCAGCCAATAATTCCGAGCGAGCGTTAGCAATAGCAACGCTGTCTTCCAAACCGCGGTGGGTTCGTTGTTCGTGTGCTTGAACCGAAAGACTGGCAATGTCTTGCAGCTGATTGAGCAAAGCAATTTGCTGGTAAGTACTCTGCATAGCAAAGTAGAGCTGTGCCACGCTGCTGGCAATATCCAGTTCAATACCCGCAGTCTCTGCCAAACGGGCATTTTTCTCACCGATAGCCGCAGCCACCCTTGCCCTGTCAGCTCCCCATAGATCAATATTTAGCGTCGCGCCCACACCAACTGTATTTAACGTATACCAAGGGCCGTTCTTATCAATTGGCAGAGAGTATGAATAAGGCCAAGTAAACTCTTTATTCGTCACCCGCATCCGATTCTGAGCCGCAACCGCCGTGGCCTGTATGCCCATCGCCGACTGGGCTAATTCAACGGTGGACTGCGACTGAGAAATCCTCAGTCGCGCCGCCTGCATCGTCGGTGAATTTTGTAACGCACGGTTCACCAACATATTGAGCTGGGCATCATGATAGCCTTCCCACCATCGAGCCGCTGGCCAGTCGCTATTTGCCAAATGAATAACCTGTGAAAGCTGCGCCTGTTGCGGGTTTACTATCGGCACTTTACCTGGATCGTCCTGAATCAAAGCGCATCCAGACAACAGGAACAGTGCAAAAGCTATCGATGAATAACGCCAAAAGCGTGCCGCGGATTCCATTTTTCTCATTGCTGATTTGCCTGTTGCTGAATGTCGGAAGTTGCAGAATGCCAATGTGGTAGCATCGCCAGCGCTGCCGTCAATGGAGGGCCGAACGGATTCCCTGCGCTTCCGGTCGCCGTAAACGAGCTTGGTATTTTTACCTGTGGTTGCTCGATGCTGTTGGCATAGTCCTGCAACCGAGCGGCACAACGCTGGAGGAAATCGTCCCCTTGCGGAGCATACAATCGGTAGCCCTCACTTAAACGCACCACTTCTTGTACCTGATTAAAACAAGACTTCACCGGCCACCGTCTAACTTCTGGATACGGATAGGCATAGGTATTTATGGGCTCGGCCGCAACACGATTGATAAGCGACTCCGTCGTCGCCAACGCATGAAATAGAGGAAGGATTTTGACCTCCTCGCCCCTAGCCGCCAGATACTTCGCAGCCTGATTATAGAGGCGAGCCAAACTCGATTTGAGCTTCGGCGCTTCACTCTCAGGCCACAGATAGAGATGAACAATTGACGAGACCAGTACACCAAGCAGGATACCAATCACCCTATCGCGTAGTTCGGTTAAATTAGTCAGCGGGCCAAACCAGTTCAGGAACGCCAGTGAAAAGGTAAAGCCGATTTGGATCCCTGCATAGGCGATACGATCCGAACCTGCGGCGATCCAAGCAGAAAGCGCCATCACTGGCAGACTCATCGCCAATAGACCGATAATCGAATCCGTATAGGGCTGTATAAATACGAGTAACAGTAGCGCCAGCAGCGTCGCAATTAACGCACCGCCGATACGTAGCCACGTTTTTTGCATCGTTGCGCCTAGACCCGGCTGAGCAACGATAACGCAGCTTAGCATGATGGTATGAATCCCCTGCCAATCAGCCGCCGTATAAAATACATAGCACAAGAGGGTCGCTAGCAACGTCTTGAGTGCAAAATGTAAATAGGTCGGATTACTCCATGCATCTGGCGCCAATAAGGGTTCTTTCTCAACTTCGCCTGCGGGAAGTGGAACCTCTTCACCGCGCGCCAGTTTGCCAACGATAGTCGATATTTCCCGCAATATAGCGCCGTTTGCCATATCGTCAGTGAGTGGAAAAGGCTGAATATCAGGCAATTTGCCATCGTCTAGATGCAAAGCCAGTTCCCCGAGCATTGCAGATAATTGCTGGGCGTGTGCGTGGTTCTCAGAAGCGCTATTCATAGGCTGAAGAAGAACCGCAAGATGATAGCAGCGCACCGCAGCCCCCATCATCGATTGCCATGCCTGCGGCCTTGCCGCAATGTCAGAGCTAGAACGGTTTGCCTGTTTATACAGTGATTGCAGTTGGGTAAACTGATCGGCAATATCTTTTAGCGTCGGTCGCTTTGTATCCGCATGGTTCCCCGCTAGCAGTGACCTAGCTTCACGGAACATCAGCGCGAGCCGACTTTTAAACTGGTAGCCTGGAAACGCCTGTAGAAAACACGCATTCACCAAGAGCGTCACCAAAATAGCGGTATTAATTGCCACCCACAGCCAAAGCAGCAAACGAACCAGCACTTCACTCTGACTCGTCATCGATGGGAAGGTCTGAGCGTAGATCACCACCAACCCCATAACAAAAAAAGCCATCCCGAGTTTGCCCAGAATCCGCATCAGGTACATCGAGCAGAAAAATAGAAAAACTGAGGCAACTAGGCGGATCAACGGATAATCATAGGTCCACTTGATGATAAGAATGACCCCACCAAGCGCAACGCTGACCGTAATAAAAAACACCACACTAACCAGTTTGATCATCAACACGTTAGGCTGACTGACATAAAACACCACAATCAGCGCAACCGCTAAAAATGGGATCTGCAGAGCCATAAACAGCGTGATCAGCACGGCACAACTAAGCGTCAGGCGCAGGGTATAGTTTCCCCGCCCCGGAGCTGCGCTAAGTTCTCTCGTAAGAAACTGCCAGAAATTCCACATACCGAGTTCTTATTCCGGCTGCAAAACGGCGCTGGCGGAGGCACCCATGCGGAACACATTGGGATCGGGGTCTTTCACTGCGATTTTCACAGGGAAGCGTTGTGAAACATGAACCCAGTTAATCGTTTTTTGAATCACCGGAAGGCCTTCAAATACGCTGCCGCCGTCGGGCAAAACGCCGGAGCCAACAGAGTCCACAACACCGCTGAATGATTTACCGTGGTTGGTCATCACAGTCACTCGGGCTGGAACGCCAGAGTGCACATTTTTAAGGTCAGTTTCACGGAAGTTAGCGATCACATACCAGTGCTCGTCATCCATTAACGTAAAGACCGGTTTTAACGCCGACGCATACTGGCCGATGGTTGTTTTCAGCGCCACCACGATCCCGTTGAAAGGTGCGCGAACCTCAGTAAATTCGAGATGCAGTTCCGCCAGCGCGATCTGCGCCAAAATACCCGCTCGCTGTGCCACCATCGCATCCACGCCCGTCACTGCGGCGGAGGCCTGTTTGGCCTGCAATAGCGTCGCTTCCAGCTCAGCGCGCGCCGCTTTCTCTGCGGTTCTCGCTTGATCGAGATCCTCTTGCGAAGCAAAACCCTGTGGCACCAGCGGTTCAAGTCGGGCACGCGTCGAAGTCGTTTGTTTCACCAGTGCTTTAGCACGCTCTACCGCGGCGGTAACCGACTGCGCGTTATATTCTTGCGCTTTGATGGTTCGCTGAGTCAGTGCTATCTGTGCGTCTAGCGTAGTCAGTCGAGCCTTAGCATCATCCAGCATGGCCTGATAAGGGCGCGGGTCGATACGAAACAGCAAGTCGCCTTTTTTCACGCGCTGGTTGTCACGAATCGGCATTTCCACGATTCGCCCACTCACTTCCGGCACGACATCAATGGTATCGGCATACACATAGGCATCATTGGTTTCCGGCGATGTTTGTAACTGCCAAATAACCACGATCAACGCCAAAATAGCAGCGAGAACAAGAGCCAACAATGGCCATTTTTTCCGTAATAAGCTTGAGCTGGAATTTGTCATAGGTATTTAGTGAGCAAAGAATAGAAACCACAAGATTGCGGCAAACAGGAATAATAGCGCCAGATAACTGAATACCAGAGGAGAGAAGCGTGCCTGCCAGCCTTTACGAACAATGAATATATGGCAAGGGATCAGCAAAAAGGCACCGACCAATAAGCAAAAAAACCAGCTAGGAAACGCCGCACCAAATACGGGAATAACGGGTGATAATGAACAACCGGATGCTAAGAGTGGTGATAATAACAGTGCGGGTCGTATCAGTTTTATAAAGCAATTCAAAGGATGTTACCTGAGCATTTATTCCGTATTTGAAAGCAAGTTTAACGAACTGATCCTTTCACCGCTACACATTTGCTCATTTATAGTAACCATTGGGAATATTTTTATGCTTTTATAAACTGGCAAGTTTTAATGCCAAGAATCGTTAAGGGGCGGTAATATGCGCCCCCTTAATCTTCAATGCTTTTACTATGGATGTGCAATGAAGCGTGACAGTCTCTGCCGCAGCAGTCGATTCTCCTGACGTAGTTGGGTATTCTCCTCCAACAACGTTAGCGCAACTGCGATACCCGGCCAGTCTAGCGCCAGCTCTTGCCGCAGGCGTAAAGCTCGCTGTACAACGGTAACGGCATGGTCATCAAATAGCCATGTTGTTGATTCGTAATCACTCGGTTCAACTACGCCTAGTCCAACAATCTCGTTCAGTTCTTCTTCCGAGACTCCGGTATGCAGGCAAAACTCGGTAATGGTGAAAGTGACGGTGACATTAGCCATTATGCTTTCCCCCACTCTTTGCGTGGATCAAAGGACGACTGAGCGTCCGCCAATTGTTGCCACAAAGCTGCACTTGCGCTGTCTGGTTTTGGCGGCATCACAATTTTGATGACGGCATACAGATCGCCTGTATGGTTTTTACTGACCAAGCCTTTACCCTTGATACGCAACCGCTGTCCAGCCTGACTCCCCGCAGGAATCGTTAGCAGAATGCTATCTTTCAACGTAGGTACGGCCACTTTAGCGCCCAGAGCAGCCTCCCAAGGGGCGAGAGGAACCACAATTTCCAAATCCTGATTGACGATATCAAACAATGGATGCGGAGCAATACGGATCACCAGCCACAGATCGCCATTTGGCCCACCGTTCTCACCTGGCGTCCCCTGCCCTTTCAAGCGAATACGCTGGCCATTGCCAACGCCGGCAGGAATTTTAACATTCAGCGTTTTAGGGATTTCCCGTTCAACCATGCCAAAAGCATTGTATACAGGTAGGTTATAGCTGATGGTGCGTTTATGTTCCTCTAGCGTTTCTTCGAGGAATACCGCAACTTCAATCTCCAAATCATGACCACGAGCAGCAGGACGCTGCCGCGATTGGCGGCCATGTTGACCAAAGATCGACGAGAAGATATCGTCAAAATCTTCAGGGCTGTAGCTTTGGCCCTCTCGTTGCTGGAATTGTTGGAACTGAGGATCATTGCGGTGCTGCCACAACTGGTCATACTCGGCTCGACGCTGCTCGTCACTCAGAACCTCCCACGCTTCCGCCACTTCTTTAAATCGGGCTTCGGCATCAGGCTCTTTACTGACATCGGGATGGTACTTACGGGCCAATCGGCGATAGGCGGTCTTGATTGTCTTGAGATCGTCTGTCGGTTTCACGCCCATAATGGCGTAATAATCCTTTAATTCCATAGCGTTATCTCGCGTAAATCAAATCAGACTGAAGGGAACCTTTAGATAAATATCATCATTAAGCTTAGGTTAACCCCGAAAAAACCTACAGTCATTAGAAATAAGCTAGGTTCGCAAGATTCAGAGTCTACACTGCATATAACATAGAGATAATTAATCCCTGATATTGGTATGTACATTGGGCTATCTACCAAGAGCCATGGCAAAAACACTCTAATTAACAACTAAAATCTCGCTGGTATGACTATCTGTTTTGACGAGAAGTGATAAACGTCATACCTACCGCACCAAGAAGTAATAGGCTACTCAGTCCAAAAGAACTTCGCCATCCCAAACTATCAAAGACCAACCCTCCGGCTGTTGAACCCAGCGCGATCGAGAGTTGAATAACCGCCACCATGAGCCCTCCCCCAGCCTCAGCATCCTCAGGAAGTGTTCGTGCGATCCATGTCCACCACCCCGTTGGAGCTGCCGTTGCAATCATCCCCCATAGGCTTAAAAGTACGGTAACACCCCAGAGATTCTGCCCGACTAAAAGTAACGCTCCGGCAATCGAGGCCATAACCAGAGGGATTATCATTAGCGTCAGATAAAATCTTGTGTTGAGAAATAACGTAATTAATAGTGTGCCAGCAAAACCAGCAAGGCCCATAGCAAGCAATATTAAGGAGAGGATAGAAGCATTGACTTTAGTCACCGTTTCCAGAAACGGTCGTACATAGGTAAATAATGCAAACTGCCCCATAAAGAATAATCCGCATGCTAGAAGGCCAGTTGATACCGTAGTAAGTCTGAGCAGACGAAGCACAGACCGGCTCGGCTTATTTGCCTTATCGCTTTTCATCTCTGGCAAACCGATGTATTGCCAAATGAACGCAGCTATTGCAAAAGGAACGAGACATAAAAAGGCCCCACGCCAGCCAACAGTTGCCCCTAGATAGCTCCCCAGAGGGGCTGCCACTACGGTTGCCAGTGCGTTCCCACCGTTAAATATAGCCAGTGCTCGGGGAACCTGGTGCTGTGGAACCAGTCGGATAGCGGTTGCTGCCGACATTGACCAAAATCCACCAATGGCGATACCAATCAGAGCTCGACCTATCATGTAGACCTGATAGTTGGACGCCAAGGCAATAATCATTCCTGAAACAGCCATCATAAGCGTCAATCCAAGCAGAAGATGTTTACGATTCAGGCTTCCTGCAACGTTAGAAATTATCAGACTGGTCAGCACAGCGAGTGCGCCAGAGATAGCAATCCCCTGACCAGCGAGTCCCTCTGTAACATGTAAATCTCTGGCAATTGGCGTCAACAGGCTGACCGGCATAAACTCTGACGCGATCAGTACAAAAACGCAGAGCGTCATGGCAAAAACGCCGCTCCAGTGTGCGTGTATTTTATTGTGCGATGTTTTAAAACTCAGTGCAGACATAATTAATTTCTCTAAATATTGCCCTCAACAACCTCTGTTTAACTGAGGCAGGCGATATTCATGGAATAACAGCAAAAACGAAGCTGATAATGGCTTAGGATGTGATGGATTTGCATCGCAACATGCGACAAAAGGTCAGAATAAAAGCCATCTGCGAATGACCGATGGCTTTACTAAGAAATATTATTCAATAACTTATCTTAAGTTAGTTTTGAAAAACTGTTCAAATTTGGCGAACGGGATCTTACGAGCAGCGTTGTCGTATAAATCGACATGGTTCGCTTCCGGAACCACCACCAACTCTTTTTCTTTGCTACCGACAGCGTTAAAGGCATCCTCAGCAAAATAGCGTGAGTGCGCTTTTTCCCCCGTCACAATTAGCACAGGAATTGTAATTTCATTTGCATAGCTCAGCAGCGGCATATTCATAAATGACAGTGGCATTGTCGCAGTCCAAGCACCGGTTGAATTTACGGAACGCGCATGGAAACCACGTGGCATGCGATAATAATCAAAGAATTCTTTCAATACGGGATGTGGATCCGTAGGTAAAGCCTCCGGCAGAATACGATCCGCTGCACTTACGTTGCCTTTTTCATCGACATAAACGTCATGTCCACCAGTGGCAAAAGTCCCCCTTTCCGCATCTTTCCAGCGCTGCGCATTCAGATACTGCAACACGGCGCGACGATCAGAGGTCGTGTAGCGGTCTTTGCCATCACCAACGCCATGACCCATTGCACGACTCATGTCGTACATGACACTGGTAGCAACGGCTTTAACGCGCGTATCCATCGCGGCGTCATTTAACGCCATACCGCCCCAGCCACAGATGCCAAGTAGCCCAATACGGTTGCGATCTACCTCTGTTTGTAAGCCGAGAAAATCCACCGCTGCGCTGAAATCCTCAGTATTAATATCCGGAGAAGCAACGTTACGCGGATAACCACCGCTTTCCCCCGTGTACGATGGATCAAAGGCCAGAGTAACAAATCCCAATTCTGCCAGCGTTTGTGCATACAACCCGCTTGACTGCTCTTTTACTGCGCCAAAAGGCCCGCTAACGGCAATCGCCGCTAGTTTGCGTCCAGCACGATTTTTGGGGATATAGAGGTCTCCAACTAACGAGATCCCATAACGGTTCTGAAAGATCACTTTTCGGTGAGCAACTTTCGTACTCTCTGCAAAGGTTTTATCCCACTTTTCTGTCATCGAGACAGGTGCGTTTGGATTAGTTACATCAGCATAACTCATTGTAGTAACTCCACTTAATGATGCGAATAGCAGCATTGAGGGTATTGCTGCTGTCAATTTTTTGGTGAAAGCAATCATGTAAAGTTCCTTCTTAAAAATAAGATAGGGTTGCAGGTTCCATACAGAAAACGCCGCCGAGCTTTGTTTCAATGCGAGCATTATAGTTAGCAAAAATAGTGCTGATTAGTGGGTGAAAAATGCTAGGATTAATATCAAATTGTTATGAATAGACGTGCTGTAACAGGCGTAGGGCTGAGTCAGTGGCCGAGGATAATGAATGGCTAAACGGGAAAACTATAATGAACTCTATCTGTTTATGCAGGTAGTACGAGAAGGCAGTTTCACCGCTGCGGCACAAAGGCTTGGGCTTGCACAATCAGGGATCAGCCGTTCCATTCGCGAACTAGAAGAAAGGCTAGGTGTACAACTTCTCGTTCGAACTACACGCAAGCTGTCAGTGACACAGGCAGGTGAACAACTCTATCGGACAGTAGAATCCGGCTTTGATGCTTTAGACATGGGGCTTGCCACTCTGGCGCATTATCGACAAACCCCATCCGGCACGGTTCGTATCAATGCTAGCCAACACGCCATTGATAAAGTGCTTTTGCCGAAGCTCGCAATGTTTAAACAGCGGTATCCTGATATCAGGCTTGAGCTCATTAGCGAAAGTCGGTTTGTTGATATTATTGAGGAACGATTCGATGCCGGTGTACGCCTAGGATCCGATGTTGGCCATGGTATGGTCGCCGTGCGTATTTCACCCGACATGGAGATGGTCGTGGTGGGCACACCCGAGCATTTTCGTCGCTACGGCTTTCCACAAACTCCGGCCGATTTAGTGGTGCACCCTTGCATAGCCTACCAGTTTGGTGACGGAAGCCTGTATGCGTGGGAGCTCAATGACGACGGTAAAAAAATCACTCACCGCCCACAGGGGCAATGGGCTTTTGCTGACAGCTATATGGAAGCAAAGGCGGCTAGATTAGGTCTAGGGTTAGCTTATGTTCCAGAGGAGTTGGTGGCTGATGATTTAGTGCAAGGTAGTCTTATCAGGGTGTTACAACGTTATAGTCAACGATTAGATGGTTCATTTCTTTATTATCCACATCGCAACGTGTCACCAGCGCTAAGGATAGTCATTGAGACACTAAAAATGGATATCAATAGATGAAATATTCCGTGGAGATTTAGCCGTGGACAAGTGAACATTGTCACTTGCGACACGGTTCGGAAATAACAATAATTCTAGCGACCTGTGAACAAAAAACGGGGGTAATAGGACAATTGACTGCCGACATCCCGTGGGATTCTAAATCGATGGACTGATAAAAGTGAACGATGCGGAAATAAAACTCCGCACCAGTGTAGATTCTCAAGCGCCACGACTCAAAAAAATAGCATCGACTTCCGCTGCAGTAGGGATCGCATCAATTGCGCCAAACTGTGTACAAGTCAATGCTCCACAGATATTGGCCCAATGCACGGCATGCAGGAATTGTGTCTGGTCGTCTAACCTGCAACCGGATTGGTTAATCTGCTGTAGCAATGCGCCAATAAACGCATCACCTGCACCAGTAGAGTCAATCGCATTAACGGGAACAGAGGGGATGAGTTGTTGCATACCTGATTTGTGACTTATCCATGTTCCACGATCGCCGCAAGTGACAGCGATATAGCTGACGCCAAACTCATGCAACACGCGGCAGCCTTCTGTTATCGTCTTCGCGTCGGTAATGAAGTGTAGCTCCTCTTCACTGACTTTAACGATATCTGCATGCTGAAACCACGGCTTGCAGCGAGCGATAAATTCTTGCGGCGCCTTCCCCCACAAACCTTCACGATAATTTGGATCAAATGAGATCAACAAACCGCGTTGTTTTGCTTCGCGTAAGAGACGTCGGTAGGTCACATATAGCTCCCCGTCCAACAGACCCGCAGCGGCGCCAAAATGAACGATACTCACATCGTCGAGAAAGTCAGAGGGAATATCTTGCCAGCCAAGTTCGCCATCGGCGCCACGGAAAAAGCTAAAATCTCGCTCACCATCGTCCTGCAAACCGACGAAGGCCAACGTTGTGGGCGTGGCGCTGCGCGTGACGCCAGAAAGCTCAATGCCTTCCGACGCTAGCGTATGAAGCAGAAAATCACCAAAGGGATCGTCACCGACTTTCGCGGCCAGCTTGGCGTGACCTCCGCTACGGTTGATAGCAGCGGCAACATTAGCGGGAGCCCCTCCTGCTTTTTTGAGGAATTGGGTCCCCTGTTTCAGACCCAATCCAATATCGGTGCAAACAAAATCAATCAACAGTTCGCCAAGACAGGCAATGTGATAGTTAGGCATTAACAATATCCCTCCACTGTCGCGCCGGGAGTAGGCGTTGCTCTGAAGGCATTTACGGTTTTATCCATCACGACCTGACCGTCAGTACCTGAATCCAGCACGGTATTTTGCTGCGAGGCTGCTTCTATCTGGACGGCGATCACCGTCAACGCAGCTAGGCCGTCGGTCGCCAGTAACGCGCTGACTTGGGTAGAGAAACACGCACTGGCGTCTGCCGCCGCCTGTCCGTCGGAGGTTTCGGTCGTGGCGACAACATGATTATTAGAAATAGTATTTCCTTTGCCAGAAACCACCCGAATAATAACCGGTGTGGCACCCGTCGGCGTAATATATTGTGTATCAATGGACTCGGAAATATGATTGGCAATGATCGAGTTATTATCACCGCTAATATACAGCAGGCCATATAAATCATCTAATCCGTTATTGTAGGCTTGCATCGGAGCCCACGGTTCACGCTCGCGGAAAAAGTGGTTAGATGACACCAGATTCTCCGCGCTGCCGTTCTCCATTATCAACATGCCAGGGTAAAACGCATGGAATCGATTACTGCTGATTGAGGAGCGAACCACATTCGAGAAATGAACAACGCTTTTTCCTCGAGGGAATATATTATTAGCAGTAATTAAAAGCCCCCCAAAGTTCTCAGCGTAAATAGAATAGCCTCTGTAGCCCGCACCGATCAGATTATCGGTTATTTTTGACGCCTGACCGGACTCGCGTAACTCTATACAGTTCCCACATTCAGCGATGAAGTTGTTATGAATAGCCAAAGCATCAGCATTATAAATTGTCACGCCGTGCTCAAGGTAGACAAATCCCATACCGCTGATGCGGAAGGAGTCCTGCGCGCTGGCAATATAAATACCCGTCTTACCGTTGAGATAACTGTTCTCAGGGTCATCGCTGCCAGAACCATCGTCGACAAAATGCAAACCATCAATACAGAAGTCAGCAAACTCAACCGAACTTATCCGAGGATCTCCGCTGCGCGCAATATAGAATGCAGCCCCTGCAGATTCTGCTGCGCCTTCCGCCAGAGACATATCGACCAGAATACGGCTGCCACCCGGCCATAATTCGTGCCAGTTTGGCCAATCACTCTCTGGAGTATTAAAACGAATGCTGGAAGAGGTGAAGCCATGTCCAGAGCCCATAATTTTCAGATAGCTAATGTCTATCACTATTTGAGTGAGAAGATGGTAATCACCCGGCGGAATATAAATCACCGCTCCGGGTTTTCCACCTTCATTAATATCAGTATTGGTTTGTCTGTTTTTAATATCGGCGATAATACTATTAATCACTTCACCAATATCATCATACGGATTACCTATATTCCATTCCGTGACATCGTAATAATTATTACTCGACATAATGTTGAATCCTTCTGTGCTATTAAGAATAAACAGATTTATCGCGCGGGAATATTATTTATAAGCATAAGTGGCACGATACTGGGTGAGTATTGCCGGAGCTCCTGAGAGGTGTACTTGTGTCAGCGCACTGCATGAATAGTAGCGTCGCGTACCGCAAACACTGCCCCCGTTGGAGAAGACTTCAACGATCCCAGCATCAAAGCACACCATGACATCCTCCACGCTCGCCAGCGGTGCACGATAACGACCATCGTCCTGACCTTTTTCCCGTAATGTCAGCGCCTTGCCGTCAAATTCCAGCACAATTTCCTGACCGTTGTCCCCACTCAGCGTCAGACAAAAAGCATCTGTCGGGGTAAACGCGATCGTGCAGGCTCTATTGACCTCAGTGCTCGACCAACGCTCGTTATCAGCTAACCTAGTCTGATTGATAACCAAGGACTCTGGCGGTAAAACAGGGGTCATGCAAAGCTGCTGTTGCGCGTTAAGATGAAAGCGACGCGGTAAGGACATTTCGCCACAATAGCTAGACTCGACGTTTTTTTGCGTGGCCCAGTTATACAGCCAGGCAAAACCGGTCCGCGCATCTTCCTCGCCCCAAGTTTGTAAGGCGTAGAAATCAGTGCCGAAATCCAGCATTTGCAGCGGATGTGACGACGGAATGAAATAGCCGTCGCGGAAATCACCGGTTTGTGCGAACAGCAGATTGTGGCGACCAGTTACGGGCTCGGTATAACCCACAACGCCAATAATTAACACCCACACGCCATCCAGACAGAAAAAGTCTGGGCACTCTACGCAACGACCGCCGTTTTCACGAAAGTAAGCGGGGGCCACGTACAGTACATGATGAAACGTCCAGTTCTCACTGTCCGCGGAATGAAACAGCAGCATCGCTGGGTCGCCGTTTACAGCGGCACCGAGGATCATATAGAAGGTCGCATCTGCCTCCTCATACCAGACTTTCGGATCGCGGAAATCACAGTCAACGCCGGGAGGCAGCTCCGTTAATACCGTTGTGACCGACGCGGGTTTGTCGTAGCTCTGTAGAGGCACGACCATTTTCTGAATTTCTCGATAGCCGCGATACAAATCGTAAGCCGGCAGCCGCTCGGTATACCAGAAGCGGGTTTTGCCTTGTGCATCAGTAAAGGCGCTACCGGAAAAAGCACCGCCTGTCGCTCCCAGAGCGGCCAGATTTTGCTCAGGCTGAAGAAAGACTGGGTAGTGTCGCCAGTGGTAAAGGTCTTTGCTCACCGCGTGATTCCAGTGCATCGGCCCCCACTGTGTGCTGTGTGGGTGATACTGATAAAACAGATGCCACTCGTCGCCTTTGCGATGTAGGCCATTAGGATCATTCATCCACCCGGTGCGCGGAGAAAAATGCAGCGCTGGGCGTAACGGATCCTGCAAATACGCAGTGGCAACGTCGCGGTCGCTCAACAAACAAAGCGCGTTGTCCTGAGTGGCGATAAAACTGACTCCGTTTTCGGGCAAGGTATCCGGATGCCAGCTGTAGCACAGTGAGATCTCGCTGTTCTCTGGCAGCCAGTCCAAACAGACAGTCCCGTCCTGCCATGCGGTCCAGGTAAAATAATGGTAGTAGCGAGGAGCCGTGGTGACTTTAAATACCACCTCATTTTCCATACGGATGGAGAATAGAGGGTGGCTGGCTGGCTTTGTTTCTCTCAGCCATAAATCAATCCGCTGGCCTTGCTTAATATTAAACGACAGGGACATCTTTATACTCCTGATTCTGGGCAGAGCCGTTTTCCAGTTCACGCTTCGCGAGGTCAACTTTGATTTTTTCGAGTAATAGGTTGTTCAGTTTGAAATAACGCACTATATATGCGCTGATGAAGTAGCTCACCATGGGTAATAACGAGAACATGATAATAATCCCTTGAAGGGTCTGTTCGTTTTGCTGCGGTTTATTCGCGATATAACCAGTGTAAGACAGTATCCAGGCAACAATAGCGCCAGCAACGGCTAATCCCATTTTCAGCATAAACAGATTGCCAGCAAACGAAATACCGGTCAGACGCTTGCCAAATTTCCAGTCGCCGTAATCATCAACATCTGACATCATTGCCCACAAAATAGGACCAGACTGAATCAGATGCAAAATATTAATCACAATAAACAAAGCCAGCAGCGGCGTCAGTGAATGTGGATCAACAAACCACAGGGCGAAAGAAAGGATGCCGAGAATTATATTAATAATGCGGAACAGTTTTATTTTATCAAAGCGATCGGTCAACGGTTTAGCAATGACGCTGCCCAACATATTACAGGCCACACCGAGGGCCATAAAGAAGGTAATAAATCCTACGGAGGCTTTCATCACATAGGTGGCATAATATATGGTCACAGCTCCTCGAATGAATGCAGGGAAAACGTTCAAGAAAGTAATCGAGATCATTAGCAGCCATTGGTCATTTTTAATAATATCTTTGAGATCTTTCCTTAAGCTGTCATTGGATTTAATCGAGACGACGCGCTCTTTAATACTGGAGAAACAGAACAGGAACATTAAGGTCGCCGCTCCGCCCATCATCATCATTGTCAACTGAAAGCCGGATGCCCGGTTGCCGTTACCCAGCCAGTCGGTTAACGGTAAAATAGAAGAAGAGACGATAAGTGTGGCTAAACCATTGAGGAAGAAGCGCCATGACAGGCACCCTAGGCGTTCTTTCTGGTTGAGAGTAATGACGCCAGCTACCGAGCAATAAGGAATATTGATAGCGGTATAAATCAGTGACATGACTAAGTAAGTGACCCAAGCATAGATAATTTTTCCATTCATGCTCAGGTCGGGTGTGGTGAACATTAACACTGCGCCGAGCCCAAACGGCACAGCCATCCACAGCAACCAAGGCCGAAACTTACCCCAACGAGTTCTAGTGCGGTCGCAAATCGCGCCCATGATAGGATCACTGAATGCGTCAAACACACGGATAACGAGAAAAAGCGTGCCAACAATCCCAGCGTCAAGACCATAAACATCGGTATAAAACCATGTCAGATAGAGTGCTAGCACGCTCCAGATCATACAGGAACCGGCATCCCCCATCCCGTAGCCGATCTTTTCTTTCAGGCTCAATTTTTCATAAGCACTGTGTTTTTCTGCGGATGTAGCAGACATACATACCCCTCAATATTATTGAGCTGTCATAAATATAAAGCACCAGTTATTACGCCCAATGCTATAGTGATAAAATAGTTTATTATTTATATTTAAAATACTTTTAAAAATACAACTTTATAGAATGGTTACATTAATATTAACGCTACTCTCTCGAATTATTAGCCTGGAGGTAATCTCATACATTTCGATACCTTCTCGATTATTTTCGTTCTTAACCATTTGAAACGCCAGATGAGCTATTTCATGTATAGGTTGTGCTACGCTTGTTATTCTTTTAGTTTGTGCAAGCAATGTGTTATCGAAACTGGCGATGGCAATATCTTTAGGTACAGAAACGCCTTTTTCTTTTAATCCATCAATAATATAGCTGGCAGCAACATCGTTATAAACCCAGAGACATGAGCATCTCTGTCTCCGACTGGCTAATTTTTCAATAATATCGTCAAGGATACTGATATGGCCTGATGTTTTTTCGCCCTCACCTTTCGCTATCCAGAATTGATTTTCTCTATCCAAGGTAAATCCCTGACTCGTTATTTTTTTAGTCCAAGAAGATACCTTTCTAGTATCGACACTTTCCTGAGCAATAAAACCAAATGAGGTATGTCCTGTTTGTATAAAATGCTCAGCAATGCTTGCCGCACCTTTGCTCTGGTTAATGGAGACCGAATTAAAAAAACGGGAAACCTGTGTCACAACCGCAACTGGAATACGGGTGGCCGTTAGCCACTCTGCAAGTTCAGCTTCCGCCTCCGTTGGTACCCATAGTAAGCAATCAATTCCCATGCCAATTAAGGTATGGATAATCTGTTTATCCTGTTGAGGTTGGTTCTGGTGCGTTTTAACGATCACTGTCTTTCCAATGTATCGTGCTTCTTCCTCAAAGGTAGCCAGCAGTTCACAAAAATGTGGGTTAACCAGATTCGGCAGCACGACGGCGACCAAGCCGGAGCGTTTGCCGCTCAGTTGAAACGCACTTTTACTGGGCACATAACACAGGTAATCCATCGCATCACGTACTGCCTGACGCGTTTCAGGCACCACGCTGGGATGATTATTTAACACCCGCGATACGGTAGCCGTTGATACTCCTGCTTTTTTTGCGACATCTTTAATGGAAGCCATGATTATCAAATGTGCCTTCTAAACCGTGGTGTCACTATAAAGTGTGATAGAGGTCAAAAATGTAAGCCAGTTCACATGTTGTTGCGTTACATGAAACCGTGCTTGCTCTCTCATTTCAGTGTGAATCTTCGCTTATACCCCCCCTTTCAAATAAAATTTCAATTAGGCCGACCTCGTGTCAAAGCAGGCCTAAGCCTGCCATTCTGCATTTATTCATATAATCACAAACTTAATGAATCCACCTCATAAGCCCCAGTTCGTTCCCTTCCCCATCTAATCGAATAAATCACTCTGCGTTATGCTTTTTCTACACAACAGTTGAAGGATAACGTCATGCAAACGGTAAAACTTAACCACGGTGTTTGCTGGGCTTTGGTGTGTTTCAGAGGATGTTTGGGTATGTTGCTGTGACGCTCTCAGCCTGCTGGGAAAAACCGCTGGTCATTGAATGCGACCAAAAGCGGAGAACCAGTGAAACGGTCATCAGTTGGTTAGCAGCAATACGCAACTACGATCTTTTATTTATGATGCTGACAAAAAATAAGGGTAAGAAAAGAATCAAAACGACCCTTTTCTTACCCTCTGGAATGATTGAGCGACAAGCGCTACAGGGGTAACCATCTTAGCTGCTCATCGCACTTTTTGGAGAAAATGATGGAGAATAAAAGGAAAATCAGCCAGCCGATAATAATACTAAAGAGAACGGGGTTATCTCTGTTCGCATCAGGTATAGCCTATGCTGCATTGACAGAAAATACGCAGGAGAATATCCCCCTGTTTCATCACGACTGGAGCGATGCAACATCAATCACGAACCGGTATTTAACATCACTTTTCAGCATTCGCTGCCAGGCCGTATTAATATCCTGAATATTGATCAATTCAATATCTGATGTGATCTGATGTTCCGCGCAAAAATCAATCATTTCCTGCGTCTCCGCAATCCCACCGATGACTGACCCAGCCACGGATTTTCGCCCTAAGATTAGCGGTGCGCTATTTAGCATTGGGTTCAAATCCCCCAGATATCCTACAAGCACCAGAGTTCCACTCAGCGCCAGCGTGGGAATATAGGGATTCAGGTCATGGACATAAGGTACTGTATCGATAATCAAATCAAACTGGTTATGCGCCCCCTGCATCTGCTTTTCATCGGTTGAAATAACAATATGCGAGGCCCCCAAGCGGCGAGCATCGGCTTCTTTATTCGGCGAACGACTGAATAACGTAACTTCTGCGCCCAGAGCTTTCGCTAATTTAATCGCCATATGTCCCAGACCACCTAAACCAACTACAGCCACTTTGCTGCCAGGGCCAACATTCCAGTGACGAAGCGGTGACCATGTTGTGATACCGGCACATAGCAGCGGTGCAGCCCCTTTTAAATCCAGAGTCTTAGGCACTTTGATAACAAATTTTTCGGTGACAACAATCTTGTCGGAATAACCGCCATAGGTTGGCATATGGTCATGTCTGTCAACATCGTTATAGGTTAATGTATTCCCCTCTTCACAGTACTGCTCCAGCCCCTGCTCACAAGGTTTACAATGCTGACAGGAATCCACCATGCAGCCCACACCGGCATAGTCGCCCACGCGGAATTTGGTGACGGCCTTCCCGACCTGAATGACACGGCCAATGATTTCATGCCCCGGTACCATCGGGTATTTTGCACCACCCCAATCATTAAAAGCGTTATGGATATCTGAGTGGCAAACGCCACTGTATAAAATCTCGATAACTACATCATTATCGCGAGGATCACGACGAACAAAGTTATGTGGTACTAAATCTTCTTTCGCTCCGAAAGCGGCATAACCTTTCACATTTAAAGTCATCGGTGAATCTCCAAACAGGAAATGGAACGTCATGATTTAACAAGGTTATCATCACGTTGTGGGGAAATCAGGGCGCATTACTACGGACGTAATTCACCATATTTATAAGAGGCCGTTGCGCCACCATCAATCAGCAGGTCGCTTCCCGTCACGTAGGTGCCATTAGGCCCAAACAGAAACTCCGCCAGCGCACCGATTTCATCCGGCGTACCACCCCGTCCAGCCGGAGATTTATCCAACATATTTCGATAGAATGCGCCCCTTTCAACACTGTTAAGCTCGTCATAGGCCAAAGGCGTATAGACGATACCTGCGCTGATACAGTTAATTCGCGCACCGCGCTTACCCCATTTCACCGCTTCTGACATAACGCGAAGTGCGTTGCAGCGTTTGGATATCTGATAAGCATATAAGCTGTCTTTAATTTCTTTCACCAAAGGCAGTTCGAGAAGGTCTTCAGGCGGTAGGGTTGCAAGCGCATCCGCCTGAGCTTGTGTTAGAGCATCAACGTCTAAACGATGGCTAGACTGTGAGCCAATCACAACGCAGGACCCACCTGCCGCAATAACTTTACCAAATTCCTCAAACAGCACGGCGCTGCCGTAGAGATCAACGCGGATGAGATCCTGTGCTTTCGCCTGCGAGGGAGAAAGCCCTGCCGTATGAATAACGCCTTTAATGTCACCTAACGCAGATGCTGTATTCACCAGCGCCTGAACCGATTGGCGGGAACTAACGTCGACAGTCGTCGTGCTTACCTCAAAACCCGCACGAGAGAGCGTGTTTTCAGCCTGATGGGCATTCTCTATTTTGATATCAGCCAGAAGAATATGTTTCCCAACGCTGACACGTCGCGCAATGGCCTGAGCAATCGAGCCACTCCCGATAACAACAATAACGTCTTTCATTTGTATCCCTCTTCTACAGATATAGCCATCAGCTTATAGCAAGTCATTTCAGGTATTGACCCTATCATGGTGAGCTTTCATACAGCATAGCGCCTCGAAACGATCAGGTTAAGTCAGCCAAAGAACATAGCCTTATGAGCCTTATTCATAAATAACTACTTCAGGCAAAAATCTATCGTTCAAATATCTGCAAATTAATGGACACTACTAATAAACACTCGTGAATGCCCCCACCCAATCGAATTAATCGCTTTGAGTTACGCGTTTCCAATAGAACAGTTGAAGGATAGCCTCATGCAAATAGTAAAACTGAACAGGTTAGAAAAGATATGCAGCTAATCGTCCACATTCATGACGTCTACCAAATAAGGGCAATCAGGAGTGCTAAATAATTAACGCTGACAACTCAGATATAATTGAACGGCAAACATAACAGAGGATGTATGAGCCTTCATCATTGAGGGCTCAATACAATCATCTGTTTTATAATAATAAATGGTCTAATGTTGGTGCAAAGCTGTTGAACATGACTGTCAGCGTTGAGCGAGCCTTATGCTAAGCAGCATAGTCATGTGTAGGATAATAAAGATGGGTTTCGTAGACTATTTTTTAAGGATCTAGAAACTTCATTGTTCTAGTAACCTACATGGTAGATGATTTGGAATGTCGACTGGTTTTACTTTTCCCAACGATTACGTCCCTGCTGTTTTGCCCGATAAAGGGCTTCATCCGCTCTGGCAATAATTCCGTAAGCACTATCACCGTCCTTGGAAAGAGTGATGCCCATACTGACTGTGACCATTTCGCTAACCTCCGAAGCGGCATGCGGCAGTGAGATTTCTCGCAGGTTCGTCTGAATACGTTCGGCAACCCGCACAGCGTCATCCAAGGAGGACGCGGGCAGCACAATGACAAACTCTTCGCCACCGTAACGCGCTACCAAATCGGCCGGAGTACGTACTGACGTCTTCACTATGTCGGCTACTTTTACCAGACATGCATCTCCAGCCTGATGACCATAGTGGTCGTTATAGCGTTTGAAATAGTCCACATCGAGCATAAGTAGCGCAAAAGGCTCAGCCTGTAGAAGAGCATCATCAAGAAAGTTTTCCATTGACCGCCGATTAGCGGTCCCCGTCAGCGCATCCTGGTGAGCCATAACGTCGAGCCGCGCGATAAGCATCCGGTTCTCCTGATAACGCAACCAAGCTTCATCAAACCAGCGTTGTAGGATAACGCGGCCATAAATGAGAATGGCAGTGAGAAGAAGCCAGACCAATAAAAACCGAATGTTAACCCCCTGATTAAGCTGCACACTGGCCATCAGGGTGGTCAGCCATAAAGGGGTGATGAAAAGTAGCAAGGCCAGTGGATGATAATAAAGTGCTGCCAGCGCGGTGAGCATAAGGATGACGCTGAGAGGCCAAGCAAAAGGCAGTTGCCACCAGACAATAAAGTAGAAACTGCAGTAACTCCACATCAGACTGATAGTCATCAGCATCGCCACACAAAGGGGGGTAAACCTAGCGGGGAGGCGATAGATGAAAAGTACCAACATAAGCGACAAAACAATAATACCGACCGTTATTTCGTCTATAAACGGCAATATTTCAGTGTGTGTGCCGAGCGAGCGGTCAAAGTGACTGATGAGAAAATTGCGGAACAAAATGATCAGCGCAAAACTAACATTCACAAATGTGAACCACGGGATACTCACAGATAACGCCTGTCTGACCATATCACTATAGTTCTGCCACATTCTTGCAGTATTGAAAGTACGGCGCTTATTGTTCGAATGCTGCTCCATCCCTAATTGCCCCACAAATGGATAATTACTATCCAGTGTAATATAGATATATCTCATTGCAGGCGTTTCAGGCAGAACAATCAAACTCGGTAAGTATTATTTAAATTTACGCCACCTTCCTATTCTCTTTCACCTCAACGTTTTGCTTCGAGCAACGTTTAAAAGGCACTCAACGTCTGCCTCTGTCACAAAGTCGCCATCAATCCTCAATAGGATTAATGAACGCCACTAATAAACCTAACTAATTGCCCCATCTAATCGAATAAATCACTTTGCGTTATGTTTTTCCTACACAACAGCTGAAGGATAACGTCATGCAAACTGTAAAACTGCACTGCGGTGTTGAAATGCCCCTGCTGGGCTTTGGATGTCTGATGACGCTGAATGCGAAAGAGCCGTTATTGATGCTATCGATACGGGATACCCCTGATCGATACCGCTGCGCATGTCTTTTTTCAGTAAGTGGGCTGGCGTTCGATTTCCAAAGTACATCACACTTTTTCTACTGAAATATATCCCTCCTAAAACTACGTGTTATCATTCACTGCGTAAATACCTTTCAACTCTACCCGAGGCTTTGATGCTGGAGAATGTAATCATCCGATAATCAGCTTACCGACCTTTTCAGGCCGGACTGATTATCAATGCGCCGAAATCGAATGCGGACACCGCTGTGTGTTTGCACGTTTTGCACATGATGATTAAACAGGTTCTTCAGTATGAATTTATCCCGTCAGGAACAACGTACCTTACACGTTCTCGCTAAAGGTGGCCGGATCGCGCACATTCGCGATGCATCAGGCCGCGTAACCTCTGTTGAATGCTACAGCCGCGAA
>Ga0308156_1000494_pt1 | contig 79019 bp, 70 predicted proteins | sample PhyAR2_FD_201041 | JGI IMG/M metagenome (GOLD analysis project Ga0308156, IMG submission 201041) | Phyllosphere microbial communities from UC Gill Tract Community Farm, Albany, California, United States - DLSL A.R2 | ecosystem: Host-associated > Plants > Phyllosphere > Unclassified | place: USA... | reverse complement strand
GATCACGATAGGCAGGCAAATGCCTGCATGTCAACTCCGCCGCCGTGAACGCACGGCCGTGGTAGTGCCGGCCGCTGGCCGGCAGCTTGGGGGAGTTGGGTGATTGCTGTTGCCGGCCAGCGGCCGGCACTACCGGTCAATGACGCGGCGTGGATTGTCGGTTGGGGTAGTGCCGGCCGTTGGCCGGCAGCCTGGGCGGGGTTGGGTGATTGCAGTTGCCGGCCAGCGGCCGGCACTACCGGTCAATGACGCGGCGTGGATTGTCGGTTGGGGTAGTGCCGGCCGTTGGCCGGCAGCCTGGTGGAGTTGGGGGACTGCAGCTGCCGGCCAGCGGCCGGCACTACCGGGATGCCGCGGGCGATTGGCGGCGTCTCAGTTTTCCGCGTCCTGTAGTGCTGCATGCAGTTTGTCGGTGATCTGCTGCAGCGCGGCCAGGTCATCGGCTGAGAGATGATCGAGGAAATTCCGGCGCACGCTGGCGACGTGTACCGGCCGCGCTGCGCCTAGCTGGGTGCGACCTTCTGCGGTCATGCGGATCACCACCACGTTGTCACTGTCGGTGTCACGCTCGATCAGGCCACGACCGGCCATGCGGGTGAGCTGGTGCGAGAGCCGGGTCTTGTCCCATTCCAGGTAGTCCAGCAGTTCGCGCTGGCGGCGGCAGCGGTCCTTGGCCTTGCTCAGTTCCATCAGCACGACAAAGTCGGCACTGGAGAGTCCGGTGCTGCGGGTGATGTCGTGGACGATGCGGCCGGAGGTGATCTCGGCCATACGCCGAAAGCCGCGCCAGGCGGCCCACTCGTCAGGGGTGATGGTGGGTGAGGTCATGCGCTCACGTTGCCCGTGGTTGGTTGACGTGTCAACCCGAACGTTCTACGGTTGATATATCAACCTACCAACAGGCCGCCTCATGCCGCACCCTCCGCGTATTGCCATCATCGGTGGAGGCCCCGCCGGCCTGACCGCGGCGCTCACCCTGCATCGCGGCGGTCATCGCGTGAGCGTGTACGAGGGTGAATCATCGGGGCAGCAGCGTACCCAGGGCGGCACGCTGGACCTGCACGAGGACTCCGGCCAAGTGGCGCTGCAGCGCGCTGGTCTGCTGGAGGCGTTCCGGGCGGTGGCGCGCCATGAAGGCCAGGAGGCGCGGATGGGGGATCCGTGGTCCGGGGCGATTACCGCAGGCGGGTTCGGGCCGGAGGGAAGCATGGACAAGCCGGAGATCGACCGTGGCGACCTGCGCCAGTTGCTGCTGGATGCGCTGCCGGCCGACGCGGTGCAGTGGGGCCATTGCTTGAGCGAGATGGAACCTGCAGATGCCGGCCGCCACAGCCTGCGCTTCGCCAATGGCGTGCAGGCCGAGGCGGACATCGTGATTGGTGCCGATGGTGCGTGGTCGAAAGTCCGCGCTGCGTTGAGTGCGTGCCAGCCGCTGCCGACCGGCATTACGTTCTTTGAAGGATGGATCGCGCAGCCTGCGGCGGATATCGCGGGCATGGTGGGGCAGGGCAGCCTGTTCTGCTTTGGCGGCGAGGAAGCGCTGTTCGTTCAGCGCAACAGCGGCGATCGATTCTGCGTGTATGCAGCGCTGAAGCGGCCCTCTGATTGGCTTGATGCGCAGATCGCGCAACAAGGCATGCGCGCGCTGGTGACAGGCAGCTACACCGGCTGGGCACCGAACCTGCGGCGGCTGCTGGAGGCGTGCACCGATTTCGTGCGGCGGCCGATCTACAGCCTGCCGGCGGATTTCCGTTGGACACCGCGCAACGGCGTGACGCTGATCGGCGATGCTGCCCATCTGATGCCGCCGGTGGGCGTGGGCGTGAACCTGGCGATGCTGGACGCGTCGGATGTGGCGATGGCGTTGTGTGCGCAGCCGGATGCAGTGAGTGCCATTCGCCACGCCGAGTCTATTGTGCGTGAGCGCGCCAGCGCGCTGATGCCGGACGCCATTGACGGGTTCCAGCGCTGGTTCACTACCGAGGCGACGGCTGACGGCGGTTGAGGCCGCTTGCAACGCGGGGACGGGAAGCACCTGCGTCACTGCGTCGCAGCCTCTCTGCAGGATGCGGTACATCGGTTCAGCGCTAGAGTGGGCTCACCCCATCCAGGAAGGAGACGCGCATGTACTACAGCAGTGGCAACTACGAGGCCTTCGCGCGCCCGCGCAAGCCGGCGGGCGTGGACAACAAGACGGCCTGGTTCGTGGGCTCGGGCCTCGCTTCGCTGGCCGGTGCGGCGTTCCTGGTGCGCGATGGGCGCATGCCCGGCGAGCGCATCACCATCCTGGAACAGCAGCAGATTGCCGGTGGCGCGCTGGATGGCCTGAAGGTGCCGGAGAAGGGTTTCGTGATCCGTGGTGGCCGCGAGATGGAAGACCACTTCGAGTGCCTGTGGGATCTGTTCCGTTCGATTCCGTCGTTGGAAATCGACGATGCCAGTGTGCTGGACGAGTTCTACTGGTTGAACAAGGACGACCCGAACTATTCGCTGCAGCGTGCCACGATCAATCGCGGCGAAGATGCGCATACCGATGGCTTGTTCACCCTGAGCGAGCAGGCGCAGAAGGACGTGATCGCGCTGTTCCTGGCCACCCGGCAGGAGATGGAGAACAAGCGCATCAACGAAGTGCTTGGCCGCGATTTCCTCGACAGCAATTTCTGGCTGTACTGGCGCACGATGTTCGCGTTCGAGGAATGGCACTCGGCGCTGGAGATGAAGCTGTACCTGCATCGTTTCATCCACCATATCGGCGGGCTGCCGGATTTCTCGGCGCTGAAGTTCACCAAGTACAACCAGTACGAATCGCTGGTGCTGCCGCTGGTGAAGTGGTTGCAGGAGCGCGGCGTGCGGTTCCAGTACGGCACTGAAGTGACCGATGTTGACTTCGACCTGCAGGAGGGCCGCAAGCAGGCCACGCGCATCCACTGGATGCAGGATGGACAGGCCGGTGGCGTGGACCTGGGCGCGGACGATCTGGTGTTCATGACGATCGGCTCGCTGACCGAGAATTCCGACAACGGCGATCACCACACCGCTGCGCGCTTGAATGAAGGCCCGGCACCGGCGTGGGACCTGTGGCGGCGCATCGCAGCCAAGGATGCGGCGTTCGGGCGCCCGGATGTATTCGGTGCGCATATACCGGAAACCAAGTGGGAATCGGCGACGGTAACCACATTGGACGCGCGCATTCCGGCGTACATCGAGAAGATTGCCAAGCGCGATCCGTTCAGCGGCAAGGTGGTGACCGGCGGCATCGTGAGCGTGCGCGATTCGCGCTGGTTGATGAGCTGGACGGTGAACCGCCAGCCGCACTTCAAGAACCAGCCGAAGGACCAGATCGTGGTGTGGGTGTATTCGCTGTTCGTGGATACGCCGGGCGATTACGTGAACAAGCCGATGCAGGACTGCACGGGCGAGGAGATCACCCGCGAATGGCTGTACCACCTGGGTGTGCCGGTGGAGGAGATCGACGAGCTGGCGGCGACCGGGGCGAAGACAGTGCCGGTGATGATGCCGTACATCACTGCGTTCTTCATGCCGCGCCAGGCCGGTGACCGCCCGGACGTGGTGCCGGAGGGCGCGGTGAACTTCGCCTTCATCGGCCAGTTCGCCGAATCGAAGCAGCGCGACTGCATCTTCACCACCGAGTATTCGGTGCGCACGCCGATGGAAGCGGTGTACACGCTGCTGGGCATCGAGCGCGGCGTGCCGGAGGTGTTCAATTCGACCTACGACGTGCGCACGCTGCTGGCCGCGACCGGGCGTCTTCGCGATGGCAAGGAGCTGGACATTCCGGGGCCGGCGTTCCTGCGCAACCTGCTGATGAACAAGCTGGACAAGACCCAGATTGGTGGGCTGCTGCGCGAGTTCGGGCTGGTGCAGGACGACTGAGGTAGCGGGGCGCAGGTAGCGCCGGGCCATGCCCGGCGTCTCGCGCCGCAGTGGCCGCTTCGCTCGCCGGGCATGGCCCGGCGCTACCGGGACTCAGCAACCCACCAGCCGGTCGGCGCTGAGGCCACTGCGGTGCTGGTTGCGGTATTCGATGGGGCTGGCGTCGACCATGCCGCGGAAGTGCCGGCGGAACGATTCCTGCGATCCGAACCCCGCCTGTTCGGCCACCCATTGCAGTGGACGTTCGGTGGTTTCCAGCAGTTCGCGTGCGTAGGCCACGCGTTCGCGGATGAGCCAATCGATGGGCGACAGGCCGGTGGCTTCGAGGAACTGCCGCTGCAGGGTGCGCTGGCTGAGTGCGGCCTGTTCGGCCAGGCTGCCCAGCGAATGCGGCTCGCGCAGGTTGCGGCGCATCCATTCCATCAGTTTCGCCAGCCGCGTGGGCTCGCCCAGCGGGATCGCGCGGCTGACCCGCTGGCTGCGTTCGGCATCACGCCAGGGTGCCAGCACCAGCCGTTCGGCCACCAGATTGGCCACGCGTGCGCCGTAATCCTTGCGCACCATGTGCAGCATCATGTCCATGCCGGTAGCCGAGCCGGCCGAGGTGATGATGCTGCCGGCGTCCACGTACAGCACATCGTCGCGCACGTGGATGCGCGGAAATTCGCGCGCCAGCGTTTCGGTGAGGCGCCAGTGGGTGGTGGCTTGGCGACCATCGAGCAATCCAGCCCAGGCGAGCACGAATGCACCGGAGCAGATGGACGTGATGCGTGCGCCGCGCGCGTGGGCGCGGGTGAGGGCATCAAGCAACGCCTGCGGCGGGCGCTCGCTGGGTTCGCGCCAACCGGGAATGACGATGATGTCGGCGTCGTCGATGGCGCTCAGATCGTAGGGCAGCTGCACCTGCGCACTGCCGAGCATGCGCAGTGCACCGGGCTCGCCAGCGCAGAGCTGGGTGCGGTACCAGGCCACGCCCAGTTCAGGGCGGATGGGTGCGAACAGGCCGACCGCGCAGCCGAATTCGAACAGGCCCTGGCCGTGGCAGGCCACGATGGCGACGGTGGGCGCGGTCGGATCGGCAGACAGGGTGGGCATGGCTTGATGCTACCGACGCAGGCACGTGCCGCTGAGTGGCGCGCGGGCATGAGGTGATGCCCGCAGGGTATATGGAGGCCTGGGTCAGATCCTTTCCGCAGGAAGGGCTCTGACCCTGCGGATTCGCGTGTATGGGGTCAGAGCCTTTTCCTTGGGAAAGGGATCCGACCCGGTGTGTGCATGCTGCGTAAGGTCATTACCAGCAGTCATGTGGCTGGCGCGATGTGACGGTCACATGACGCGATATCCGCTGTTGCGTGTTGGGCGTGGGCTCTTGAATGGAGGCGTGTCTCCGGCCCACCCCCACGAGCCCCCATGCCTGCTGCCCACATTCCTGCGCTGTCCACGCTCTCCCTGCTGATTGCCGCAACTGTTGCCGCTGCCCCGGCGTATGCGGCTGAGGCCGATGCACCGTCGGCGGCCACTGCTACTTCTGCCAACCTTGCTGCGTCCACGCTGGATGCGGTGGTGGTGACCGGTTCACGCACCAGCACGCGCACGGTGAAGAACAGCTCGACACCGATCGACGTGATTTCCGCCGAGGACCTGACCGCGACCGGCCAGGCCAACCTGCTGGAAGCGCTGCAGCGCAGCCTGCCATCGCTCAGCCAGATCGGCGGTTACCAGAGCGACCAGGAAAGCCTGATCCGCGGTTACCAGCTGCGCAACCTGTCGCCGGGTTACACGCTGGTGCTGGTGAACGGCAAGCGCCGCAACGCCAGCGCGTATGTCAGTGGCGCCAACGGTGGCGGCTACCCCGGCCATGCCTGGGCCGATCTGGCGCTGATTCCGGTGTCGGCCATCGACCATGTGGAGGTGCTGCGCGACGGCGCTTCGGCCATCTATGGTTCGGACGCGATCACCGGAGTGATCAACGTGATCCTGAAATCGCAGGCGCACGGTGGCGATGTGTCGGTGGAGAGCGGGCAGAGCACCGATGGCGACGGCAGTCGCACCAGCGTGCGCGCCAACATCGGCCTGCCGTGGGGTGAGGATGGCTTCATCAACCTGTCCGGCGAGAGCACGCGCCAGCACCATGCAATCCGCACGCGGCGCTACATCGACGGCTACCTGAGTTATCCCGCCGTGGATGGCAACGGCAACCTGGTGGCGCTGCGTCCAAACAACCGCTTGCCGGCTGGAGCGGCGCCGAACCCGGCCGAGGCCGGGCGCGATGCCGAGGCCAACATCATCCTCAGCTCGCCGTCGTATGCGCTGAAGGCCTTCGCGGTGAACGTGGGCCATGGCCTGGGTGAGAACGCCCAGTTCTACGCCAATGCGACCGCCAGCGACCGCACCGCGCAGGCGATCCAGAACTTCCGCCTGCCGGCAACGATCTTCACCACCTACAAGGCGCCGGGCGTGCTGAGCGTGTTTCCCGATGGCTTCCTGCCGGTGCTGGAAACCAAGGAGAAGCAGTACACCGGCACGGCCGGGGTGAAGGGCCAGGTTGCGGGGTGGGACTACGACTTCAGCCTGACCGGCAACCGCAACACGGTGCGCACCTACACCCGCAATTCGGTGAACTACTCGCTGCCGTACCCCGGCTCGCCGACTGACTTCTATGACGGCAAGCTGGATTACCAGCAGGGCATCGCCAACCTTGATCTGCGTCGCGGCTTCGAGGTGGCGGCCTTCGCATCGCCACTGGAAGTGAGTGCCGGTGCCGAGTACCAGCACGAACAATACGAACGCGGGGCAGGGCAGTGGGAGTCGTACACCGGCTTCGGTGCGGCCGCCTTCGTGGGCTATTCGACCGCCGATGCGGTGAAGGCCACCCGCAACAGCAAGGCGGTGTACGCCGGTGCAGCGACCAACATCACGTCGCGCTGGTACCTGGACGCCGCCGCGCGCTGGGAAGACCACTCGGACTTCGGCACGGTGTCGACCGGTCGGTTGACCACGCGCTTCGACTTCACCGATGCGCTGGGCGTGCGTGCCACGGTCAGCAATGGCTTCCACGCGCCGAGCCTGGGCGCGCAGTTCTACCAGGCCACCGGCAGCTGCCCGTGCGGTACCACGCTGGTGGCGCAGGTCGCTTCTCCGGCAGCAGTGGCGCTGGGCGCTACGCCGCTGAAGCCGGAGAAGGCCACCAACTACAGCCTCGGCATGACCTGGGACCCGAGCCCGGCCTTCCATCTGGCGGTGGATGCGTACCAGATCGACATCCGTGGCCAGCTGGGCCAGTCCAGCCAGATCGGCTACAACGCGCAGGACCCGGCGCGGGTGACCGACAACAGTGGCACCGTGCTGACCGCCGCGCAGAAGAACACCATCGACGCGCTGCTGGGCACGGCCGGCATCAGCATCCTGCCCGGTGATGCGTTCTACGCCAGCTACTTCACCAACGTGGGCGACACCCGCACGCGCGGCGTGGAGCTGACCTTGGAAGCCAACCAGGAAACGCAGTGGGGCAAGCTGCGCTGGAGCTACGCGGCCAATGTGGGCCGCACCACCATCCAGAAAGTGAGCGCGATTCCGCAGGCGCTGCAGGGGCTGCCGAACATCAACCTGCTGACCAAATCCAGTGAGTACGCGCTGCGCTTCCGCACGCCGTCGTACACGCAGGTGGCGGGGCTGGGCTGGCAGAACGGGCGCTGGCGTTCGAACGTGGACTTCACTTACTACGGCCCGATCAAGCGCCTGAACAACGGCGTGCAGTACAAGCAGCCGCCGGTGCTGGTGACCAACCTGTCCGGTGGCGTCGAGCTGGGTGCCGGTTGGAGCGCGGCGCTGGGCATCAACAACGTGTTCGACAAGCGCACCCGCAAGGTGCCTGCGTACGCACGCAGCGCCACCGATGTGGCCAGCATCGAGACCACCTGGGACAGCGGTGATGTGCTGAGCAACGTCGGGACGTTCTGGTACGGGCGCGTCAATTACCGGTTCTGAGGTTCATGTGAAACGTCGCCGGGCATGGCCCGGCGCTACCGAGGAGGGGTCATGTCTTCTGCATTGAATGTGGTTGCGTTGATTGGTTCGCCGACGGCGTCGGCCAACTCGCGCACGTTGCTGCTGGTGCGGCATCTGCTGGAAGAACTGCGTGAGCGGATCAACATCAGCGTGGAGCTGGTCGAGCTGGCGCCGATCGCGCGCTCGCTGGGGCAGGCGCTGCAGCGCAGTGAAGTAGAGCCGCAGGTGGAGCGCGCGCTGGCCACGATTGAATCGGCGCAGCTGCTGGTGGCGGCCGCGCCGGTGTATCGCGGGTCGTATCCGGGCCTGTTCAAGCACCTGATCGACTTCATCGGGCTGGACGCGCTGGTGGATACGCCGGTGCTGCTGGCGGCTACCGGTGGCAGCGAGCGCCACGCGCTGGTGATCGATCATCAGCTGCGTCCACTCTTCAGCTTCCTGCAAGCGCATACGTTACCGATCGGGGTGTATGCCACGCCAGCCGACTTCGACGGCGACCGGATCAACAGCGCTGCACTGCAGGCACGCATCCAACTGGCGGCCGAGCGTGCGGCGGGACACGTGGCGCACGTGGCGGCGGCGCTGCCTGCGCCGCTGCGCAGGATCGCCTAGGACGTGGCGGTGCAGCTGCGGCACCTGGCGTTCCTCACGCCGGGAAGCTATCTGCCGGAACAGCCGCGCGCAGGCCTGGACGCGACGTTGGCGCTGATCGCGTTTGCCGAACAGCTGGGCTATGACGGCGCGTGGGTGCGCCATCGGCACCTGGAGCCAGGCATCAGCTCGGCAGCGGTGTTCCTGGCGGCGGCCAGCCAGCACACAACGCGCATCGAACTGGGCAGCGCGGTCATCCAGCTGGGCTACGAAACACCTTTCCGCCTGGCCGAGGATCTGTCATTGCTGGATGCGCTGGCAGGTGGCCGGCTGCAGGTAGGCGTCAGTACTGGCGCGCCGCCGCACGGGGAGCTGGTAGGGCCTTTGCTGTACGACAGCGACCCTGCGCGCATCGACTTTTCCCATCGCCGGGTGGCGCGGTTGCTGGAAGCGCTGCGTGGTGAACCGTTGGGCGCCGCCGATGCCGAAGTCGGCAACGCCGCCACGCGCTATCGCCCGCGTCTGCAGCCACATGCGCCGGGGTTGGTGGAGCGGGTCTGGTATGGCGCTGGCTCTCTGCAGTCGGCGCGTTCTGCGGGTGAACAGGGGCTGCATCTGCTGCTGGGCAACGTCAACCGTGCCGAGCTGAGTGATGACTTCTTTGGCGCCCAGCTGCAGCACCTGCAGGCCTATCGTGCGGCATTGCCAGTGGGCAGTCTGCGCCGGGTGGCGGTGGGGCGGGTGCTGGTGCCCACCGAGGGTGTGGATGCGGCCACGCGGCAGCGGATCGAGGTCTTCAGTGCGCAGCGGCATGCGCGCACCTTGGCCCCGCAAGGGCCGCGACGCACGATGTTCGCACCCGACGTGGTCGGCAGCACGGCGCAGATCATCGCGCGGTTGCAGGCCGATCCGCTGCTGCAGCAGGTGGACGAGCTGCGGGTGGAGCTGCCCTATGAGCTGCCCGAGCAGGACTACCGGCGCATCCTCACCACGGTGATCGAGGACATCGCGCCGGCGCTGGGCTGGCGCGCACCTGCGCAAGCGGCGTGATGCCGCCCGTGCCCATAACGGCCGGCAGTCTGCTTATTGCCAACCTGCATCTGCATGGCCGGATCCGACCGTGGATTGTCGAGTTCCGGCGCTGGCATCGGGCCGTCCTTCTCTAGCATCGATATCGAAGCGGCAGTGCATTGCCGGCCCCTACGAGGACGATCCCGTGGCTGTAGACGCAACCCACAAACCCATCCTGTTCCTGCTGGACCGCGAGTTCGAGGACGGCCAGCTGCCCGGCCAACGCTTCTTCTGCCGGCACAGCCTGCTGCTGGAAGGTGCGCTGTCGAGCATCGAGGGCCTGGACGCACAGCTGGATGTGCGCCGCATCGGCTTCAGCCGGCCGCGCCGCGAGGTGATCGCCGAGATCGGTGAGCAGGACCAGTCGCTGCCGAAGCTGGTGCTGCCGCAGGGCGTGGTCAATGAGCACGCCAGTGGTGAATACCAGCAGCGCCAGTACATCTCCGGTGCCGAGCCGATCCTGGCGGCACTGAATGGCCTGCTCGGCATTCCCGTGGCCCATCCCTGAGCGAGGACGTGACGATGAGCTACCTCACCAGCGTGTTGGACAAGAGCCCAGTGGCCGACGGCAGCACGCCCGAACAAGCGCTGCGCAACAGCCTGCAGTTGGCACAGCGCGCCGAGCAACTGGGTTACCACCGCTACTGGTTTGCCGAACACCATGCCGCGCCGACGCTGGCCAGCCCGGCACCGGAAGTGCTGGCGGCGTGGGTGCTGGCGCAGACCCGGCGCATCCGCATCGGCAGTGGCGGGGTGATGCTGCGCCACTACGCCCCCTACAAGGTGGCCGAGAATTTCAATCTGCTGGCCGCCCTTGCGCCCGGACGCGTGGATCTGGGCGTGGGCAAGGCGCCGGGTGGTCTGCCGGCATCGACTGCCGCACTGGCCGCCGGTCGCCCGGCATTCGCCGATTTCGACCAGCAGCTGCGCGACCTGGAAGGCTATCTGTCCGATGCGCAGGCAGACGCACAGGCGCGGCCGATTCCGCAGACGCCACCGGAGCGCTTCCTGCTGGGCGCGAGTCCACAGAGTGCGCGGCAGGCCGCAGAGCTCGGCTGGCGCTTCGTCTACGCCGCGCACTTCGATGGCGACCCGAAGCACATCGAGGCCGCCTTCGAGGCCTATCGCGCGGTGTCCGCGCACGCCCCGTTGCTGGCAACGGTGGCCTTCGCCGCGCCCACCAGCGAGGCCGCCGCCCGCCACATCGGCGCGCTGCGGGTCTACAAGCTGCACCTGGGCCCAGGGCAGACGGTAAACCTGCCCAGTCCCGAGGCCGCTGCCGAATACGCGCGGCAGGTGGGGGTTGCTGATTTCCGCATCGAAGAGACACGCCCCAGCGTGCTCTCTGGCGATGCACAACATGTACGCAGCGAGCTGGATGCGCTGCACCGCCGCTTCGGCGTCGGTGAATTCATCCTCGACGCGCCGGTGGCCGACCTCGACGCACGCCTGACGTCCCTTGAACTGCTGTCGCCTGCGCCCCGCGCGGCGGTGGCCTGACTGCTGGAGCCACCCCATGAGCACGACCCCGCGTCCCATCCCCTTCGGCATCATGCTGCAGGGCCCCGGCAGCCACATGCATGCGTGGAAGCACCCGTCCAACGTGCCCGATGCCAGCGTCAACCTGGGCTACTACATCGACATCGCGCGTACCGCCGAGGACAACGGCATTGCCTTCGGCTTCGTTGCCGATGGGCTGTACATCAACGAGAAGTCGATCCCGCATTTCCTCAACCGCTTCGAGCCGATCTCGCTGCTGTCGGCGCTGGCGACGGCGACGAAGAAGATCGGCCTGGCCGGCACGCTGTCCACCTCGTATAGCGACCCGTTCACCGTGGCGCGCCAGTTCGCCTCGCTGGATCTGCTCAGCGGTGGCCGTGCAGGGTGGAACGTGGTGACCTCGCCGCTGGAAGGCTCGGGCCGCAACTACGGGCGTCCGCATCCTGAGCATGCGCTGCGCTACCAGATTGCCGATGAGTACCTGGAGGTGGTGCAGGGCTTGTGGGATTCGTGGGATGACGATGCGTTCGTGCGTGACCGCGACAGCGGCACGTTTTTCGCGCCGGAGAAGTTCCGCCGCCTCGACCACAAGGGCCGCTTCTTCCAGGTGGAAGGCCCACTCAACATCCAGCGCTCGCCGCAGGGGCAGCCGGTAATTTTCCAGGCCGGATCGTCGGACGATGGCATTGCGCTGGCCGGCAAGTACGCCGATGCGGTATTCACCCACGCGCCGTCGCTGGAGGAGACCCGTACGTTCACCCAGAAGGTGAAGAACTCGGCGATCGCCCATGGCCGCAGCGCCGGTGACGTCAAGATCTTCCCGGGCATCGGCCCGATCGTCGGCCGTACGGCGGAAGACGCCGAGGCCAAGTACCAGGCGATTGCCGCGCTGGCCGGGCTGGACGATGCCCTGGCGTATCTCGGCCGCTTCTTCGACCACCATGATTTCAGCCAGTACGACCCGGATGCACCGTTCCCGGAGCTGGGTGACATCGGCGCCAATTCCTTCCGTTCCACCACCGACCGCATCAAGCAGGATGCGCGCGAGCAGGGCCTGAGCCTGCGCCAGGTGGCACTGCAGGCCGTGAGCCCGCGGCCGAACTTCATCGGCACGCCGGAACATGTGGCCGACGAACTGATCCGCTGGTTCGACGCCGGCGCCAGCGATGGCTTCATCCTCGGCTTCGCCGCGCAGCGCGAAGGCCTGGATGATTTCGTAACGCTGGTGCTGCCCCTGCTGGAAGCACGCGGTTACCACCGTAGTGCGCTGGAAGGACAGACCCTGCGCGACCACCTGGGCCTGCCACGCAAGGCAAGCCGTTACAGCACCGACGCCGAGCCGGCGCGGAAGGCGGGGTAGGGCGATGAGCGGAGAAAACGCGGTAGCGCCGGGCCATGCCCGGCGGAGTTCCCCAACGACTGGCGTGCTGCCCGAAATCGCGGCACGTGCCGAACAGGCCATCGCGATCCGCCACGACCTGCACCAGCACCCGGAACTGGCCTTCGAAGAACACCGCACCAGCGCCCGCGTGGCCGAGCTGCTGCAGCAATGGGGCTACGCGGTCAGCACCGGCATCGGCGGCACCGGCGTGGTCGGTACGCTGCAGCGCGGGCAGGGCCGTCGCCGGTTGGGTCTGCGCGCCGACATCGATGCGCTGCCGATCCATGAAGAATCCGGGCTGGCCTATGCCAGCCAGCGCGAAGGCCTGATGCACGCCTGCGGCCACGATGGCCACACCGCCATCCTGCTCTCGGCTGCCCACTACCTTGCGCACCACGGGCGTTTCGATGGCACGTTGCAGCTGGTGTTCCAGCCGGCCGAGGAAACCGGCTCGGGCGCTTCGAAGATGATCGCCGATGGCCTGTTCGAACGCTTTCCGGTCGATGCCATCTATGGCCTGCACAACTGGCCGGGCGTGCCGGTGGGGCACTTCGGCTTCGTCGACGGACCGGCGATGGCATCGGTGGACTGGGCGCGTCTGCGGGTGATCGGCAAGGGCGGCCACGGCGCCGAGCCGCAGGGCAGCGTCGATCCGATCCTGGCTGCCGCGCACATCATCACCGCGCTGCAGAGCGTGGTGTCGCGCAATGTCGATCCGCGGCAGATGGGCGTGGTCACCGTCGGCTCGATCCACGGTGGGCAGGCCGCCAATGTCATCCCCGATGTGGTGGAGCTGAAGCTGACCGTGCGCGCCTACCTGCCGGAGGTGCGCGATACGCTGCGCCGGCGGGTCACCGACATTGCCGAGCAGACCGCCGCTGCCTTCGGTGCGCGTGCCGAGATCGAATTCCCGCGTGGCTTCCCCAGCGTGATCAACCACCCTGAGCAGACGGCCTACATCCGCGAGGTGGCGGTACAGGGGTTCGGTGCGCGGCAGGTGGTGGAGGCCTTCGCACCGCGTACCGCCAGCGAGGACTTCGCCTTCCTGCTGCAGGCGCGGCCGGGCAGTTTCGTGTTCGTCGGCAACGGCGACAGCGCGCCGCTGCACAGCCCGCGCTATGTGTTCAACGACGCGGCCATCGCCCCGGCGGCCAGCCTGTGGGCGCGTCTGGCCGAGCACTATCTGGTGGAGGACGTGGCATGAGCGTGCGGTACGACAACGATCGGTTCCTGTACACCTCGGTGGACGATCCGCTGGCGCGCCCATTGTTCGACGGCCTGGAGCAGGAGTACGACCACCGCTATGCGGATGTGCGCCGGCGTATTGGTGGCAGTGCCCGCGAGGAGCTGCAGCGCTATCCGGCCGAAGCCTTCGCTGCCCCGGTCGGTGCATTCGTGCTGCTGCTGCGCGACGGCGTGGCGATTTCCGGCGGCGCGTTCATGCCGCATCGCGATGAGGACACCGCCGAGTTCAAACGCATCTGGACGCTGCCTGGCCTGCGTCGGCAGGGCATCGCCCGGCGCGTGCTGCAGGAACTGGAGGACCAGGCTGCACGGCAGGGCTATCGGCGTGTGTTCCTGACCACCGGCTTCCGCCAGCCCGAGGCGGTCGGCCTGTACCTCAGCCACGGCTACACCGCGTTGTTCGATCTGGATGCGGACCCGGAAACCATCGCGCATCTGCCGTTCGAGAAACACCTGGTGCCACAGCCACAGGTGGGCGACGCAGCTACCCTCGCACTGCATGGAGCGGCGGCATGAGCACGCCTTCCACTGCCATCGAGGGCATTGTCCGCCAGCCGGCTAAGGCGCTGAAGATCGTGCCGGCGCGGCATCCGTTGCAGGTGATCGGCACGGTGTTGGCACTCGCGCTGATCCTGATCGGCCTGCAGTCGGTGCTGGGCAATCCACGCTGGGGCTGGGGCACGTTCGCCGAGTGGTTCTTTGCCCGGCCGGTACTGGAAGGGTTGGGGCGAACGCTGCTGCTGACCGCACTCGGTACCGGGCTCGGCTTCGCGCTGGGCACCTTGCTGGCCTTGGCCCGCGTCTCCGGCTCACCGCTGCTGTCGGCGGTGTCGTGGGGGTACGTGTGGCTGTTCCGTTCGATTCCGCTGCTGGTGCTGTTGCTGCTGCTGAACAACCTGGGCTACCTGTACAGCACCATCGAACTGGGCGTTCCATTCACCGGCATCAGCCTGTTCTCGTACCCGACCACGCAGCTGATCGGCGTGTTCACTGCCGCCGTGCTCGGCCTCACCTTGAACCAGGCGGCGTTCTCGGCCGAGGTGATCCGTGGTGGCATCCTGTCGGTCGACCACGGCCAGTACGAGGCGGCCGCAGCGTTGGGCCTGCCGCGTGGGCGCCAGGTGCGCCGCATCATCCTGCCGCAGGCGATGCGTTCGATCCTGCCCGCAGCGTTCAATGATGTGATCGGCCTGGCCAAGAGCACCTCGGTGGTCTACGTGCTGGCGTTGCCGGAGCTGTTCTACACCGTGCAGGTGATCTACCGGCGCAACCTGGAGGTAGTGCCGCTGCTGATGGTGGCCACGGTCTGGTACCTGGTGATCCTGACGGTGCTGTCGCTGCTGCAACGGCGGGTGGAGCAGCGCTTTGCCCGCGGCCAGCTGCAGCATGAGCGCAGCGTGTCGCGGGTACCGTCGACGTCACCGCGCCCGGCGGTGCCGGCCATTGCACGCGTGCCCAGCCGCGCGACCTTTGCCGTTCCGATCGAGGCGGGCACGGGCGCGGCGGTTTCCCTGCAGGGCGTGGGCAAGACCTTCGGCGAGCAGTCCGTGCTGGATGACGTGCATCTGGAACTGAGGGCCGGCAGCGTGACCGTGCTGATTGGTCCGTCCGGTGCGGGCAAGTCCACGCTGCTGCGGCTGATCAATCACCTGGAGCGTGCTGACAGCGGCTTCGTCACCGTGGGCGGCCAGCTGATCGGTTACCGCCGCGACGGCGACACCCTGTACGAGCTGCCGGAAGGTGAGATCCGCCGTCGCCGCGCGGAAGTCGGCATGGTGTTCCAGGGCTTCAACCTGTTCCCGCACATGACCGCACTGGAGAACATCATCGAAGCACCGATCGCGGTGCGCGGCATTTCGCGCGCCCAGGCCGAGCAGCAGGCACGCACCCTGCTGGAGCGGGTGGGGCTGGCCGACAAGGCCGATGCCTTCCCGCGCCAGCTGTCTGGCGGCCAGCAGCAGCGTGTGGCCATCGCCCGCGCGCTGGCCCTGCAGCCGAAGGTACTGCTGTTCGACGAGCCGACCTCCGCGTTGGACCCGGAGCTGGTGTCGGAGGTGCTGAGCGTGATCGAGGAACTGGCCAGTTCCGGCACCACGCTGGTGATCGTCACCCACGAATTGGGCTTCGCCCGCCGCGTTGCCGACCACGTGGTGATGATGGACCAGGGCCGGGTGATCGAGCAGGGCACGCCGGACGCGCTGTTTGAACATCCGCGCCAGCAACGCACGGCCGACTTCCTGGCCAAGACCCTGTAACCCTTTTTCGAGAACCGCCATGAGCCCAGCATCGCAGCGACGTCCCGCCCGTAGCACCCTGTTGATCGTCGGTGTGCTGGTCATCGGCATTGCCGGCATCGTCTATTCGCGCGTGCGCCAGGGCCCCGACGGCGTGCCCGTTGCGGCGACCTCGCTGGCGGCCAGCAACGCACAGTTGCTGAAGGGCACGCCCGATCCGAAGGCGCAGGCGCTGATTCCGGCCGGCTATCGCTTCGTCACCCCCGGCGCGTTCACCATCGCCACCCATCCCGGCCAGCTGCCGTTGGCCGACTACGGTGCCGACAGCAAGGAAGTGGTGGGCGTGGAGCCGGACATCGCACGATTGATTGCCGATGGCCTGGGCCTGAAGCTGGTGGTGGTGCCGGTGGCCTGGGCCGACTGGCCGCTGGGGCTGGAATCGGGCAAGTACGATGCGGTGCTGTCGAACGTGACGGTCACTGAAGAACGTAAGAAGAAGTTCGATTTCTCCAGCTATCGTTTCGACCTGCTGGGCATCTATACCCGCACCGATGGCCCGATCCAGAAGATCGCCACACCGGCCGACGTGGCAGGCCTGAAAGTGGTGGTGGGGGCCAGCACCAACCAGGACCAGATCCTGCGCCAATGGGACAAGCAGAACATCGCCGCAGGCCTGAAACCGGTGGAGTACCAGTACTTCGATGATGCGGTGATCGGGCGGTTGGCAGTGATCACCGGCCGCGCCGACGTGTCGTTCGAGCCGAATGCCACCGGCGCCTATTCGGCGCGTGATGGCAAGGTGCGCCGGGTCGGCCTGTTCCCGGGTGGCTGGCCGGACGCAGCGGCGATTTCGGTGACCACCCGCAAGGGCAGTGGCCTGGCCGATGCGGTGACCCAGGCATTGAACACCCAGATCAGCAGCGGTACCTACGCAAAGGTGCTGGCGCGCTGGAATGTGGCCGAAGAAGCGGTGCCGCAGTCGCAGACCAATCCGCCGGGGTTGCCAGGGTTCTAGCGATGCCGCTTGGTAGGCGTCGCGCTTGCTCGACGGAAGGCGTGCCGACCAAGGTCGGCCTCTACCGGAGGGCGTGCCAACCAACGGTTGGCACCCACCGGAATGCGAGGCAGGGCTGCCGACCAAGGTCGGCCTCCACCGGGGTCAGGGCTGCCAATCGATGTGTTCCAGGCGGGCGCCTCCATTGCCGTGAAAGAAACTGATCGCGGCGAAGCACGCCTCGATGCCGATGCACCACGCCAGGGGATAGCCATCCACCTGGCCATTGTCGAGCCGGAAATAAGCGTTGCCGGCGCGGTGTTCGTTTCCGCAGGAGTGGAAGCCGCCGTCGCCGGGCTCGCGCAGGTACATCAGCCATGCATGCTCGGCATTGCGCAGCATGCACAGCGATGGACCGTCGGGCACCGATGCCCATAGTTCGAACTGGGGCATGGATGCGGCCAGCGCCAGTGCGCTGGCCAGCTGATCGTCGGTAGCGGCGGCGACAGGGCTGCCATCGAGTAGAAGTTCGATCACTTCGGTTCCTGCATCGGCATTACTGCCAACGTGCCTCCAGGGTGCGGAACGGGCCATCGAGCAGCACGCCGTCCTTGTCGAAGTTCCGTACCGATCGCCCATCTACGCGCACGTCCTTGGGCAGGGTACGGCTGGGCCACCATACGCGTACCGGCGTGCCCTTGCGCAGCCCCTTGCCTAGCGACACGGTCAGGTTGCCGTTGCGCTGCCGCGCCTGCATCTGCAGGGTTCCATAGGCAGTGGGCAGGCGGTCCACTGCCAGGCCGTCGCCAGCGACCCAGGAAGGGGGCGTGCCCGGCAGCAGCGACAACGCATCGTCATCCTCGCGCATCAGCATGCCGAACAGGGTGCGGCCGTATTCGGCGCCGATCCAGGTGTGCGGCATGTCGCCCAGGTAGCGTGGGAAGCGCAACCGCGAGTGCACGACCTCGGCCAGCACCTGCCATTCCAGCGGCCTGCGATCGTGCAGCAGGCCCTGCAGCAGCTCGTCGGCCGCTTCGGGCTGGCCCAGGTGCACGTAGCTCAGCACGTTGCGGATTTCATACGGCGTGTAGGCATACAGCGCACCAGGCTGGTTGCGCTTGCGCACATCGTCCAGGTAGCGGGCAAAGGTGGTGCGCAGGGCCTCGGCCGGCAGCACGCTCTGCGCACCGGTGGGATCCAGCGCGATCGATACACCGGTCGGGTCGCCATCGCCGAGGTCGGCCGATGACGGAATGAAGTCGATGCCCTTCCACGCCATCGTCGCGCGGATCGAGGCGTGCAGTGCGTCATACAGCGCCTTGTACTGTTCGCGCGCCCACGTGGCGGTTTCGTGGTCGCCCAGCGATTCAGCCAACCACGCGCCGTCATGCCAGCCCTTCAGGCCCCAGTAGTCGTCCCAGTAGCTGTGGGTGGGTGAGGGGTAGCCTTCGTGGCTGATCGACGGCGCAAGGATGCCGGCGAAGCGCTCCGGCGATGGCTGGTCGGCCATGTAGCCCGGCACCAGCGTGCGTTCGCGCAGTTCCTGCAGGAAGCGCAGCGCGGCCTTCACCTTGGGCAGGTAGGCACGCACGCTTTCCGGCCCGCCATCGAGCCGGGCGACGTCGGCAACGAGGGTGACGTACTGGCCCTGGCTGTCGTACTCGATGTCCGAGCCGAAGCCGGTATTGACGCTGCCATCGTCGTTGAGGATGGGCGACACCAGGCCATTGCCGTGCACGCCGTGTTCGCTGTACCAGGCCAGGTAGTCGCGTGCCACTTTCGCTTCGCCCATGCGCAGCAGCACGGCCGAGGTGGCCATGCCATCGCGGATGAAGGAGCGGTTGTAGTTGCGCGGACCGGGTTGCATGGCCGGGCCGGTCTGGTTGATCAGCATGTAGGCGGCTTGTGCGCGCAGCATGTCCACCAGCGAAGGGTCGGGCAGGCGCAGGCCGACCTGGCCCAGCCGCGCCTGCCAATCGGCGGAGGCGCGGCTGGCCAGCGTGTCGAACGCTTTGTCGCCGTCGCGCGGCAGCGAGGCGAGGTTGAGGGCCGGTGCTTCCGGCAGCACGCCATTGGCATCGGCGGTGGCGGCACCGAGCGGGAAGGCCACCACCACCGCGTCGCTGGCACCGGGTGCCAGGGTGACGCGGTAGCTCAACGCCGCCGCTGCCAAGCCTGCGGCATCGCTGGACTGCTGAGCGGCAGGCAGCTGCCCGCTGGCGATGGCCGTGGTGATCTCGGTGTCGCCTTCGTTGCCGAAGGGGGCGGTGCCAGCGGCATCCACCGCGCTGAGTGACTGCAACAGCATGCGGCCATTGACGCGCACGCTGTTGCCTTCGACGGCCACCTGGCGGATCGGCGACAGGCCACCGTTCTGCCACGGCGGGTTCATCTGCATCGGTCGCACTGCGAGGGTCAGCGTGCCTTCGATGGCCGCGCTGCCGGTGTTGCGCAGGCGATGGCGCACGAAGGTGACCGGTTGCCCGTCGCGCTCGATAGCAAAGGCTTCGCTGCGCAGTTCCAGCCCGGGCTGCGGTGACCACGTGGCAGACGGCATCGGCTTCCAGCCATCGCGCAGTGCGTGCTGTACCGGTTGTTCGGCGGCACCAGTCGCGCGGCCATCGGCACTGCGCCAGATCGGCTGCACCAGCGGTGCGCCCTTGTAGGCTTCGATGTTGCCGTATTCGTCGAAGATCGATTTCTGCCGGCCCGCATGCACGCCGACCGCGGTCCAGTAGGTCTGCTGCATGTGCAGCGAGGCCGGGAACAACGCGCGCTGCGCGCCACTGGCGGCGATCTGGTACCGCTTCATCGGCGTCATCACCGCCTTCGGGCCGAGCAGGCGGATGCGTTTGACCTGGGGTGCATCGCCTTCCACGGTCAGCCGCAGTGCCTTGATGTCGAGTGGCGCGTCGGCCGCCAGCCAGCTCTGCTGCCGGGTCGCCGCCTGCGCGTCGCGCGCCAGTTCGTGCCAGCGGCCCTGTGTGTCCTGCGCCTGCAGGCGTGCAGCGCCGTGCACATTGGCCCAGTCCACCGCCAGCCCGGTGCTGGGCTGCGCACGGGGCAGGGTGATGTCGAGCGTGTGGATGCCGCCTTTGCCTGCGGGGATGGCAACCGTGCCGCCGCCCTGCCACAGCGCAGCGGACTGGGTGGCGTCCAGCCCGGTGACCCGTGCGCTGAGCGTGGTGTCGAGCGGTTCCATTTCGAAGATGGATACGCCCCAGTCGGAGGTGCGCTGCGGACTGGCCAGACGCAGGTAGCGGGCCTGTCGCGGCGCGAAGTACAGGGTCTCGATGCCACCCAGCGAATCGCCCATGACGTAGGCGCTCTGCCACTGCTTGCCGTCGAGCGAGGTCTGCAGCGAATAGCCTTCGGGGTTGGAGACATCCCAGGTGAGGCGTGCACCGGCCAGCATCGCAGGCTTGCCGAGATCGACCTGGAACCAGTGGCCGGGGCTGAACGCACCGCCGGTCACCGTCTTCGGATCGTTGTCGATCAGGTGGCTGATCGCCATCGCCGGAACCTGCTGCGAGGACGCGCTGGCCTGCCATTGCGCGCGCGGTGGCAGGTTCTGAGCGGTGGCGGTGGCGGCCAGTGACAGGCCGAGCAGCAGGGCCGCGGCAAGGCGCCGGTTCGGCAGGCGTGGAGCGGTCCAGCGGTCAGCGCACAACGTCATTGCGAAGGCCTCACATCGGCAGGGCCCGGGAACGGGCGGGCCTACGCTAGCAAGGGATGTAACCGGTTACATGACGCGTCGCAATATTTCCCGGGCGGGTCCTGGCACGAGGTTTCATGAATGCGCACAGATACGCTCGCGCAGCCAGCGATGTGCCGGATCGCGATGCACGCGTTCGTGCCAGAGCATCACCATCTCGAACCCGGGCACATCAATGGGCGCGGCAACCGCCTTCAAGGCCGGGTCCTGCGCGACCAGGCGCGAGGGCATCATCGCCACCAGGTCCGTGCGCAGCAGCACGCTGCGCAGGAACAGGAAGTGCGGCACCGACAGCACCACGTTGCGACGCGCGCCTACATGCGCCAACGCACTGTCGGTGCCGCCATGGAAACCGCCGCCATCCGGTGACACGATCACGTGGTCCAGCGCGCAGAACTGCTTGAGCGTCGGCCGCCGCTTCAGTCGTGGATGGTCGCGACGCCCGGCCAGCACGTAGCGTTCCTGGAACAGCGGACGATGGTGCAGGGAGGGAGGCGCGTCGGAGGTGATGTGGAGGGCGAGATCGATCTCGCCGCGTTCGCTCTGCGCCACCATCTGCGCCGGCGCCAGGCTGACCACGGCCAGGCGCGTGCCGGGTGCGCGCACGCGCAGGTCGGCCAATGCCGGCAGGACGATCGTGGTTTCGCCGAAGTCCGACGCCATGATGCGCCAGGTCTGCTTGGCCTGGGCCGGATCGAACGCCTGCACCGGTGCGACCGCACGCTGCAGTGCAGCCAGTGCTTCGGCCAATGGTTCGCGCAGCGCATCGGCACGTGCGGTGGCACGCATGCCGCGTGGCCCCGGCAGCAGCAACGGATCATCGAACAGGTGGCGCAGGCGCGCCAGCTGCACGCTGACCGTGGGCTGGGCCAGATGCAGGCGTTCGGCCGCGCGGGTGACGTTCTGCTCTTCCAGCAAGGCCTGCAGGGTTACCAGCAGGTTGAGGTCGATGCGACGCAGGGTATTGTCCATGGCAATGCCGGGGATTGCAGGAATTCATTTCAACTATAGCGTGGCGGCACCCAACATGGCCGGCATTCCCTCCCTGGTACCACCATGAACGTTCTGCTTGTCTACGCCCACCCCGAACCCACCTCGCTCAATGGCACCCTGAAGGCCTTCACCGTCGAGCACCTGCAACGCGCCGGCCACACCGTGCAGGTGTCCGACCTGCATGCCATGCAATGGAAGGCGCAGATCGATGCCGACGATCACCCCGGGCGGGATCCTTCGGTGCCGTTCCACGCGTCACTGGATTCGCGCGACGCCTTCAGGACGGGCCGGCAGAGCGCCGACATCGCCGCCGAGCAGGAAAAACTGCGCTGGGCCGACGCGGTGATCCTGCAGTTCCCGCTGTGGTGGTTCTCGATGCCGGCCATCCTGAAGGGGTGGGTGGATCGCGTGTATGCCTATGGTTTTGCCTATGGCGTGGGCGAACATTCCGACCGGCATTGGGGCGACCGCTATGGCGAGGGCGCGATGTCCGGCAAGCGCGCGATGCTGGTGGTCACCACCGGTGGTTGGGAGTCGCATTACGGTCCGCGCGGCATCAATGGGCCGATCGACGATGTGCTGTTCCCGATCCAGCACGGCATCCTGTTCTATCCCGGCTTTGACGTGCTGCCCGCGCATGTGATCTACCGCAGCAGCCGTATCGATGAGGCGTCCTTGCCTGGCGTGCTGGAGGGGCTGGGCGCGCGGCTGGATGGGCTGGCGAGCGATCCGGTGATTGCCTACCGGCGGCAGAACGGTGGGGATTATCTGATCCCTGCACTGAGCCTGCGGCCTGAGTTGGCCGAGGGTGAGGCAGGGTTGGGAGTTCACCTCGAACTGTGAGTGGCGCATTCGCCTCTGGAAACGCGACGGAGATTCTGTAGGTTCGGCAGTCTGGCGGCGCTCGCGGTAGCCGCCCTTGCTGACTCAGGGAGACGCAGGTCCTTTGAAGACGGAATTCAACTTCACCCTGAGATACCGCCTGCCCGATACCTCGGGTGATCCTGGCGTCCTCGAACGGCACCTGCTCGATGCGGGATGTGGAGATGCACTGCTGGGCGTAGGGAGCCCGGCAAGGCTGGCGCTGGAATTCTGTCGTGAGGCGAGCAGTGCCGCTGAGGCGATGCGCTCCGCGTTGGGAGACGTCCAGCGTGCCGTACCCGACGCAGAGCTGATCGAAGTCAGTCCCGATCTGGTAGGGCTGACGGATGTCGCTGATCTGCTGGGCATGTCACGGCAGAACATGCGCAAGTTGCTGCTCGCGCACCCGCAGACGTTTCCGGCACCGGTGCACGAAGGCAGCGCGTCGATCTGGCATCTGGCCGATATTCTTTCGTGGATGCAGGCGCGCGGCAGCCAGAAGGTCAGCAGCGAGCTGGCGGAGCTCGCTGCTGCGGCGCTGCAGATCAATGTAGCGAAGGAGCAGGCACGGCTGGTTCAGCATCCCGGCTGAGGGTCGCTGCGCGACAGGCCGTTACAGTTGCACACGCTCCCACCAGCGCGTACCAGCGGTCGGTGATTGCATGTCCAGTGCCTCGCCCATCATCGGCGTGGCCACCAGCACGTTCTTTGCGGCAGCCAATGCGCTGATGCGTTCGAACGGTTGCTGCCACTCGTGCAGGGCCAGGTCGAAGGTGCCGTTGTGGATCGGCAGCAACCACTTGCCACGCAGGTCCAGGTGCGCCTGCAGGGTCTGATCGGGCTGCATGTGCACGAACGCCCACCGTTGATCGTAGGCACCGGTTTCGATCATCGTCAGGTCGAACGGACCGTACTTCTCGCCGATGGCCTTGAAGCCGTCGAAGTAGCCGGTGTCGCCGCTGAAGAAGATGCGGAAGTCGCCGTCCTGGATCACCCACGACGCCCACAGGCTGCGATCGCTGTCACCCAGGCCGCGGCCGGAGAAATGCTGGCCGGGGGTTGCGGTCAGGCGCAGGCCAGCGGCTTCGGTGGACTGCCACCAGTCCAGCTGCTCGACCTTGGCTGCATCCACGCCCCAGGCAATCAGCTGGTCGCCCACACCCAGCGGTGCGATGAAGCGCGCGGTCTTGCCGGCCAGCTTCATTACCGCCGCGTGGTCGAGGTGGTCGTAATGATTGTGCGAGAGGATGACGCCGGCGATCGGCGGCAGTTCGTCGATGCTGATCGGCGGCGCATGGAAGCGTGCCGGGCCCATCCATTGCACCGGTGAGGCGCGCTCGGAGAACACCGGATCGGTCAGCCAGTACTGCCCGCGCAGCTTCAGCAGGATCGTCGAATGCCCCAGGCGGAACAGGCTGCGGTCGGGCGCCGCATCCAGGGTGGTGCGGTCCAGCGCCTGCACCGGGATGGGGTGGTCGGGCACGGTGCCCTTGGGCTTGTTGAACAGGAAGGCCCACCAGATCTCCAGGCCATCACGCAGGCCCATTGCCGGTTTCGGCAGGGCATTGCGGAACTTGCCTTCGCGGTACTGCGGCGAATCGGGGAAGTCGGGGAGGGACCAGGATTTGCAGAAGGTATAGGCGGTCACGGCGAGGATTCCGAGCAGGAGGACAAGGAGCAGGCGCTTCATGGGTGACGTCCGCAGGGTACACTGCACAGTGTAGTTTCCGGATTTCAGAAAGTACACTGCTGGGTGTAAAATGGTGGCATCCGTTCAGCTGTCTGGTTCCGCCATGCCCCGTACCCCGCAACGCCTTACCGACCGCAAGCGCGAGGCCATCGTCCGCGCGGCGGTGGAAGAGTTCCGTTCGGCCGGCTACGAGGCGACCAGCATGGACCGCATCGCGGCGGTGGCTGGCGTCTCCAAGCGCACCGTCTACAACCACTTCCCGAGCAAGGAAGAACTGTTCGCGCTGATCCTGGAAGAGCTGTGGCAGAGCAGCGTGGCCAGCGTCGAGCTGCCGTACCGCGCCGACCAGCCGCTGGATGTGCAGCTGCTGCAGCTGCTGCGGCAGAAGCTGGACCTGCTGGGTGATGCCAACTTCATCGACCTGGCACGGGTGGCGATGGCCGAGATCATCCATTCACCCGAGCGCGCGCAGGCGATCGTCTGCCGCATGGGCGAGAAGGAGAGCGGCGTCAGCGCGTGGATCCGTGCGGCGATTGCCGATGGGCGGCTGCGTCAGGTCGATCCGGAATTCGCCGGCCATCAGCTGCAGGGCCTGGTGAAGAGCTTCGCGTTCTGGCCGCAGGTGACGATGGGCCAGGCGCCGCTGGCGCAGGCCGAACGCACGCGCGTGGCCGAGTCGGCGGTGGCGATGTTCCTGGGCTTCTACGCGGTGTAAGCCGGCGGCTGCACGTCAGTGCGCGCCCAGCTGCCTGAGATAGGCGCAGAACATATCCGCGACCGCATCGGCATAGACGCGCATCTCGGCGGCAGTGCGCGGTTCACTGGAAAATTCGCGACCGGTGGCACCCAGCGTGGTATCGATCAGATCCACCGCCAGCTGGCGCGTGCCCGCCGAGGCCTGCGGCAGCAGCTCGGCCATGAACACGAGCATCGCTTCGTCGGTCTCGCTGCGTGCTTCCTGCGCTTCCGGCGCATCGCGGTACAGCGGCGCGGCATCGTTCAACGCGCCACGGGTCTGCGCTTCTTCGCATTCCGACACGATGAAGGCATGCACCAACGTGCGCAGGCGCTGCAGGTGCGGTTGTCGTGTGTCCTGCAGGATGTCGCGCAGCATCGCGCCGGTCTGCTGCCACTCGTCGCGCTGCAGGCGGAACAGGATCGCCGCCTTGTTGGGAAAGTACTGGTACAGCGAACCGACGCTGACACCGGCGCGTTCGGCCACCCGCGCGGTGGTGAACCGGGGGGCGCCTTCGTGCTTCAGAACCTGAGCAGCGGCTTCGAGGATGGCTGCGACCAGGTCGTTCGATCGTGACTGGCGAGGCTGTTTTCTCGAGGAAATCTGCGGCGGACGACGTTCGGACATGGGGCTTCTCCAATGCGAATAGGCGGAACCGGAGATCGTCCGTATTCTTGATTGCGACGAATCATTCGCATTCTAACCCCGTCATCGCAAGGAACACCCGCCCATGTCCACCCTGATCTCAACCCCGGTCGCGCCCCTGCTTGCGCGCCTGTTTGCCGAAGCCGACAGCGCGCTCAGCCCGGCCTTGACCTCCGTCTCCCCCGAAGAACGGCAGCGCCTGCTGGGCAGCCGCACCGAATACCGGCGCCTGTATGGCGAGCTGCTGAAGGACCTGTGGCTGCCGGTGTCGCCGGAAACCGGCCGCCTGCTGTACCTGCTGGCGCGCAGCAGTGGCGCGCGCAGCATCGTTGAGTTCGGTACGTCGTTCGGCATCTCCAGCATCCATCTGGCTGCGGCGTTGCGTGACAACGGCGGCGGCCGCCTGATCACCACCGAGTTCGAACCGGAGAAGGCGCGCCGTGCCGCCGGCCACCTGCGTGAAGCGGGCCTGGACGATCTGGTCGAGATCCGCGTGGGCGACGCACTGGAGACCCTGGCGGTGGACCTGCCCGATACGATCGATCTGGTGCTGCTCGATGGTGCCAAGGTGCTGTACGACGATGTGCTGGAGCTGCTGCACGAGCGGCTGCGCCCGGGCGCAGTGGTGATCGCCGACAACGCCGACGACAGCCCGCGCTACCAGCAGCGCATGCGCTCGGGCAATGCAGGCTATCTGTCCGTGCCCTTCGCCGACGATGTGGAGCTGTCGATGCGGCTGGCCTGAAGGCCGCTCAGGCCAGCTGCCGGAACTGCTCCGGTGGCAGGGCCCGTGCATACAGATAGCCCTGGCCCACATCCACCCCCAGCGCACGCAGCAGCTGCTCCTGCGCCGGGTTCTCGGTGCCTTCGGCAACGACGATGGCACCGCAGCGGTGGGCTACTTCCACGATGAAGCGGACGATGGACTGCGACTTGGCATCGGACAACGTGGCGATCAATGCCCGCTCGATCTTGACCTCGGCCACCGACAGCTGCGACAGCAGGATCAGGGTCGAATAGCCGGCGCCGAAGTCGTCCAGTGACAGGCTCATGCCAGCGGCCAGCAGGACGACGACGTTGGCATCGACAACGTCGCGCTCGACGATTTCGGTCCACTCGACGATCTCCAGCCGCAGCATCGCGCCGGGTATGCGTTGCTGCTCCAGCAAGGTGCACAGGCGTGCGCCGAAGCCGGGTTGGCGCAGCGATTCGGCGGACACGTTCACTGCGATCGTCAGCGTATGCCCGTCATCCCTGCAGTGGCCAAGGAAGGCGGTGGCCGCCTGCAGCGTGGCCCATTCCAGTTCGGCCAGGCGTCCGCGACGGCGCAGCAGCGAAACCACCCGCATCGGTGCAATCAGGTGGCCATCGCCATCGCGCATCCGCAGCAGCGCCTCGGCGCCGACCAGGTGGCGGTCCTGCAGGCGGAACTTGGGCTGGTAGTACAGTGGTGCATCGGCGTGCTGCAGCCAGTGGTCCAGCGCGGTCTCGATCAGGGCATCCACTTCGCTGTCGCGCTGGATCGGATCATCGAAGAACACCACACCGGACTCGATTGCGTTCAAGGCCAGGGTGACCGCGCGGAACGGGATGGAGCTGTCGTCCTGCGTGGGCGGCTGCAGCTCGACCACCGCGCAGCGGAACACCGGGCGGAAGCCCGGCCAGTCATCGCCGATCACCGTGGACAGGCGGTCGGCCAACGCAGGCAGCCCGGTATCCGCGCGGAGATCGGCAAGGCTTGCGTCCGGCAGCAGGATCGCCAGCGCGCTGTCACCGAACTGATAGATCTCCATCGCATCGGTCGGTCGCGCATGCAGCAGGGTGCGGCGCACGGCCTCGGCGTTGTGCGGGTTCCACAGGCCGCTGTCATTGAGCGGGCCATAGCGCAGCAGCAGGTCCTGCAGGTTGCCCATCTCGGTCACGATCAGGCACGCGTTGCCGCGGTCGTCGCTGCTGCGCCAATGACGCTGCAGACGCTCGTCGAGGGCGCGCAGGTTGGGCAGGCCGCTCACCGGGTCGATGCGCATCCACGCATGTTCGCGTTGGCGCTGGGCATCGATCTGCGCATCGTTGTAGACCAGCGCGAATACGGCCACCAGCACCAGCAGTGACACCGGCAGGGCCAGCACGCGCTGGGTGGCCAGTTCCAGCAGGGGCAGCTGCGCGCTGCCGATGATCGCCACGCCCAACACCAGCCCGATCAAGGTCACTGCGATGCGCACCGCCCAAGCCTGCAGGATCAACCGCAGCGAGAAGTGGGTGAGCATGCGCGGGTATATCCGCCCGCGCAGCCAGATGCCTGCCAGCACCTGCAGCGCCGCTTCCAGGCTGGCGGGCAGGAAATACTGCGTGCCGGAGAACTGGTAGCGCGCCAGCAGGCTGGCCAGCAGGCAGGTCACGCCGCCGCGCCAGCCGCCCAGCAGACCGCTGATCAGCAGGATGTCGATGCCGAGGTTGAGTTTGACCACGCCCTGCGCGTAGCCGGCCACGAACCATGAATTGAACAGGTAGATCAGGCCGAGGATCGCGCCGATGTAGACGCGGCGTCCTTCCATGGCATGGCCGCCGCGGCGGGTGGCGATCAGGAACACGCCGATCATGCCGATCACCGCAGTGGCCTGCAGCAGGTACAGCGGCAGGCTGGGCAGGGCGCTGTCCAGAACCCGGGTCGAGAGCCTCGATAGCGCATCGATAGCCATAGCCGGTCCTGTGTGCGGCCAACTGCCAGTAGACGCAGAGTAAACCACGGCCGCGTGTACGGCCAAACCGGGGCTGCCAGTGTGTGCTGAGCGCTGGTCTAGTAACGCGGATCGGCGATGGCGGGCAGCACCAGCTCGCGCACGAAGCTGGACGGTGACAGCTGCAGCAGGGCGCGCACCATCGACACCACGTCGTGCACCGGCACGTACTCGCCATTGCCGCGTGCGGCCGCCTGCTGCAGCGACACCGACAGTGCATCTTCGGTATTGAGGTAGCCCAGCTGCAGCGTCGTCACGGCCAGCCGCTGCTGGCGGAAGCCTTCGCGCAGGGCATCGGCAATCCCGTTGAGCGCGAACTTGGACGCGCCGAAGGCCACCTCGGGGCGGCCACTGCGTGGTAGTGCCGAGGTCGAGCCGGTCAACACCAGTTGCGGGCGGCGCCCGCCGAGCACGCGCGGCAGCAGCTGCTTGAGCAGCAGCAGGGTGGCGGTGATGTTGACGTCCACCAGCTGCGCCAGCGCGCTGTCACTTTCGTTGAGGAAATCGTAGTCGTCACTGAATGCGGTCTCCTCCCAGATGCCAAGGTTATGGATGAGCACATCGAGATCCGACGGCGCCTGCGCTGCGATGCTGGCAGCGGCCCGTACCGGCTGGCTCAGGTCTGCTTCAATCCAGTGCAGGTCGACGCCCTCGCTGCAGTCCAGCTGCGTGGAGCGTGTGCGCGATACGCCGATGACGGTATCGCCGGGCCGGCAGAGGCCTTCCACGAAGGCGCGGCCAAGACCTTTGCTGGCGCCGATGACCATGAATTTCATGCGATGTCCTTTGCTGTGGGGTGTCCGATTCGGAGAGAATCCAGGCTGTGACCGGGGCCGGAGCGGTGGGGATGGAAGCAGGACCGAGCGATGGCGGTGTAATGCCTTTGCCGTCGCAGTGGCGCAGCGCGCTGCGCGATGCAGATATCGAGATGCAGGGCATCGGCGTGTCGCGCGCCGATGTGGCGCGGGTGCGACGTCAAGGGTTGCCGGATGCGTTCCTGAAATCGGAAGTGATCGATGCCTTCAGCGAACTGGAGGGCGAAATCCTGCGTCTGCGTTGGCTGCGGGCACAGGGACAGCCGGTGCCTACGGTGTTGGATACGGCGGAGGAGGGCGGTCGGCGTTGGCTGCTGATGAGCGCGTTGCCCGGCCATGACCTGGCATCGTCGCCGACGCTGGCGCCCGCCGAGGTCGTCGTGCTGCTGGCTGACGCGCTGCGCGCCCTGCATGCGCTGCCGGTTGCCGGTTGTCCGTTCGATCATCGCCTTGCATCGCGCTTGCCGGAGGTCGCTGCGCGCGTTGCCGCAGGGTTGATCGATGCGGATGATTTCGACGATGAGCGCCTGGGCCAGAGCGCCGAGCAGGTGCATGCCGAGCTGATCGCAACGTGTCCGGCGGATGAGGATCTGGTGGTAGCGCACGGCGATGCATGCCTGCCGAATCTGATGGCGGTCCACGGCCGCTTCAGCGGTTTCATCGATTGCGGCCGGCCGGCTGGGTGTGGCTGATCGTTGCCAGGATCTGGCGTTGGCCGCACGCAGCCTGGTCCACAACTATGACGACACCCGCTGGGTTGCGCCCTTGCTGGCCCGCTATGGCATGGGTGCCGATGAGCGCCGACTCGCGTTCTACCGCCTGCTGGACGAGTTCTTCTAGGTGCATGCAGGGTCCGCAGTTGCAGCAGGGCGCGGCAGGATCGGTCCTCAACAGCGGTTGAGGTCAAGCGCGACGCGCTGAACGGCGACTGGCCGAAGGCTTGGATTCGGCTTTTAAATGGACGAACGTTCGTTCATTGTTTGCCGCATGAACCGCACCGACCGCAATGAGCAACGCGCTTCGCAGATCCTGCAGGCGGCCCTGCAGTGCTTTCTGTCCAAGGGCTTCCACCAGACCAGCATGCGCGACATCGCGCAGGCGGCCGGGGTCAGCCTGGGCAATCTCTACAACCACTTTCCCGGCAAGGAGGCGCTGATCCTGGCGACGGCCGAGGCCGAACAGGAAGAACTGCAGCCGTTGCTGCAGCGGTTGGCGGGATGCAATGGCGAACGTGCGCAGGTGCAGGGGTTCCTGCGGGACTTCCACACCCTGTGCCGGCAGCCGGAATGGGCGCTGTTGAGCGTGGAAGTGCTGGCCGAGAGCGCGCGTAATCCGGCGGTGGCGGCGGCATTCGCTGGCAACCGCGCGCAGTTGCAGCGCAGGCTGGCCGAGGCTTTGCAGGAGGTCGCACGTCGTGAGCGCCGCCGGCCCGTGCTGGCGCCCGCGCTGCAGGCGCAGGTGCTGCTGGATGCGATCGAGAGCGCTGCGCTGCGGCAGGGATCGGGTGAGGCGAGCGATGCCGATACCGACGTGCTTGATCCCGCTCTGCTGGCAGCTCTGCTTGGGGCGCGTGCGTGAGCACGGACGATCGGCGGCTGCATGGGCTGGATCTGGCGCGCTACCTCGCCCTGGCCGGCATGGTGCTGGTCAACTTCCGCCTGGCGATGGCCGTCGAGACCGACGGCGGCGGCTGGCTTGCTGGATTCTTCCACCTGCTGGAAGGCAAGGCTTCGGCGACCTTCGTGACGCTGGCCGGGGTGGGCCTGATGCTGGCAACACAGCGACTGGCGTGGTGGCAGGCAAGCGTGCAGACCTGGCGGCGGGCCGTGTTCCTGGCCGTGCTCGGCCTGCTCAACCTGACCGTGTTTCCTGCCGATATCCTGCATTACTACGCGGTGTACTTCGCGCTGGCGGTGCTGTGGCTGCGCGCGTCGCCCCGTGTTCTGCTGGGCAGCATGGTGGCTCTGGCGATGGTCGCGTTCTGGTCCCTGCTGCGCTGGGACTACAGCCAGGGCTGGAACTGGCAGACGCTGGCTTACGAGGGGCTGTGGCACTGGCCGGGTGCGATGCGCAACCTGCTGTTCAATGGCTTCCATCCGGTGTTGCCGTGGCTGTGCTTTTTCCTGCTGGGCATGCTGCTGGCGCGGCTGCCGCTGTCGCAACCCCGGGTGCAGCGTGCCTTGCTGCTGCTCGGCCTGCTGCTAATGGGGGCCGGCCAGGTGTTGCAGCAGTGGGGCCACGGCACGGTGTGGCAGGTGTGGCTGGCGACGCAGCCGATGCCGCCCGGTCCGGCCTATCTGCTGACCGGCGCAGGCGCGGCGTGTGCACTGATCGCAGCATGCCTGTCGCTGGTGCGGCTGCATCCTGGCGACTGGCTGGAACCGTTCACCGCGGCCGGACGGATGACGCTGAGCCTGTACGTGGCGCACATCCTGATCGGCATGGGCGTGCTGGAATCGCTTGGACTGCTTGATGGCAGTGCCAGCCTGTCGTGGGTGCTGATGGCCGCGTTGTTGTTCGTGATGCTGGCGACCGCGGCGGCCTGGTTGTGGTCGTGGCAGTTCGCGCGCGGTCCGTTGGAAGCGGTCATGCGACGCATCGCCGGCGAGTTCTTTTGTCGCAGGAGAGCGATGTTGTGACCAGTTTGCCTGTGCGGATGCAAGGCCATCTGCGATAGTAGGTGTCGTCACCAAAGCACGCCTGCATCCATGTCATTCGCTTCGGCGCAGCAGATCGTTGAAGTCCTGCAGCAGTCCTACGACATCAACGCGACGGCGGTGGTGCCGCGTCCGGTGGGCGCCGACGCCAATGCGTGCGTGTTCCGCATCGATGCCCGCCACGACCAGTGGTGGTTGAAGTGCCGCAACTTCCAGGTGGCACCCGCGGTGTGGGACAGCTTGCATTGGCTGCGTGGCACCTTGGGCATCGAAGAGATTGTTGCGCCGTGGCCGGCATTGACCGGCGGCGCATCGGTGCAGCGCTGGGGCCTGCAGTTCACGCTGTTCCCCTACATCGAAGGGCAGTCGGGCTTCGAGGCGCCGCTGAGCCGTGCGCAATGGCGCCAGCTGGGCGGAGTGCTGCGTCGCCTGCATGAGGCCGAGATTCCGCCGGCGTTGCGCCAGGCACTGCCGACGTTGCGGCTTGAAACCGCAGCGGTCGACACGGTGGGGACATGGTTGCGCGATCCCTCGACGCTGGCGCAGGCGCAGGATCGGTCCGGCAGTGCGTTCCTGGCGCTGTGGCAGCAGCAGCGGCCGCGCATCGCCGAACTTCACCAGCGTGCCCAAGCGCTGCATCGCCAATTGCAGGGTGAGGCACCGGCGTTGCGCCTGTGCCACACCGACCTGCACGCGGGCAACCTGCTGATGGGGCAGGACGATGCACTGCACCTGATTGACTGGGATGGCCTGGCACTGGCGCCGCGCGAGCGCGACCTGATGTTTGTCGGCGCCGCGGTAGGTGGTCGCTGGGGGCGCGAGCATCCGCTGGGCTTCGCCGAAGGCTATGGCAGCGACCTGGGCGATCCGCGCTGGATTGCGTGGTATCGGCACTGGCGCATCCTGCAGGATCTGATCGAATTCGAGCAGATGCTGCTGGGCCCCGGTGCGGCGCAGCGCTCGTTGCAGCAGCACCGGCAAGCGCTGCATTACCTGGGCGAGCAGTTCGCGCCGGGCAATGTGTTCGATGCGGCCGAGCGCGCGTACCAGGTGCTGTAGGGGGTCCGGCCGGGCTGCGCCCGGCACCCGCGGTAGTGCCGGCCGCTGGCCGGCAACCTCAACAGCAACTGCAACAGCCGAAGCAACAGCAACAGCCGGCTCTGCACTATCTGTGGGTTTGGCGGGGCGGTGTCGGATTGCGGGGACGCCGTAAACCCATCCATGGGGGCTTGGCCGCGGCATCCATGCCGCGGACACCCCGCAATCCGACACCGCCCCGCCTTCGACAATTCCCAGCTGCTGTTGGTGGGTGTCGACCTTGGTCGACGCGTAGATCCACGCCATGCGTGGATGCTCTTCGATCATTTGATCAATTGTCGAAATATTCGATTTCGATGGAGATTCATCCACGCATGGCGTGGATCTACCAGACACCGGGAAACTGTCAAAGGTGGGGCGGTGTCGGATGGCGGGGTGTCCGCGGCATGGATGCCGCGGCCAAGCCTACAAGGACGTACTTGCGGCGTCCCCGCCATCCGACACCGCCCCGCCATCCCACGAAATGCCCGCTGTTGCTGTTGAGGTTGAGGTTGCCGGCCAGCGGCCGGCACTACCACGGGTGCCGGGCGCAGCCCGGCCGGACCTCTTACTCTGCCGGCTTGGCCGCTGCGCTCGCGGCGACGCTCGCTGCACGCCGTGACAGCACTGCTTCGCGATGGGCGATGTAGGCGTTGGCGGCGAGGATGATGCCGGCGCCAATGATGGTCCAACGATCCACCGTCTCGGCGAACAACAGCCAGCCACACAAGGTCACCAGCGGCAGCTGCAGGAAGCTGATCGGGGTCAACGCGGAGACTTCGCCCAGGCGCAGTGCACGTGTCCACAGCAACTGGCCGATGGTGCCCAGCACGCCGGTGGCCAGCAACCAGACCCAGGCGATGCCGGTGGGCCACACCCATACGAACAAGGCCGGTATCAGCGACAGCGGTACCCAGAACACGTAGGTGTAAAGCACCACGGTGTCGGCGCTGTCGATCCGGGTGAGCTGCTTGATCTGGATCGCCACCAGCGAGCTGAGCACGGCGGCGGCCACCGCGATCAGGCTGCCGGACGTGAAGCCGGCCGTGCCCGGCCGCACGATCACCAGCACGCCGATGAAGCCGACCACCACCGCTGCCCAGCGCCGTACGCGTACCGTTTCGCCCAGCCACAGCACCGCCGCGATGGTGACGAACAACGGGGTGGAGTAGGACAGCGAAACGGCCTGTGCCAGGGGCAGGTGGCCCAACGCCCAGAACGCGCACAGCATCGAGCCCAGGCCGATCGCGCTGCGCAGGAAATAGCGCGGCAGCTGCTGGGTCTTCAACGGGGCATGGCCTGGGCGCAGCAGCATCGGCAGCAGGGCGAGCAGGCCGAAGGCATTGCGGAAGAACGCCACTTCCTGGGTCGGCACGTAGCGGGTGGCGTAGCGGATCGCCACCGCCATCAGTCCAAACGCCATGGTGCTGCCGAGCATCAGCAGCGCCGCCCGCAATGGGGTGGCGCTGGCGGGTAGGGCGGGTGTGCTCACCACTGTGCGCCGAGCAGGCGGGGCTCCGGTTCGATCGGCACGCCGAACTTCTCCAGTACCGAAGCGGAGATCCGCCGTGCCAGCGCCAGCAGTTCAGTGCCGGTGGCGTTGCCGTGGTTGACCAGCACCAGCGCGTGGCTGGGCGCAACGCCGGCATCACCTTCGCGGAAGCCCTTCCAGCCACAGGATTCGATCATCCAGGCCGCCGAGACCTTGCGGCGGTCGTCGCGGTCCGCCGGGAACACCGGCAGCTCGGGGAAGTGCTGCAGCAGCACCTCCACCTGTTCCAGCGGCAGCACCGGGTTCTTGAAGAAGCTGCCTGCGTTGCCCAGTACGTCGGGGTCGGGCAGCTTGCGGCGACGGATCGCGATCACCGCATTGGCCACGTCCACCGCGCTCGGCAGTTCCACGCCCTGCGCCTGCAGTTCTTCGCGGATGCCGGCGTAGCCCATGCGCAGGTCGTGCAGCAGCGGCAGTTTCAGTTCAATGGCGGTGATCAGGTAGCGGTCCGGCTGCTGCTTGAACACGCTGTCGCGGTAGGCGAAGCCACACTGTTCGTTGTCCAGCCGTACCCAGGTTTTCTCCTGGCAGTCCCAGGCCTCTACGGTCTGGATGAACTCGCCGACCTGCGCGCCATAGGCGCCGATGTTCTGGATCGGCGATGCGCCGGCGGTGCCGGGAATCAGCGCCAGGTTTTCCAGGCCGGACAGGCCTTCCTGCAGCGACCACATCACCAGCCCGTGCCAGGACACGCCGGCTCCAGCGCGGATCACGGCGTGGTCAGCACGGTGTTCGAGGAAACTGATTTCGCGGTTGCCGAACACCAGCACGGTGCCGGGCAGGTCTTCGGCGATCAGCACATTGCTGCCGCTGCCGAGCACCAGCAGCGGGCCATTGGCCACTTCCGGCAACGCCAGAACCTCCGGCAGCAGCGCGGCGTCGTGCAGTTCCAGCAACTGCGCTGCGCTGGCCTGCACGTGGAACGTGTTCAGGGCCTGCAGTGGCGCGTTGTGGGTGAGGGTCCAGCGCAGCGGTGCTGCAGCGTTGTTGGTGTCGTGCATGGGCGTGCTCACAGGGGTGCCACCGCGCCGCGGCTGGGCGCCTCGCGTCGGCGGCGGATCGCCTCCACGCAGTCGGCCACCAATGCCGGGCCCTTGAAGATCAGGCCGCTGTAGCACTGCACCAGCGCCGCACCGGCGGCCATCTTGGCCACGGCGTCGGCACCGGACAGGATGCCGCCGACACCGACCAGTGGCACTGATTCGGGCAGGCGTGCACGCAGGCGGCGCAGTACCAGGGTGGACTGTTCCAGCACCGGTGCGCCGGACAGCCCGCCGGCTTCATTGGCCAGCGGATCGCCGGCAACCCGGCTGTGGTCGATGGTGGTGTTGGTGGCGATCACGCCGTCCACCTGCAGTTCGCCAAGTACGCGCGCGGCGGCATCGATGTCGCGCTCGCTGAGGTCCGGGGCCACCTTCACCAGCATCGGCACGCGCCGGCCATGCTGCGCGGCCAGTGCTTCCTGGCGCTCACGCAGCTGGCTGACCAGCTGCCGCAGCGCGGTCTCTTCCTGCAGCTCGCGCAGGCCGGCCGTGTTGGGCGAGGAAATGTTGACGGTGATGTAGTCGGCCAGCGGGTACACCTTGTCCATGCAGGCGATGTAGTCATCGGCCGCCTGTTCGTTGGGGGTGTCCTTGTTCTTGCCGATGTTGATGCCGAGCAGGCCGCGCCGGTTGCGCGCGCGTTCGACGTTGCGCACCAGCGCATCCACGCCGGCGTTGTTGAAGCCCATGCGGTTGATGATCGCGTTGTGCGCAGGCAGCCGGAACAGGCGCGGCTTGGGGTTGCCGGCCTGCGGTCGCGGCGTGATCGTGCCGATCTCCACGAAGCCGAAGCCCAGCGCGAACAGTGCATCGATGTGCTCGCCATTCTTGTCCAGGCCGGCAGCAAGGCCGACCGGATTGGGGAACGTCAGCCCGAACACCGTGCTGGGCATCGGCGCGATGCGTGCGGCCACCAGCGGCGTGGTGCCGGTGCGATAGGCCAGGTCCAGAGCGGACAGGCCGAGACCGTGGGCGCGTTCGGCGTCGAGCGAGAACAGGAAGGGGCGGGCAAGCGAATACATGCGTTGGTTTCAGTCCAGCGTGCCGAGGAAGGCTCGGGTTCGATATTCAAAAGCGACCTGGCCGTCGACCGCGTGGGCGGCGAACAGGTCCTGCAGCGCAGCCAGCATCGGCGCGTGGCGCGGATGGCCGGGCTGCGGCGCGTAGGAAGAAGACAGCAGGCGCCCGCGCAGGGCGTCCAGGTCCAGGTGCTGCACGTTCGGCAGCTGCACCATGCCGCGCAGGCCTGAGCCGAACCAGGCCTGCATGGTGGCGTCGTCCTGGTAGCGTTCGGCCACGGCGGTGTAGTCGGTGCCGTAGTCCAGCAGCAGTTGTTCGTAGCCGACCAGGAACGGGCTGGCATCGAGCAGGCGCGAATTCCAGTAGATCAGCGCCAGCCCGCCCGGGCGCAGGATGCGCTGCCACTCGGCGCGCACGGCCACGGTGTCGAACCAGTGGAAGGCCTGCGCGGCGCCGACCAGATCAACGCTGGCATCGGCCAGCCCGGTGGCCTCGGCGCGGCCATCGACGGCGGAGAACTGCGGATACTGCGGCGCCAGCCAGTGCTCGGCGGCGGCGCGCATCGCCGCGTTGGGTTCGACGGCGACCAGTGGATGGCCGGCGGCCAGGAACTGCCGGCTGGAGATGCCGGTGCCGGCGCCGATGTCAGCGACACGCGCGCTGGTTGCCACGGCCATGGGGCCATGCAGCCAGTCCATCAGGGCAGGCGGATAGTCCGGGCGGTAGCGGACATAGTCCGCGACGCGGCTGCTGAAGCGTTCAGTGCTGTCGGCGGAGGTCATCGTGCTTTCACCAGCGCAGTCCAGGTTTGGCGTCGGCGCCGGCGGCCACCATCGCGAAGATCAGGATGGCCACCAGGCCCACCGCAGCGAGGATGTTGAGCCAACCCATGATCAACCCGGCCAGGGCCATGCCATCGCCGTCCTGTTCGCCGGCGCGGCGGCGGATCTCGGCGCGGGCCAGGTGCCCGGTGATGATGGCAACGAGGGCGGCGACACCCGGCAGCACGGTCCAGCTGCAGATGCCCGCGATCAGGCTGACCACGGCCAGGGCGTTGCTCTGTCGGGGTGGCACGCTCATCGAGTCCTCCGTGGCAGTGCTTACATGATAGTGCCTCTGCCCTGGCAATCCCATGGTCCGGCCAATGCAAGGCTGCCAGGCAAGGTTGGCAACCATCGGAGCCGAGCGCGGGGTGGCTCTGGCAGGCGTCGACCTTGGTCGACGAATGCGGCGCCAACCAAGGTTGGCCGCTACCGAGGGATCGGCGCTAGCCCATCAGCACCTGGCCGCCATCGACATTGAGCACGTGGCCGGTGATCCAGCGCGCCAGCGGCGAGCACAGGAACAGCGCGGCGTCGGCGATCTCGCGCGGCTGCCCGAAGCGGCCGAACGGAATCTTCGCCAGGGTGCCGTGGTACAGGGCGGGATCTTCGACACGACGTCGATCCCAGAGGCCATCGGCAAATTCGATCGAGCCCGGTGCGATGGCGTTGACCCGGATACGGTCCGGCGCCAGCGCCAGGGCCTGCGACGTCGTGTAGTGCGACAGCGCGGCCTTGGCCGCTGCATACGGTGCGCCACCGGGACGCGGTTGCTGCGCGGCGATCGAGGACAGGTTGAGGATGCAGGCATTGGACGAGGCGCGCAGCCACGGCAGCGCAAGGCGCGAGGCGCGGACCGCCGCCATCAGATCGATCTGCAGGCTGGCCGCCCAGCCGTCTTCGTCATCGGCCATGCCGTAGCCGGTGGCGTTGTTGACCAGCACATCGATGCCGCCGAGCGCGTCGGCAGCGGCCTGCAGCCAGGCGCCGATGCGGCCGAGGTCGCCCAGATCGGTGGCGAAGGTGTGCAGCTGCGTGCCCTGGGCCTGCGCATCGGCCTGCAGGGCGTCAAGTCCGGCCTGGCCGCGGGCGCAGGCCGAGACCTGCGCACCGGCGCGGGCGAAGGCCAGCGCCAGTTCGCGGCCGATGCCCTTGCTGCCACCGGCGATCAGCACCCGGCGGCCGGTGAAATCGAGGGTCGGAGCCCCTGTGGGGATCCGACCCTGAGTGGTCGGCACGGCCTGGGTCGGATCCCCGGAGGGGCTCTGACCCATGTGCATGGCCGGACCGTTTGCCATCACAGGTCGAACTTGATGCCCTGGGCCAGCGGCAGCGAATCCGAATAGTTGATGGTGTTGGTCTGGCGGCGCATGTAGACCTTCCATGCATCCGAACCGGACTCGCGACCACCGCCGGTGTCCTTCTCGCCACCGAAGGCGCCACCGATTTCCGCGCCCGAGGTGCCGATGTTGACGTTGGCGATGCCGCAGTCCGAACCGGCCGCCGACAGGAAGCGCTCGGCAGTCTTCAGGTTGGTGGTGAAGATCGACGAGGACAGGCCCTGCGGCACGCCGTTCTGCATGTCGATGGCTTCCTCCAGCGTGCTGTACTTCATCACGTACAGGATCGGCGCGAAGGTCTCGTGCTGCACCACTTCATCGCTGTTCTTCAGGCCGGTGACGATGGCCGGCAGCACGAAGTTGCCTGCGCGGTCGAGGCGCGTGCCGCCGGTTTCGATGGTGCCGCCGCTGGCCTTGGCCTTTTCGATGGAGGCCAGGAACTGCTGCACGGCGCCGTCGCTGTTGAGCGGGCCCATCAGGTTGGCCGGGTCGGTCGGATCGCCGATCTTGCCTTCCACCTGCTTGTACGCCTTGACCAGCGTGGCCAGCACGTCGTCATGGATGGATTCGTGCACGATCAGGCGGCGGGTGGTGGTGCAGCGCTGGCCGGCGGTGCCGACCGCACCGAACACGATGCCGGGAATGGCCAGCTTCAGGTCGGCGGTTTCGTCGAGGATGATCGCGTTGTTGCCGCCCAGTTCCAGCAGGCAGCGGCCAAGGCGGTGGGCGACCTTCTCGGCGACCGTGCGGCCGACCTGGGTCGAGCCGGTGAAGCTGATCAGCGGCACGCGCTTGTCGGCCACCATCTTTTCCGACAGCGCGGTACCTGCGTCGTTGATCAGGAAGAACAGGTCCGGGAAACCGGCATCGCGCAGCGCTTCATTGCAGATGCGCATCGAGGCGATGGCGGTCAGCGGGGTCTTGTTGGACGGCTTCCACAGGCAGATGTCGCCGCAGATCGTGGCCAGGAACGAGTTCCATGCCCACACCGCCACCGGGAAGTTGAACGCGCTGATGATGCCGACCAGGCCGAGCGGCTGGTACTGCTCGTACATGCGGTGGCCGGGGCGTTCGGAATGCATGGTGTAGCCGTACAGCATGCGGCTCTGGCCCACGGCAAAGTCGGCGATGTCGATCATCTCCTGCACTTCACCGTCGCCTTCAGGCTTGCTCTTGCCCATTTCCAGCGCGACCAGCGAACCCAGCGCATCCTTGTGCTTGCGCAGCGCTTCGCCGCACAGGCGCACGGCTTCACCGCGACGCGGGGCCGGCGTGGTGCGCCAGACCTTGAAGGCTTCCTGGGCGCGCGCGATGACGGTTTCGTACTCGGCTTCGGTGGTGGCGCGGACCTGCGCGATCGGCTCGCCCGTGGTCGGATTGATCGGGGTGATCAGTTCACCACCGGTAGCGCTCGACCACTCCCCGTTGCCCAGGTAGGTGCCAGCGTTGATCGCGTCCAGACCAAGGGACTTGAGCAGCTCGGAAGACATGCAGACTCCTGTGTTTCGTTACGTTGTGTTTGGTGCCGTCGCGGGCAGGTGGGGGCGCGACGAACTGAGCCGCCGATGGTAGCAGAGCGCCCGGATTGACCATGGTGCGCCGCGCCAGTGGCAATGGTGTGGCAGATGAAAGCTTGGAGGGCAGGGCGGCTTGCCTGTAAACTTGGCGGCTGCATGGCCCCGTAGCTCAGCTGGATAGAGCGTCCCCCTCCTAAGGGGAAGGTCGCCCGTTCGAATCGGGCCGGGGTCACCATAATCAATGGCTTAGGCCATTCGGCGCATAGCCATTCGGCGCATAGCGTCTACTCCACTGTTTTCGGCATATCCATGCCGTTTGGTCACAGTAGTCACAGTCGGTCTGCGTCTGCGAATCTATCTGGCAGGAAGCCGAGCGCGCGGGGTGTCCTTCATGAGCGTGGCGCGAATGGCGGCGAGCCTTTCCGCCGACGTTCGGGCGGAGCGCATCACGGCATCGATGCCAGGCTTCCAGCGGGTCAGCTTTTCGGTTTCGTGGTTCCAGTGGAGGATGTCCCGTATCGCGACGCCGTCCACAACCCGCATCACCAGATGGTTGCCGGTTCCATTCGACGCGAGCGCCACAAGATCAAGTGATCGAAGGTGCATTCCCCACGCACCGCGCAGGTTCTCATACGTGACCGATCCGGCCGTCTTCCGCGGGTTGCCAGGGTCAAAGACCGGGAAAAATCGCCACCCACCCGGTAGCTCGGTGCCGTTGTGCGTGAGCCAGACGGCCCTGAGTTCAACTGGAAACACAACGCACAGCTCCCGCTCTGCCTCGTCAATGAGCGCCGCAGTGGCAACGGTGGTACCTCCCGGCATCGTCGTCTCCTTTGTTCGGGACTGCCGATTGTACGAAACGAGCATCGGGCCGGGGTTACCAAAATCAATGAGTCAGGCAAGCGCAGTGGCGTGCAATTCCCACTGTTTCCCGCATATCCACAGGATTTGGTCCCAGCGGCGCCGGTCAGTACCGGAGCTTCGCCACGGCGCCATCATCGCCTTCAGGCGTCAAATGGGCGTAGTACTTCTCGGTCGTGGCGTAATCAGCGTGCCCGGCCAGGATCTGCACCCTTCGCAACGGCACCCCGGCCATGACCATGTGGGCGCAGAAGGTGTGCCGTAGCCGGTGGAGGCTGCCGCCGATTCCCGCACGCTTGGCATCCGAGGCGAACCAGTCGGATACCGTGTCCTTGTGCACGGCGACCAGCGGATCGGGTAGGTGGCGCAGCGCCCAGCGCGCATACCGATTCAGTGGCACCTCGCGCCACTTGCCCGACTTCGTGCGTCCCTGGCCATCTTCGTCCGGATCGCTCTCGACCCTGAGCCTGCGCCCGGCCACCGAGTCCTTGCCCAGTCCGACCAGCTCCCCGCGGTACAATCCCGTGTGGGCCATGAACAGCCACAGTGCTGCCCGGGCAGGGTTGGCACGATGGAGCTTGCGCATCGCCGCCCGGTCGTAGAACCGCACCGCCACGCTACGAACCCCGCGCGGCGCCTGGGTTTCCTCAAGTGGGTTGAAGTCCAGCTCCTTCCATTTCACCCCGCGCCGGAACGCGGCCTGCAGACTGCGTACTTCCTTGTCTACGGGCTCTGGGGCGACCTTGTCCTTGGTCAGGCGGTCCGTCTTGTAGGACTCCATTTCCATCGGGCGCAGGGTGTCGATAGGGCGGTGGCCGAAGCGGGCAATGAACAACCGAACCTCGCTCTTGGCCTTGCCGTGCGTGGTCGGGTGACCGAGTACATCGGCCGCCACTACACCCACGTGATGCTCGACGACGCGCGTGCCGAGTTCTGGAACATGGCCGGGCAGAACAGGAGGATTGCATGACTCTCCTAGTTCTTTGCAGTCGCCAAGTAAGCGACGAAGTGTTTGATTGCCTCTTCGCAATATTGCTCGGAGAAACGCAGCGCGCCGAAGTACTTTTCTCCATTGACCGCTCTGAGCATCGAGTTATTGATCAGCTCCTGAGCGTCCTCAAACGTTCGTATTACGTTGAGACAAGCGGCCCCCGCTGCGCCCATAAGATGGCAATCGTGCTCCAGACTAAGCATCGCATCCGACAGGGCTACTCGCTCGATTGGATGAATTATTTCACCGGGCATCATTATCGTTTCCCGCTCTCGCAGCTTCGCGATGATCTTGTGGAATCTGCGGATTGCTCGGTGACCGCGGGTGTACCTAGCGTTACTAGCGAGACGCTCTTGCCGTTCCAAATCGATCTTGGAAACAGCACGTTCATGGGCTGCAATCGCGATCGCGGCGAGTATTGCACCCACGCTTCCCACCGCCTGAACCCAGGCAGGCCAATCAATATTGATTGGAGGACGTGGCTGGGGAGGGTGCTTGCTCAGCAGCGCCCATACCAAAAACGCTCCCGCGATGAAGGCCATTACCGACACCATCGCCCAATCCCTGTCTGTACGTCCCTGCTTCATGGTAGCCCTCCTGTGTTCGCCGGGATTTTACCGCTAGAGGTGGCCGCATGAGGACGAAGAAGTCCAAGCCCTTCACCCAAGCGGAGGAACGACACGTGCGAGCTGTGAAGTTGCTGCCATGCAGCGTCTGTAGCTGGCCCGGCCCCAGCGACGCCCACCACATCAAGCAGGGTCAACACTCCACGAACGTGGCCCTGTGCAAGGACTGCCATCAGGGCAGCTTCAACGGCATACACGGGCAGAGCCGCATGTGGCTTGTCATGAAAATGGACGAGCTGGCCGCCCTCAACAGCACCCTTTCCCGGCTGCGCCTACAGGAGGCCGCACGATGATCCACCTCACTCTCCCGTACCCGATCAGCGCGAACCGCTACTGGGCCGTGCGTGTCATCCCGAAGAAGCCGAAGCCGCTGGCGATCACCTACGTGACCGAGGAGGCGAAGGCCTACAAGGCGGCGGTCGGCCACCTGGCCAAGGCTGCCGGCATCCGCGTGCCGGCGACTGGCCGCGTGGTGCTGCACATCCAGCTGTTCCCGAACCGGCCGCAGGACTGGGCGAAGCGCGCACGGAAGGACCCGCACACCTGGGACGACACCGTGCAATGCATCGACCTCGGCAACTGCGAAAAGGTGCTGTCCGACGCCCTGAACTGCATCGCCTGGGTGGATGACAAGCAAATCCGACGGACGCTGCTGGAACGCATGGAGCCGGACGAGAAGGGCGCGCGGCTGAAGGTGGCGATCGAGTATCTGGCCACGGCACCCGGCCTTTTCGGGGAGGCAGCAGCTTGACCACGCCAGAGGCCAAGGTTAGGAAGCGGCACAACGCCTACGTGCGCCGGCATGGCCGGTGCGCGGTTTGCACGATGCGCGAGCGCGGCAGCAGCCTGGCGCACTGCCAGCGCCGGCCGGACCGGCAGGCGAGCTGCGACACCGACGGGCTGCTGCCGGTGTTCCGATTCGACGAGAACGTGCTGAAGGGGATGCGCGATGGCAACTGATGACTATTTGGTGCAGCAGCTGCGAGCCTGGGGGCACGCGCAGGCCAACCGGTTCGCGCTGACCTATGCTGACCGCAGTACCCATGTGCTGGAGAAGGCCCGCGACATGGCGCCGGGCGCGCGCGAGCGGGCACTGCGTGACTTGGTGGGCCGAGATGGATCCAGCCGCCGGCGCTTCATGGCCGACCGCAGCGGTGTGGAAGGCATGGGCATGCTGCCGGCATGGGCGGTGGATTCGGTGCGCTCGACCAGCGATGCCGGCAAGCCGCACGACAACCCAGAGATCGCCGTCGACATTGGCATCCCAGATGGCCTGCGGTGGGTAGAGCAGGCGCTGACGTCGATGATGCGGCAGCACCGGCTGAGGGCTTTGGTGCTGCACACCGAGTTCACTGTTGCGGCCAGCCAGGCGGTGAGGGCACGGATGGTGGCGGAGAAGTACGGCGGTACGCTTTCGGTCTGGTAGTAACGCCGGGAGCTGCAGCGTGGGGTCGATTGGATGACCGGCGCGATGGCTGCTTAGATTCTCACCGCTTGGAGCAGCCGGTTGTAGGTGACATTGGCGTTCTCCATGCTTGCATTAGAGTCGGTCAATTCCTCGCCATTTACGAGGGAGATTCGGATGACGTAGCGGGTGCTTCCAGCATGTTCCCCATGATCGAAGATTGGGGCGATAGTAGTGATGTGCTCAGCGCGCACTTGGACGCCGCCGAAGGATACGAACATGGAATGCTCCATATGGGTGTGAGGGTGTTTCATATCCCCAGATGCGGGGGTTGACAAGTTGCACAGGCAGGGCCACCATTTCTGCGATTGTCAAAAATTGTATCTGAAGCCCCGGCCCTGTGTCGGGGCTTCTGCGTTTCCGGGTGGCCAGATGCCGATCAAAGACTCTCAAAAGCGCGCCGAGAACCGGCGCAAGAACTACCTGAAAAACCGGGAACGCGAGATCGCCAAGATGATGCAATGGCGCCGCGACAACCCCGAGAAGAACGCACGGGTTCGGCGGAATGTCCACCTCCGGAGCACCTATGGGATCACCACGGCGGTCTATGAGCAGATGCTTGCTCAGCAATCTGGCCGGTGTGCGATCTGCCACAGGGAGCCAGATGGAGAACCGCTGCATGTAGACCATCGTCACTCGGATGGGATTGTAAGGGGCCTCCTGTGCGGCCGCTGCAACCGCGCCATTGGCCTGCTCGCTGGCGACGTCGAGTCGGTGAAGCAGGCTCTAACCTATTTGGGCGGGTAACCCGGTTCGAATCCTAGCCCCGCAACCACCTACGCCCGTCAACCCTTACCGGACACACCACACTGCCCTGAAGGTCACGCCACCGGTGACGGTGGCCACGGCCGTCGCATCAGGGTTCACCTTGGACAAGGCCGTGCTGGTGCTGACCGCCATCTACTTGGTCGGTCAGATCGGCTACCTGGTGTGGAAGTGGATTCGCGAATGAAGCCAGGCGCGCCGCGGCGGGGTGATCGGATGAAAGGCAAGGTGATTGGCGGCAGTGTCGCCGGTCTCGTGCTGCTCGCTGCCGGCGCACTGGTGAAGCCGTGGGAGGGCTACTCGCCCACGCCGTACATCGACATGGTGGGCGTGGCCACCTACTGCTACGGGGACACAAGCCGCCCAGATAAGGCGGTCTACACCGAGCAGGAGTGTGCGGAGAAGCTCAACAGCCGCCTGGGCAGCTACATGACCGGCATCAGCCAATGCATCAAGGTGGTGTTGCGCGAGCGCGAGTGGGCCGCGGTTCTGAGCTGGACCTACGACGTGGGCGTGGGCGCCGCCTGCCGCTCGACGCGGATGGGGCGCATCAACGCTGGCCAGCCTGCCACGAGCTGGTGCCCGGAGCTGGACCTATGGGTTTATGCCGGCGGCAAGCGCGCGCAGGACCTGGTGATCCCGTCCGTGTTTTCCTCTCCGCGGCGCCGCAGGGGACCGAATTGCCCTATGCCATCCGGGGCGTTGTGGGCGGCGCTGTAACCAATCTGCTGTCCGAGTGCCCGCTCGCCGAGGACTGGCGCGTCCGGTTGACGGAGTGGGGAAATCCACGTCCAAAGCCAACGCTGCTGCTGTGGCAAGCCGCAATGCTGTCGAAATGGTGGGAAACATCGAGTCCTACAACCCTACGCCAGACGACGACGGCATTGGCACGTTCGGGGCCTGCTTCGACGCTCGCTTAGTCGTTCTTCGTTGAGTGCTCGGATTCTTCTCTTAAGTAGTGGGATCGGAGGAACTCCATCGAGAACTCGCTTGCACACGTTGCGCCTAGGAACAACGCAACTGCCGGTGCCTCTTGGCTTACGCCTTTAACTATCGCCAATGCAAGTGCGGCGCCGAGAATCCAAAGTCCTATTGTGAAAAGGGTGATAAAGAAGGCAGCGACAGGATGCTCCCGAGCTGCCTCCTGAAATCTTCCAAGCAGTGTCGGTGAGCCTTTCAGCAGATTGCAGACTTCATGAACTAGGCCGGCCCCAGCGAAACCGACGAAGTAAGCGGCAAGAACGCTGAGAGAAACCTCACGCGCATGCGCCATTTCGAAGCTAAGGCTTGGATAGAGCTGCTTCCACAAAAGGGCGAGAACTCCCAAGCATAGCGTGGCGCCGGCCACGATCAATCCTGTCAGCCCAATGTATCTCGCAAGTTCAGCACGTCTCACCTCAAGCTTCATCCTGATTCACCCTTATGGACGCTAGGCATCTTTCCTTTCCAATCAGTATCGACCATGCATGAGGAAGCTTTATGGGAAATATTCTGAAGTCCAAGCACACCCAGCTTTTCATTGCCATCGGCGCGGCGGAGGTCATCAAAGTCATCCGAGCTCGTGCGGTTGGGTTCCCCGATGGCCAGACGTCGGAAATCGATATTTCCGACTTCGATGATGACTGGGATCAGTTCGTTGCTGGCCGCGAGGCGCTGGGCAGCACAAGCGTCGCAGTGATGTACGACTCTGTAGCTTCCGAGGCGTTGGAGGGACCGCACCGCTCTGGCGCGGTGGTCAGCTTCCTGATCACCGCGCGAGCCAGCAAACGACGGGCGCTGCCAAGCCGGTGGCGCTCGATGGTGTCATCACCCCGCCGATGAGTGTTGTGTCCAAGCAGTTCAACGGACTCGTGTAGAACTTCGTGGTGACGGTGGCTGACAACTATGTCTGGAAGCCCGGCTGGTGGACAACACTCCCAGAGAACTGCCGCCGCCGATGCCCGGTTTGTCCCCGGTGCCGGAGCAGCTGCGGCAGGCTTGGCGCCTGGCCGAGGCGGGAACGAAGGAGCTGGAGCGGGTAAAGGAAGTGCTGGAGCCTCGCCGGCCGCCGGCGGCGACCAAGCCCAGGCGATGGATTTGATGAAGGCTTGGGTGAAGGCGGGGGCAGCCAGAGTGGCCGCACCGTCTGAGCGCAGAGCCTCCAGAAAACTCACCACCGAGCCCTTGCGCCGCAAGGGCCTGCACGTTCCTGCTCCAGAAATGAAGTCAAAGCAAGTCTTACATTCGCATCCAGAGTCAGGCGGATTTGTAAGCTGCCAAACAATCAATTCTGCTCACACTGATCTATTTCGTTGTCGGCCGGAACTAGTCGCCCGAGGTCGAGGCATCTAGTTCTCGTTGAACATTATCCTTTCGGATATTGTCAATGGCCTGCCGCTGGCCCTCCAGCAAGGCTTCACATCGCTGCAATTCTGAGCGGACGAAGTCGGTTTTTCCATGTTCAACCATGGCAGCGGCTCTGATAGCTGCCCCTTCCCGTCGGGGCGCGACCATTGGGAGCCAAGTCCCGTAGCGAGCAGGTTTGGTCGCCGTCAAAGAATATGCCTGGCCATGCAGCCACAACGCTGCGGTCTGTGCGCCATTTCCCATATTCTTGAACTGCTCGGCAGAAGCCGGTCGACCGGATGCGCGCTCGTGGGAGGCCATGAAATCCCACCAACCAGCGCAGTCAGCATAAATGTCGGCTGCTTCGATCGCTTCGGCAGTGGTGGCGGCAATCTCTTCTTGGACAACCCCAGAGGCAGCAGGCGGAACGGCGCCGTGTCCGAGCATCAGTAGCAATACAAGCAGATCCATACCGATCACGGGTGTAGCCTCAGGGGCCAACTGAGCCTCAAACCTATATGACTCTGGCCGGCCCTGCAAACTTCCAAAGTATGGGTGGGGTGGGAGTGAAACATCTCTCGCTCCGGCGTCCGAGCGCCTCGACTGTTCCTCAAATTTCGAGTTGAATGGTATAACTTTGGCACATTTCGTTCTGAAGCCATTGCTAGATATAGCCGAGTCGCCCCCCCCTAAGAGGCGCGTCGCCCGTTCGAATCGGGCCGGGGTCACCATCCACGTCGGGCGCATCGACGCGCGCCCGCAACAGCGCCGGCGCCATGGATTACGTCCTGCAGCCTGTCCAGCCTTCGCAGTTTGCCGTTGTTGCCGGCTGGCTCGACTCACCTGAGGCGACCCTGCGCTGGGCAGGTCCCGGCGTTCCCTTCCCCTTGCCTGCCGAAGCCTTCGCCGCTGCATTGGCGTTGCCTTCGCGTCCAGGCTGGACACTGCAGGATGCCAACGGCACCTGCCTGGGCTTCGGCCAGTATTGGCAGACAACACCTGACAGCATGCACATCGGGCGCATCATCGTGTCGCCGCAGGCGCGCGGCCGTGGCCTGGGCCGGGAATTGATGACCGCATTGTGCGCCGAAGCCCTTCGCAGCAGCGCTGCCGTGCAACTGACGTTGAAGGTCTATAGGGACAATCAGGCGGCCGTGGCGCTGTACCGCGACCTCGGCTTCGTCGCCAGCGAAGACGCCTCCACGCCGGAGCTGCTGTTCATGGCCTGTCGTACAACCTGAGGGGGAAAGGGCAGGGCTCTGCACTCCCGCTGCACATCCTGTGCACGCGCTGCTGCAAGCGGACTGGGCAGTCTGGTGGCGTCCCCATCGGTTGCCAAGGAGCGCCCCCATGAACACCCCCGGCACCCCCAAGCCTTCGTGGCGCCAGCGCAACGTGCTGTTGACCGTCGCCGCCGTGCTGCTGGCGATCGTGCTGATCCTGCTCTTCGTGCCCTGGTAGAAGCCTGGCTGCCGCCAAGCGCGGCGCGATCCCCCTTCCACTTCAGCTCCCGCCGGTAGCCCATGGCCCGGCGGTTTTTCTGTGTGCGCCCCACGCCGGACGCGTCGCTCCGGCTCCGAAAATGCGTGACGAATTGCCGGAAAGGGCGGTGCGGCTGCCGGATCCGTGCACGAGGCCCCGGGGGCCCGTTGCTACAACTGTGTTCGTGGGGCCGGCGCCAGATTTGGCAAACTTAAATGTGACCTTCATCACACAATTGTTTGTATTGTGTTATCTTCGTCACAGTTTTGCGAACCTGACCAACAGGGTCCAGGGACGGTTGTAGTCGCCACGGAACCGGCAGACACGCATTCGTACGCGTCTCCGGGTCCGGCAGAACCCTCCCCGGTACCCACTGAACAGCGGCTCCCCTGTGGGGCTGATGACGGGGAAAAACCAACATGTGGCAGTCGACGACGTCGCGCATCAGCGCGGGCGGTGAATCCGTTCATCCTGAAAAAAGTGCACATCCCGGCCGGACCGGGCGATGGCTGGCCGCCGGTCTGCTGTTGCTGCTGCTGTCGGTGCTGCTGCCATCGTCGGCCTGGGCCGCGGCCTACGCGACCGGCGGCACCAGCCCGTACCGCAACACGGTGCTGTGGCTGACCTGGGGGGGCGGCACGGACCTGGGCACTGCCGGGGTCACGCTCAACAATGGTGATACCTCGTCGATCTCGATGCCGGTGGCCGCGGGCATCAACCTCAGTGTCAGCTGCAGTCTGGCCAACATCAGTGGCGGCGGACTCCTGCAGAGTTATCGCCCGGGCAGCTTCAGCGGCGACAGCCTGGACGACCTGTACAACGTCGGTGGCACCGGTGGCGCCAACCAGCTGATCGCAGGCATCTCGCGCAGCAGCGGTACATCCTCTTTCGAAATCAACTGCGTCTCGACCCTGGGCGGTGCGCCGTATCGCCTGCGCGGCGTGGTGATGGCCGACGCCGAGTCGATCAACAACAGTGGCGAGTTCGTCGAAGCCAGTGCACTGGGCACCTGGAACGTGGTGGAGATGCGCAAGAACCTCAGCGCAGGTGCCTACAACGTGACCAAGTCCAGCAGCGGCGGCAACAGCGTGATCCGCTTCGGGCCGGGCAACGACAACAACACCGCTGCGGTCACCTTCCTCAATTTCGACAATGCCGCGCACGCGCCGGGCAACCTCGCGGTGAACATGGGCTTCTCGATGCGCGGCGGCGGCACCACCGCCATCGCCATCGGCCTGCTGGTGCCGTACGCCGACTTCGGCGATGCGCCGCAGAGCTACGGCGACGCCATGCATGTGGTGGACGACCTTCAGTTCCGCCCGGATGGCCTGCCGGTCAACGCCACCCCCACCAACATCAACACCGCCGGCTATACGCCGGGTGGCCTGGCACCGCCGCTGACCGATTTCCTCGGCACGATGGGTCCGGATACCGAGCAGAAGAGCAGCTACAGCGCCGATGCGAAGGGTGACGACAACTTCCCTTCGGGCAATCCCAACGAAGAGAACGCCTGGCCGGCGAGCTACGTGCTGACGGTGATGCAGGCCGGTACCCAGATCAGCCAACCGGTGGCGTGCGTGGGCAGCGGCAGCGTGGCCGGCTGGATCGATTTCAATCGCAACGGCACATTCGACCCGGGCGAGCGCAGCAACATCGCTGCATGCAGTGGTGGCGGGGCCAACCTGAGCTGGACCGTGCCCGCGCAGGTAAGCGCAGGTAGCAGTTACGTGCGCCTGCGCTATGCGACCAATGCGGCGCAGATCCAGCAGCCGACCGGCGTGGCCGACGACGGCGAAGTGGAAGACCACCTGATCACCATCACCGCACCCGCGCTGAAGGTGGTGAAGAGCAACAATGCCACCGGCGGCATCTGGAACTACGGCCAGGCCGGCACCCAGTACACGCTGACGATCAGCAACACCACCAACGTGCCGACCGGCAATCCGCCGAACGTGCCGGCGGGTGTCATCACCGTGCGCGACCAGTTGCCGGCAGGGATCGTGCCGAACTGGACCGGTACCCTCAGCAGTGGCAGCTGGAGCTGTACGGCGAGCGGCCAGGCGGTGACCTGCACCAGCAGCCAGGTACTGTCGGCAGCCGGCACCGCCGGTGACAGCAGCAGCTTCACCCTGCCGGTGACCGTGTCCGCATCGGCAAGCGGCCTGTTGCGCAACCACGCCAGCGTCGGCGGTGGCTACGATCCGTTCAATGGTGGCAATCCGCCCGCACCGGGCGAGGCCTGCACCGATGCCAACCATTGCACCCGCAGCGATGTGACCGTTCCGGTTACACGGGTGAGCTACGCGAAACGCTCCAACACCACCGGTCCGGTGGCGGTGGGGGCGACGGTGAGCTACACCGTGGATGTCACCATTGCCGACGGCAACAGCCGCGACGTGCTGACCCTGACCGATACCCTCGGCACCGGTCTGGATTTCGCCAGCGTGACCAACGCCGGCGCCTTTACCTGCAATGCGGCCAATCCGCTGGTGTGCACGCTGCCAGCGGGCACCGTACCGGGTACCTACAGCCTGACCTATGCGGCCACCGTCAACGCGCAGGCCAGCGGCCAGGTGGTCAACACGGTGGTGGGCACCGGCACCGACACTCCCACCTGCAGCAGCAACTGCACCACCACCACGCCGGTGGCGGCGCCGCACATCTCGGTGTCCAAGGCCAGCGCTACGGCCGGCCCGGTCGCGGTGGGCGACAGCGTTGCCTACACGGTGAGCGTGGTCGTGGCCGATGCGCGCACCACCGCTGCCGTCACATTGACCGATACCCTGGGCACTGGCCTGGACTTCGGCGGCATGACCAATGCCGGCGGCTTCATCTGCGTGCCCGGCAATCCGCTGGTGTGCACGCTGCCCGCCGGCACCGTGCCCGGCAGCTACGCGTTCTCCTATACCGGCATCGTCAACGCACAGGCGGTTGGCCAGGTGCGCAATGCCGTAGTGCCGAGCGGTCCGGACAATCCGTCGTGCGTCGGCAGCTGTGATACCACCACGCCGCTGGCCAGCCCGCAGGTGAGTTACGCCAAGCTGGCCTCCACCGGTGGACCGGTACGGGTGGGCGACAGCATCGGCTACACGCTCAGCGTGACCGTTGCGCGTTCGCGCACCACCGATGTGGTCACCCTGACCGATACGCTGGGCAGCGGCCTGGACTTCAGCAGCGTGACCAGCGCGGGCATCTTCACCTGCAATGCCGCCAATCCGCTGGTGTGCACGCTGCCTGCAGGGACGGTGCCGGGCACCTACAGCCTGAGCTATACCGCTACGGTCAATGCGCAGGCCAGTGGCACGGTACGCAATGCCGTGCTCGGCACCGGCACTGACACGCCCTCGTGCACGACCAACTGCGATACCACCACGCCGGTGGCGACGCCGGGCGTGAGCTATGCCAAGTCGGTGAACAGTGTCGGCCCCGTGTCGGTGGGTGACAGCCTGGCCTACACCTTGACCACGGTGGTGACCAACTCGCGCACCACCGACGTGGTGACGCTGACCGATACGCTGGGCAGCGGCCTGGATTTCGGCAGCGTGACCAGTGCCGGCGCCTACACCTGCAACGCGGCCAACCCGCTGGTGTGCACGTTGCCGGCCGGCACTGCGCCAGGCAGCTACAGCCTGTCGTACACCGCAGTGGTCAATGCCCAGGCCACCGGCCAGGTGACCAACGCGGTGCTCGGCAGCGGTGGCGACAACCCGAGCTGCACCGTCAACTGCGATACCACCACCCCGGTGGCTGGCAGCCAGATCGACTATCGCAAGACCTCGGCCGCGGTCGGCTCGGTCAAGGTGGGTGACAGCATCGCCTACACCCTGACCGCTGTGGTCAGCCGCTCGCGCACGACCGCTGTATTCACCCTGACCGACACTCTGGGGCAGGGCCTGGACTTCGGTTCAGTCACCGCCACCACCGGCTTCACCTGCAATGCCGGCAACCCGCTGGTGTGCACGTTGCCGGCCGCCACCGCACCTGGCACCTACACGGTGAACTACACCGCGACGGTGAACGCGCAGGCCAAGGGCAGCGTCAGCAACGCCGTGCTTGGCAGTGGCACCGGTACCAACACCTGCACCACCGACTGCACCACCACCACCCCGGTGCTGGCGGCGACGGTCACCTACCGCAAGTCCTCCAGCACGGCATCGCCGGTCAACATCGGCGATGCGGTGGACTACAGCGTCGAGGTGGTGGTCGCCAACTCGCAGACCACCGATGTGCTCACCCTGACCGATACCCTGGGCGCAGGCCTGGACCTGCAGTCGGTGACCCAGCCGGGCGCCTTCACCTGCAATGCCAGCAATCCGCTGGTATGCACGCTGCCGGCAGGTACCGCGCCCGGCACCTACACGCTGGGCTATCGCGCGCAGGTCAACGCGCAGGCCAGTGGCAGCGTCCGCAACGCGGTGCTGGGCAGTGGCGGCGATACCCCCACCTGCACGGGAACCTGCAGCACCGAGCACGTGCTGGCTGAGCCGCGCGTGGTGCTGGAAAAACTGTCCGGCCCTGCAAGTGGCAGTGAAGTGCGTCCGGGCGATCGGTTGCGCTACACCCTGCGGGCCACCGTCGAGCGTGCTTCGCTGCGCCAGCCGTTGCAGCTGCTGGATACGCCCGATGCGGGCCTGAGCGTGGACACGCTGCCGGCTGGCTGCGTGCAGCAGGGCACCGACATCCTCTGCACGCTGCCGACCGGTACTCCCGTTGGGCAACATGAATTCGTCTACCAGGCCATCGTCAACCAGGAAGCACGCACGGAAGTGCTCAACCGCCTGCGCGGCCAGTACCCGGATGGATCGCCACCGCCGGAGTGCGCCACCTGCGAAACGCGGCACAAGGTGATCTCGGACTTCGCGCTGCGCATCACCAAGACCGCCAACCCGCGGCTGGTGAAGGTGGGCGACCTGGTGCGCTACCAGCTGGTGGTCGAGAACGTCGGCAGCAGCCATTGGCGCGACGGCGTGGTGGTCGATACGCCGCCGCCGGGCTTCAGCTATGTGGACGGCTCGATGCGCGTGGCCGACGACGACGGTGCGTTCTCGCTGGGCGCTAGCCAGACCCCGCTGCGCATCGGCGCGGTCGACATCGCCGTGGGCCGCAGTGCCACCATCACCTACCTGTTGCGGGTGGGCGCGGGCGTGCGTGCCGGCAACCACATCAACCAGGCCGTGGCTACTGCCGGCGACGGCACGCCGCTGTCGAACGTGGCGACCGCAGAGGTGCGCATGGATGCCGATCCGCTGCTGGAAGACAGCCTGGTGTTCGGCACCGTGTTCGATGACCGCGATGGCGACGGCTGGCAGGACAGTGCGGAACTGACCGGTGTTCGCGTGCAGGGCGGTTTCGCGCCTGCCGCGTACGTGCCGGGTTCGACAACGCTGGATCGTGGCGATGGACCGCAGCCGTTGGCCGATGCCAGCGCGCCCCTGCTGCATGGCGTGCAGGTGGGCGTGGTACACGGCCTGGCGTCTACGTCGGACACGGTCGAGAGCCATCAGGTGGTGATCCGCCAGCGCCTGCGCGAACTGTCCTTCACCGATGATTTCGTGCTGGAAAGCGCCCAGGGCCATCGCCTGCAGCTGGATGCGCAGGGTGTGGCAACCGTGCAGCGCAGTGGCGAGGCGGCCAAGGGCCTGACCGCAGCCGAGCCGACCGTGCATCGCGAGATCGCGCGGGTCGCCGAGGGCTATGAGGTGGCCTACGTGATCCGCAACAGCGGCATCCAGGAGCAGGGCATTCCCGGCGTGCGCCTGGCCACCGTAGAGGGCCTGCTGATCGAAACCGATCCGTTCGGTCGTTACCACCTGGCCGATGTGCACGGTGGCGATGCGCGGTTGGGCCGCAACTTCATCGTCAAGCTGGACCCGGCAACGGTGCCGGCGGGTTCCGGACTGACCACCGAGAATCCGTTGCTGCGTCGGGTTACCCAAGGCGTGCCGACCCGCTTCAGCTTCGGCGTGCGCCTGCCGCCGTCGCCGCAGGCGTCCGCCGAGCGCGCCGAACTGGCCTTGGGCGAAGTGTTGTTCGCCCCGGGCAGCAGCGAGCTGCGTGCCAGCTATCGTCCGGTGCTGGCGAAGATGGCCGAGGTGGTCGATCGCTATCAGGGCGGTGACGTGGTGATTGCCGCCAACGGCGAAAGCCAGGCGTTGGCCTTCGCCCGTGCGGTGGCCGTGCGTGATGCGCTGCAGGCCGAAGTGGCTGAAGGTTCGCGCGCTGGATTGACGGTGCAGCTGCGTACCGACGTGCGTGATCCGCACTCGCTGGTCGCTGGCGTTGATGCCGGCGGCGCGCTGCTGGGCAACGTGCTGTTCGACACCGACAAGGCGGTGATCCGCGAGGAGTTCAAGCCGCTGCTGGCTGCCATCGCCGCGCGCCTGGAGCAGATGGGGGGTGGCCAGGTCAGCCTGGTCGGCCATACCGATGTGCGTGGCGGCCACGCCTACAACCAGGCGTTGGGCCTGCGCCGTGCCAATGCCGTGTTCGAAGCGCTGCGCGTGCAGCTCAGCCCTGCCGTGCAGCAACGCCTGCGCGTGCGCAACGAGGAGACCGCCGCCACCCGCGCGGCGGCCCACCAACAGGAGGCCCGCCGATGAGCGCCCATCACTCTGTCGTCCGGCGTCCCGCCCGCCTGCACCGCGCTGCGTTGTACCAGGCACTGCTGCTGGGTTTGGCAGCAACCGCACAGGCCGCGCCGCCGCCGGCCAACGACGCGTCCATCGATGGCGCGCCCATCCACTGCGAGGGCAACCAGTGCAGCGCCGAGGGCGACCTGCTGTTCACCCTGCGCTCGCGCAGCTTCGATGAGCCGGTGACCGAAGGCACGTCGACGCGCTCGTCATCGCAGGTGCTGCAGCCGGACCGGCGCGTAAGCGTGGCGCTGGACGAGCCGGGCAAGGCGACCGTCCGCGGTGAATTCATGATCCGCCTGCCGGAAGGTGGCGCGATCTGGGCCACCGAAGACCCGGCCATGGGCCAGCCCGAGCTGTCGATCTCGGCGCCGGGCATGGTGGCGTTCGACCAGGGCCGCATCGTGCGTCCGGTCGAATTCTTCGTGCGTGGCAACTACACCGCGTTCATCAAACGTCTGGAGGTCAGCCTCTACCGCGGCAGCGACAGTGACCGGGTCGCGCCCCTGGCGACCTTTGAACTGCCTGTGGCTGCTGTGGGGCAGGGCAGTTGGGACGGTTCGCTGCCGGCGTCCACGCCGCTGCGTCGTGGCGACCGCCTGGTCTATGTGCTGCGCGCGTACGATGCCGAGGGCAATGTCGATGAAACCTCGGCGCAGTCCATGCAGCTGGTGACGCTGGCCGAAGTGGAGCGTGGCAACCAGCAGCTGCGTGACGCGCTGGAAGATCGGCGCGGCACGGCTGTCGATGCCAACCAGGCCGCTTCGTTGTCGCTGCTGGAGCAGGTGTTCGACAGCAACGGTCTTCGCCAGCAGAACATCCCGGTGTACGGCTCGCGCGTGCGCCTGCGGGGTCGTGACCTGCCGCTTGGCGCGGCACTGAAGATCAATGGCGAAAGCTATCCGCTGGACCAGGACCGCAAATTCGCCGCTGAATACCTGATGCCGATCGGTCACCACGTGTTCGACGTGCGGGTCGAGCGGCCCGACGCGCCGGCGATCGCACGCACGCTGGAGGTGGATGTCAGCGGCAGCTATCTGTTCGGTGTGGGCCTGGCCGATGTCACGGTGTACCAGAACAAGGCCAGTGGTGCGGGCCGCGATGTCGCCCGTGGCGAGCGCGATGACGATGTGCTCAGTGACGGGCGCCTGGCGTTCTATCTGAAGGCCAAGACCCGTGGCCGCTATCTGTTGACGGCGCAGGCCGATACCCAGAACCGGCCGCTGGACGAACTGTTCACCGGTTTCACCACGGCCGATCCGCAGGACCTGTTCCGCAGCCTGGACCCTGACCTCTATTACCCCACCTATGGCGACGATTCGCTGACCCAGCGCGACGTCGACAGCATGGGCCGCTTCTACCTGCGCATGGACTGGGACAAGAACCAGGCGCTGTGGGGCAACTACAACACCGGGCTGAGCGGCACCGAGTACGCCCAGTACGTGCGTTCGCTGTACGGTGCGGCGCTGTCGTGGCGCTCACGCGGCGCCAATGCTTGGGGCGATGCGCAGACCGAACTGCGCCTGTTCGGATCGCAGGCCGAGACCGCGCCGGGCCACAGCGAGTTCATCGGCACCGGCGGCAGCCTGTACTACCTGCGCCACGCCAGCATCCTGCGCGGCTCGGACCAGGTGGTGCTGGAGATCCGTGACCGCACCACCGGCCGTGTCGAACAGCGGGTGTCGCTGGTGCGCGGTGCCGACTACGAGATCGACGCGCTGCAGGGTCGCATCCTGCTGACCCGGCCGTTGGCCCAGGTCAGCCGCGAGAACCTGCGCCGGATCAGCCGCGACGTGCCGCTGGATGGCTACGAGCAGCACCTGATCGTCGACTACGAATGGGTGCCGACCGGCTTCGACAATGACGACATCACCGCTGGCGTGCGTGGCAAGCACTGGTTCGGTGATCACGTGGCGGTGGGCGCCACCTATGTGGACGAACAGCGCGCTGGGCAGGACTATTCGCTGCGCGGTGCAGACCTGACCCTGCAGGCCGGGCGTGGTACCTACCTGAAGGTCGAGCACAGCCGCAGCGAGGCGACCAGTGCGCCGGTGTTCTTCTCCGACAACGGTGGTCTGAGCTTCACCCGCCTCAACCCCGAGGGGCCGCGCGAAGGCGAGGCGACCGCGGTGGAGGCACGGGTGAACCTGCGCGAGCTGGGCTGGACCCAGCGCGACTGGAGTGCCGGCGCCTGGTGGCGGCAGGTCGAGGGAGGCTATTCGGTGGGCCGCTTCGACACCGGCCAGCGCGTGCGCGAACAGGGCGCCGAACTGCTGGGCTACGTGACCGACGATTTCAGCCTGTATGCGCGTTACAGCGAAGCACGGCGTGGCAATGAATCGTTGATCCAGGCCCAGGCCACCGCCGAATGGCGGATCGGTGACAACGACCGCGTGTCGGCCGAGCTGCGCCGGGTGCAGGAGGACCGCGGCATCGGCAGCAATGCCGGTGTGCTGGCGGCAGCGCGCTACACCCATCGCATCGGCACCGCGCTGGACATCTATGGCGGCGGTCAGCTGACCGTCGATGACGATCATGGCCGCTACGCGGACAATGATGCGGTGGTCGCCGGTGGTACCTACACCTTCGCCAACCTGTCCACGATCGGCGCGGAGGTGAGCGATGGTGATCGGGGCAGTGCCGCGCAGGTCAATGCCGAGTACAAGCTGACCCCGCAGCACAGCTTCTATGGTGCGTTCACCCAGTCCACCGACCGCAGTGAATACGACCCGCTGTTCAGCCCGAATGCGCAGGATGGCTGGACGCTGGGCCAGCGCTGGCGCCTGTCCGACCAGGTCAACGTGTTCAACGAGAGCCAGTTCCTCAAATCCGGCCAGGAATCCGGTCTGGCCAACACGTTCGGCATGGATTTCTATCCGGCGGTGGGCTGGAACGCGGGCTTCACCCTCAGCGACGGCAAGCTGGATGCGAGCAGTGGCCAGGTCGACCGCAAGGCCGTCAGCCTGTCCGGCGGCCGCACGTCGCCGGGTACCGACTGGCAGAGCAAGCTGGAGTGGCGTCGCGACACCGGTGCCGAGCGCCGCACGCAATGGGTCAGCACCAACCGCCTCAGCCACCGTCTCAATGACAGCTGGCGGATCGCTGCGCGGTTCAACTACGCCGACACCGACGATGCGATCAACCCGGTGGCCGGCGCCCGCTTCATCGAGGGCAATCTCGGCTTTGCCTACCGCCCGTGGGACAATGACCGCTGGGCGCTGTTCGGCCGCTACAGCTATCTGTACGACCTGTCGACGATGGGCCAGATCAACGGCGTGGACTACGACCAGCGTACCCAGGTGTTGTCGCTGGAAGGCGTGTACCGCATCGACCAACGCTGGGAAGTGGCGGCCAAGCTGGCCCGACGCGAAGGCGAGGTCCGCTATGGCCGGGGCACCGGTCCATGGTTCGATTCAGCCACGAACTTCGGCGCCGCGCAGCTGCGCTATGACCTGTACTACCAATGGCATGGCCTGCTGGAGTACCGCCTGTTGGACGTGCGTGATGGCGGTCGTCGGCAGGGTTGGCTGGCCGGCGTGGACCGCGACGTCGGCCGCAACTTCCGGGTTGGCGTGGGCTACAACTTCACCGACTTCAGTGACGACCTGACCAAGTTCGACTACACCCACCGCGGCTGGTACCTGAACCTGGTGGGTCGCTATTGAGGACCGGGCAACGCCAGGCCACGCCTGGCAGGGCCGCGGCGGTCGCTACCCAGTAGTGCCAGGCCATGCCTGGCAGGGCGGCAACGGCTCAGGCCTGCCTGAGCAGCTCCACCAGCTGCCGCAGGCGGTAAGGCTTGGGCAGGAATTCCACCTGCTCGGGCAGCGGCGGCAACTGCGAGCGTGCGTAGCCGGAGGAAAGGATCATCCGCGCCTGCGGCTGGTCGCGCGCCACATGCTCGCTCAGCTCGATGCCCGACATGCCGTTGGGCATGCTGATGTCACTGAACACCACGTCGAAACGCGTATCGCCCTGCAGCAGTGCGACCGCTTCCTGCGCATCGGCCGTGGTAGCCACGTCGATGCCGAAGTCGCGCAGGGCCAGGCCGATCATTTCGCGCAGATCGGTCTGGTCCTCCACCATCAGTACGCGGATCGGATCATCGGTCATGGGTTGGGTTCCTCTGTGGCGGGTAGCAGCAGGCTGACCGTGGTGCCAACACCGGGCGTGGTGGACACGTCTACGAAGCCGCCGCTCTGGGTGGTGAATCCGAACACCTGGCTCAGGCCCAGGCCGCTGCCCTTGCCGATGTCCTTGGTGGTGAAGAAAGGCTCGGTCGCGCGTTCGGCGATGTCCGGGGCCATGCCGTGGCCCTCATCGCAGACGCTCAACGTCACATAGGTCCGTTGCCGGGATGTGTCGGCGTCGGGGTCCATGCGGTGTTCCAGCGCGGTGGCGATCAATACCCGGCCGCCACCAACGGTGGCGTCCGCAGCGTTGCCGACCAGGTTGGCGAGCGCGGTCTGCAGCTGCACGGTATCACTGAGTATGGCAGGCAGGCCCGCAGCCAGTGCGGTTTCCAGGGTGACGCCGGCAGGGCAGGTGGCCTGCAGGGCGGGCAACCAGTCGCGGATGCGCGCATTGATGTCCAGCGTTTCGCGGATCAGGGTCTGCCCGGTGCTGAAGGCCAGCAGCTGCCGGGTCAGCAGTGCGCCACGATCGCTGGCCGCCTGCGCAGTGGTGAGCAGGGCGTTGGCACGCTCGTCATCACCCATGCGTGCGGACAGCAGGTCCAGCGCATTGACGATGGTGGTCAGCAGGTTGTTGAACTCATGGGCAAGGCCGCGGCTGAGCTGGCCGACCGTCTCGAACTGCTGGGTCTGGCGCAGCGCCCGCTGCGCGTCGCGCAACAGCCGTTGCGCCTGCCACTGTTCAGTGATGTCGCGGGTGATCTTGACGAAGCCCACGAGCTCACCGTTCTCGACCACCGACTCGATGACCACACTGGCACGGAAGGGAGACCCATCTCGGCGCACCCGCCAGCCTTCGGCGGCATGGTGTCCGCATTCCGCCGCCAGCCGCAGCAGGCGCTGTGGCTCTCCCGTATCGCGATCAGCGGGCAGGTAGAAGCGGCCGAAGTGGGTGCCGATGACTTCTTCCGACCGGTAGCCCTTGATGCGTTCGGCGCCGGGATTCCAGCTGCAGACGATGCCATCGGGATCGAGCAGGTACAGCGCATGGTCGCGCACGCTGTCGATCAGCAATCGCAGCTGTCGGGAAGGGTCCGTCAACACGGACGGCGTCGAAGCGGCAGCGACCACGATGAAATGCGTATTACCTCTGTCAGGCACGAGAACGTAGGCAGTGGAGTGTGAAGAGGGCGTGCATGCGACGCCTGTGCCATTGGTCGTATGCGGCTGAATGCGACAAGGAGTAACATCAGTCCCCTTTTCCAAACTGGAACCGACCTGCATGCGTCCTGGTGCGACTACGCGTGACCGCTGGATCTGGATGACGTCGGCGGTACTGGTGGCGGCTACGGCCGCGCTGGAACTGGTGGTACCCCTGGGCTATGCCGTGTGGCTGGCCTATTTCATGGCCATCGGCGTCACTGTGTTCCAGCGCAGCGCCCGGGTGCCGTTCGTGGTGGCTGTCAGCGCCTGCGTGCTGCTGGCGGTGGGCTACAACGTGGCGCCGGCCAGCAACAACTCATCCTTCTCGTTCGTCAACCGGTCGATCGGTGGCGCGGCTTTCCTGATGATCGCACTCATCGCCTCGCGCGCCATCCAGGCGCGACGCGAGGCGATGCGTGCGCTGTGGCTGCAGGAGGCGGAGAACGCGGTCGCGCTCAGCCTGCGCGGTGAGCTCGGGCCGGAACAGATCGCCGAAGCGGCGGTGTCGACGCTGGCGACCCAGCTGGGTGCCGATGTCGGTGCGCTCTACCGGCTGGAAGGCGGACGCCTGCAGCTGACCGGTGGGCTGGCGTTGCCGAACGGCATCCCGGCCACGTTGGGCCTGCAGGAAGGGGTGGCAGGGCAGGTGGCCCGCGACCAGCGGGCGCGGCATCTGCAGGGGGATGAAGCGGCACCGCTGGAGCTGCAGACCAGCCTGGGGCGCGTACCTGTGCGTGAACGGATCCTTGCCCCGGTCAGCAGCGACGGCGCGATCGTGGGCGTGCTCGAGCTGGGCCGGGCGGCGGTTGGCGAACAGCGGGCGCTGGATGACGAACTGCTGGAGCGCTGCGCCGAAACGATCGGCATGGCCCTGCGTACCTCGATGCTGCGCGGGCAGCTGATGGTGCTGCTGGAGGAGTCGCAGCGCCAAGGCGAAGAACTGCAGGCACAGCAGGAAGAACTGCGCGTGGCCAACGAGGAACTGGAAGAGCAGAGCCGCAGCCTGATGCAGTCGCAGACGCATCTGGAACAGCAGCAGGCCGAGCTGGAACAGAGCAATGTGCAGCTGGAAGAGCGCACCCACGAGCTGGAGGCGCAGAAGCAGGCGCTGCTGGTGGCGCAGGGGCAGCTGGTGCGCAACAGCAATGAACTGGCGGCCACCTCGCGCTACAAGTCCGAGTTCCTGGCCAACATGTCGCACGAGCTGCGCACCCCGCTGAACAGTTCGCTGATCCTGGCCAAGCTGCTGGCCGACAACAAGGACGGCTTGCTCAGCGACGAGCAGGTCAAGTACGCCCGCGCCATCCTGTCGTCGAACAACGACCTGCTGGCGCTGATCAACGACATCCTGGACCTGTCGCGCATCGAAGCAGGGCACGTCGAACTGGCCGACGAAGTGGTGGTGGTCGACAGCGTGCTGCAGCGACTGCGCGAAACCTTCGAGCCGATGGCGCGGCAGAAGGGCCTGACGCTGCAGATCGAGTCCGATGGCCTGGCCCCCAGCCAGCTGGTGGCCGACAACCAGCGCCTGCAGCAGATCCTGAAGAACCTGCTGGCCAATGCGGTCAAGTTCACCGAGCACGGCAAGGTGAGCCTGCACGTTCGCAGCGGCGGCAATGGCCGGATCCGATTCGAAGTGGCCGACAGCGGCATCGGCATTGCACGCGACCAGCTGCAGCTGATCTTCGAAGCATTCCGCCAGGCCGATGGCAGCACCCGCCGCCGTTACGGCGGCACCGGCCTGGGCCTGTCGATCTCGCGTGACCTTGCGGTGCGCATGGGCGGTGACATCCAGGTGGACAGCGAGCCGGGCCGCGGCAGCTGCTTCATTCTCGAACTGCCGCTGCAGGGCGCGCCGGCAGCCGAGGCCGCCGCAGGCGCCGCAGCGCCGGTGCCGGTGCAGCCGGTACCCGCCACCCCCGTGGCACCAGCCCCCCTTGCCCAGCGGTCCAGTGCCGCGCCGGTGGCAGCGGTGGCCGATGACCGTGGCCGCCGCCACCATGCGGGACGCTTGATCCTGGCCGTGGAGGACGATGCGGTCTTCGCCGAAGCCCTGGTGACGCTGGCGCACGAACTTGATTTCGACTGCGTGGTGGCCACCACGGCCGAAGAGGCGCTGGCGCTGGCGGCGGACCTGCGTCCCAACGGCATCCTGCTGGACATCGGCCTGCCCGACGTTTCGGGCCTGACCGTGCTTGAACGGCTCAAGCGCAACCCCGACACCCGGCACATTCCGGTGCATGTGGTCTCGGGCATGGACCGCGGCCAGGTGGCACGCGAACTGGGCGCGATCGGCTTTGCGATCAAGCCGACCACGCGCGAGCGCCTGGTGGCTGCCATCGAACAGCTTGAACAGACCAGCCAGCGCGACGTGCGGCGCCTGCTGATCGTGGAGGACGACAACGATCTGCGCCGCAACCTGGAACTGCTGCTGGGCCGCGATCAGCTGCAGATCGCTGCTGTCGGTACGCTTGCCGCAGCGGTGGAGCAGCTGAGCACGGTCACCTTCGACTGCATGGTGATGGACCTGTCGCTGCCCGACGGCAGTGGCTACGACCTGCTCGAGCACATGGCAGGCAACGATGATGTCGGCTTCCCGCCGGTCATCGTCTATACCGGCCGTGCCCTCAGCCGCGAAGAAGAGCAGCGCCTGCGCCGCTACTCCAAGAGCATCATCATCAAGGGTGCACGCTCGCCCGAGCGCCTGCTCGACGAGGTGACGCTGTTCCTGCACAGCGTGGAGGCCAACCTGCCCAGCGACCAGCAGCGCCTGCTGCGCGAAGCGCGCCGCCGCGACACCGTGCTCGATGGACGCACCGTGCTGCTGGCCGAGGACGACGTGCGCAACATCTTCGCGCTGTCCAGCGTGCTGGAGCCGCTGGGGGTGACGCTGGAGATCGCCCGCAATGGCCAGGAGGCCGTCGACCGCCTGGCCCAGCGCGAGGTGGACCTGGTGCTGATGGACATCATGATGCCGGAGAAGGATGGCCTGCAGGCGATGCGCGAGATCCGCGCGCAGCGCCACCTGCAGGACCTGCCGATCATCGCGCTGACCGCCAAGGCCATGCCCGATGACCGTGAACGCTGCCTGCAGGCCGGTGCCAACGACTACATCGCCAAGCCCATCGACGTGGACAAGCTGGTATCGCTGTGCCGGGTCTGGTGCTCGCGGCAATGAACGAGCAGGCGCTGTTCGACCTGGAGCTGAAGGTACTGCTGGAAGCGCTGTACCAGCGCTACCACTACGACTTCCGCAGCTATGCGGTGTCCTCGCTGCGCCGTCGCGTCAGCCAGGCCATGCAGCGCTACGAGTGCGAGCGCCTGTCGGACCTGCAGCATCGGCTGCTGCACGAGCCGGAGCTGTTCGCGCAGGCGATGCAGTTCTTCACCGTGCAGGTTTCGGAGATGTTCCGTGACCCGGAGTATTTCCGGCAGATGCGCGAACAGGTGGTACCGGTGCTGCGCACCTATCCCTCGGTGAAGCTGTGGGTGGCCGGCTGCAGTACCGGCGAGGAAGTGTGGTCGCTGGCGATCCTGCTGCACGAGGAAGGCCTGCTTGAGCGCAGCATCGTCTACGCCACCGACATCAACCCCGCGGCACTGGCCACGGCTGAGGCCGGCGCCTACGGCATCGACCGCCTGGCCCAGTTCAGCCGGAACTACCTCGCCGCCGGCGGCACCGCTTCACTGTCGGACTATTACAGCACCGCTTACGACGGCGCGGTCTTCGACCGCCAGCTGCGCCGCAACGTGGTGTTTGCCGACCACAGCCTGGCCACCGACACGGTGTTTTCGGAAGTGCACCTGGTGTCTTGCCGCAACGTGCTGATCTATTTCAACCGCGACCTGCAGGATCGGGCGGTGGGCCTGTTCCGCGAAGCCCTGGTGCATCGCGGCTTCCTCGGCCTGGGCAGCAAGGAGTCGCTGCAGTTCGGTCGCCATCACGATGCCTTCGAAGCCTGTTCGCGGGAGCACCGCCTGTACCGGAAGGTGGCCTGATGGCGGCGATGTTCCGCCCTGACGTGGTGGTGATCGGCGCATCGGCCGGTGGCGTGGCCGCCCTGCAGATCGTGCTGGGTGCGTTGCCGGCCACCCTGCCGGTGCCGGTGCTGGTGGTGCTGCACCTGCCGCGCGACCGTTCCAGCCGCATCGCCGAGGTGCTGGCGCCGTACTGCACGTTGGTCCTGCGCGAAGCGGAGGACAAGCAGCCCCTGCAGGCCGGAACGGTGACGTTCGCGCCGCCGGACTACCACCTGCTGGTGGAGGACACGCAGGCCATCGCATTGTCGATGGACGAACCGGTGTTGTTCTCGCGGCCGGCCATCGATCCGCTGTTCGAATCGGCCGCGGCCGCGTTCGGCACGGGTGTGCTGGCGATCCTGCTGACCGGTGCCAGCAGCGATGGCAGCGATGGCGTGGCCGCCGTGCGCGCCGCTGGCGGCCAGGCCTGGTTGCAATGCCCCGAGGAGGCCGAGGCATCGATGATGCCGGCCTCTGCCCTGCAGCATGCCGGCGCCGACGCCGTGCTGCCCCTTGAACTGATGTGCCGCCGCCTGAAGGAGTTGTTTGCATGAACCTGCTGCCGCCGGACCCTGCCCAGTCGCAGGCGCCGGTCAACCTGCTGATCGTCGACGACGTGCCGCAGAACCTGGTGGCCATGCAGGCGCTGCTGCGCCGCGAGGGCGTCAACCTGTTGCTGGCGGACTCTGGCGCGCAGGCGCTGGAGCTGCTGCTGGAGCATGAGGTAGCGCTGGCGCTGCTGGACGTGCACATGCCGGAGATCGACGGTTTCATGCTGGCCGAGCTGATGCGCGGCTCGCAGCGCAGCCGGGATGTGCCGATCATCTTCCTGACCGCCTCGCCGGATGATCCGTTGCGGGTGTTCAAGGGCTACGAGACCGGCGCGGTGGATTTCCTGCACAAGCCGGTTGCACCGCAGGTGATCCTCAGCAAGGTCAATGTGTTCATCGAGCTCTACCAGCAGCGGCAGCTGCTGAAGGCGCGCAACGAAGCGCTGGAGCGCGCGTTGAAGCTCAACGAGACCATGGCCGCGGTGCTGACCCACGACCTGCGCACGCCGCTGTCGGCCATCCTGCTGTGCGCCGACAAGCTGTCGCTGGAACTGCCGGACGACAATGCCGGTGCGCAGCAGACACTGAGCTACCTGGAGGCCAGCACGCTGCGGATGGCACGCATGGTCGAGCAGTTGCTGGACTTCTCGCGGATCCGCAGCGGTGGCCTGCGCCTGCAGAGCAGCGTCTGTGACCTGGCCGAGGTGACGCGTGCGGTGCTGGTCGAGGCCGGTGCCGGCCATCGAACCGACCGTATCGCGCTGGATGTCCGTGGCGATTCGACGCTGCAGGGCGACATGGATCGCCTTGGGCAGATCGTCGCCAACCTGGTCGGCAACGCACTCACCCATGGCGCCGACGCGACGGTGCAGGTGCAGGTCGATGGTGGCGATGCACGGGTGGTCGCGCTGCGCGTACGCAACACCGGCCATGTCGATGAGGCGTTGCTGCCGCGCCTGTTCGAACCCTTCAAGGCCAGCTTCCACCAGAGCAACGGGCTCGGGCTGGGGCTGTACATCGTTGACCAGTTCGTGCGTGCGCATGGTGGCCAGTTGAGCGCGCGCAATGAGGCAGGGCACGTGGTGTTCGAGGCGCTGCTGCCTCGTCGATCCGATTTGCGCAGTCCGGCGGTTTCCTGAATTCTTCAGCTGGCGCGTGAGCGAACTGAGACGGGCTCGTCCGCAACTGCTACCGTGGCACCACTCTTGCAAAGGAAGCTCCATGCCACTGCGTGCCATCGCCTATGTCAGCCAGGCCAAGCCGGATCTGTCTGCCGCACGTCTGCAGACGCTGGTCGAGGATGCCGCGCGCTTCAACAAGATGGCAGGGGTGACGGGTGTGCTGCTGCATGACGGCGAACGCTTCCTGCAGTACATCGAAGGCCCGCCTGATGGCATCGATTCGGTATACGAGCGCATCCTGCAGGCCGGCAGCCATGTCGACATCGTCGAGCTGGCGCGTGGCCGGCTGGGCCAGCGCCAGTTTCCGTACTGGGCAATGCGCGGGCTGCCGGTCGACGCCGCGCTGCTGCGCCAGCTTTCCGCAGGCGACTGGTCGGGATTCGCCCGCTCGGTGAACGGTGACAGCGTCGTGCTTACGGCGGTGGATCTGTTGGCCGAGGTCGTGCGGCCGGTACTCAGCGCGGGTTGACCGCTAACGTTGCGGGGCGCAGTACGCCGCGTGCAATGCCTGCAGCACTCCCAGCGCCGGACCCTCCAGCAGCCGATAGTGCAGTGTCTGTGCCTGCCGCCGCGTTGCCACCACCTCCAGATTGCGCAGCACGGCCAGATGCTGTGACAGCGCCGATGCGCTCAGGCCAGTCAGGGCCTGCAGTTCCGGCACCGGTGCTTCGCCTTCCACCAGGCGACACAAGACGCGCAGTCGCGCCGGGTGTGCCAGCGATTTCAGCAGGGCAGCCGCTTGTGCGGCATGCGTAGCCATCGCGGCACTGTCGGTGGTGATGCTGGGCACGGCTTGACCCGGTAGTTCAGGAAAGTCTAATTTAGAGAAACCTAAATTGAAGGACAAGCCGATGCGCGCGATGCAGAGGGGCAGGGCATGAACCTGCCATGGGCGGCAATTGCAGGCGGCGGCCTGATCGGTGCGTCGGCGGTGCTGCTGCTGGCCACGCTCGGTCGGGTGGCGGGCATCAGCGGTATCGCTGCTGGCGCCGCTGCCGCGCCGCGTGGTGATCGTGGTTGGCGCTGGGCTTTCCTGCTCGGACTGATGTTGGCTGCTGCGGCGGTGCTGAGCTGGCAGGCGGGCACGGGACAACCACCACGCGCCTTGCTGCGCGACGCGCTGCCGGCCTGGCAATTGATCGCTGCCGGTGTCCTGGTGGGCCTGGGTACGCGGCTGGGCAACGGCTGCACCAGCGGCCACGGTGTCTGTGGCCTCGCCCGAGGATCGCGGCGATCGCTGGTGGCGGTGCTGGTGTTCATGGCCTGCGCGATGCTCACCACGTTCCTGCTACGTCACGGCGGAGGCCTGGCATGAGCCGCAGGTTGTGGGCGGCGGGTCTGGCCGGCGGCCTGTTCGGTGCCGGCCTCGCGCTGGCCGGCATGACCGACCCGCGTCGCGTGCTGGGGTTCCTTGATGTGGCTGGCGACTTCGATCCCACGCTGGCCTGGGTGCTGGCGTCGGCGCTGCTGGTCAGCGCACTGGGTCAATTCTGGCTGCGGCGGCGGCAGCGGCCATGGTGCGCCGAACGTTTCGAGCTGCCGGCGACGCAGGCTGTCGACACGCGGTTGCTGCTGGGTGCGGCGCTGTTCGGTATCGGCTGGGGCTGGGTCGGCTATTGCCCAGGGCCCGCGCTGGCCGCGTTGGCGGTGGGCGCGCGCGAAGCCCTGTGGTTCGTGCCAGCGATGGCTGCGGGTTTCTGGCTGCATGATCGCTGGCTGCGCTGAGGCTTCACGTTCGTCTCACCGTTGCGGGGTTCAGATCACCTTTCCCGGGGAACGGAGGACGACATGGCACGGATGAAATGGAAAGGTGGCGCGTTGCTGGCGGCGGCACTGGCGACGGCGGCAATGCCGGCGATGGCCTGCACGCGCGCGGTGTATCTGGGCGACAACGGCGATGTCATCACCGCCCGCTCGATGGACTGGAAAGTGGACGTGGCCACCAATCTCTACGTGTTGCCGCGTGGCATTGCGCGCACCGGAAAGGCGGGGCCGGGGTCGATCGCCTGGACTGCACGCTACGGCAGCGTGGTGGCCACCGGCTATGACATTTCCACCACCGATGGCATGAACGAGAAGGGCCTGGTCGCCAACCTGCTGTGGCTGGTCGAGTCGGAGTACCCGGCCCAGCGCAGCGGCAAGCCCGGCCTGTCCATCTCGTTGTGGGCGCAGTACGTGCTGGATAACTTCGCGACGGTGGAAGAGGCGGTGACCGCGCTGCAGCGCGAACCGTACTCGATCGTCACCGACAAGGTGCCGGGCGAGGACCGCCAGGCGACGCTGCACCTGTCGCTGTCCGACGCCACGGGTGACAGCGCGATCGTCGAATACATCGGCGGGCGCCAGGTGATCCACCATGATCGGCGCTACCAGGTGATGACCAATTCGCCGATCTTCGACCAGCAGCTGGCATTGAACAGCTACTGGCAGCAGATCGGTGGCACGGTGATGCTGCCGGGCACCAACCGTTCGGCCGACCGCTTCGCGCGGGCCTCCTTCTACATCAACGCGATTCCGAAAGCGGAAGATCCGGTGGAGGCGCTGGCCAGTGTGTTCAGCGTGATCCGCAACGTGTCGGTACCGTTCGGCATCACCACGCCGGGCGAGCCCAACATCTCGTCCACCCGCTGGCGTACGGTCGCCGACCACAAGCGGCGCCTGTATTTCTTCGAGTCGGCACTGACGCCCAACACCTTCTGGGTCGACCTGACCAAGGTCGATTTCGGCGGAAAGGTGCTCAAGCTCGATCTCGGCCGTGACCAGCGCAATACCTTCGCCGGCGATGCACTGGGCCATTTCGTGCCCAGCGCACCGTTCACCTTCCTCGGCGTCGACGGCTAGTTCGACGCCTGGCTGGAGGCCGGGTAGACCGCCTGGATCGTGCAGGCGCCGCGGCGGGTGAAGCGGGGCAGCGGCGCCACCGCGTCGCTGCGCTCGTCGAAGCTGGCGAAATCGGCCGTAACCACGCGGTCGCCGGGGTTGCCGCAGATCAGGCCGTTCTGCATGCCGGATTGGAAGCTCAATTCCGGTGAGCGGTCGAGCTGGAGGCAGTGGCTGCCCAGTTCAACACGGTAAAAGCGATGGCCGCCGCTACGCAGCGGGTTGGTTTCCACCAGCATGCCCTGCGTGTCGGACGACCAGCCGCGCACATTGCGGGTGGCGAAGCAGTACGAGGCCGAGCCGCCGAAGCCGCGGCGGACGTCCTTGCGTTGGCGGATCGTCAGGGCGGGCAGGGTGGCCGTGCGCAGGCTGTCGCTGTCGCGGGCCACGCTGGCATAGTCGCGGGCCTGGACCGGGGTGACTGCACTGACGGCACAGCTGTGGCCATCGACCACAACGCGCTCGCTGGGACGACCGCAGGCCCAGCCGGCGGGTGCTTCCAGCTTCAACGTGGTGGCTGCGCGGACGCCGGGGCAATCCTCGGCGAAGTCGATGCGATAGGCTTGGCCGGAGGCGGCACGCAGCGCGATCGAGCGCGGTGATGCCTGCTCCACTTCCTGGACGCCGACAGCGTCCATGCAGTGCGGGGCCGGTGGCATGCGTTCCTGTGCCGAAGCCGTGGCGGTGAGCACCAGCGCGAGGCTGGCGGCCAGTACCATGGATGCGTGCCTGTAAGTCATGTCCTGCACTCCCTGCGTTGGATGACGGGCCGACTATAGCAGCGGTTTGCACGGCAAGTGTTACACGCGCAGACTGCTCGGATGGGCGCCATCTTCCATCTACGGCACTACGGTCAGGCCACCGGCCTGGATCGCCACGGCTATGCGCAGTGGGTGCTGCCGCTGCAGGGTGAGCTGCAGTTCGAGATGGAGGGCAGGGGCGGCCGTCTTGACCTGCTGCAGGGAGCATTCGTGGCGGCCGGCGAAGCGCACGACCAGATGGCCGAGGGTCCCAACGGTTTCGTGATTGTCGACTGCGGGCCGGGCGTGCTCGATGACGCGACCCAGGAGCACCTGTGCCGGCAGCGCTGGCTGCATCTCCCGCTGTCGCTGCGGCAGCGGCTTGCCCAGGTGCAGACGGGCCGGCCTGTGCCAGCGCTGCTACCGGAACTGCTGCGGGTCTTCGCGCCTGCCGGTAGTGGTGCGCGCCTGCAGGGCCTGTGCGCTGCGGTCGAGGCGATGCCGGGGCAGGCGTGGTCGGTAGCGCGCATGGCTGCCTTTGTCGGCATCAGCGAAAGCCGCCTGCATGCGGTGTTCCGGCGTGAGTTCGGGCTCAGCCCGCAGGCGTGGCTCAGTGCCAGCCGCCTGCGCTGGGCCAAGCACCAGTTGCGGGTCAGCCAGGCATCGATCAGCGATATCGCACTGGCCGCAGGGTATTCCGAGCAGAGTGCACTGACCCGTGCGCTGCGCCGCGAATGCGGGCAGACGCCGGCGGCATGGCGGCGAGCCACACCCAACGCTGCGGAAGCGAACCGGCAGTAGCCTCGGTCAAGACCGGCCGGCAAGGGGCCGCTTACACTGCGCGGCCCGTTCTTGCTGTGAACCTGCAATGCGCAACAACCCGATTGCCCTGGGCATCGCCAATGGCATCGCCGCCGGTGCGCTGTGGGGCGTGGTCTTCCTCGCGCCCGCCGTGTTGAGCTCGTTCAATGCCCTGCAGCTTTCCGCCGGCCGCTATCTGGTCTATGGCCTGATCGCCGTGGTCCTGCTGCTGCCGCGCTGGAAGCGGCTGGCGCCGAAGCTCGGTCGCGCCGAGTGGATCGGCCTGTTGTGGCTGAGCCTGGCCGGCAACCTGGTGTACTTCCTGCTGTTGGCCACGGCGGTGCAGTGGGCCGGTGGCGCCGCTGCTTCGTTGATTGTCGGCCTGATTCCGGTCGTGGTCACCCTGGTGGGCGTGCGCGAGCAGGGTGCGGTGCCGTTGAAGCAGCTGCTGCCGGCGCTGGCGCTGTGCGTGCTCGGCGTAGCGATGGTCGGCTGGGAGGCGCTGATGTCCGAGCATCTGGGCACGCCCTGGCGGCAACGCCTGATCGGCCTGCTGTGCGCGTTCGGTGCGTTGTTCTCGTGGGCGCTGTATTCCATCGGCAACAGCCGCTGGCTGTCGCGGCGGCCCGACCTTTCCAGCCACGACTGGTCACTGCTGACCGGCGTCACCACCGGCGGGTTGTCGCTGCTGCTGGTGCCGATGGCGTTCAGTGGATACAACCAGGCGCATACGGCTGCGCAATGGGGTGGGTTCTGGGCCATCAGCGCCGGCGTGGCGGTGGTCGCCTCGATCCTCGGCAATGCGTTCTGGAACCGGGCCAGTCGCCTGCTGCCGCTGACCCTGACCGGGCAGATGATCGTGTTCGAGACCCTGTTCGCGCTGCTGTACGCCTTCGCCTGGCAGCGGCGCTGGCCCAGCCTGCTGGAACTGCTGGCGATCGTGCTGCTGGTGGGCGGGGTGCTGTTGTGCGCGCATGCGCATCGCACGCCGCGCGCAATCACCGAACATGTCGGCTGAATCGACGCATTGAGGGCGACGATCACCTGTTGGTCTCAGTTGCAACCAAATGCCGGCACGTTGGCCGATGATCGCTGCATGGAAATATTGCGCCGCAACACTTGACAGCGGCCATCGCGGCGGTGTTTTCTGTAGGCCATGGTCCTTGATGCCGCCAGCGCCCGCCTGATCGCCCCCGCTACCGCGGGCCGTTCGACTGCGCCGGTCGCCATCACCACCACCATTACCACCACCACCGTCACCACTGCCCTGGTGCGGCCCGTCGTCTTCGTGTAACTCCCGAAAACAACGGCCCCGCACCATCCAGGTGACGGGGAAACTCGACCACCTGCATGCGACGGGGCCTCCAACCGAGGTCTGCATGTCTTCCATCGCCCCCGCCCATTCGCCTGCCGTGTCCGCACTGGCCGCGCCGTCCACTGTCGTGCACAAGTTCGGCGGCACCTCGGTGGCCGACGCCGAGCGCTATCGCCATGTCGCCGGCCTGTTGCTGGCCCGCCCCGAGTCGTTGCAGGTCAGCGTGGTCTCGGCCATGAAGGGGGTTACCGATGCGCTGATCGAACTGGCACACCTGGCAGCCCAGGGCGATGCCGGCTGGCAGGAGGCGTGGCATGCGCTGCGCGCGCGGCATCGGGGTGCCGCGGTAGCGCTGCTGGGTGAGCAGGTGGGCGATACCGTGGACTGGATCGATGCACGCTTCGACCAGTTGGCCGAGGTGCTGGCCGCGCTGGCGGTGATCGGCGAACTGCCACGCGAGGTGCTCGACCGCGTGCAGGGCTTGGGCGAAGTGTTCTCCGCACAGTTGCTCGGTACCCACCTGCGCGCGCTGGGCGAGGACTGCGCGGTGCTGGATGCACGCGATGTGCTGGTGGTCGGCCACGGCGAACTGGGCGTGGATGTCGACTGGGATGCCAGTGCCGGCCGCCTTGCCGCGTGGCGGCTGCAGCACCCGCAGTCGCGCGTGGTCGCCACCGGTTTCGTCGCCCGCGACCGCCAGGACCGCGTCACCACGCTGGGCCGCAACGGCAGTGACTACTCCGGCGCGATCTTCGCCGCACTGTTCGCCGCCGATGAACTGCATATCTGGACCGACGTCGACGGCGTGCTGTCGGCCGACCCGCGGCTGGTGCCGGAGGCCGTGCAGCTGCACGCGCTGAGCTACGACGAGGCCTGCGAGCTGGCCTATTTCGGGGCGAAAGTGGTGCATCCGCAGACGATGTCACCGGCGATCCGGCTGGGCCTGCCGATCTTCATCCGCAATACCTTCCAGCCCAGCCATCCGGGTACGCGGATCAGCGCCGAGCGCTCGCCACGTGGCCCGGTGAAAGGGCTGACGCTGAGCACGGATCTGGCCCTGCTGAACCTGGAAGGCACCGGCCTGATCGGCGTGCCGGGTACCGCCGAACGGGTGTTCGCCGCGCTGCGCCAGGCACAGGTCTCGGTGGTGATGATCTCGCAGGGCTCTTCCGAACATTCGATCTGCTGTGTTGTCCGCGCAGGCGAAGCGGCGCGTGGTCGCGATGCCGTGGTGCAGGCGTTCTCGCACGAACTGGCTGCCGGCCAGGTGCAGCGGGTGCAGGTCAGCGAGGGCGTCAGCGTGCTGGCCGCCGTCGGCGATGGCATGGCAGGCCAGCCGGGTGTGGCTGCACGGCTGTTCGAATCGCTGGGCCGGGCGCAGGTGAACATCCTGGCGATCGCGCAGGGGTCCTCCGAACGCAACATCTCGGTGGCGGTGGCAAGCGCCGACGCGACCCGCGCGCTGCGTGCCGCGCATGCCGGGTTCTGGCTGTCGCCGCAGACGTTCGCGGTGGGGGTGATCGGTCCGGGCAATGTTGGCGCTGCGCTGCTGGACCAGCTGCTGGCGGCGCGCCCGCAGTTGCTGGCCAAGGCCAATGTCGATCTGCGCCTGCGCGCGCTTGCGTCACGCTCGCGCATGCGCCTGGAGGCCGATGGCCTGCATGAAGACTGGCGCCAGGCGCTGCAGGAGGCCGGCCAGGCCAGCGATCTGGACCACTTCACCGAGCACCTGCTGGCCGCGCATCTGCCGCACGCGGTGGTGATCGACTGCAGTGGCAGTGCAGAGGTTGCCGAGCGCTATGAAGGTTGGCTGGCCGCCGGCATCCATGTGGTGACCCCGAACAAGCAGGCTGGCGCCGGTCCGCTGGCACGCTACCAGCGCATCCGCGCGGCGGCGGCGGCCAGTGGTGCGCGCTTCCGCTACGAGGCCACGGTGGGTGCCGGCCTGCCGGTGATCACCACGCTGCGTGACCTGGTGGATACCGGAGACGAAGTGCTGGCGATCGAAGGCATCTTCTCCGGCACGCTGGCCTGGCTGTTCAATCGTTTTGACGGCAGCCAGCCGTTCTCGGCACTGGTCGCGCAGGCGCGCTCGATGGGCTACACCGAGCCGGATCCGCGCGACGACCTGTCCGGTGTGGATGTTGCGCGCAAGCTGGTGATCCTGGCCCGCGAGGCCGGTCACGCGCTCAGCCTGGAGCAGGTGCAGGTGGAGAGCCTGGTGCCGGCGTTGCTGCGCGAAGGAAGCGTGGACGATTTCATGGCCCGCCTGGGTGCCTCCGATGAGGCGCTGCTGGCCCGGCTGCACGATGCCCGCCAGCGCGGTGCGGTGCTGCGCTATGTCGCGCGGCTGGGGCCGGATGGCGCGTCGGTCGGGTTGCAGGAGCTGCCGGCCGACCACGCGTTCGCCAACCTTCGGCTGACCGACAACGTGGTGCAGTTCCGTACCCGCCGCTACTGCGACAACCCGCTGGTGGTGCAGGGCCCTGGGGCGGGCCCGGAAGTCACCGCTGCCGGCGTGTTCGCCGATCTGCTGCGGGTGGCGGCCGGCGAAGGAGCGCGGCTGTGATCGCACGCGCTTTCGCACCCGCATCGGTGGCCAACGTGGCGGTCGGCTTCGACATCCTCGGCCACGCCATCGCCGGTATCGGCGATACGGTGAGCGTGCGCCGCATCGACGAACCGTTGGTGCGCATCGATGCGATCCGTGGCAGTGCGGTCGAACTGCCGCTGGATGCACCAGGCAATACCGCCGGCGCCGCGCTGATCGCACTGCGTGCAGCGCTGGGGCTGGGCTTCGGTTTCGCCATCGAGATCGACAAGGGCATTCCGTTCGGCTCCGGCATGGGCGGCTCGGCGGCCTCCTGCGTGGCCGCGCTGGTGGCAGCCAATGCGGTGCTGGACATGCCGCTGCCGCGCGAGGCGCTGTATCCGTTCGCACTGGATGGCGAAGCCGTCGCCAGCGGTGGCCGCCATGGTGACAACGTCGGCCCGCTGCTGCTGGGCGGCGTGGCGCTGTGCACGGCTGATCGCCTGGTGCCGATTCCGGTGCCGGCCAGCTGGCACAGCCTGCTGGTGCATCCGCATGCGGTGCTGGAGACCCGGCGGGCACGACAGGCGCTGCAGGGCAGCTATGCGCTGGGCGAATTCGTCGCGCAGAGTGCCCACCTGGCGCTGGTGTTGAGCGGTTGCCATCGCAGCGATGCCTCGCTGGTGCGCGCCGGCCTGCGCGATGTGCTGGTGGAACCGCGGCGGGCGGGCCTGATCGTGGGCTTCGACGCGGCACGCGATGCTGCACTGGCCGCCGGCGCGATGGGCGCGGGCATTTCCGGCGCCGGGCCCAGCGTCTTTGCCTGGTTTGAAGATGCCGACCGGGCGCGCGCGGCAGCGCAGCCGGTGCGTGCGGCGTTTGCCGCTGCCGGCTTCGACAGTGATGCCTGGATCTCGCCGCTGGATGCACCCGGAGCCTGCTTGTGCTGAATCCTTCCTCCCTACCGGATATCGACCTCATGCAATTCGTTTCGACCCGCGGCCAGTCGCCGGCCGTTGGACTCAGTGCGGCCATCGCTGCCGGTCTCGCCCCCGATGGTGGCCTGTACGTACCGGAGGTGCTGCCGGCGCCGCGCGCGCTGCAGGCCGGTACGAGCCTGGCCGATACCGCCGCTGACCTGCTGGCGCCGTTCTTCGCGGGCGATGTGCTGGCCGAGGCCTTGCCATCGATCTGCCGTGAGGCCTTCGATTTCCCCGTGCCATTGCGCGCGCTGCGCAACAGCGGTGACCATGTGCTGGAGCTGTTCCACGGGCCGACGGCGGCGTTCAAGGATATCGGCGCGCGCTTCCTCGCCGGTGTGCTGTCGCGGCTGCAGACCGGCAAGGGCCGCGATCTGACCATCGTCGTGGCCACCTCCGGTGACACCGGTGCAGCCGTAGCGGCGGCCTTCCATCGGCAGCCCGGTGTACGCGTGGTGGTGCTGTATCCCGATGGGCGGGTGTCGCCGCGACAGGCGCACCAGCTCGGCTGCTTTGGCGACAACATCCAGGCGCTGCGGGTGGCCGGTTCGTTCGATGATTGCCAGGCGATGGTGAAGCAGGCGCTGGCCGACCGCGATCTGCAGGCACAGGTGCCGCTGAGCTCCGCCAACAGCATCAGCCTGGGCCGGCTGCTGCCGCAGATGAGCTATTACGCGCACGCAGCGCTGAGCCATCATGCGCAGCATCAGCGGCGCTTGAACCTGGTGGTGCCGACTGGCAACCTCGGCAATGCGATGGCGGCAGTGCTGGCGCGCGCGCTCGGCGTGCCGATCGGGCAGATCGTGCTGGCCACCAACGCCAACGCGGTGCTGCCGCGCTATTTCAGTGGCGACCCGTACCAGCCAGCGGCCAGCATTGCGACCGTGGCCAACGCCATGGATGTCGGCGCGCCCAGCAACTTCGAGCGGCTGCGCTGGCTGTACCAGGGCGACGATGCCGAGCTGCGGGCGGCGTTCCGCGCCTTCGCGGTGGATGACGTGACCATCCGCGCGACCATCGCCAGCGCCCATGCCAGCGACGGTGAACTGTTCTGCCCGCATACGGCCACGGCGGTGAAGGTGCTGCAGGATCTGCGCGCCGGTGGCGCCAAGGGTGACTGGGCGGTGGTTGCTACCGCGCACCCGGCCAAGTTCGAGGCGGTGGTGGAACCGTTGATCGGTGGAGCAGTGGCGGTGCCGCCGGCCTTGGACGCATTGCTGCAGCGTCCGGCACATGCCGAGCCATTGGCGGCGGACTACGCGGCATTGCGTGAGGTGTTGTTGCGTTGATGGAGGCGCCTGCGTGGTTGCCGGCCGCTGGCCGGCAACCGCAGATGTCACCAATCGATCGTGGTAGTGCCGGCCGCTGGCCGGCAAGCCGATACTGATCGGGCGCTCAGCCCTGCACGTCACCGGCCAGCATGCGCAGGCCATCCTCGTCGAGGATCTCAACCACGTTCAGATGGGGCAGGGCGATCAACCCCTGCTGGCGCAGCTTGGTGAACGTGCGGCTGACCGTCTCCATCGTCAGGCCCAGATGATCGGCGATGTCGCCGCGGCCCATCGGCAGGGAGACGCGCAGGCCATCTCCGCCCAGCTTGGCCTCGCGCGCGGCCAGGCGAAGCAGGAAATCAGCGAGTTTTTCCGCCGGTTGCAGGCGTGCCAGCGCCAGCGCGGCATCCTGTGCGGCGTCCAGCTCCTGGCAGGCGCGCTGCAGCAGCTTGCGCTCCAGGTGCGGATAGCGGGCGCGCAGGCCCTTCATCTGCGGCAGGGCAACGCGGCACACGCGGCTGTCGGCGATGGCCTCGATGTCGTAGCGATGGTGGTCGCTGCCGCTCAGGCCCAGGTAATCGCCAGGCAGCACGAAGCCATTGATCTGGCGACGGCCATCGGCAAGCGTGCGCACCAGCCGCAGCGCGCCACCGGTCAATGTATAGACATGCTGGCGCTCTTCGCCGCTGCGGGCGAGAGTGCTGCCCATCGCCAGCTGCTGCGACACGGTCACCTGTTCCAGCGCCTGCACCTCATCGGGCGACAGCGCAGAGCACACCGCCAGGTGGCGTACCGAGCAGTGCAGGCAGTCCAGCGTGGCGCAGGACGGCGCGGCGGGGTCGTTGGTGGCGGGCGGAGCGCCGGAAGGCCGGGACATGTTGCGTGGGCGTATCGCGGGCGGGGGAGGGCTTTATGATACTTCAAGCGGCCGTTGGACCCCTTATCTGCGGCTGAGCGATGCGGGGCGCTAGAATGTCGCCCCCTCCCACGTCCCCGATTCCGCAGGAGCTCCGCCCGTGATCAAGCCCCGTACCCCGCCCGGCACCCTTGAACTGCTGCCGCGCGAGCAGATTGCGTTCCAGCGCATGCTGGACGTCATCCGCCGCAACTACGAGCGCTTCGGGTTCCTGCCGGTGGAGACGCCGGTGTTCGAGCTGTCCGATGTGCTGCTGACCAAGTCCGGCGGCGAAACCGAGCGCCAGGTGTATTTCGTGCAGTCCACCGGCGCGCTGGCCAACGCTGCTGAATCCGGCGATCGTTCGCTGCCGGAGATGGCGTTGCGCTTCGACCTGACCGTGCCGCTGGCGCGTTACGTGGCCGAGCACGAACACGAGCTGACCTTCCCGTTCCGCCGTTACCAGATGCAGCGCGTGTACCGCGGCGAGCGCGCCCAGCGCGGCCGCTTCCGCGAGTTCTACCAGTGCGACATCGACGTGATCGGCAAGGACAGCCTGAGCGTGCGTTACGACGCCGAAGTGCTGGCGGTCATCCATGCGGTATTTGCCGAACTGCGCATCGGTGACTTCAGCATCCAGTTGAACAACCGCAAGCTGCTGCGCGGCTTCTTCGAAAGCCTGGGCGTGGCCGAGGGCGAACGCCAGCTGGCAGTGCTGCGCGAAGTGGACAAGCTGGACAAGCGTGGCCCCGACTACGTGCGCGAGACGCTGGTGGGCGAGGGCTTCGGCATTCCGGCCGAACAGGTCGAGAAGATCCTGGCCTTCGTCGCCGTGCGTTCGCAGGGTCATGCCGATGCGCTGGCACAGCTGGCAGCGCTGGAAGACGGTGCGGGTTCCTCGGAGATCCTGCGTGCCGGCGTGGCCGAGCTGCGCGAAGTACTGCAGCTGGTGCAGGCACTGGGCGTGCCGGAAAGCGCGTACTGCCTGAACTTCTCCATTGCACGTGGCCTGGATTACTACACCGGCACGGTGTACGAGACCACGCTGACCGACCACCCGCAGATCGGGTCGATCTGTTCCGGTGGCCGTTATGAAGACCTGGCCAGCCACTACAGCAAGTCCAAGCTGCCGGGCGTGGGCATTTCCATCGGCCTGTCGCGCCTGTTCTGGCAGCTGCGCGAAGCTGGCCTGATCGAGGGCATCGAGGCCAGCAGCGTGCAGGCGCTGGTGGCG